>Ga0307411_10000127_pt1 | contig 23867 bp, 24 predicted proteins | sample DK1Ometagenome_2_FD_203712 | JGI IMG/M metagenome (GOLD analysis project Ga0307411, IMG submission 203712) | Maize rhizosphere microbial communities from greenhouse at UC Davis, California, United States - DK15-O-1 | ecosystem: Host-associated > Plants > Roots > Rhizosphere > Soil | place: USA...
CCCGATTCTGCGAGTGCGTAGGCGCAATGCCTACGCAATTGCCGGGATTCGTCGCATCGACAGCAGCGGCGTGGTCGGGCACCATCGAGGCGTCGCCTGTAGAAGCAGCCGGATCGAGCGAGCTCCGAGGTTGAACGACGGTTTACCGGCCCGCATCTATCGGCAGGAAGGATGCCGCCGATGCGGCGTCCGCGAGAGGAGCCCAAGGCCGCCATGACGCCCAAACTGTCCGATGCGATGCACGATGCCGACTTCGTCGTCATCGACGGGATCGTGTTCGAAACCGAGTACGTGCGCGTCCCCGACGAATACACGGTGGCCGACGACGTGCTGCTCGAGGCGCGCAACGGCGACACCGAGCTGGCGTTCACGCAGGCCGATTTCGAGGCCGCCGAGCACGTCGCCGACGGCTTCTATCGGCTGGCGAACGGTCACCTGCTGCGGTTCCTCACCAGCGCCACCGTTCATTGATGACGCGCCTTCGGGCCGCCGGGCCGGTCGTTGACAAGCTTCGTCATATGCGCATATGCTCATATGACGATGCGCCGGCCCCAGACCTCCTCCGGACGCCGTACCCGGGCAACGCCGCGCCCCCTCACCCGGCCGCGCGATAACGAAGGCCGCGACGAGCTCGACCGCGTGTTCACCGCGGTCGCGCGCTACTTCGGCCTGTTGTCCGAGCCGACGCGGCTGCGCATCCTGCACGCGATCTGCCAGGCCGAGCAATCGGTGTCGGCGATCGTCGCGGCGACGGGCGCGTCGCAAACGAACGTCTCCCGCCATCTGGCGCTCATGTACCAGGCGGGCGTGGTGAGCCGCCGGCGCGAGGGCAGCACCGTCTACTACGGCGTGGCCGATCCGGAATTCGTCTCGATCTGCCGCAGCGTATGCGTGCAGATTGCCGGGCGCATCGACGCCGCCGCGCCGCTCGCGCGCGACCTGCTCGGATTCGCGGCGCAGTCGCGCTAGCACCCGCGCATGGGCGCCAACCGTCTCTCGGGGCGCATCCGGCCGGCGCCGGGCCTGGACGTTCCGCGGCGGCTCGACGCAGGACGACGGCAATTTCTCCGTCGCGGCGCCCTGCTGTCAGGCAGCCTCGCCACAGGGGCCGCGCTGGCGGCCGACGGCAAAAGCGCGACGCTGCCGCCCGCCGAGCCACCGTGGAGCCGCAGCCTCGGCGCGCCGATTCTCGCGCATCCGTACGGCGCGCCGGCGCGCTACGAAGCGAGCGTCGTGCGGCGACAAAGCCCCGGCCTCACGCGCACGGCGCAATCATCGGTGGCCTTCACGCCGCTGCAAAGCCTGTTCGGCATCATCACGCCGTCGGGCGTGCACTTCGAGCGCCACCACGCGGGCGTTCCCGAGATTGCGCCGGATCAGCATCGGCTCATCGTGCACGGGCTCGTGCGCGAGCCACGCATCTACACGATGGACGACCTCGTGCGCTTTCCATCGGTGTCGCGCATCCATTTCATCGAATGCGGCGCGAACACCGGCATGGAGTGGGCGAATGCCGCCGTGCCGACGGTGCAGTACACGCACGGCATGATCGGCTGCAGCGAATGGACCGGCGTGCCGCTCGCCGTTCTGCTCGAGGAAGCGGGATACGACGTGAAGAGGGCGCGCTACGTGCTCGCCGAGGGCGCGGACGGCGCATCGCTGACGCGCACGATCCCGCTGGAGATGGCGCTCGCCGACGTGCTCGTCGTGTACGGCCAGAACGGCGAGATGCTGCGGCCCGAGCAGGGCTATCCGCTGCGGCTGCTGGTGCCCGGCGTGCAGGGCGTGTCGAGCGTCAAGTGGCTGCGCCGTCTCGAAGTGGGCGACCAGCCGTGGAACACGCGCGAGGAGTCGCTGCACTACGTCGACCTGCTGCCGGGCGGCATGCACCGCCAGTACACGTGGATCCAGGAGGCGAAGAGCGTGATCACCACGCCGTCCGGCGGCCAGGTGCTGCTCGACCGCGGCTATCACGAAATCCGCGGCCTCGCGTGGTCCGGGCGCGGCAAGGTCACGCGCGTGGACGTGTCGACCGACGGTGGCCGGAACTGGCGCGCGGCAACGCTGCAATCACCGGTGCTCGACAAGGCGCTGACGCGCTTTCGCCTCGACTGGAACTGGGACGGCGGCGCCGCATTCCTGCAGTCGCGGGTCATCGACGAGACCGGCTACGTGCAGCCTTCGATCCGGGCGTTGCGCGAGGTCCGCGGCACGCGCTCGATCTATCACAACAATGCGATCCAGACGTGGCGCGTCGACCCGGCCGGCGACGTGTCCAACGTGCAGCTCGGATAGACACGATGCTCCGTGCCACCCCGATGCTGCTGCTGTTCGCGGCGTGCGCGCTCGCACCTGCCGCCGAGGCCGCGCATTACGGCATCGGGCGAGCGGCGACGCCGGCCGAGATCGCAGGCTGGGACATCGACGTGCGTCCCGACGGCACCGGGCTTCCCGAAGGCCGCGGGAGCGTCGCCGACGGCCAGCGCATCTATGACGACAAGTGCGCGAGCTGCCACGGCACGTTTGGCGAGAGCAACGATTACATGGCGATCGCCGGCGGCGTCGGCACGCTCGGCACCGACCAGCCGATGCGCACGACGGGCAGCAAGCTCAACTACGCGACGACGCTGTTCGACTACATCCGCCGCGCGATGCCGTTCAACGCGCCGAAGTCGCTCTCGGACGACGACGTCTATGCGCTGACCGCGTACGTGCTGAGCCTGAGCGACATCGTGCCGGCCGATACCGTGCTCGATCGCCGCTCGCTCGTCGCGCTGAAGATGCCGAACCGCGAAGGCTTCACCACCGATCACGGGTTCATGCGTGCCGACGGCAAGCCGGACACGCATGCCGGCGCCTGCATGGCGAATTGCGCCGCCGGCGTGCGGCTCGCCTCGGAGATTCCGCAGCACGCACGCGATTCGCACGGCGATCTCGCGATGCAGATGCGACAGCCGGCGAGCGCTGCCGTCGCCGCGACGCAAACGCCGGCTGCCGCGCCGGTCGCCGCTTCGGATCTCGCGGCGCGCGCCGGATGCACGGCCTGCCACGGCGTGACGCAGGCGATCGTCGGGCCGGCGTTCGCCGACGTCGCCCGCCGCTATCATGGCCGGCCGGATGCCGCTGCGGCGCTTGCGCAAAAGGTGCGGCAAGGCGGCGCCGGCGCATGGGGAACCGTGCCGATGCCGCCGCAGGCGATCGACGACGGTGATCTGCGGACGGTCATCGGCTGGATTCTCGACCGATTACAATAGCTCCTCGTGGCAGAACGAAGGGAGAAGGCATGGACAGCAGACGCAGGCAGGCGCTCAAAAGCGGGGGCGGGCTGACGCTCGCGACGCTGCTCGTGGCGGCCGGCTGGCTTAAGCCGGGCGACGCCGCGGCCGCGGACGCCTGGAACAAGAGCGCGTTCGAGACGAAATCGCTCGACGACACGATGAAGGCGCTCGGCGGCGGGACGCCGGCCACGAGCAAGGACATCGCGTTCTTCTCGACGCCCGACATTGCCGAGAACGGCGCCGTCGTGCCGATCGGCATCACGAGCAGCGTGCCGAAGACCGAGTCGATCGCGATCCTCGTCGAGAAGAATCCGAACATGCTGGCGGCGGTGTTCGACATTCCGGCGGGCACCGAGCCCTCGCTGTCCACGCGGATCAAGATGGGCCAGACATCGAACGTCGTAGCGCTCGTGAAGGCGGACGGCAAGTACTACGTCGCGTCCAAGGAAATCAAGGTCACGCTCGGCGGCTGCGGCGGCTGACGCGATCGTTCGACGGCGCACCGATCCACGCGACGAAGGAGAGGGACAGATGGCAGATCCGATGAAAATCCGGGCGAACGCGACCGGCGATTCGACCGAGGTCAAAGTGCTGATGAGCCACGAGATGGAGACCGGTCAGCGCAAGGATTCGCAGGGCAAGACGATTCCCGCCTGGTTCATCCAGAACGTCACGGTCACGCACGGCGACAAGGTCGTGCTCGCGGCCCAATGGGGGCCGGCGATCGCGAAGAACCCGTTCCTGTCGTTCAAGTTCAAGGGCGGGGCGAAGGGCGACAAGGTGAAGATCACCTGGACCGACAACCACAACGACACGCGCACGGACGAGGTCGTCATCGCCTGATGCGCTGTGCGGCCGCAGTACCGCGGCCCGTTTCGGAGGAGACATACACGATGCAACCAGTGAAGCGGCGCGCGCTCGCCGCGACTTGCGCGATCGTTGCGGCGCTCCTGGCCGGCGCCGCCGGAATCTCGGGTGTGGCGCTCGCGCAATCGACCGCCGACGAGATTCAGAAATATCGCGACGCGCTGCAGGACGGCAATCCCGCCGAGTTGTGGGAAGCGCGCGGCGAGGAGCTTTGGAAGACGCCGCGCGGTCCGAAGAAGGTCTCGTTCGCGAGCTGCGACCTGGGGCTCGGCGCGGGCGTCGTCAAAGGCGCCTACGCGCATTTGCCGAGGTATTTCGCCGATGCGCAGCGCGTCATGGACCTCGAGACGCGTCTCGTCTGGTGCATGGTCAACCAGCAGGGGATGACGCAGGCCGAGGCGACGAAGAACGCGTTCGGCAACGGCAGCGAGCGCAGGTCCGATATCGAGGCGCTGGTCGCCTACGTGACGTCACAGTCGCGCGGCATCACGATGAACGTCGCGCTCGACGAGCCGCACGTGCGCGACATGTACGCGCTGGGCGAGAAGATGTTCTTCTTCCGCGGCGGGCCGCACGATTTCGCGTGCGCCACGTGCCACGGAGAGGACGGCAAGCGCATCCGGCTGCAGGATCTGCCCAACCTTACCAAGACCGAGGGTGCGCAGAAGGCGTACACGACGTGGCCCGCGTATCGCGTGTCGCAGGGCGAGCTGCGCACGTTCCAATGGCGCCTCAACGACTGCTTCCGGCAGCAGCGGTTCCCCGAGCTCGTGTTCGGCTCCGACGCGTCGATTGCGCTGACCGCGTACCTTGCCGGCCGCGCAAACGGCGCGAAGTACGACGGACCCGCGATCAAGCGCTGAAGGGGAGTGGCCACGATGCACGACACGATCATTCGGCGCGGCTTGCTTGCCGGCGCAGTTGCGCTGACGGCGACCGTCGTCCTCTACGGGTGCGCGACCACGCGCGCCGACGACCCCGAAATCGCCGCCCGCGCGAGCGCCATGATGAAGGCATCGTTCAAGGAGCGCGGCCAGGCGAAGCTCGACCGCCTGAACCAGGACGAGACGCAGCGGCTGTGCAGCGAGTACGCCGGACGGACGCTTCCCGCTTCGGTCGTCGACAAGATCCAGAAGGAGAATCTCGCGACCGTGAAATACCCGGCCGACGGCAAGCTCGTCGGCGACTGGAAGAGCGGCGAGCGCATCGCGCAAAGCGGGCAGGGGTTCCAGTACTCCGACGACCCGTCGCGGCCCGCGGGCGCCAATTGCTATGCGTGCCACCAGCTCGCCCCGCAGGAGCTCTCTTACGGGACGATCGGCCCGTCGCTGTACCAGTTCGGCAAGCTGCGCGGCTACACCGACGAGACGCGCCGTTACGCCTGGGCCAAGATCTACAACGCCGAGGCGTTCAACGCGTGCTCCAACATGCCGCGCTTCGGGCATCACGGGATTCTCACCGAGCAGCAGATCCGCGACGTCGTCGCGCTGCTGACGGACCCGGCATCGCCCGTCAACCAATGACGTTCGCGCGCCGCGCGCCGCAGCAGCGGCGTGCGGCCGTGCATCCATCAGGCTGCTAGATGAGGCGCCGCGAGTTCCTGCAGGCGATCGCCGCCGCCGCGGTCGCCGGACTTCCGGTCGACGCCGCGCACGCGGCGGACGACGCCGACGGCGAGCGTTTCTACGGCGCGCTCGCGCCATTCGGCAACGTGGCGCTGCTGCACATCACCGACTGCCACGCGCAACTCAAGCCGCTGCATTTCCGCGAGCCGAGCGTCAACCTCGGCGTGGGGGACGCGCGCGGGCAGCCGCCGCACCTCGTGGGCGAAGCACTGCTGAAGCACTTCGGCATCGCGGCCGGCACGCGCGAGGCGCATGCGTTCACGTATCTCGATTTCGAGCGCGCCGCGCGCGCGTATGGCGCGATGGGCGGTTTCGCGCACCTGGCCACGCTGATCCGGCGCCTGCGCGGCGAGCGACCCGGCGCGCTGCTGCTCGACGGCGGCGATACGTGGCAGGGCTCGGCGACGTCGCTGTGGACGCGCGGGCAGGACATGGTGGACGCGGCGAAGCTGCTCGGCGTCGACGTGATGACCGGCCACTGGGAGTTCACCTACGGCGCGGCGCGCGTCAAGGAAGTGATCGAGAAGGACTTCGCGGGCCGCATCGAATTCGTCGCGCAGAACGTGCGCACCGCGGACTTCGGCGATCCGGTGTTCGCGCCGTACGTGATCAGGCGCGTGAACGGCGTCGCCATCGCCATCGTCGGCCAGGCATTCCCCTATACGCCGATCGCGAACCCGCGCTACTTCGTGCCGGAGTGGACGTTCGGCGTGCAGGAGGAGAGCCTGCAGCGGGCGGTCGACGAGGCGCGTGCGAAAGGCGCGCAGGCCGTCGTGCTGCTGTCGCACAACGGCATGGACGTCGACCTGAAGATGGCAGCGCGCGTGAGCGGCATCGACGCGATCCTCGGCGGCCACACGCACGACGGCGTGCCGCAACCGAGCGTCGTCGAGAATCGCAGCGGCAAGACGATCGTCACGAATGCCGGCAGCAACGGCAAGTTCGTCGGGCTGCTCGAGCTCGACGTGAGGCAGGGCCGGGCGCCCGACGTGCGCTACCGGCTCGTTCCGGTTTTCGCGAGGCTGCTTCCTCCGGATCGCGACATGGACGCGCTGATCGCGAAGCTGCGCGCGCCGTACGAGGCGAGGCTCGCCGAGAGGCTGGCGGTCACCGGCCAGCTGCTGTACCGGCGGGGCAATTTCAACGGCACGTTCGACCAGCTGTTGCTCGACGCGCTGCTCGCGGAGAAGAACGCCGAGATCGCGTTCTCGCCGGGCTTTCGCTGGGGGCCGACGCTGCTGCCGGGCGATGCGATCCGCTACGAGGATCTGCTCGACCAGACGGCAATCACGTACCCGTACGTCACCGTCAACAAGCTTTCGGGGACGATGATCAAGACGATCCTCGAGGACGTCTCCGACAACCTGTTCAATCCCGACCCGTACTATCAGCAGGGCGGCGACATGGTGCGCGTGGGCGGCATGCAATACGCGATCGACCCGTATGCGGGCAGCGGCAGGCGCATCACGCGGATGGAGCTGCGCGGCCAGCCGATCGAAGCTGACAAGCAATACACGGTGGCCGGCTGGGCACCGGTGTCGGAGGAAGCGAAGGCGGCGGGCGGGGAGCCGGTGTGGGATGTCGCGGCGCGCTGGCTGCGCGCGCAGAAGGCGATCACGCCGCGCCTGCCGAATCTGCCGAAGCTCGAGGGCGTGAGGGCCGATCCCGGCCTCGCCTGACTTCGGGGTCGGAGGAACAAGTCGACTTATTGCTCTGACCCCGAAGTCTCACGTCACCGTCACGCGCGCGAACCTGCGCTTGCCGGCCTGCACGACGACGGTCGTCCCCGACGCGACCACGAGGCTCTTGTCCGCCACCACGTCGCCGTCGATCTTGAGGCCGCGCTGCGCGATCAGCCGCAGCGCCTCCGATGTCGAATCGACGATGCCGGCCTGCTTCGCGAGCTGCGCGATCGCAATGCCGGCGCCGCTCGCGTGCAGCGTCACCGCCGGGATGTCGGACGGCAGCGCGCCTTCGCGGAAGCGCGCGTCGAATTCGGCGCGCGCGGCGTCCGCCGCCTGCGGCGTATGGAACCGTTCGACGATCTCCATCGCCAGCAGCACCTTCGCTTCGCGCGGATTGCGGCCATCCTCGCACTCGCCGCGCAGCCGCGCGATCTCGTCGCGCGACCTGAACGAGAGCAGGTCGTAGTAGCGCCACATCAGCGGATCGGAGATCGACATCAGCTTGCCGAACATGACGCCCGGCGGCTCGGTGATGCCGACGTAGTTGTCGAGCGACTTCGACATCTTGTTGACGCCGTCGAGCCCCTCGAGCAGCGGCAGCGTCAGGATGCACTGCGGCTCCTGCCCGTAGTGGCGCTGCAGCTCCCGGCCCACCAGCAGGTTGAATTTCTGGTCGGTGCCGCCGAGCTCGACGTCCGTCTTCAGCGCCACCGAGTCGTAGCCCTGCGCGAGCGGATACAGCAGCTCGTGAATCGCGATCGGCTGCTCGGACGCGTAGCGCTTGGCGAAATCGTCGCGCTCGAGCATCCGCGCCACCGTGTACTTCGCGGCGAGCCGGATCATGCCGTCCGCGCCGAGCGCCGCGAGCCACTTCGAGTTGAACGCGACCGCGGTCCGCTCGCGATCGAGGATCAGGAACGCCTGGTCGGTGTAGGTCTTCGCGTTGGCCGCCACCTCGTCGGGCGACAGCGCCGGGCGCGTGACGTTGCGCCCGGTGGGATCGCCGATCAGCGACGTGAAATCGCCGATCAGGAATACGACGTGGTGGCCGAGATCCTGCAACTGCCGCAGCTTGTTGAACTGCACCGTGTGGCCGAGGTGCAGGTCGGGCCGCGTCGGGTCGAAGCCTTCCTTGATCGCGAGCGGCTTCCCGCGCGCGAGCTTGGCCCGCAATTCGCTCTCGACGATCAGCTCGTCGGCGCCGCGGCGAAACACCGCGACGTGATCGTCGATGTCGAAGCTCACCGGACTACCGCCCACTCGACGATGACAGCCATTGCCACCGGCGTCCGGGGCAGTTCGCGCTTGCGGCGGCCTTTCGCGCTCACTCGCTCGCGAGGCTCGAGCCCGCTCGGGAAAGGGTTGCCGAAGGGTGGGCGATCCCTGCTACAATCCGACCGGGCCGCGCGGCCCGTGCGCTCGCACCACCACGGCCAGGCCGCGACCGTCCGCCGCCGCAGGTCGTGCGGCGCCCGTCTATCGCATGTCATTCCGTTGATCACGCACAAACCCCGGATTCTAACGCAGCCGTTGCGCACCGCCTTGGGGGCCGTCGCCGGCGCGGTGTCTCCGGGCCAGGCCGTCGCGCTCGCCGTGCTGACGTTCGCGGGTGTCGCCGCGTTTGGCATCACGCCCGACACGGTGCTCGATTCGGTTGCGGTGCGCAGCGTTTCGCGCCCGCTGGCGCTGCCGACGCTCGTCCCCGACGACGCGCCTGACGATCCTTACTGGCGCGAGGAGCGCGTGCAGCGCGGCGACACAATCGGCAGCCTGCTCGCGCGCGCGGCCGTCGACGATCCGGAGGCCATGAACTTCCTGCGCACCGATCCTTCGGCGCGCGATCTCTATCAGTTGCGGCCGGGACGCTCGCTGCGTGTCGCCACCGACGAGAACGGCCGGCTCACGGGCCTCAAGTTCCTCGCAGGCGACGGCGCGATCCTTTCGGTCGCGCGCTCGCCATCCGGATTCGTGGCCGCGCGCGAGCAGCCGCCGGAGGACGTCCGCGTCACGATGCGCACCGGCGAGATCCGCACGTCGCTGTTCGCGGCAGCGGACGAGGCCGGGCTCCCCGATGCGGTCACGCTCGCGCTCACCGACGTGTTCGCCGGCGACGTCGACTTCTATCACGACCTGCGCCGGGGCGATCGCTTCATCGTGCTGTACGAAACGCGCTACGTCGACGGAGAGCCCGCGGGCACCGGCCGCATCCTCGCGGCCGAATTCGTCAACCGCGGCATCGCGCTGCATGCGTTCCTCTGGCACACGCCGGACGGCGACGGCTACTACGACGAGAACGGCCGCAACTCGCGCAAGGCGTTCCTGCGCTCGCCGATGGAATTCTCGCGCATCACGTCGGGCTTCACGCAGGGGCGCTTTCACCCGATCCTGCACACGATGCGCGCGCACAAGGGCACCGATTTCGCCGCGCCCACCGGCACGCCGGTGCGCGTCACGGCGGATGGCGTCGTCACGTTCGCCGGGCAGCAGAACGGCTACGGCAACGTGGTATTCGTCAAGCACGACGGAACGTACTCGACCGTCTACGCGCATCTTTCGCGCTTCGCGCCCGACATTCGCGAGGGCGCGCGCGTGCACCAGGGCGACACGATCGGCAACGTAGGCCAGACCGGCTGGGCGACCGGACCGCATCTGCACTACGAGCTGCGCGTCGACGGCGAGCCGCGCAATCCGATGAGCGTCGCGCTGCCGATCGCGATGCCGCTTTCAGACGACGATCGCGCCGCGTTCGTCGCCACGATCGCGCCGCTCGCGGGCCAGCTCGCGGTCGTCCGTGCGCTGCCGGACGTGCACCTCACGGCCGCCGACTAGCGTCCGCGAGCAGGCGCTTTCCGGGTCGCGCCATTTCCCCCAGGCACTCGAAGCACGCCGCGGCGCCCGTCGAAGTCTTCGCCGGCGTAATGTCCGGCACGAGCCTCGACGGCGTCGACGCCGTGATCGCCGATTTCGCGCCTGCGAGCGCGAAGGCGTGCGCGACGCTCGGCAGCGCCCACGTCCCCTTTCCGACGATGCTGCGCGACGAGCTGCTGGCGCTGCAGCATCCCGGGAAGAACGAGATCGTGCGCGCCGCCGCGGCCGCGAACGTACTGGCCGAGCTCTACGCCGACGCCATCGCGCGAGCGCTCGCGCAGGCGAAGCTGTCGTCCGATGTCGTGAAGGCGGCCGGCGTGCACGGGCAGACGCTGCGGCACCGTCCCGACCTCGGCATCACCGTTCAACTCAACAATCCCGCGCGCGTTGCCGAGAAGGCGGGGATGGTCGTCGTCGGCGATTTCCGCAGCCGCGACGTCGCCGCCGGCGGGCAGGGCGCGCCGCTCGTGCCCGCGTTCCACGCGGCGTTGTTCGCGCGGCGCGACCGCCACCGCGTCGTCGTGAACATCGGCGGCATCGCCAACATGACGGATCTGCCCGTCGATGGCGCGGTGCGCGGCTTCGACACCGGCCCTGGCAACTCGCTCTCCGACCTGTGGTGCGCGCGCAACCGCGGCACGTCGTTCGATGCGCAGGGCGCATGGGCGGCAACGGGCAAGGTGATTCCCGCGCTGCTCGACGCTTTGCTCGCCGATTCCTTTTTCGCGGCGCCACCGCCGAAGAGCACGCATCGCGACAAGTTCGGCCTGCAATGGCTCGAGGAGCGCATGCGTGCCGCGAGCGTCGACGCGGAAGCGGAGGACGTGCAGGCGACGCTCGTTGCGCTGACGGCGCGAACGATCGCCGACGCGATTCGCGGCTACGCGGCGGATGCCGTCGAGGTGCTCGTGTGCGGCGGAGGCGCCCGCAACGCGACGCTCATGCAGGCGCTCGCGAGGGAGCTCGCGCCCCGCCGCGTCGGCACGACGGCAGACGAAGGCGTTGCCGTCGATCAGGTGGAGCCGCTCGCGTTCGCGTGGTTGGCGCGCGAGGCACTCGCCGGCCGTCCGGGCAACTTGCCGGCCGTTACCGGCGCAAAGGGCTTGCGGGTGCTGGGCGCGATCTATCCGCGCTGACGCGGAAGTCGCGACGGCTGGGCTGTGCTGTCACCGGCAGCCTCGATGCATGCAAAAAGGCAGCCTCGATGCATGCGAAAAGGCAGCCTCGATGCATGCAAAAGGGCCCGCCTGGCGGGCCCTTTCCGGCGTCAATGGTTCGCGGACTTCAGGTCGAGAAGCTCGATCCGCAGCCGCAAGTGGTCGTCGCGTTCGGATTCTTGATCACGAACTGCGCGCCCTCGAGGCCTTCCTGGTAGTCGATCTCGGCGCCGACCAGGTACTGGTAGCTCATCGGGTCGATCAGCAGCGTGACGCCCGCCTTCTGCATCGCGGTGTCGTCCTCGTTGACGACCTCGTCGAACGTGAACCCGTACTGGAAGCCCGAGCATCCGCCGCCGGACACGAACACGCGCAGCTTGAGCTCCGGGTTGCCCTCCTCGTCGATCAGCGTCTTGACCTTCGCCGCGGCCGCGTCGGTGAACACGAGCGGGCTGGGCATTTCGTTCATTGCATTCATCCGGTGCTCCGGTATGTCGATGGTTCCATTATCGGCCTGCCGCAGGCGGCCGTCAAAAGCCGAGATGAGGGCGGGTTCACGGATTTCCCAGCCCGTTCTGCAGCGTCCGCACGGCGCGCGGGCTGCCCCCGCGGCTGTCGAACACGCGCGCCTCGAGCGCCGTCACTCGCGCGCCTGGCGGCACCCGGAAGTTGCCCTCGACGCGCTGGTAGTGCTTGAACGCAAGCTTCAGGCCCGCTTCCGTATCCGGTTGGGCGTCGGGCAGCGTCAATAGTTCGGTCGCTTCGCGGGCCGCTTCCGGACCCTGCAGCGTCGCCTGCAGCACCAGGCGTCCGGCGAACTCGTCGCGCGGACTGCCTCCGCGCACCACCAGCAGGCTGTAGCGCCAGAGATCGTCGGCCTGGCGCTCGACGGCGAGGCGCGCGATCGCGAGCCCCTGCTTCGTGCCGGCTTCGCCGACCAGCTGGTGCAGGAACGCGGCCTGTTCCTTCAGCTCCACGTTCTCGGCGGACAGGTCCGCGGTCTGCTTCGCGGTGGCATCCTGCGCGCTGCGAGCCATCGCGAGCTCGCTTTCGAGCTCCGAATTGCGCGTTCGCAGCCGCGTCGCCTCGCTGCGCAGCGACGCATTTTCGCCCTCCAGCTCCGCGGCGCGCGCGGCAATGTTCACGCGGTCGACCTTCGCTGTGCGATCGTCCGTGCCGAGGGTCCGCCAGCCGATGGCCGCGGCGATCGCCACGCCGACGACTGCCGCCGCACCGCGCTTCCATCCGAAGCTCCGCGGGTCTCTGCGGAGCCTTCGCCACCAGCGCCGGGCGGCCACGCGTCCTTCCGGCTACGGCAGCACCGGCGGCGCGGTCAGGCCGGCGGTTTCCGGCAGCCCGAACATGAGGTTCATGTTCTGGATCGCCTGTCCCGCGGCGCCCTTGACCAGGTTGTCCTCGACGGCGAGAACCAGCGCCAGATCCGAGTCCGGCGGCCTGTGCACGGCAATGCGCAACATGTTGGAAGCCCGCACGCTGCGCGTATCCGGCTGCGATCCGGCCGGCATCACGTCGACGAACGGCTCGCCCGCGTACCGCTTCTCGTACAGCTTCTGCAGGTCGGCGTCGCGATCGCGCAGCGGCGCATACAGCGTGGCGAAAATGCCGCGGATCATCGGCGTCAGATGCGGCGTGAACACGAGGCGCACGGCGTCGCGGCTCGCGCGGTTCAGTCCCTGGACGATCTCCGGTGCGTGGCGATGCCCGGCGACTCCGTACGCCGCGAAGTTGTCGGAAGCCTCGGCAAAGGCGAGCGAGAGCTCGGCCTTGCGGCCGGCGCCGGACACGCCGGACTTGCAGTCCGCGATCAGGTGCTGCGTGTCGACGAGGCCTGCCTCGAGGAGCGGGAGGAAGCCGAGTTGCACCGCCGTCGGATAACAGCCCGGATTGCCGACGATCCGCGCCTTGCGAATCGCCTCGCGATTGATCTCGGGAATGCCGTAGACCGCCTCGCGCAACAGGTCCGGGCACGCGTGCGGCATCTTGTACCAGCGCTCGAACAGCTGCGGGTCCTGCAGCCGGAAGTCGGCCGCGAGGTCGATGATGCGGACGCCTGCACTCAGCAGCTCGCGCGCCTGCGCCATCGCCACGCCGTGCGGCGTCGCGAAGAACACGACGTTGCAGCCGGCCAGGTCGGCGTCCTTCGGGTCGGTGAACGCGAGATCGTAGCGGCCGCGCAGGCTCGGGAACATCTGCGCGACCGGCGTGCCGGCATCCTTGCGCGACGTGATCGCGCGCACGTCGGCCTCGGGATGCTGCGCGAGCAGCCGCAACAGCTCGACGCCGGTGTAACCGGTGCCGCCGACGATGCCGATCCTGATCATGCCGCCTCCCGAATGCAACTCGGGAATTCTAGCGGGCCCTGGGAAAACGCGTCAGCGCTTCGAGAACTGCTTGCGGCGCCGCGCCTTGTGCAAGCCGACCTTCTTGCGCTCGACCTCGCGCGCGTCGCGCGTCACGAGCCCGGCCTTCGACAGCGCCGGCTTGAGCTCGGCGTCGTAGTCGATCAGCGCACGGGTGATGCCGTGGCGAACGGCGCCGGCCTGGCCCGACTCGCCGCCGCCGATGACGTTGACCATGATGTCGAACGTCTTCTCGTGGCTGGTCAGCACGAGCGGCTGCCGGACGACCATGCGGCCGGTCTCGCGCGTGAAGAATTCGTCGACGGGCTTTTCGTTGACGACGATCTTGCCGTCGCCGCGCTTCATGAACACGCGCGCGACCGACGTTTTGCGCCGTCCCGTGCCGTAGTGATAGTTGCCGATCATAGGTGGCTGGATGTCCGCCGTGCGACGACGGATCGCTGGTTCTTCAGAGTTCGAGGACTTTGGGCTGCTGCGCCGTATGCGGGTGCGACGGCCCGGCGTAGCACTTGAGCTTCTTGATCATTGCGTAGCCGAGCGGGCCCTTGGGCAGCATGCCCTTGACCGCCTTTTCCAGCGCGCGGCCGGGAAAGCGCGCCTGCATCTGGCCGAAGGACGTCGTGCGGATGCCGCCCGGGTAGCCGCTGTGCCGGTGGTAGAGCTTGTCCTCCGCCTTGTTGCCGGTGACGCGGATCTTCTCGACGTTCGTGACGACGATGAAATCCCCCGTGTCCATGTGCGGCGTATAGATCGGCTTGTGCTTGCCGCGCAAACGCGACGCGATCTCGGTGGCGAGCCGGCCGAGCACCTTGTCGGCGGCATCGACGACGTACCAGGCGTGCGTGATGTCGCGGGGCCGGGCAGAGAAGGTTTTCATTGCGGAAATCCTGGTTTCGGGCCGGGCGGGACGGGCACTCTGGCCGGCCTCGGCAAAGAGCGCGATTGTACTATTTCCGGCGACGTGCGGTCAAACCGGCTTCAGGCGTCGAGGAGAGTTGCGCCGTTGATCGGGCTGCCCGGCAGGGATGGTGCGGCGCAATGCGGCGCAAAGGCAAAAAAATGGCGCGGTCCGAGTAAGACCGCGCCGAGGATTCCACCATAGGAGGAGAATGGAGGAATGCGTTCGCGGTGCCGAAGGAGGAGACGGCGTGGGCCGCGAACAGGCGTAAGCATTCCATATTGCGCTGCACAATGCAAGATGCATATCGCGGCCAGGGGACGAAGGGTGCAGAACGAGCGATCGGCGGCTGACAGGAAAGCAACAGCGGGGGCGGGGCACGATCCCGCGCGGACGGCCGCCCGGCCTGGGGTCGGCGGGTTGCGAGGCCCGCGATGAAGGCCCGCGTCAAGTGGACCGAGGGCGTCGCCTTCGTCGTCGAAAGCGGCAGCGGGCATGCGGTAGTGGCGGACGGCGCGCCGGAAGCGGGTGGCCGCAACCTCGGCATGCGGCCGATGGAACTCGTGCTGGCCGGGGCGGCCGCGTGCACGGCCTTCGACGTCGTCTGGATCCTGAAGCGCGCCCGCCAGCCGATCGCAGACTGCGTCGTCGAGGCGGCGGCCGAGCGCGCGGAAGCCGAGCCGAAGGTCTTCACGCGCATCCACCTCGACTACGTCGTGGCGGGACGCGGTCTCGATCCCCGGCAGGTGGAACGCGCCGTGAAGCTGTCCAAGGACAAATACTGCTCGGCCACGATCATGCTCGCGCGCACCGCCGAGATCACCTACGGCGTGCGGATCGTCGAGGGAGATCGCGCGGGTGGCGATCCCGGGGCCGGCGATGCCCCTAGGAATCCCGCAGCAGCCGGATGAGGCTCGACGTATCCCAGCGCCCGCCGCCGCGCGCCTGGACGCGCGCATAGAACTGGTCGACGAGCGACGTCACCGGCAGCGCGGCGCCGTTGCCGCGCGCGGCCTCAAGGCAGATCGACAGGTCCTTGCGCATCCAGTCGACGGCGAACCCGAAGTCGAACTTGTCGGCGACCATCGTCTTGCCGCGGTTCTCCATCTGCCACGACTGCGCTGCACCCTTGCTGATCACGTCGAGCACGCGCTCCGGATCGAGTCCCGCGCGCCGTGCGAAGTCGATGCCTTCGGACAGCGCCTGCACGAGCCCGGCGATGCAGATCTGGTTCACCATCTTCGTGAGCTGGCCGGCGCCGACGTCTCCCATCAGCGTCACCGCGCGGGCGTAGTGCGCGAGCACCGGCTCGGCCTTGCCGAATACGGCCGCATCGCCGCCGACCATGATCGTCAGCTTGCCGTTCTCGGCGCCGGCCTGGCCGCCTGACACCGGCGCGTCGAGGAACTCGACCTTGCGCGCCTTCGCGGCGCCCGCGATCTCGCGCGCCACTTCCGCCGATGCCGTCGTATGGTCGACCAGGATCGCCTGCTCGCGCATGCCGGCGAGTGCCGCCTTGCCGACGGCGCGCACGTCGTTGTCGTTGCCGACGCACATCAGCACGAGCTCGGCATCGCGCGCGGCATCCGCAGGCGACGGCGCCGAGCGGCCGCCGTGCTGCTCGACCCACTTCGCAGCCTTCGCCGCGGTCCGGTTGTAAACGGTGACGTCGTGCCCGGCCTTGGCGAGATGCCCGGCCATCGGGTAGCCCATGACGCCGAGACCCAGGAATGCAAGCTTGCTCATCGAAGCCTCTTTCTCGAAGTTCAGGATGGAGCGCGCGCAGTCGCGGCGCTTCGGTCGTTCAGTTCCCGGCGCGCGTTCGCGATCGCGGCACGCACCTGCGACGGCGCGGTGCCACCGACATGGTCGCGGCTTCGCACCGAGCCTTCCAGCGTGAGAACGTCGAGCGCATCGGCGTCGATGGCCGTTGAGAACCGGCGCAACTCGTCGAGCGGGAGCGCCGCCAGATCGACGCCGCGGTGCTCCGCTTCGCGCACGGCGCGCGCGACCGCCTCGTGCGCGTCGCGAAAGGGCACGCCTTTGCGTACCAGGTAGTCGGCGAGATCGGTCGCCGTCGCGTGCCCGGCGAGCGCCGCCTCGCGCATGCGCGCCGCGCTCGGTTCGATTCCGGTGGCGACGAGATCCGTCATGATCGCGAGCGCGTCGGCGAGCGTGTCGACCGTGTCGAACAGCGGCTCCTTGTCTTCCTGGTTGTCCTTGTTGTATGCGAGCGGCTGCCCCTTCATCAGCACGAGCAGCGCGGTCAGGTGACCGACAACGCGCGCCGACTTGCCGCGCACGAGCTCGGGCACGTCGGGATTTTTTTTCTGCGGCATGATCGAGCTTCCGGTGCAGAAGCGGTCGGCGAGCGTCACGAAGCCGAAGGCGGGTGTCGACCACAAGACGAGTTCTTCCGCGAAGCGCGAAAGATGCACCATCACGAGCGCGGCGGCGGCCGCGAATTCGATCGCAAAGTCGCGATCGGCCACGGCGTCGATCGAGTTCGGCGTCACGCCATCGAAGCCGAGCGCGCGCGCGGTTGCTTCGCGATCGATCGGAAAGCTCGTGCCGGCGAGCGCCGCGCTGCCAAGCGGCGAGCGGTTGACCCGCGCGCGGCAATCGCGCAGGCGCTCGGCGTCGCGGGCGAGCATCGCGTCGTACGCCATCAGGTGATGGCCGAAAGTGACCGGTTGCGCCACCTGCAGATGCGTGAACCCCGGCATGATCGTGTCCGCATGGCGCTCGGCCAGATCGAGCAGCGCGCGGCGAAGCGCTGCGATCGCGTCGCGCAGCGCGTCGATGGCGCCGCGCAGCCACAACCGCACGTCGGTCGCCACCTGGTCGTTGCGCGAGCGCGCCGTGTGGAGCCGCTTGCCGGCGTCGCCGACCAGTGCGGTCAGCCGGCGCTCGATGTTGAGATGCACGTCCTCGAGCGCGCGCTGCCATTGGAATCCACCGCTGTCGATCTCCTGCTCGATCGTCGCGAGGCCGCGCTCGATCGCCGCGAGATCGTCGTGCGCGAGGATTCCCTGCGCGGCCAGCATGCGAGCGTGCGCGAGCGAGCCGGCGATATCGGCGCGCGCCAGACGCCGGTCGAAATCGACAGACGCGTTGAAGCGCTGCATCCGCTCGGACATCGGCTCGCCGAAGCGACCCGACCAGGTGCCGCTTGGCGGCACCGGGGTGGCGGCGTTCGGCGTATCGGCGGGGGCGGACGGGGCGTGCGGATCCGATGCGGGCATAATTCGAGGGCCTCTTTCACGCCTTGACACGCACGGTGCATCGTCAAAACGGGCGATGCGCCGGACGATCCCGCCCGGCATGATGCTTGCATCTCGCATCCCTTATGCAAGGGATTATAAGGCAACCGCCTGTTGCGCCGACGCTGCCGGACCTCCGTAATCTCGGCACGATCCTGCGCATCCTCGTCGCGGTCAACGGCGCGACGCTTGCGATCGCGCTCGCGCGCGAGCCGCGCCTTCCGCTCGTCGTCGGCGAATGGGCGCGGCTCACCGGATTCGTCGAGCCGCATCTGTTTGCCGAACTCGCGGTGCTGTGGCTGCTGCAGCCGTGGCTCGCGGGCCTCCGCGCGCCGGTGGCCATAGCCGTCGTCACGCTCGTGACCTGCACGATCGGCATCGGCGCGGATGCGCTGACGCCGCGCATGGCGGGCGACGCTCCCGGCGCGCTCGTGCGGCATCTGCTGTTCGCGCTCGCCGCCCAGTTTCTCCTCGTGGGTTACTTCCGCCTGCGCGCACGTGCGCTGTCGCCCGCCATCACCGAGGCGCGGCTGCAGGCGCTGCAGGCGCGGATCCGGCCGCATTTCCTGTTCAACAGCATCACGGCGGTGCTGTCGCTGATGCGCAGCGAGCCGCGCCGCGCCGAGGTCGCGCTCGAGGATCTGGCCGATCTGTTTCGCGTGCTGATGCGCGACAACCGCGAGCTCGCGCCGCTCGCCGACGAGGTCGAGCTCTGCCGCCAGTACCTCGATCTCGAGCAACTGCGGCTCGGCGATCGCCTGGTCATCGACTGGAACGTGAAGAGCATGCCGGGCGATGCGCTCGTGCCGCCGCTCGTGCTGCAGCCGCTGCTCGAGAACGCCGTCTATCACGGCATCGAGCCGCTGACGACGCAGGGCGTGCTGTCGATCAACATCTTCCTGTCGCGCGACGAAGTGCACGCGATTCTCAAGAATCCCTACGTCGCGAACGGCGCGCGACACCAGGTGGGCAACCGGATGGCGCTCGACAATATTCGCGAGCGGCTCGCGCTGCACTTCGACGCCGAAGCGAGCCTCGAGTCGCGCGCGACGCGCGACACGTACGAGGTGCATATCCGGATGCCGTATCGCACGCAAAAGCCCGCGACGGCCGGCGACGGCAGCACGGCTTCGCCGCGGCACGACGGGCGTGCGGACCGCGGCACACAAAAGCGCCGCCAATCGCGCGGGCAGCGTCCGCTGCCCGGCATGCCGGCCACGAGGATCGAGCCATGGCTGAATCACCCCTCCGCGTCCTGATCGTCGACGACGAAGGCCCCGCGCGTCATCGGTTGCGCGAGCTTCTCGACGATTGCGCGGCCGTGCTGCCGCTCGCGATCGTGGGCGAGGCGCAACACGGACGCGAGGCGCTCGACATCCTGCACAGCGCACCCGCGGATCTCGTCCTGACAGACATCCATATGCCGGGGATGGACGGCATCGAGCTGGCCCGGCATTTGCTCAAGCTTCCTCGTCCGCCGGTCGTGATCTTCACGACGGCTTTCCACCAGCATGCGCTGGCTGCGTTCGAGGTCAATGCGGTCGACTACCTCGTCAAGCCGGTCCGCGTGCAGCGCTTGCTGGCGGCATTGCAGAAGGTGCCCCGATTGAAGCCCATGACGATGGAGAAGCTCACCCAGCTGCCGGCCTCGGCGCGGCGCTTCCTTTCCGTGACGGAGCGGTCGCGCGTCGTTCTCGTTCCCGTGGACGAGGTCGTGTATCTGAAGGCCGAGCTCAAGTACATCACGATCCGCACGGCGCAGCGCGAGTACCTGCTCGAGGAGTCGCTGACGCGCCTCGAGCAGGAGTTCGGCAACCGGTTCGTTCGCGTGCATCGCAACTGCCTCGTCGCGCGCGATTTCATCCGCGGCTTCGAGCGGCGCGCCAACGACGACGGGGACGCGCACTGGGAAGTGCTGCTGCACGGCATCGATGAGTCGCTGCCCGTGTCGCGGCGCCAGCAGTACATCGTGCGCGAAATCGGCCGCGAGGCGATGAACGGCGCCGCTGCCGCGTGACTTCGGGGTCAGAGCAATAAGTCGCGCGGCAAAGACCTCGACCTCATTTGACGGGCGATCGCGGGACTTATCGCTCTGACCCCGAAGTCTGACCCCGAAGTCGGCCGTGCGCTACACTCTCGCGCCGGCCACTCTCCCCTGCGATCGATGCGCACGCTCATCTGCGGCTCGCTTGCGTTCGACACGATCATGGTGTTCCCCGATCGTTTCGCGCGCCACATCCTGCCCGAGCAGACGCACGTGCTGTCGGTGTCGTTCCAGATCAGCGACATGCGCCGCGAATGGGGTGGCTGCGCCGGCAACATCGCCTATAACCTGCACGCGCTCGGCGGCGATCCGGTCGTCATGGGCACGCTCGGGACCGACGGCGGCACCTACCGCGAGCGCCTGCGCACGCTCGGCATCGCGATCGACGGCGTGCGCGTCATCGACGAGGCGTACACGGCGCAGGCGTTCATCATCACCGACCACGACGACAACCAGATCACCGCGTTCCATCCGGGCGCGATGAATCGCTCGCACGTCGTGCACGTCGACGACGTCGCCGACGTCGGCCTCGGCATCGTCTCGCCGGACGGCAAGGAGGGGATGAAGCAGCACGCGGCGGAGTTCGCGGCGCGCGGCATACCATTCGTGTTCGACCCGGGGCAGGGCTTGCCGCTGTTCGACGGCAAGGAGCTCGCGCAGATCATCGAGCACGCGAGCTACCTGACCGTCAACGACTACGAAGCGAAGCTTCTCGCCGATCGCACCGGCTGGTCGATCGCCGACCTCGCCGAGCGTGTCGACGGCCTGGTCGTGACGATGGGTGGCGAGGGGTCGATCATTCACGCCGGCGGCGCGACCTACGCGATTGCCGCGGTGCGGCCCTCCGCGATCGTCGACCCCACCGGCTGCGGCGACGCCTATCGCGCCGGCCTGCTGTACGGCATCGCGAACGAATGGGACTGGGAGTCGACCGGCAATCTCGCGTCGGTAATGGGCACGATCAAGATCGAAAGCCGCGGCGGCCAGAATCACGCCGTCGATCGCGACACGATCGCGCTGCGCTATCGCGACGCCTTCGGCGAGCTGCCCTGGTAGAGAAGCGTTGGGCGGGCGAGCGGAGGGTGAACCGTCGTCCCTGAAGCTGCTTTGGGCGGCGACGCTGCGCCGGGCGTGGCGAGTGCCGCGGATGGTCGTGCACGTCGCGGGTGGGCTTTGCACGATCGCATTCGTGTTCCCCGCACTCGATGCGCCGGCGCGCCGCGCGCGCATCCGCCGCTGGTCGCGCAAGCTGCTCGATGTCTTGCACGTCGAGCTGCGGCTCGCGGGCGCGCTCGCGCATCCGAACGTCGTCGTCGTCGCGAATCACGTGTCGTGGCTCGACATCTTCGCGCTGCACGCGGTCGGCCCGGTGCGCTTCATCGCGAAAGCGGAAATCGCGCGCTGGCCGGTGCTCGGGCGCCTCGTCGCCGGCGTCGGCACGCTGTTCATCGAGCGCGAGCGGCGTCGCGACACGCACCGCGTCAACCAGGATATTGCGCAGGCGCTGGCCGACGGCGACATCGTCGCGGTCTTTCCCGAAGGAACGGTCGGCGATGGTGCAACGCTGCTGCCGTTCAAGGGCTCGCTGCTGCAGCCGATCGTCGCGGCGGCGGGTTACGTGCAGCCCGTCGCGATCCGCTACCGGGACCCGGACGGCATGCCGTCGACGGTGCCGGCTTACGACGGCGACATCACGTTCATCGACTCGTTCTGGCGCATCTGCGGCGCGCGCGCGCTCGCCATCGAGTTGATCGCGGGCACACCGTTGCCGGCGTGGGGACGGCATCGGCGCGACTTGGCGCGCGAGGCGGAGCGCGTCATTCGCGCGGCGCTGCCGTCACCGGCTGCCGGCTTCCCACCTGATACACGCGCCGATCCGGCAGGCGGATCGCCGTGAGCGGGCCGCCCCACAGGCAGCCCGAATCGAGCATGAGCACGTTGGGCGCGAGCAGAAGCCCAAGTGTCGACCAGTGGCCGCAGACGACGAGCGACGATGCGGTCCGCCGGCCTGGATGTGCGAACCACGGCGCGAATCCCGGCGGCGCGTGCACGGCGCCGCGCTTTTCCCTGAACTCCATGCGCCCGTCGGACGTGCAGAAGCGAAGGCGCGTCAGCGCATTGACGATGGCGCGCAGGCGGTCGTCGCCTTCGAGATCGTCGCGCCACGCGGAAGGCTCGTTGCCGTAGAGCACGCGCAGGAACGCGTCGCGGCGCTCGCTCGTCAACACGGCCTCGACTTCGCGTCCGAGCGCGACGACGTCCGCAGGCGTCCATTGCGGCAGCACGCCGGCATGCACCATCAGCATGCCGCCGCCGGCAACCGCGAGCGGCCGTCGTGCGGGCCAGTCGAGCAGGTCGCCACGGTCCGGCGCTTCGAGGATCGGCGCCAGCGTGTCGTCGCGGTGCGCGTCACGATGGCCCGCCGCGACGGTGAGCAGATGCAGGTCGTGATTGCCGAGCACCGTCACGGCCGATTCGCCGAGCGCCATGACCTCGCGCATCACGCCGAGCGAGTCGGGTCCGCGATTGACGAGATCGCCGGTGAGCCACAGCCGGTCGCTCGCCGGCGAAAAGCCGATCAGCGACAAAAGCTCGCAGAACTCGGCATGGCAACCCTGAATGTCGCCGATCGCGTAGTGCGGCATGGAGTGTGCGTAGAATCGGCCATTGTAGCAACGCACTTCCGGAAACCTTCCCTTGCAGCACTCGCTCAATGCCGCGCAGCGCGACGCGGTGCGGTACGACAGCGCGCCATTGCTCGTGCTCGCCGGCGCCGGCAGCGGCAAGACCCGCGTCATCACGGCGAAGATCGCGCACCTCGTGACGCGCGGCGTCGCGCCGGAGAAGATCGTCGCGATCACGTTCACCAACAAGGCGGCGCGCGAGATGCGCGAGCGTGCACAGGCGGCGCTGCAGCGCTCGGACGCCGGCAACGCCACGGCGAAGATGGCGATCTCGACGTTTCACGCGTATGGCCTTGCGATCGTCCGTGCCGAGGCTCGGACGATCGGCCTTCCGTCCGGCTTCTCGATTTTCGATCCGGCCGACGCCGAGCCGATCGTCGCGGAGCTCGCGGGCACGGCCGACCGCGCGCGGGCGCGCGCGATCCAGTGGCGAATCGGCCAGTGGAAGAACGCGCTGACGCCGCCTGCCGCTGCGCTGCGCGAGGCTTCGGACGACGATGCGCTCGTCGCGGCGCGCGCGTACGCCGGCTATGGCGATGCGCTCGCGGCCTATCGCGCCGTCGACTTCGACGACCTGATCGCGCTGCCTGTCGCATTGTTCGAGCGCGATGCCGCCGCGCGAGCACGCTGGCAGGCGCGTTGCGCGCACGTGCTGATCGACGAATACCAGGACACGAATCCCGCGCAGTACCGCCTGTTCCGGCATCTCGTCGGCGACGCGACGCCGTTCACCGCGGTGGGCGACGACGACCAGGCGATCTACGGCTGGCGCGGCGCGACCCTCGACAACCTGGCGGCGCTGCCGCGCGACTATCCCGGCTTGCGGGTCATCAAGCTCGAACAGAACTACCGGTCGACCGTGCGCATCCTGCGCTGCGCGAACACGCTGATCGGCAACAATCCGAAGCTGTTCGACAAGCGCCTTTGGACCGAGCTCGCGCACGGCGATCCGCTGCGCGTCACGCCGGCCGCCGACGAGGAGGCCGAGGCCGAGCTCGTCGTGCGCCGCATCACGGGTCACAAGTTCGAGCATCGGACGCAGTTTCGCGATTACGCGATCCTGTATCGCGGCAACCACCAGGCGCGCGCGTTCGAGGCCGCGCTGCGCGCGCAGTCG
>Ga0307411_10000128_pt1 | contig 23549 bp, 18 predicted proteins | sample DK1Ometagenome_2_FD_203712 | JGI IMG/M metagenome (GOLD analysis project Ga0307411, IMG submission 203712) | Maize rhizosphere microbial communities from greenhouse at UC Davis, California, United States - DK15-O-1 | ecosystem: Host-associated > Plants > Roots > Rhizosphere > Soil | place: USA...
TTCCTGCGGCTGGTGGCGGACGACGGCGCCACGGGCTTCACGCGCGAGCTGCTGCACTGTCGTCGTGCCCGCGCCACGGCCGAGACGGCGCGCGCCTTGCACCTGCGCACGGCCGAGCCGGTCATCGAGGTGCGCCGCCTGCTGCTGCGCCGCGGCAAGCCGGTCGTGCTGGATGACCTGTGGCTGCCGGAGCGTCATTTCGAGGGCCTCAACGCGGAGCAGATCAACGCCTACCCGGGCACGCTGTACGCGCTTTTCGAGGCGCGCTTCGGCGTTCACATGGTGCGAGCCGGGGAGAAGCTGCGCGCCGTGGCGGCCGGTGCGGATGCCGCGGCGCTTTTGCAAGTTGCGGCGGGAGAACCGCTGCTCAGCGTCGAGCGCGTGGCTTACACCTATGGCGACCGACCGGTCGAATTGCGGCGCGGGCTTTACCACACGCACGCGGATCATTACCTCAATGAGTTGAACTGAATCTGACAATGCCGCAGTGCAGCAACCGCGAAGGTTGGCCCTTGTCTCTGCCCTAGAATCTTTCGGTTTCACATTGATTACGGGCACGACCATGACGGACAGCGTCAAGAAAAGACCGGTCTATACCAATATTCACGTCACGCAGATCGTCAGCTACCGCCTTCCGCCGGCCGGCATCGTCTCCATCCTGCATCGCATCAGTGGCTTCGTGTTGTTCGCGTTGCTGCCGTTCGTGATCTGGATGCTGGACAGCAGTCTTACCACGGAAATCTCCTTCGAAGGCTTCACCAACGTCTTCGTCGCGGGCGTCGGCGCCATTCCTGGCTGGTTCGTCAAGCTGGTGACGCTGGGCCTGATTTGGGCCTACCTGGCGCACTTCATCGCCGGCGTCCGCCACCTGTGGATGGATGCGACGCACAGCGTCAGCAAGGCGCAAGGGCACAACTCGGCCTTGGTCACGCTGGTGCTCAGCACGCTGCTGACGCTGCTGCTCGGCGCCAAGCTGTTCGGCCTCTACTGAGCTCCTGAGGACAACAACAATGAGTACTTTCGGCTCCAAGCGCATCGTCGTCGGTGCGCACTACGGCCTGCGTGACTGGCTCGCGCAGCGCGTCACGGCCGTGTTGATGGCCCTCTTCACGATCGTGCTGCTCATCCAGGTGCTGATGCCCGGCGAGCTCGGCTACGACCGTTGGGCGGCGATCTTCTCCACGCAGTGGATGAAGCTGCTGACCTTTGTCACCATCCTGGCGCTCGCGTATCACGCCTGGGTCGGCATGCGTGACATCTGGATGGATTACGTGAAACCCGTGGGCGTTCGTCTGACGCTGCAGGTGTTCACCATCGTTTGGCTTGTGGGTTGCGCTGGCTGGGCGATCCAGGTTTTGTGGAGACTCTGATGGCGCAGCTTGCGACCCGTAAGTTTGATGTGGTGATCGTCGGAGCCGGCGGCTCCGGCATGCGCGCCTCGCTGCAACTGGCGCTGGCCGGCTTGAACGTGGCCGTGCTGTCCAAGGTCTTCCCGACCCGCTCGCACACCGTCGCCGCGCAGGGCGGCATCGGCGCCTCGCTCGGCAACATGAGCGAGGACAACTGGCACTACCACTTCTTCGACACTGTCAAGGGCTCGGACTGGCTGGGTGACCAGGACGCCATCGAGTTCATGTGCCGCGAGGCGCCCAAGGTCGTCTACGAGCTCGAGCACTTCGGCATGCCGTTCGACCGCAATGCCGACGGCACGATCTACCAGCGTCCCTTCGGCGGCCACACGGCCAACTACGGCGAGAAGCCCGTGCAACGCGCCTGCGCTGCGGCCGACCGCACCGGCCACGCGCTGCTGCACACGCTGTACCAGCAGAACGTCAAGGCGCGCACGCAGTTCTTCGTCGAGTGGATGGCGCTGGACATCATCCGTGACGCCGAAGGCGATGCCGTCGGCGTGACGGCGCTGGAGATGGAGACCGGCGAGGTCCACATCCTGCACGCCAAGACCGTGCTGCTGGCCACCGGCGGCGCCGGCCGCATCTTCGCGGCCTCCACGAATGCCTTCATCAACACCGGTGACGGCCTGGGCATGGCGGCGCGCGCCGGCATCCCGCTGGAAGATATGGAGTTCTGGCAGTTCCACCCCACCGGCGTGGCCGGCGCGGGCGTGCTGCTGACAGAAGGCTGCCGCGGCGAAGGCGCGATCCTGCGCAACAGCAACGGCGAGCGCTTCATGGAGCGCTATGCCCCGACGCTGAAGGACCTGGCGCCGCGCGACTTCGTGTCCCGCTCGATGGACCAGGAGATCAAGGAAGGTCGCGGCTGCGGTCCCAACAAGGACTACGTGCTGCTGGACATGACCCACCTGGGCGCCGAGACGATCGCCAAGCGTCTGCCATCGGTGCTGGAGATCGGCCACAACTTCGCCAACGTCGACATCACGAAGGAACCGATTCCGGTCGTGCCGACGATCCACTACCAGATGGGTGGCATTCCGACCAACGTGCACGGCCAGGTCGTCATTCCGAAGAACGGCAAGCACAACGACATCATCAACGGCCTTTACGCCGTGGGTGAATGCTCCTGCGTGTCGGTGCATGGCGCCAACCGCCTGGGCACCAACTCGCTGCTGGACCTTATCGTGTTCGGCCGCGCCGCCGGCAACCACATCGTCGACTTCAACCTGAAGACGAAGTCGCACAAGGAACTGCCCAAGGACGCCGCCGACAAGACGCTGGCCCGTCTGGCGCGTCTGGACTCGGCCACCAACGGCGAGTACTCGCAGGACGTCGCCAACGACATCCGCGCGGCCATGCAGCAGCACGCCGGCGTGTTCCGCACGCAGGCGTCGATGGACGAAGGCGTCGCGAAGATCAAGGAAATCGCCAAGCGCGTCGGCTCCATCGGCCTGAAGGACAAGTCCAAGGTCTTCAACACGGCGCGCGTCGAGGCGCTGGAAGTTGAGAACCTCATCGAAGCCGCGCAGGCCACGATGATCTCGGCCGCCGCCCGCCCCGAGAGCCGTGGCGCCCACGCGCACAACGACTACCCGAACCGCGACGACGCGAACTGGATGAAGCACACGCTGTGGTACTCCGAAGGCAACCGCCTGGACTACAAGCCGGTAAACCTGACGCCGTTGACCGTTGAATCTGTTCCGCCCAAGGTTCGTACCTTCTAAGCCGGGTCGACAAGGACAAGAGAAATGAAGCGCACCTTCCAGATCTACCGCTACGACCCCGACAAGGACGCCAAGCCCTACATGCAGACCCTCGAGGTCGAGCTGGACGGCCATGAGCGCATGCTGCTCGACGCCCTGGTCAAGTTGAAGGCCGTCGACCCGACGCTGTCGTTTCGCCGCTCCTGCCGCGAAGGCGTCTGCGGTTCGGACGCGATGAACATCAACGGCAAGAACGGTCTGGCCTGCCTGACCAACATGCTGACGCTGCCGGGCGTCATCACGCTGAAGCCGTTGCCGGGCCTGCCCGTCGTGCGCGACCTCATCGTCGACATGACGCAGTTCTTCAAGCAGTACCACTCGATCAAGCCCTACCTCGTCAACGACAACCCGCCGCCCGACAAGGAGCGCCTGCAGTCGCCCGTCGAGCGCGAGGAGCTGGACGGCCTGTACGAGTGCATCCTGTGCGCGAGCTGCTCGACGAGCTGCCCAAGCTTCTGGTGGAACCCCGACAAGTTCGTCGGCCCGGCAGGTCTGCTTCAGGCCTACCGCTTCATCGCGGACAGCCGCGACGAAGCCACCTCCGAGCGCCTGGACAACCTCGAAGACCCGTACCGCCTGTTCCGCTGCCACACCATCATGAACTGCGTGGATGTCTGCCCCAAGGGCCTGAACCCCACGAAGGCCATTGGCAAGATCAAGGAACTGATGGTGCGCCGCGCCGTCTGACGATGACCGAAGCCGCGGCCCTGATGATTGACGAACGCGCGCTGTCCAAGCTGCGCTGGCGCTGCCGTCGGGGCCTGCTCGAGAACGACATCCTCATCGAGCGCTTCTTCAATCGCCACCCCGACGGCATCAGCGTCCAGCTTGCTGACGGCCTGACCGCACTGATGGACCTGGCCGACAACGACCTTTTGGATCTGTTACTTCGCCGCAAGGAACCCAGTGGTGAAATCGACACCGCTGCGGTGCGCGAGGTTCTCGCCGAGCTGCGTACCTGACTCCCGTTTTTCAAAGCCTCTCAAAGGACCGCCCCATGACCCCGTCCGACGTGAAAGCCACCCTGTCGTTCTCCGACGGCAGCCCCTCGATGGACCTGCCGCTCTACAAGGGCAGCATCGGCCCGGATGTCATCGACATCCGCAAGCTCTACGCCCAGACCGGCAAGTTCACCTACGACCCCGGCTTCCTGTCGACCGCGTCGTGCAACTCGACGATCACCTACATCGACGGCGACAAGGGCGAGCTGCTGTACCGCGGCTACCCCATCGAGCAGCTCGCGGTGAATTGCGACTACCTCGAGACCTGCTACCTGCTGCTCTACGGAGAGCTGCCGAACGCGGCCGAGAAGGCCAACTTCGAAGACCGTGTGATGCACCACACGATGGTCAACGAGCAGATGCAGTTCTTCCTGCGCGGCTTCCGCCGTGACGCCCACCCGATGGCCGTCATGACGGGCCTGGTGGGCGCGATGTCGGCCTTCTATCACGACAGCACCGACATCAATAACCCCGAGCACCGCGAGATCGCGGCGATCCGCCTGATCGCCAAGATGCCTACGCTGGTGTCCATGGCCTACAAGTACACGATCGGTCAGCCCTACATCTACCCGAAGAACGACCTCAGCTACGCCGGCAACTTCATGCGGATGATGTTTGCCACGCCGTGCGAGGACTACAAGCCCAACGACGTGCTGGTGCGTGCGATGGACCGCATCTTCACGCTGCACGCCGACCACGAGCAGAACGCCTCGACCTCGACCGTGCGCCTGTGCGGCTCGTCGGGTACCAACCCGTTCGCCGCCATCGCGGCCGGTGTGGCCTGCCTGTGGGGCCCCGCGCACGGCGGCGCCAACGAGGCCTGCCTGAACATGCTCGGCGATATTCAGAAGCAAGGCGGCGTGGCCCGTATCGGCGACTTCATCGGCAAGGTCAAGGACAAGAACTCCGGCGTCAAGCTGATGGGCTTCGGTCACCGCGTCTACAAGAACTACGACCCGCGCGCGAAGTTGATGCGCGAGACCTGCCACGAGGTTCTGAACGAACTCGGCCTGCAGAACGACCCGTTGTTCGAGCTGGCCATGAAGCTAGAGAAGATCGCGCTGGAGGACGAGTACTTCGTCGCCCGCAAGCTGTATCCGAACGTCGACTTCTACTCGGGCATCGTGCAGCGCGCCATCGGCATTCCGGTGCCGCTGTTCACCGCCATCTTCGCGCTGGCCCGCACGGTCGGCTGGATCGCCCAGCTCAATGAGATGATCGGCGACCCCGAGTACAAGATCGGCCGTCCGCGCCAGCTCTTCGTCGGCGCCAGCCCGCGCGACGTCAAGCCCATCGCCCAGCGCTGATGGCCGGCTGACCGGCTCTCGCCGCACGCGAACCCCTCGGCACCCCCGAGGGGTTCTTTCATTTCGGAGACCCTGACCGCCCATGGCCACAGCCCCTGAGATCCTCGTCCTCGGCAGCGTCAACCGCGACCTCATCGTGCACGCGCCGCGGCTGCCGCAGCCCGGCGAGACGTTGAGGGGCCAGCGCTTCGGCTCCTGCCTGGGCGGCAAGGGTGCGAACCAGGCGGTCGCGGCGGCGCGCCTCGGCGCACGCGTGGCGCTCGCCGCGCGGGTCGGCCTGATGGAGAACGGCGCGGCGATGGTCGAGCAGCTGAAGGGCGAGGGCGTCGACACCCGTGCCATCGCCCAGCCCGCCGACGAGGTGCCCGGTGTGGCGCTGATCGTCGTCGGCGCCGAGGATGCCGAGAACCAGATCGTCACCGTCGCCGGTTCCAACGGCACGCTGCCGCTGGCGCAGGTCGAGGCGCTGCAACTGGACGGCCTGCGCTGGCTGGTGGCCCAGCAAGAGCTGCCGTTGGAGAGCATCGCCCGCGCGTTCGAGCGGGCCCGCGCGGCGGGCGTCAAGACGGCGTTGAACGCTGCGCCCTTCCGCCCCGGCAGCGAGAGCCTGCTGCCGCTGGTCGATCTGCTGGTCGTCAACGCCCTTGAAGCGCAGGCGCTGGTAGCGACGCTGGGCGGCGCGGCGGACCAGCCGCGGGCGCTGGCCGAGGCGTTGCGCGCGCAGGGCCCGGCCGCCGTGCTGGTGTCCCTCGGGGCCGAGGGCCTGTGCTGGGTGGATGCTGACGGCGTGCAGCATGTCCCGGCGCGACCGGTCAAGGCGGTCGATACGGTCGGTGCCGGCGATACGCTCGTCGGGGCCCTGTTGACCGCACTGGCCGAAGGCCAGCCGGTGGCCCGGGCGCTTGCCTTTGCCCAGGCGGCTGCGGCACTCGCCGTGTCGCGCCCCGGCGTGCAGGACGCGATGCCGCGCCGCGATGAAGTCGAGCAACTGCTCGCGCAGAGAATCTGAATCCCAGGAGAACAAGATGTCCCAAACCCTGCTGCTGCCGCGTTGGCTGCTGGCCATGAAGGCCGGCGAAGAGACGCTGGAGAACCATGCGCTGCTGATCGACGGCGAACGCATCGCTGCCGTCGGCCCGCGCGAGGCGCTGCTGGCGCAGTACCCGCAGGCGACACGCGTCGAGCTGCCCGAGCAGATCCTCATCCCCGGCCTCATCAACGGCCACGCCCACTCGGCCATGACGCTGCTGCGTGGCGTGGCCGACGACGTGCCGCTGATGGACTGGCTGCAGAACCACATCTGGCCGCTGGAGAAGAAATGGGTCAGCGAAGCCTGGACCTATCTCGGCTCCCGGCTTGCCGCGGCCGAAGGCCTGCGCAGCGGCACGACCTACATCAACGACATGTACTTCTTCCCGACCGCGATGGCCCGCGCCGCCGTGGACTCGGGCGTGCGCGCTGCGGTGTCGATGAACGTCATCGACTTCCCGACCGGCTATGCCAGCGGCCCGGACGACTACATCGCCAAGGGCATCGCCGCCTACGAGCAGTACAAGGGCGAGAAGCTGCTCGACTGGACCAGCGCGCCGCACGCGCCGTACACGGTGTCCGACGAGACCTTCATCAAGCTGCGTGACCTGGCCGAGAAGCTGGACATCCAGATGCACTGCCACATCCATGAGACGGCCGGTGAGGTCGAGGACGGCATCAAGGCGCATGGCGTGCGGCCTATCGAGCGTCTGGACAAGCTGGGCTTGTTCAACGAACGCATGATCGCCGTGCACATGGTCCACCTCAACGAGGCCGAGATCGAGCTGATGGCGAGGAAGGGAGTGCATCTTGTGCACAACCCCAATTCCAATCTCAAGCTTGCTTCGGGTGTCATGCCGTTGAAGGCGCTGGAAGCGGCGGGCGTCAACACCATCCTTGGTACCGACGGTGCTGCATCCAACAATCGCCTGGACATGTTCGGCGAGATCCGCTCCGCCGCGCTGCTGGCCAAGGGCATCAGCGGCGATCCGACGGTGGCGTCGGCGCGCACGGCGCTGGAGATGGCGACGATCCGCGCCGCCAAGGCCATGGGCCGCGGCGACGACCTGGGCTCGCTGGAAGTCGGCAAGCTGGCCGACGTCGTCGCCGTGTCGCTGGACAGCATCGAGTGCCAGCCGGTCTACAACGCTGCGGCGCAGCTGGTCTATGTGGCCGGCCGCGAGCAGGTCAGCAACGTGTGGGTCGGTGGCCGCCAGGTGCTGCGCGACCGCCAGCCGACCACCATCGACGTGCCAGCGCTGCTGGCCGAGGTGCGCGACATCGTCGGTCGCATGCAGGCGACCACCTGATGCCATGAACTCCGGGTGGAACCAGCACGGCCACTTCCGCCTGACATGGCGGGGTGAGGTGCTGGTGCTGCGCCTGGAGGGCACCTGGAACGATGTCGCGGCCCAGCGGCTGCGCGAAGAGGGCGGCCGACTGGCCCGCGCGCGTGCCGGCCGGCCCTGGGGTCTGCTCAGCGACACCGCCGCCTGGGAGGGCGCGACGCCGGAAGCGCTCGACGGTATCTGGGCCTTTTTCGAGGACGCGCTGGCCCACGGCCTCGTCGCCGCGGCCACCGTCATTCCCGACAGCTTTCAGGCCCTCATCATCCAGCCCATGGCGGCCCGCGCCGCCACGTTGACCAACTTTCATGGCTGCGCCAGCGTTGCAGAGGCCGAAGCCTGGCTGCTGGGCCGCGGGCTGAGCCTGGACTGACGCGCTTGCGTCAGAAAGACATCCGCGCGCCGATGCGGTACTGGCGGCCCAGCACGTCGTACAGGAAGGGGTTAATGCCGTAACCCGTGCCCGTCTGCGGTGCGGCCACCGGGTCGACGTCGGTCAGGTTGTCGACCTTGAAGTAGACCGACAGGTTCTTGTTGAGCTTGTACGAGCCGCCGATGTCCCAGTAAAACGCGCCCTTCATCTGGTTGTTCAGGATGGTCGGGCGCGTGACCGTGGAGACCGGGCAGTCGGTCTGGCACTCGATGTACTCGTTGCTGTAGACACCGTCACTGATCCAGCGTTGCGCGACCGTGAAGCTGGCGGTGTCGGTCTCCCACGACTGCGAGAACTGGCCCTTCCACTTCGGCGTGTTGCCGAGGTTGACGCCGGCCGCCTCGGTGGGGATGGTGCCGACCACGCCGGAGTTGGTCTTGAAGGTCTTGGTGTGCGTGGCCAGGCCGCGCAATGTGAGGTTGCCTGGAAGGCCCAGGCCGGCCAGGCCGAAGCGGTAGACGCCTTCCAGATCGAAGCCCTTGTTGCGCATCGACGCGAGGTTGAAGGCCTGCAGCGTGACGAACTTGGTCGCGCTGACAAGATCCATTGCGGCGCAGATCTCCTGGTTGCCTGCGACGCACAGGTCCACCTCCTGCTGGGCATTCAGCGAGGAGATGACGTCGTTGACCTTGATGTCGAAGTAGTCCACCGAGGCGCTGAAGCCCGGCGCCCACTTGGGCTGCGCCAGCACGATGCCCAGCGTCGTGTTGCGGGCGATCTCGGGGCGCAGGTTGACGTTGCCGATGGTGCGCTGCTGCACGGTCAGCGTCGTGCCCTGGTAGTTGACGGTGTTGTTGACGACCAGTGGTGCGGCGAACAGCTCGCTGAGGTTGGGCGCGCGGACGTCCCTGGACGTGACGGCCCGCAGGCGCAGGCCGTCCACGCCGGTCTTCCATGTCGAGCCGGCCTTCCAGGCGGTGACGTTGCCCGAGGTGCTGTAGCGCGTCTGGCGGCCGGCGATGTTGAGGTTGGCCTCGCCGAGGCCGGCGGACTTGAACAGCGGCACGTTCAGCTCGAGGAAACCCTCCTTCACGTGGTAGGCGCCCTCGGCGTTGTGGTAGTTGCCGGCGTACCAGTTGTTGCCGACGGTCGTGTTGAGCAGCGGGTCGGCCGGGTAGGCGGGCGTGTTGGGGCTGGTGGGGTAGACGCCGTTGCCGTAGGGATCGGCCAGCACGTAGTACTGCTCGCGGCGCGCCTCGGCGCCGAAGGCCACGGCCACCGGGCCGGCCCACAGAGAGAAGGGCTCCCCGTTGATGCTGAAGCTGGCGACCGACTGGCGCTGGCGCGAATACTGGTGCGGCCCGTTGACCGGCGCGATGTAGGCCCAGGCGGCCGGGTCGACCGGCACGTCGCCGATGATGTTCAGCGGCACGCAGCCCGAGGCGGCAGCGGCCGGGTTGCGGCAGACGATGGTGTTGTTGGGCCCGCGCACGGCGTCGATGGCGGCGTTGTAGCGCGCGTTCAGCGTCATGTGGTCGACGTTGATGTCGATGGTGTTCTGGCCATGTGCCGCGTAGGCGTCATAGGTCCAGGCCTTGCCCAACGCGTTGAACCTGCCATTGGCCCCGACGACCGCGCGCAGCTGCGTGCGCACCGGGTTGACCTCGATGTCCCGGGGAAAGATGGCGTTGGACGTGCCGTACTGGAAGCTCGTGATGTTGTTGTCGGCGCAGGCGGTGGCGATGGAGGCGGGCAGGAAGGGGTTGCTGCACTGGATGGTGAGGTTGGCGTTCTTGGCCGCGCCGGGGTTGGGCGTGAACAGCGAATCGACCTTGCCGTAGTTGAGGCTGACGAAGACCTCGTGGTCGTCGTTCAACTCGTAGCTGGCGCGCGTGTAGGCGACCTGGCGGGACAGGTTCATGCCGAGCGTGGTGCCGCCGCCGACCGTGCCGCTCAGGTCGCCGCCGATGCAGAAGGGCGTGATGCAGCCGGTGACGGCGCCCGTACCCGTGGGCACGCCGTTGGACCCATAGTTGAACTGGAACGGCGCGCCGTCCTTGCCGAAGGCCGTGCCCTGCAGCGGGCCGTTGGTGATGAGGCCGTACTTCGCGTACTGGAACTGCTGCGCGTTCTCCACGGCGATGTACTGCGGCTTGCCGTCGTTGGTCTGCGCGAGGGGGCGCACCTGGAACGCCGGGTTCTTGAACCAGCTGCGGCCGTTGGCTCCGGCGCCGCCGAAGCGGGGCGAAGGCACGCCTTTCTCGCGGCTGTACTCGCCGCTGACGACGAGGTGGGCGCGGCCGTCGAGGAAGCTGCGACCCCAGGCAGCCTGCAGCGTGGCGTTGCGGTCGTCGTGGTAGTTGGTCTCACCGACGGCGACGTTGGCCTTGACGCCGGTGAAGCGCTTGTCGGTGATGAAGTTGACGACGCCGCCGACCGCATCCGAGCCGTAGGACGCCGAAGCGCCGCCGGTCACCACGTCCACCTGCTTGATGAGCAGCTGCGGGAACTGGCTCACGTCGGTGACGCCGGTGACGTTGGCGCCGACCACGCGCTGGCCGTCCAGCAGCGTCAGCGTGCGAATGGGGCCGAGGCCCCGCAGGCTCAGCGAGCTGAGGCCCTGGATGCCGCTGCTGGTGCTGTTCGTGCTGGTGGTGCGGCCGGTGCTGCCTTGCAGCGCTGGCAGCTCGGCGAGCGCGTTGAAGAGGTTGGGCTTGGCGGCCTTGTCCAGGTCGGCCGCAACCATGCGCGTTGTCGGCGTCGGCTGCGCGAAGCCGCGCGCTGAAATCCGTGATCCGGACACGACGACGGGGCTGAGCACGTTGGAGCCGCCGCTGCTCGCGGCGTCCGCCGGTGGCTCTGCGGCGGGTGCCGCGTCCTGCGCTTGCGCGGCGAGCGCGAAGCTGGCGCAGGCCAGGTGGATCAGAGTTCGGTGGCCGGGGGTACGCATGACGGTCTCCTGTGTGCAGCGGGGTCGCCGCCGGTTTGTGATCTGCCAGATGGGACAGCGCTATCCAACGAACTTAAAAAAAGGGGTCGGCCACTTTCTCGTTCTCGGCCAGTGCTGCCATTCGCCCCGCCGGGACCGCGGCCGCAAGGCAAGCGGTTCCTGTTGGGATTGCGCTATCCTATGGGCCAAATGACCCCCTCGGGATGGGGGATACTATGTAGCCATGCCCGACCGCAAGCCCGTTTCCGCCGTCTCCGCCCGAAGCACGCGGGCGACCGGCCGAGTGACGTTGGCCGATGTGGCGCGGGCGGCGGGCGTGAGCCCGATCACCGTGTCGCGCGCGCTGCGCGGCGAGCGGGCGGTGGCCCAGGAGCTCTGCGAGCGCGTGCAGGCCGCTGCCACCGCGCTGGGCTATGTGCCCGACCCGGCCGCCCGTGCGCTGGCGTCCAGCCGCAGCTCGCATGTGGCGGTGTTGATCCCCAAGCTCAGCAACACGCTGTTCGTGGAACTGCTGGATGCGGTGCAGAACAGCCTGGTTCCGGCCGGCTACCAGACGCTGATCGGCGTGACGCACTACGACGCCGGCAAGGAAGAGGCCGTGCTGCGCAGCTTCCTAGCGCATCGCCCGGCGGGGCTGATCGTCACGGGGCGGGACCGCAGCCCAGCGGCCGCCGCGTTGATCGAGGCCAGCGGCGTGCCGTGCGTCCATGTGATGGAGGTCGGCGCGGAGCCCGGCGGCCACAGCGTCGGTTTCTCGCAGCGCGACGCTGGCCGGGCGATCACCCAACACCTGCTGGGCATCGGCCGGCGTCACATCGCCTACGTGGCGGCCCAACTCGACCCGCGCACGCTGGAACGCGGGGCAGGCTACGAGGAAGCGCTCGCCGCGGCCGGCCTGGCGGATCGCACGCGCAAGTTGCTGAGCGCCGAGCCCTCGTCCATGGCGCTGGGCGGCGCCCTGCTGGAACGCGTGCTCGCCGAGGCGCCCGAGACGGACGCCATCTTCTTCTGCAACGACGACCTGGCCCAGGGCGCGCTGCTGGCGGCGCTTCGCCTGGGTGTGGCCGTGCCGGGCCGGGTGGCCGTAGCGGGCTTCAACGACCTGCCGGGCAGCGACCAGATGGTGCCGCCGCTGACGACGGTGGCCACGCCGCGCCGCGAGATCGGCGAGCAGGCGGCGCAGATGCTGATGAAGCTGATGCGCGGCCAGCCGGTGGAGGAACCGAACTTGGACCTCGGCTTCCAGGTCGTGCGTCGGCTCAGCGCCTGACCCGGGTTCAGGCCGGCGAAGCGGCCGCCTTGCGTGCCGTCAGATCGGCCTGGATGCGCGCCATGGTCGGGTTGTCGAGCGTGTAGAAGATCATCAGCACCGCGGCCAGCGCCGCAAAGCCGGCGGGGATGACCGACATTAGCCAGACGATGCCCGCCTGCGACTCGATCGACTGGGCCACGTTCGGCACATAGCCCAGCATCGTGAACAGCCCGCCGATGACAGCCACCGCCACGGCTGTACCCAACTTCTGCGCGAACGAACTGGCCGCGAACGTCATGGCCGTGGCCCGGCGGCCGGTGCGCCATTCGTTGTAGTCAGCCGCGTCCGCGCACATCGAATAGGCCAGCGGCGACTTGGGTCCCAGCACCAGGCCCAGAGCGATCTGCAGCGCGTACATCAGGACCGTCTGGTCGGGCCGCACGAACAGGAAGGCCGCCGAGATCAGCGTCGTCAGCGTCATCAGCACGATGAGCAGCTTGCGCTTGTCGATGAAGCGCGTGAACAGCGGCGTCAGCGCCGCGCCGGTGGCCGCCGCCAGCAGGTAGGCCGGCACGAATGACGCCAGCAGGTCGGGGCGCTGCACGACGTACTTGAAGTAGTAGGCCGAGCTGGTGCCGCGCAGCGTGATGCTGATCATGATGATCAGCGCCAGGAAGAACAGCAGGATCCACGGGCGGTTGGCGCGCAGGTCCGCCAGGTCCTGCCAGACGCTGGAGGGCCCCTTCTGCGCCGGCTGCACGCGTTCCGTCGTCGTCTTGAAGGTGATGAAGAACATCAGCAGCGCGGCCGTCCCCCAGATGGCCATGGTGATGGGCCAGCCGAGCTTGTCGTCGCCGCCGCCTAGCGTGCGCACCAGCCAGGGCGTCGCCGCCGTGACGATGGTGCCGCCCGCGAACGCCGCGATGAAGCGGGCGGCGTTGATGGCGTTGCGGTCCTGTGCGTCGTTGGAGAGGACGCCGGACAGCGCGTTGTACGGCAGGTTGACCGCGGTGTAGAAGGTCATCAGCAGCAGGTAGGTGCCGTAGGCCCAGACCAGCTTGCCCGTGTCGCCGAGATCGGGGCTGCTGTAGGTCAGCACGCCGGTGATGGCCAGCGGCACTGCCATGAAGAGCATGTAGGGCCGGAACTTGCCCCAGCGCGTCTGCGTGCGGTCGGCGAGGGCGCCGATCAGCGGGTCGGTGACGGCGTTGGCCAGCTTGACGGTGAACAGCATCGTCGCCGCGGCTGCTGCGGAGATGCCGAACACGTCCGTGTAGAAGATCAGCAGGAAGGTGGCGATGTTGGTCCAGTAGAAGTTGAACCCCATGTCTCCCAGGCCGTAGCCCGCGATCTCGCGTTTGGTCAGCTTGGAGGTGTTCATGTCTTCTGGCCTCGGGCGCGTTCAGCGCAGTGCTTCTGTTTGCGGCTGGCGCAGCCAATCACACGCCTCGTCTTGCAACTCGCCCAACGGCTTCAGCGCGTCCAGGTGCAGCACGCCGGGCTCGCCGACGGGCGACTCCAGCGTCTCGAACTGGCTGTCCATCAGGCTGGCGGCGAAGAAGTGCGCCGAGCGGGCCGACACGCGCCGGCTCGCTTCCGATTTGTCGATGTCAAGGAATGCGAAGCGCAACCCCGGCGACGCCGCGCGAAGCTGGTCGCGGTAGGCGCGTTTGAGCGCCGAACAGGCCACCAGCGCACCCGACTGCTGTCGCAGTTGCTCGCACAAGCTGGCCAGCCAGCTGGTGCGGTCTTCGTCCGTCAACGGCTCGCCCTGCGCCATCTTGCGGCGGTTGGAATCGCTGTGGAACAGGTCGCCTTCCAGCAACGCCCGTCCCAGGCGTTCGGCCAGCGCGGCCGCCAGTGTCGATTTGCCGCTGCCGGCGACGCCCATGACGATGAGTGAAGAGGGGGCCGGCTGAGTCATGGGCGGGAAGGCGAGCTGAGCGTTCGAAGACGATTGGATAGCGCTATCCTAGTCGGAAAATCCGGCGCGGCCGTCCGTACTTTCCCGCCAGCGCGGGAAGCCGGCGTGTGAATCGAAGGCGGCGGCGCGAAGGGCCTCAGTAGAATCCCGGGCGCCGCACGCCGTCCCTTGCTCCGGGACGGTGCCTCCCGAGAACCGCGTGCCTCGCGCCGCGCCCAGCCTCCTTCGGATTCCATGGCCCTGACCCCGCATCTGACCCATTTCGAGGGCGGCAACGCCCTGTCCGACTTCCGCGCCCAGGCCTTGCTGGCCAGGCTGCAAACGGTCAGTGCCCGCATCACCGGCATCAGCGCCCGCGCGGTGCATTGGGTCTGGACGGACGCGCCGCTGGACGGCGCCGCGCGCGACCAGTTCGCCGCGCTGCTGACCTACGGCGAGCCGGCCGCGGCCGGTGCAGAAGGCGTCTTGGTCGTCGTCACGCCGCGCTTCGGCACGGTCAGCCCCTGGGCGTCCAAGGCCACCGACATCGCGCGCAACTGCGGCCTGGACCTGAAGCGCGTCGAGCGCGTCGTCGAGTACCGCATCGCGACCAAGACAGGCCTGCTGGGGGGCACCAAGCCGCTTGGCGCCGACGAGCTGAGCGCTTGCGCGGCGCTGCTGCACGACCGCATGACCGAGTCGGTTTGCTTCAACCGTGAAGACACCGCCCATCTGTTCGACGAGCGCACCGCGGAGCCGCTGGCCCACGTCGACGTGCTGGGCGCCGGCCGCGCGGCACTGGAGAAGGCCAATGTCGAGTTCGGTCTGGCGCTGTCCGCCGACGAGATCGACTACCTGGAAACGAACTTCAAGAAGCTCGGCCGCAACCCCAGCGATGTCGAGCTGATGATGTTCGCGCAGGCCAACAGCGAGCACTGCCGGCACAAGATCTTCAACGCGAGCTTCACGGTGGACGGCGAGCAGCAGCCGCTGAGCCTGTTCGGCATGATCCGCAACACCGAGAAGCTGAACCCGCAGCACACGGTCATCGCCTACTCGGACAACGCGGCCGTCATGGAAGGGCACGCCATCGAGCGCTGGATGCCGGCGCCGCAGCCGGGTGCCGCCTATGTGGCCCGCCGCGAGCAGGCCCAGGTGCTGATGAAGGTGGAGACGCACAACCATCCGACAGCCATCTCGCCCTTCCCGGGCGCGTCCACCGGCGCCGGCGGCGAGATCCGTGACGAAGGCGCCACCGGCCGCGGCTCCAAGCCCAAGGCAGGGCTGACAGGCTTCTCGGTGTCCAACCTGCACCTGCCGGGCCTTGCCGAGCCCTGGGAGCTGCAACCCGTCGGCAAGCCGGCCCACATCGCGTCGGCGCTGCAGATCATGATCGAAGGCCCGCTGGGCGGCGCAGCCTTCAACAACGAGTTCGGCCGGCCCAATCTCGCGGGTTACTTCCGCGTCTTCGAGCAGACCGTCGCCGGCCTGCGCCGTGGTTATCACAAGCCCATCATGATCGCGGGCGGCCTCGGCACGATCCGCGACGACCTGACGAAGAAGATCGAGTTCCCGGCCGGCACGCTGCTGATCCAGCTTGGCGGCCCTGGCATGCGCATCGGCATGGGCGGCGGCGCCGCGTCGTCGATGGCCGCCGGCACCAACACGGCCGACCTGGACTTCGACTCCGTGCAGCGCGGTAACCCCGAGATCGAGCGGCGTGCGCAGGAGGTCATCAACCACTGCTGGGGTCTGGGCGCCGAGAACCCGGTGCTGGCCATCCACGACGTCGGCGCGGGCGGCATCTCGAATGCCTTCCCCGAGCTGGTGAACGACGCTGGCCGCGGTGCGCGCTTTGACCTGCGCAAGGTGCCGCTGGAAGAGAGCGGCCTGGCTCCCAAGGAGATCTGGTGCAACGAGAGCCAGGAGCGCTACGTGCTGGCCATTGCACCGGAAAGCCTCGCTCAGTTCACCGCGCTGTGCGAGCGCGAGCGCTGCCCGTTCGCCGTCGTCGGCGTGACGACCGAGGAGCGCGAGCTGAAGCTGGTGGACGGTGACGCGGAAGTCACCGGCCACCCCATCGACATGCCGATGGAGGTGCTGCTCGGCAAACCGCCCAAGACGGTTCGCGACGTGACTCGCGTGGCGCGCGACGGCGGCACGCTCGACCTGACCGGCGTGAAGCTGGAGCAGGCCGCGTTCGACGTGCTGCGTCACCCGACCGTGGCGAGCAAGCGCTTCCTCGTCACCATCGGTGACCGCACAGTGGGCGGCCTGAACCACCGCGACCAGATGGTCGGTCCCTGGCAGCTGCCGGTGGCGGACTGCGCCGTCACGCTGGCCGACTTCAAGGGCTTTGCCGGCGAGGCGATGAGCATGGGCGAGCGCACGCCGCTGGCCGCCGTCAACGCGCCGGCATCTGGGCGCATGGCCGTGGCCGAGGCCCTCACCAACCTGTTGGCCGCGCCTTTCGAGCTGCCGCGCGTGAAGCTCAGCGCCAACTGGATGGCCGCCTGCGGCGAGCCGGGCGAAGACGCCGCGTTGTTCGACACCGTCAAGGCCGTCGGCATGGCGCTGTGCCCGGCGCTGGGCATCTCGATCCCCGTCGGCAAGGATTCGCTGTCCATGCGCACCAAGTGGGACGACAAGCAGGTCACCGCGCCGGTATCGCTGATCGTCACGGCCTTCGCCAGCATCGCCGACGTGCGCGGCACGCTGACGCCCGAGTGGCAGCGCGAAGATTCAGCCCTCATCCTCGTCGACCTGGGCCAGGGCAAGAACCGCATGGCCGGCTCCATCCTGGCGCAGACGCTGAATCAGTTCGGCAGCGACGTGCCCGACCTGGACGACCCCCAACTGCTGGTGTCGCTGGTCAACGCGATCAACGAGCTGCGCGCCGCGGGCAAGCTGCTGTCCTATCACGACCGTTCCGACGGCGGGCTGTGGGCGGCGGCCTGTGAGATGGCCTTTGCCGGCCAGACCGGCCTGAGCCTGAACGTGGACATGCTGGTCACCGAAGGCGACGGCATCAGCGACAGCCGCGCCGACATGGGCGACTCGAAGAACTGGGCCAGCCAGGTTGGCGCCCGCCGCGAGGAGCTGACGCTGCGCGCGCTGTTCAGCGAGGAGCTCGGGGCGTTGATCCAGGTGCGCGCCGCGGACCGCGACGCCGTCATGCAGGTGCTGCGGGCGCATGGGCTGTCCCGCCATTCCCACGTCGTCGCGAAGCCGAACGCGTCGCGGCAGATGGAAGTCTGGCGGGATGCGAAGAAGGTCTTCGGTGCCGACCTCACGACGTTGCAGCAGAGCTGGGACGAGGTGAGCTGGCGCATCACCCAGCTGCGCGACAACCCGGCCTGCGCCGATGCCGAGCATGCCGCCGCGGGCCAGCCGGACGACCCGGGCCTGCACGTGCACCTCACCTTCACGCCGCAGGCGCCGTTTGTCAGCACGGGTGCGAGGCCCAAGGTCGCCATCCTGCGCGAGCAGGGCGTCAACTCGCACGTCGAGATGGCCTACGCAATGTCGCTCGGCGGCTTCGACAGCTTCGACGTACACATGAGCGACCTGCAGTCGGGCGCGGTCCAACTGGACGGCTTTGCAGCGTTCGTCGCGTGCGGCGGCTTCAGCTACGGCGACACGTTGGGCGCCGGCGAAGGCTGGGCGCGCAGCATCATGTTCAACCCGGTGCTGACCGAGCAGTTCCGCGCCTTTTTCTCCCGCTCCGACACGCTCGCTTTGGGTGTCTGCAACGGCTGCCAGATGTTGGCGGCGCTCGCGCCCTTTATTCCCGGCGCCGAGGCCTGGCCGCGCTTCACGCGCAACCAGAGCGAGCAGTACGAGGCCCGCCTCGCGCTGGTCGAGGTGCTGGACTCGCCCAGTGTCTTCTTCCAGGGCATGGCCGGTACCCGCGCGCCTATCGCCGTGGCCCACGGCGAGGGCTTTGCGAACTTCGCGCGCCAGGGTGATGCGTCCAAGGCCATTGCCGCGATGCGCTTCGTCGACAACCACGGCAAGGCGACGGAGGCCTACCCGTTCAACCCGAACGGCAGCCCGAACGGCCTCACTTCGGTGACGACGCCTGATGGCCGCTTCACCGCGCTGATGCCCCACCCGGAGCGCGTGTTCCGCAACGTGCAGATGAGCTGGACGAGCGGCGACCGCGCGCTGCACAGCCCGTGGCTGCGCATGTTCCAGAACGCGAGAAAAGCGCTGGGCTAGGCGGAGGGCTAAGCAGCGGGCGGCGCGGGCCTTGCCAGGCGCCGCAGCCACGGCAGCGCAGCGAGCCCGCACAGCCACAGCAGGCCGGTGGCCGGTTCCGGCACCACCTGCACCGGCCAGTCGTGGCCGGACGCGAAGCCGATCTGCGCGCCGGGCTGGACGAGGATGCGCTCGAGCGTCACCGTGTTGAAGGCGTCGGTCTCGGCGCCATCCACCTGGCCCCAGGTGTTCAGGTTGGCGACGAACGTGAACGGGGGCATGGGCCCTGGGCGCTCGGGATCGTTGTCCGGAATGAGCAGGAACGTGTAGTTGATCGCCAGCGTGACATCGCCGCTGGTGTTGTCTGCGTCGTTACCCAGCACCTGTACCGTCTGCGCGCCGCCGATGTTCTCGCATTCGAGCGCGCCCGCGCAGTTCACGTAGGACAGCCCGTTGATCAGGCGCACGTTCTCGGCGCCGAAGGATTCGAGGCCGAAGGTGAATGCGAAACGGCCCCGGTCGTTCCACTTCGCGTGCAGCGAGAACTGCATCGTCACGGCCGTCGGCGTCGTCCCCGTGTAGATCAGGTCTTCCATCCATTCGGCCGTGGCTTCGCCGTAGAAGCTGCGCGAGCCGAGAGGATCGCCGGGCATGCCGTAGCCCTGCGGACCGGCCGTTCGCCAGCTGCGCGCCTTGAGCACGCCGTAGTCCGCAAAGGCCTGTGCGGCCGCCAGCGTCGGCAGCGAGGCGCGCTTGTACCAGGTGTCGACGACGATGGGCCCCGCCACGCTGCAGCCGACCCCGCCGGGGATGGCGGCGATGCAGCCCATGTGGCTGATGGACGAGCCGTCAGGCAGCAGGCTGACGGTGCCGAAACCGGTGTTCACCTGACCTGTGGGGTCGGTCGGCACGAACGAGCCGGTGCTGTAGGCGATGACACTGTGCCCGGGGTCGGCAGCCGCGCCCAGGCTGCCCAGCCCAAGTGCCGCGATGGCCAGCCGGCGTGCAGCGCCGCGACGGAGTGCAGAAGCGTTCATGACGAGTTCCTCGCGGCAACGTGAATCGCGCGAGTGAGGTCTGATCGGCTGCGCCGCGAAGCCTGCCGTCGCGCGCCACAGGCTCCGATTCATCCTAGGCCACAGGCCGCGCGCCGGCACCCCCTACAAGCACGTGGCCTGACAGGCCGATTGACGAGGCGTCGCCGTGCTGCTCAGGCGAGGAAGCGCGCCGGCAGGGCTTGCCGGTGCGGGTAGTACTGGAACCACGGTTGCGCCTGCGCGATGGCCTGCCAGACCGATGGCCGGGCCAGCAGGCGCTCGAAGTAGGCGCTCAGTCGAGTGTGACCCGGCGAGAACGGCCGGACGGTCGCCGCGTAGAACAGCGCCGGTGCGGCCGCGCAGTCGGCCATGCTGAAGTCGTCGCCCGCCGCCCAGGCGTGCTCGCCCCGGCGGCTTTCGATCATGTCGTAGGCCATGCCCAGCGCGTCGACGGCGGCAGACATGGCCTTGGCGTCGCGCTCGGCTTCGGGGCGCAGCAGCTGGGCGATGTAGCGCTGCATCGGGTCCATCACGTAGCAGTCGAACAGCCGGTCCCACAGGCGCACCTGGAGCTGCGCGTCGAAGTCATCGGGCAGCAGGCGCACGCGGCCCGGGTGGCGGCGGTCCAGGTATTCGATCTGCAGAGAGGTCTCGGGGACGACGCGCTCGCCGTCCACCAGCAGCGGGATCTTGGCCGTGGGCCACAGCGCCGCGTAGGCCGCGCGTTCGGCCGGATCACCCAGGTTGACTTGTCTCGCCTCATGGCGCGTGCCGTTCTCCGCCAGGGCGATGAGCAGCTTCCAGCAGTGGGAAGAGAGCGGGTGGTAATGCAGCGTCAGTGCCATGGCGAGTGTGGTGAGGATTCGGGCCGAGCGCCGGGCCGCTCCCAAGCCGGCCCGCGAGGGCGATGCTGGCGGCTTGATGCCGCGAGCATCGCCGTCCCCGCGGGGGACCGACCAGGCGCGCCCGCGCTCGGCGGGGCGGGGCTGGGCGAGGGGCTCGGCGCTTCAGTCCTGGACGACCGCCGCTGTCCGCAGGCGCTTGTTCACCCGCAGCGCGAGCAGCGTGCAGACGACGCCCGACAGCAGGTAGACGCTGACCGAACCCAGTCCGAAACGCGACGACAGGAAGAGCACGACGACCGGCGCGAAGGCGGCGCCGAACAGCCAGGCCATGTCCGCTGTCAGCGCCGCGCCGGTGTAGCGGAAATGCGGCAGGAAGTTGGACGACACCGAGCCGGCGGACTGGCCGTAGGACAGCCCCAGCAGCACGAAACCGATCAGGATGAAGGCCGCCTGGCCGGGCTTGCCGCCGCCGAGCATCAGCGGCGCGAACAGCGCGAACACCCCGATGGCGATGGCCAGCGCGCCAAGGAAGCTGCGGCGGCCGATGCGGTCGGCAATCAGCCCGGACATCGGCATGGCCACCGCTGCGAAGGCCGCGCCCAGCAACTCCATCTTCATGAAGTCCTCGACGCCCCGGTCCGCGAACAAGGCCACCCAGGACAACGGGAATACCGTCACGAGGTGGAAGAGGGCATAGCTGGCCAGCGCGGCAAAGGCGCCGATCACGATGTGGTGGCCCTGGGCGGGCAGCAGCTCGCTCAGGTGCGCCGGGTCCAGCTCATGCTCTTCCATGCGCTTCTCGTACTCGTGCGTGACGACGAGGCGCAGCCGGGCGAACAGCGCGACGACGTTAATCGCGAAGGCGGTGAAGAAGGGAAAGCGCCACCCCCAGGACAGGAAATCCTTGCTGTCGAGGCTGCCGTAGACGTAGAGGAACACGCCCGATGCGACGAAGAAGCCCAGCGGTGCGCCGAGCTGGCCCAGCATCGCGTACCAGCCGCGGCGCTGAGGCGGGGCGTTCAGGGCCAGCAGCGAGGGCAGGCCGTCCCAGGACCCGCCGAGGGCCAGGCCCTGGCCGATGCGGCACAGCGTCAGCAGCAGGATGGCGGTGCTGCCCGCCTCGGCAAAGCTCGGCAGCAGGCCCATGCTCACCGTGGAGCTGCCGAGCAGGAAGAGGGCGGCAGTCAGCTTGGTGGAGCGGCCGAAGCGGCGCTGGATCTCCATGCCGATGAGCGTCCCGACCGGTCGGACGACGAACGCCAGCGCAAAGACCAGGAAGGCGTAGAGGGTGCCGGTCAGCGGCTCCACGAAGGGAAAAAACACCTGCGGGAACACCAGAACCGAGGCGATGCCGAAGACGAAGAAATCGAAATACTCGGAAGCCCGGCCGATGATGACGCCCACGGCGATGTCGCCCGGCGCCAGGTCTTCGTCGGTTCGGGTCGTCAGGGGGCCCGATTGAGGGGTCTGGAAGGTACTGCTTGCGCTTGCCATTTCGGGCTTGTCTCCGTCGGTGACTAGGACAAAATGTCCAATCGTTGATTTGGCTCAATCAACTTACATTCCCGTTCCACGTGCAAGATCGTTAACCCTTGCGCGCCACTCAGGATGTACCCCAACAAGTCTCTCCCTTCTCGCGTCCTGGCTTTGTCAGCCAGCTTCGCTTTGTGCGGTTGTGATTGGGTCGTGATGAAGCCCCACGGCGACATCGCGCAGCAGCAGGCGCAGCTGATCGTCACGTCCACGCTGCTGATGCTGATGATCATCGTGCCGGTGATCGCGCTGACGCTGTTCTTCGCCTACCGCTACCGGCAGTCCAACGCCGAAGCGACGTACGCGCCGGACTGGGACCATTCCACGCGCCTGGAGCTCGTCATCTGGGGCGCGCCGCTGCTGATCATCATCGCGCTGGGCGCGATCACCTGGATCAGCACGCACAAGCTCGACCCCTTCCGCCCGCTGGACCGCATCGCCGAAGACAAACCGCTGCCTGCGGACGTCAAGCCGTTGGAGGTCTACGCCGTCTCGATGGACTGGAAGTGGCTGTTCATCTACCCCGAGCAGGGCATCGCCACCATCAACGAGATGGCCGCGCCGGTGGATCGCCCGATCCACTTCCGCTTGACGTCCACCTCGGTGATGAACACGTTCTACGTGCCCGCGCTGGCCGGCATGATCTACACGATGCCCGGCATGGAGACCCAGTTGCACGCGGTCATCAACAAGGCGGGGGTCTATGACGGCCTGTCGGCGCACTACAGCGGCCAGGGTTTCTCGGACATGCGCTTCAAGTTCCGCGGTCTGTCGAACGAGGACTTCGCCCGCTGGGTCGAATCCAGCAAGGCCGGCGGCGCCACGCTGACGCGCGCCGACTACCTGAAGCTGGAGCTGCCTTCAGCCAAGGAGCCGGTCCGCCGCTACGCCAGCGTCGAGCCAGGCCTGTGGGGCGCCATCGTCGACCGCTGCGTCGACGGCAAGAAGATGTGCGCCAGCCAGATGATGGCCATCGACGCCGCCGGCGGTGCCGGCAAGGGCGGCCTGGCCAGCACGATGCGCAGCCCCTGGACCGACGTGGAGGGTGGCCGGCGCGAGCGCACCGTCGTCGCGGCCCTGTGCACGCCCACCAATCCGCTGGGCCTGCCCGTCGAGATCGACGCCACCACCTCCGGCGTCGCGCTGAAGAACTAAGAGACCTCCGATGACCGTCTACCCCGAAGAGCTCCATCCGGTCTTTGGCCGGCTGGGCCTGCATGCACTGCCGATCCACGAGCCCATCCTCGTCGCGACCTTCGTCGCCGTTGTCCTCGGCGGCCTGTTCGTCTTCGCGCTGATCACGAAGTTCCGCCTCTGGGGCCACCTGTGGCGCGACTGGATCACCAGCATCGACCACAAGAAGATCGGCATCATGTACATGTTGCTGGGCATCGTCATGCTGCTGCGCGGCTTCGCCGACGCCATCATGATGCGCGCGCACCAGGCCATCGCCTTCGGCGACAATGCCGGCTTCCTGCCGCCGCATCACTACGACCAGATCTTCACGGCGCACGGCGTCATCATGATCTTCTTCGTCGCGATGCCCTTCGTGACCGGCCTGATGAACTACGTCGTGCCGCTGCAGATCGGCGCGCGCG
>Ga0307411_10000129_pt1 | contig 23533 bp, 30 predicted proteins | sample DK1Ometagenome_2_FD_203712 | JGI IMG/M metagenome (GOLD analysis project Ga0307411, IMG submission 203712) | Maize rhizosphere microbial communities from greenhouse at UC Davis, California, United States - DK15-O-1 | ecosystem: Host-associated > Plants > Roots > Rhizosphere > Soil | place: USA...
CTGCGGTGGGCGGCACTGATCTCGTCGGGTATGGCGACACCACGCTGACCAACAAGCTGGGCAACCTGGACGGCGACATCGACGACATCAACACGGCGCTGGACACAAAGGTGAACTCGGCCGATCTTGCTTCGACGAGCGATGCAGCCAAGGGCAGCAACCTGGTCGCCTACAGGACCAACAAGACGAATGCTGCCGGGCGCACCCTTACATCCAGATTGGATGAGGCGCCGAGCCTGTTTGACTTCACCACGGTCACGAATGCAATTGCCAACCTGACCACTGCATACGGCGGTGGTGTGCTGCACATGCCTACGGGCAACGGTGCGACCGTGCTTCCCGCCAGTCTCGGCAAGGTGCTTCTTGAGTATGACGGCCCTGACGTGAACATGTCGATGTTCGGCGAGGCCCCGTCTACGGCGTGGTCCGTTGCGAAGCTGTATCGCTATCAGAACAATGCCGCGCACGCCGCCAAGGGCCAGGCTGCTGTCGGCGTTGAAAGCACGGTGCTCGGGTCCGGCACCAACGGCCCGACACATGCTGACTACGGCATGAGCATCGCGCTGAAGAAAAAGGACTTCGACACCACTACGGAAGTGGGAGAGATTGACGCGTTGAATATCTCTGTTCGCCAAGGTGGCGCCGCATCGGACGGCTGCGCGATTCTCGCGAACGTGGCGACCTATGGGACGGGCTTCATGGGCGCCATGGAGGCCACCACAAGCGCAATCGCTGGCGGCGTGGTGGTCGAGGGCATGCAGACGCAGATCGGCATCGTCGACAACGTGCTGAACAAGCATTACGGGTTCGTAGCCGCCAAGAACTTCGGGGTTGGCAGCGGGGACGCCTACTACGCCGGAGAGAACGGCGCCGGCAGTTGGGCTAATGCCATCCGTGTGAATTACCAGTCCAACGATGTCTTGAAGGTGTCCGCGGCCGGCGTGTTGTCAGCGTCCGGCCTTGGCTACATCACGGGATCTGGTGGAACGGTCACGCAGCTCACGAGCAAGGCCACCAGCGTGACGATCAACAAGGTGTGCGGCTCCATCGTGACGCACGATGCTTCCCTGGGCGCTGGTGTTACCGCAGGCTTTGCCGTATTCAACTCGAAGGTGGCCGTGGGGGACGTGATAGTTATCCACAGAGGCTCGGGCGGCACTTCGGGTTCCTACTTCGTCCGCGTGGATAGCGCGCAAGCCGGAGCCTTCACTGTCTACCTACAGAACACCTCGGGCGGAGCCCTGGCTGAAGCGGTCACGCTCAATTTTGCCGTCATCAAGGCAGTGACCGCATGACGCCCGAAGAGCAGAACGCCCACAGGCGAATTGCAGAGATTCAACGGACCTTAGAGGCCATCCAGACCGGGTGGCCTTCTTTTTTGGTGCTCCTGAACGCTCGCATCAGCGAACTGACGGAGAACCTGATCAACAACGACAACGAACAGACGCGCGGGGCCATCAAGGAACTGCGTCGTCTACGAGACATGCCGGAAACGCTCGTTCATGAGCGCGAAGGCATTAGCGCTGATCTACCCGATGAGGGCTCAGCAGATTGACGACAGAACGGACTACCGGAAACGGCCCGAAGGAGCTATCGATGTCAGTGAGTGACGAGGAATATCAGAAGGAATACGACAAGGCGGCGGCAGAGTTGGACGCGGCGGCGCAAGCCACTACCGCGCGAGGTGCTGACGGCAAGTTCACCAAGGCAGAGCCTGCGCCCGCAGAGCCACCGCCCGTGGAAACGCCGGCAACCGAACCTGCCACAGAAGCAGAGCCGGACCCGCTCGCGGAGTTGCGTGCACGTCTCGAAAAGACCGAAAAGATTGCCAAGGACAACCAAGCCTGGGCAACCAAGATGGCTCAAGAGGCGGCCCAACTGCGCAGGGAGCGTGAAGAGCAGCAGCGAGCAGCAAGCAAGCCAGCTATTTTGGATGCGAATCCAGAATTGGCCGACGCGATCCGCTACGTGGCTCAGGACCCTACGGCTCAGAACGACGAAGCGGCACGCAATCAAGCGTGGCGAACGGCGGTCGAGAAGGCTCACCCGGGCATCTTCGATTCGTCTATCGATCCTGAGCTTGAAAAGGCTCTCATGGAGCGCTTCAACGCAACGCCCGACATCCAAGACCCTCTGATTGCGATTCGTGAAATCACGGCTGAAAAACTGGCCTTCAACGAGCGACAGATCGGCAAGCGATTCGCTGCCGAAGCCGCCAAACAGGCCAAGGTGTCCGCTATGTCTGTGCCTGGCGCGGGTGCTGGTGGTGGTGCTCGCACCCCTCCCGATACCGCGCTGGCCGAGGTCGAGCGGATTAACAAAATGTCCGACGCTGAATTCGCCAAAGAGGTGAAGCGCGTCAAGGGCTTCTAGCCCTCAAGAAAGCAAGCAATGACCAATGTGACCACCCTCTCGCAAGTCGCCCCGGGCGTACAAGCGTTCTACGACCGAAACCTGCTGACCCGCGCTCAGCCGAACGATGTGCACGGCCGTTTCGGTCAGAAGCGCCCCGTTCCGAAGAACAGCGGCAACCAGATCAAGTTCCGCCGTTACTCGCAACTCGCCGCGGCGACGACTGCCCTTGTCGAAGGCGTGACCCCCTCGGGCTCGGCTCTGTCCGTGACCGATGTGACCTCCACGCTCCAGCAATACGGTGACTTCGTGACGCTGACCGACATGGTTTCGATGACCAACCAAGACCCGGTTGTGACCGAAGCCACCGATGTGCTGGGCGACCAGGCCGGCACGACCATCGACATCGTCCGCCGCGACGTGCTCGTTGCCGGCACGAACGTCGCCTACGCATCGGGCGTGGCCGACCGCCTCTCGCTGGTGAACAAGATCCTCGGCGCCGATCTGGACAAGGCAATCCGGTTCCTCAAGAACCAGAACGCCAAGTACATGAAGGAAGGCATCCCGGCTTCCGAGAAGATCGGCACCAGTTCGGTTCGCAAGTCGTTCATCGGCATCGTGCACCCGGACGTGGAATACGACCTGGAGCAGATCACGGGCTACAAGTCGGTTTCCGACTACGGCTCGCAAGAAGGCCTGATCGAAGACGAGATCGGCGCGTACAAGAACATCCGCTTCGTGACGTCCACGAACGCGAAGATCTGGACGAACGCCACGACCGCCACGACCGCGGGCTACAAGGCAACCGCCTCGGGCTCCAATGACGTGTACGCCACGCTGATCATCGCCGCCGAAGCCTACGGCCTGTCGCCGCTGTCTGGCGAAGCGATGAAGACGACCGTCAAGCCGCTTGGCTCGGCTGGTTCGGCTGACCCGCTCGACCAGCGTTCGACCGTGGGCTGGAAGGCCACCACGATCACCACGATCCTGAACCAGGCTTGGATGCTGCGCCTCGAAACGCTGGCGTCGGTCTAACACCATCTGAAGGAAACATCATGGCACTGACCACCAACACCCAAGCCCGCAGCGGCGGCATCGTCAACCACGTGACAGGCTATGTCGTCTCGGACGCAGGCGCAGCGGCTGCAACCACGTTCACCGTGGGCTTCACGCCGCGCATCGTGCGCTTCCACAACGTCACCGACCGCATCAGCGACGAGTGGTTGACCGGCATGGCTTCGGCCAGTTCGATCCACACCGTTGCGGCCGGCACGCGCACGCTGGAGACGACCAACGGCATCGCTGTCGCGGCCAACACCTTCACGGTGACCGCTACGACCATGGTTGCCTCCAAGACCTTCGTTTGGGAAGCCATCGGCTGATCCAAGCGTCTTCCGTCAACCTGAGGCCCGGCTAACCCCGGGCCTTTTTCTTTGGAGAAATGAAATGCCACGTGGTATCCCCAACACGGCCAGCGAGAGCCAAACCGCAGAGCAAGCCGCTCCGGCCAAGCAACTCAAGCAGTACCGCATCACCTTCCACGGCGAAGGCGGCGATGTCGAGATCGGTCACAACTACAAGCTGAACCTCTACAAGCGCAACGTCCCGACGACCATCGACGCGAACTATCTGAACGTGCTCAAGCACTCGGTCATCACGACCCAGATCCAGGATTCGGACGGCAAGTGGAAGGCTGTGTCGATCCCCACCTTCCAGTACACCGTCGAAGAAGTCTAAGCAGCGGACATGCAGAAATACCAGAACAACGTCACCAACCGGGCCGGGGACGCAGTGCGCGGTCTTCAGGTCACGGTCAACGTTGCGGGAGGCGGCCTGGCGACGATCTACAGCGACAACGTTGGCACGGTCAGGTCGAACCCGCTCACGACTGACGCCAGCGGGTATTTCGAGTTCTACGCTGCGGATGGTCGCTACAACATCACGGTTCCGGGCGGTGGCTACACGGATGTGATGATCAACGACACCTTGGTTGGGATCAATGGGGCGGTCAAGGTGGTTGACCTGGCCGCGTCTACCGGCGCAACCCTTGTCGGCACCACCGCAGGCACCGTCCAATCCGACCTCAACGCTCGCCCAACCACGGCAGCGCTTGCTGCGGCGGATGGTTCTGGCCTAGGCTTCCTCCAGAGCGGCACAGGAGCAATTGCAAGGACGCTAAAGGACAAGAATTGGGAGCGCGTCTCCGGCATGGACTACATGTCTGTGGCGGAGATTTCCGACACCCAGGCCGCCTCGCAGGCCATGGACCTGTCTACCGCCCTTCAGAATGCCATCAACGCAGTCAAAAGCCAGCGCTTCAAGGTCATCGACTCGACCTCAGTGCGCACAGGTGGTCGGGAGATTGAGCTAGCACCGGGTGTCTATAAGTACGATACAACGCTGACCGCGGATGGCGATATATCGATTAAATGCAAGGGGGGCACTGGGTCGGTTCTCCTGCACTACACCGGCACCGGGGACGCCCTCGTCGTCAATGGCACCAACATGCTAATCGGCGCCCCTCAGAACACGCGCAGCTTCCGCATGGACGGCGTGTCTCTGTACGCGCCAAACGCTGCACGCGGCATTGTCTTGGGCGGCGCCACCCAGCGCCACGTCGAACTGCTGCACGGACAGATTATTGGATGCCCCGGGCGCGCCTTGGACTGCGGCGCTGGCGTGTACTTCCTTCGGCTGGGGAACTTCGAGATTCGCAACTGCGGCGAGGGCGCCTTTGTCGGCGAGTATTGCGACCTGTTTACGGCAGATGATCGGTGCTTTTTCAACAACAACAGCGGCCCCGACCTGATTCTGGAGTGCCCGACCTTCCGAATCGACAACTGCGATTTTGAAGGCGCCAATGCAAGCACGGCGCACATCCGAATCCAGCAGGCCGACCGCATTCCTGTCATTGCTTCGGTGCGGGCCGGCCTCATCTTGGGCTGCCGTTTCGGCCCCGAAGGCACCAACCCTGCAGACTATGACATTGAGTTGGTAGACAACGGCGTGGTGACCTCCAACGAAGTCACCACGGACCTGAAGCTATGGGGCAACGTCCATTTCTCGCCATCTGGCGGAGCCGCGAAGATCGCGCCCATCCGCATCAACAGCAAGACCAAGCGGCTTGACATCCGCGGCAACCGCTATTCGTCCAACTACTCAGCCGGCGCCTACGTCATCAGCACGGACACGACTGCGGCTTTTGCAACGGGGTACACGGCCGACAGCTTCATCGACAACCTGACGGAAGCGCGCTCCGAGATTCGCGGCATCTTTCAGGTCTCCGGCAGCAGCCCGGTCTTCTCCCGTTTCTGGACGGCGAACACGTCAGTAACGGCATTCTCTGTTGTGCGCAAGGTGGGCAACTACAGCGGCGCGGACAGGGCGACCAACAACGCCTACACCGTTGCCGCCCTGACGGCATCCGTTACTGGCAACTTGCACGAGGACGCCGTAGGCATAGCAACCTACTCGGAGACTACGGCAGCGCGCCCCGTCTGGATTGCCACGGACGGCGCTCTGATCACGACTACCCTGGACACCACGGGCGCGGTTTTCGGTGCTCCCGTCTACCTTCAAGCTGCGGGCGGCCTTGGCCTCACGGCCACGTCTTTCCCGCTGGTGGTAGGCCGCGTAGTCTCTGTGGGCGCGAACGCCGTCATTCAGGTTTCCATCGAGAACAAGCGCGTAGCGTTCGTTGCCGTCAACGCCGACATTACGGCGCGCGGCTTCGACCTGCAGGAGATCATCTACAACTCTGCCATCACGGCAGATCGCACGGTGACACTGAACACGACCACGCCGAACCTCGGCGATGCGCTCCGCGTGACCCGTACAGCGGCGGCAACGGGGGCGTTCAATGTTGTAGTGAATGGGCGCAACCTGGCGGCGAACACCTTCGTTGCACTGGAATACACTTCGTCCGGCTGGCTGTTTACGGCTTCTGGCGCGGCATGACGACCATGACCACCCTCCCCACCCAACCCGCTACGGCGGGTTTTTTCGTTGAAAGGGGCTAGGCATGCCAATCGTCATCGACCCTGAAGACACCAGCCCGGCGCCCTGGAACCCATCGGCCCTGGACGTGATCACCGGAGCAATGCAGCTCTGCCAGGCCATCGGTGTCGGCGAGCGTGTCAAAGCGGCAGACATCGAGGTCTGCATGAACGCGCTTGAAGGCATCGTTCGCGAACTCTCGATCTACGGCGTGACCTGGCCCAAGGTGTCGAGCGCGCCCGTGTCGATTGAATGGGACCCGCTCGCGCCTGATCGCTTCACGCCGCCCGAAGACTACTTCGGCGTGCCCGTCCTGAAGTACCTCGATGCCGGTGATTTCGCCCGACAACTGGGGCAACTCACCAAGGTGCAGTACGAGCTTCTCGACGCGACCCAGACCGCCGAGCACCCGACGCACTTCTACGTCGCGCCGAACTTCACCTTCATGCTGTGGCCGGTCCCGACGCAAGACCCGACCCTGACGCTCACGTATCAGAGCATCGCAATCAACGCAGTCATCTTGGACACGCCAGTGGCTTACAAAGCCTACCTGAACGGGCTGCAGTACCTGCTTGCTGACGAGATCTCGCTGAAGTACGGCGTGCCGCAAGATGTTCGTGTCGAGTTGGGCGCCCGTGCGACACAGAAGCGCGTTCTCATGGTGCAGTGGGCGACCGAGAGCGCCCCAATGTTCATCACGGTGGACGACTGATGCCGCTCCAACCCGTCCCCCTCTTCGGCCTGGGCAACTTCGGCAAGTCCAGCAACGTATCGGCCCAGAAGCGCACGAACCTGTACGCCGAGATCCAGCGCGATGGCGAGAAGGGCACGCTCACGCTCTATCCGACGCCTGGACTGTCCACCTTCGTCAACTTCGGCTCATCCCCGAGCCGCGGCGTGTGGAAGAAAGACGATGTTCTCTATGTCGTGAACCGCGAGACGCTGTGGAAGGTCACTAACGATGGAGCGATGACCAACCTCGGCACGCTGCTTACAGCAACTGGCCGGGTGGACATCTCCGACAACGGCACGCAGATCATCATCGTGGATGGCGTCAACGGCTACATCTACAACACCTCGACGCTGGCTTTCGCGCAGATCACTGACCCGGATTGGCCGGGGGCCGATACCGTCACGTTCCTGAACGGCTATTTCATCGTGCAGGAGCCTGCTTCCGGGCGGTTCTACTGCTCGGCGCTCTACGATGGCCTGAACTGGAATGCGCTGGATTTCGCCACGGCTGAATCCAACCCCGACAACCTGGTGCGGGTCATCGCCGACAACGGGCAAATCCTGCTACTCGGGCCCGACACAACCGAGTTCTGGAGCGATTCCGGCGCGCTCGACTTCCCGTTTGCACGTGTCGGTGCCGCGGCTATCGAATGGGGCCTTGCCGCCCGCTGGTCGCTGTGCAAGTTCATGGACTCGCTCATCTTCCTGCGCAAGAACCGGCTCGGAGCGGTGCAGGTTTGCGTTCTCTCTGGCTACAACGCCCAGCCTGTTTCGAATCCGGAGATGGACTACATCTTCAGCCAGTACGCGGGCGTGTCGAACGCCACCGGCTTTGCATACATGGTGTCGGGCCATCCGTTCTATCAGATCAACTTCCCGACCCCTGGTGAATCCTGGGTGTATGACGGTCTGAGCAAGGAGTGGCACAAGGCGGAATCCGGTGGTGGCCGCCACCGCGGCGAGATCCAGATCAACTTCCTGGAGCGGTCGTACGTGACCGACTACGAGAACGGGAAGCTGTACCACTTCGACGATGGCGTCTACACCGACGATGGGCAACCGATCGTTCGTGAGTTCGTCTCACGCCATCAGTCAACGGGGAACTTCTCGTTCCTGTCCAAGCTGTGGATCGAGATGGAAGCGGGGGTTGCTCCGCTGAACACGTCGCACTACCTCGGGCTGGATACGAGCGGCAACCCCTCCTATTCGCCAGTGACGCCGGGCTCCGATCCGCAGCTGATGATGCAGTACAGCAAGGACGGCGGCCACACGTGGAGCGATGAAGTTTGGGACTCGTTCGGACAGATCGGCCAATACAACGCACGGGCGTCGTTCCTGCGCATGGGGCGTGCTCGAGACTGGCTTTTCAGATTCCGCGTCACTGATCCGGTCAAGACCATCTTCATCGGCGCTTGGGGCGAGTTCACGCGATGAGCGCCTACGACCTCCCCAAAGGCGCTCCGTTCGATGCTTTGGGTAACTGGACGCCAGCATGGGCCCAGTGGCTGACCCGCACGCATGGCGCGGTGATCACGCTTCAGCAGAGTGGCCCTACCGCCCAGCGCCCTGACAGGCTGCTGTGGGTCGGGCGCTTTTACTACGACGAGGATCTGGGCATGCCGATCTGGCTGCACGCGATCAACCCCGTTGTCTGGCACGACGCGGCAGGAAACCCCGTATGAACATCAAGCACCACTTCGGCGGAAGCGTGTACCTCAAGGAGACGCACATCCCCGCGGGGCACATTCTTGTGCAGCACAAGCACATCTACGACCACCTTTCGTTCCTCGCAAGTGGCACGGTGGAGCTCCAAGTAGAAGGCGAGCGTCAAACGATCTCGGGCCCGAGTGGCTTGGTCATCGAGGCGGGGAAGCATCACGGAGTCAAGGCACTCACCGATACGGTGTGGCTGTGCATCCATGCGACCGACTGCACGGACTCCGAGGATGTTGACGAGACGCTTATCCAGAAGGCCGACGAGCCCGAGATGCACTCGATTGTCGAGGCCATGCGATGAAGCACATCAAGTTGATTGCGCAAGATGTCAACGTGCTCGCGCTGCAATGGGCGCTTCACGAGCATCCGGAACTGTGGGGCCAGCAAACCAGTCGGACGGCGCCCCCAGATTCGCCGCATCACGAGTTGTCGGACATTTGGGCGCGCTACGCAGACCCGGCGACGATGAAAGAGGACGGCTCTCACGATTCCGTTTGGTATCCGGCTGCTGAAGTTCTGCCGGTCAAAGGTTTGGTATACCCGCTCATGCAGGCTGTGCAGGGTGATCGCCTTGGCGGCGTGCTCATCACGCGCATCAAGCCCGGGCAAATCTGCAAGCCGCACACCGACCCGGGATGGCACGCGCGCTACTACCAGAAGTTCGCCATCCAAATCCAAAGCGCACCAGGCCAAGCCTTTCATTTCGAAGACGGCGCACTAGTCACCAAGCCCGGTGATGTTTTCTGGTTCGACAACGCATTCACCCACTGGGTAACCAATGAGAGCGCGATGGACCGAATCACCATGATCGTCTGCATCAAGACGGATAGGGAGTACTGATATGCCATGGGGAGTAGCAGCAGCGGTCGGTGGTGCCGTGATTTCCGCCGAGGGCGCCAAGAGCGCGGCCAGTGCTCAATCGGGCGCTTCAGATAACGCAATCCAGGCGCAAATGCTTGCGTCTGCCCAGATGCAGACCGCGCTTAAACCTTGGGTGGATGCTGGCGGGAGGGCGCAGGACAAGCTAAACCAGTACCTCGGCCTGGGCGGCGCCGGTTCTGGCGGGCGCACGTCCTCGGGCCTCTCTACCGGCCTGACTCGTGATCAAGTTCGGCAACAACTCCTAAGCCAGTACACGCGGCAATCCACCGCTCCAAATGCGGGGCCGATGTACCGCACCGGCATGGAAGCTGTCGCCGCGCTGGGTGCACAGGGTGCTCACGACTACTTCCAACAGCAGAACACGCAGGGTGCGAACACGGATATGTCGCCCCTTTGGTCCTCCCCAGATCGGAGGAACCCGGGTCAGGATGAGCTAGTTCTCTCGGACGGTAGCCCGCAGGCCCAAGGCCCCGCATCGACAGTGGACGAAGAGGGCCTGAACGCGGCCATTGCGAAGTACTACCAAGAGCAGGACGCCATGGACCGCGCGGCGGAAAGTGATCCGAACTACGGCTCTCTGCTGCGCGCTTACCGAAACGGCGAAGAATTCAGCTTCACGGGCAAGGATCTTGCGTCGGACCCCGGGTATCAATTCGGCCTGAACCAGGGCACGCAGGGCATCGAGCGAGGCCAAGCCTCCCGCGGCAATTTCCTCTCTGGCGCGGCCATGAAGGAACTCAACCGGTTCAATCAGGACTACGCAGGGACGAAGTTCAACGATGCGTACAGCCGCAATCTGGGAACGTGGAACACCAATCGAGCGGCCTACGACACCAACCGGAACACCATCTACAGCTTCCTCACGGGGCAATCCACGATGGGCCAAAACTCGGCTGCGCAGGTTGGCACGAACAACCAGCAGACGGCGAACGCCATCGGCAACAACATCCTTGGCGCAGGCAACGCGCAAGCAGCGGGCGCTGTGGCTGGCAGCAACGCGCTGGCCTCCGGGCTCAACAGCGCTGTGAATGCCTACAACTCCAGCAACAACCTCAACAGCGCGGCCGGCTGGAATAACTTGCTTTCCAGCCAGGGCGGCGGGTACAGCGGCTACACCGGCTATGTCGGCGGCGGCGACTCCATCGCCAACATGAACACGCAGAAAGGATGGACCGCGTAATGGCTCTCGATCCGACGATCATTTTGCAAGCGGGCAAGGGCGTAACCCCGCTGTTGTCTCCGACCGAAATCCAAGACCAGCAGCTGCAGCGCGAAGTGGGTCGCTACAAGCTCAACGCCTTGCGCCAAGAGTCTGAGGACGACGCAGCCTATCGCGGCGTCCTGCGTTCTGGCGTGGCCCCGGACCAGGTGGCGAACAAGCTGTATGCAGCCGGTCTTGGAAAGCAGGGGCAGGCTGCGCAGAAGTTCCAAACCGACCAGCAAAAGACCCAGGTCGAAACGCAGAAGGCGAGGCTGGAGGCGGGCATCAAGCAGTTCGACGCCATCGGCCAGATCATGAGCGGCGTCAGGGACCAGGCGTCCTATGACCTCGCGCGGCAGCAGGTTAGCCAGATCGTCGGCGCGGAAGCAATGGCGAACATCCCCGCTGTCTATGACCCTGCCACGGTTGCACGCAATCAACAGCAGGCCATGTCTGTGAAGGATCAGATGGAGCAGGCGCGCAAGCAGTTCGAATTCGCGAACCCGAGCGGAAGTGCCCTGTTGAGCGCCCAGACCTCTACGGCCAACAACGCCGCGACCATCGCGAACTCTCAGCGCACAGCCGACATGACCGATGCGCGCGCACGCGAGTTCAACGCTACGAAGGTCGAGGACAACCGCATCAAGCGCGAAGCCAAGGACGACACCGCGAATCTCACGAAGGCCAGCCAGATCGCCAGCTTCGACACGATGCTGGGCACGCTGGATCGTCTCAGCAAGCATCCGGGCCTCTACCGCTCTGTCGGCATGGTTGGCGCGTTCCCAACCGTTCCCGGCTCGGACTCGGCCAACTTCCAAGCCGAACTCAACACCTTCCAGTCGCAAGCCTTCCTGCCGATGGTCGCCCAACTCAAGGGCATGGGCGCGCTGTCTGACGCTGAAGGCAAGAAGCTCACCGCGGCAGTCGGCGCGCTCGATCCGAAGATGGGCGAGAAGGCGTTCCGTGAGTCGGTCAAGCGCATCACGGACGACATGGAGGCCGCCCGCACTCGCATGACGGGCGGCAAGACGCAGGCGCCTGGCAAGTTGCAGCCGGCCAGCGACCTGGGCGGCCTAGAGGCTGAACTGAAGCGCCGGGGGCTGCTGAAATGAAAGACTTCGCGTCCATGACTGACGCGGAGTTGATGGCCGCGTACAAGACCGCCAAAGACCCTTTCGAGTCGGCGCTTACTGCCGAGGGCGTCACCGGGAAGGTTGCAGACATTGCCCGCAGCATCTACCAGCAGGAATCGGGCAGCGGCAAGAACACCAAGACCTCGAATGCCGGCGCCGTTGGCGGGATGCAGATCATCCCCGCCACGTTCAAGGGCGTTGCTGACAAAGATTGGGACATCAATGACCCGACGCACAACGCCCGAGCCGGAATCCGGTACGTCAAGCAACTCTATGAACAAGCCGAGGGCGACCCTGCACTTACCGCGGCGGGCTACTACGGCGGGCCTGGTGGACTTGAGAAGGCTCGCCGGGGCGTTGCTGTCTCAGACCCCCGGAATCCCAACGCTCCCACCACGCTCCAGTACGGAAAGCAAGTGGCCGGGCGACTGCCCAAGGAGTCGATGAATCCAGTCATGGCCGCGGGCAAGGCGGTCACGGATGCAGTCATCCCTTCGGCGAACGCTGCCGAGCCCGCCACGGCCTACAGCGGCATGAGCGACGACGAGTTGCTTGCGGCCTACCAGAAGCTGAAAGGCGCAACGCCGGCCCCCGCCGAAGAAGGCCCGGGATTGGCACGGCGCGCCCTCAAAGGCTCGCAGGAGGCGTTCTCCGATCTCGGCAAAGGCTTTGTCCGCGGCGCCGCGGGGATCGGCAACACCATCATCAACAGTGGAACCAAGGCCGGCGCTGGCGCGCTCGCGGGCGTTGATGACCCCAATGGGTTGATCGACCCCAGGTTCAAGCGTACTGGCGGCGCGGGGTCTAGCCCTGTGGAACAGCAGAACGTCGAGCGCCAGCAAGGCTTGAAGGCGTACGACGCTGGAGCGCCCAAGTCCTTGGCCTTCGGAGCCGGCAAGTTGGCCGCCGAGGTCGCCGGCACCGCTGGCGTGGGTGGAGCCATCGCGGCGCCACTGAAGGCTGTCGCGCCCGCCATTGGGATGGCTGCGCCTGTTGCTGGCAATGTCCTCTCCAAGTTCGCTACTGCAGTCGGCTCGGGCGGCATGACGGTAGGCGCCGCGCCGGCAGCAACGACCGCGCAAGGCGCCGGCAACCTCCTGCTTCGCGCAGCGGGCGGCGCAGTGAATGGCGGCGCATCTGCGGGGCTCATCGACCCCGGAACCGCTGGCACTGGTGCGTTGATCGGCGGCGCGTTCCCTGTCGCCACGAAGGCCGCGGGCGCTGTTGGAAACGCCATCGGCCGCACTGTCGCCGGCAAGCCCATTGCACCTGAGGTGAAGGCGCTCGCAGACCGCGCCGCTCAGCTGGGCATCGACATCCCCGCGGACCGCCTGGTGAACAGCAAGCCGCTGAACGCCCTCGCATCGAGCCTTGACTACGTTCCGGGCAGCGGACGAGCCGCGACGATGGACAAGATGAACTCGCAGCTGAACACGGCGCTGTCCAAGACCTTCGGGCAGAACTCGGACAACGTGACCGCGGCACTGCGGAAGGCGCAAGGCGACCTCGGCGGCAAGTTCGACACGGTTCTGAAATCCAACACTGTGAAGGTGGACCAGCAATTCATTACCGACCTCGCCGACGCTGCAAACATGGCGTCTCGCGAACTGGGCTCGGATGGTGCCGGGATCATCTCCAAGCAGGTAGACGACATCATCGACAAGGCCGCTACCGGTGAGATCAACGGCCAAGCCGCCTACAACATCAAGAAGACGCTCGACCGCATCAGCAACCGCTCTACGCCAGAGGCGTACTACGCCCGCGAGTTGAAGAAGAAGCTCATGGCTGCTTTGGATCGCTCGCTTGGCCCTCAGGAGGCCGCCGCGTTCGCGACTGTCCGCAAGCAGTACAGCAACATGCTCAGTCTCGAAAACATCGCCCAGAACGGCGCAGAGGGAAATATCTCGATTGCTCGCCTGGCGAACATGAAGAACATCAACAACCCCGAGCTACAAGAGCTTGCCGACATCTCGGCGCAGTTCCTGAAGAGCAGGGAAGGTGCTCACGGGGCGGCACAGCGGGTTGGCGCGGGCGCCTTGGCTCTTGGGCTCACCGGGCCCCAAGGGCTTGCCGCGGGCATGGCAACGGGCCGCGGCGCGAACATGCTGCTGAACAGTTCGATGATGAAGAACGCCGTGACTGGCACGCCTCAGACGAATAAGCTTCTTCAGTTCGCTCGCAGTCCAGAAGTGGAACAACTGCTGTACCGCGCCGCGCCGGTAGCGGGCAGCCAGTGAGTCAGCGGCCAGTCAGGCCGCGCCACAACCCATAGATAAAAGCCGCCACCACGAAGGCGACCAGCTTCCAGAGTTTGAATTCGAGGTAGTCGGTGAATTCCACCGGCAGATTTTAGCCACTAGCCGCTTTCGAGCGGCTTTTTTGTTTTAGGAGCCTACATGGCGCAGTTCTTGGCCCCAATCATCAACGAATCCCAACTGGACGACAACGGCGAGCCGCTGACCGGTGGCTTCATCTATGTCTACCTAGCCGGGTCATCTACGCCCGCCGCGACGACCAGCGACAAAGCAGGCGGAGTGCCGAACGCCTACCCGATCGTTCTCGATACGCTCGGGCTCAACGAGCAAGGCGCCGTTTGGCTGACTGGCGGGGCCTCCTACAAGTTCGTCATCAAGGACGCGGCGGGAGCAACGTTGCGCACCATCGACAACGTTTCCGGCATCAACGACACCTCTGTATCCGTGGATCAGTGGGTCGTCTACCAAACCGCGCCTACCTACGTCAGCGCGAATTCGTTCACGGTGGCCGGCGACCAGACCAGCATCTTCCAGCCCAAGCGGCGAGTCAAGACCCAGAACACGGCCGGCTTCTCCTACGGCTCGATCATCTCCAGCGCGTACGTAGCTCCAAATACCACCGTCACGCTGTCGAACACCTCAGGCGTTCTCGACTCCGGGCTTTCGCAAGTCTCCTACGGTCTCGTCTCCGCGACCGATTCATCTATCCGGCCCACGGGTGTTTTCTCCAGCTACGCGGCGATTGCGGTGAACACCGTACTCACGGCGGCCAGCGTCGGCGGTTTGATCACCATCGGCGCACCGTCGCTGGTCGTGACCTTGCCGCTGGGGTCGTCCCTGATTCCGGGCGATACGTTCACGTTCCAGACAGCAGGGAAATTCACTCTCACCCGGTCTGGCGCTGATCAAATCCTTGGCCCTCTGGGTCTGGCGCCCACCATCGAAATGTATTCCAACTGCTCCGTCACATGGAACGGCAGTGGTTGGGTTGTCATTCTCGGCGGTGACGCGACGGCATCCGCTGCCATTGGGGCGGGGAATATCGGGAGGCTTCAGATGCCGGGCGGGCTGCTCGTTCAGTGGGGGTCCAGCATCGTTACCCTCAACGGAAGCGGTGTTGCAAGCATCGTTTATCCGAGCACTTTTGGCTCTCTATACACAGTGGTTTTGTCGAACGGCGACCAAGCTGGTACGCCCATCGCACCAGTCGTAAACACCCAAGGCAACGCGGATTTCAGCGTCCTATTCCCCGGCGCGGGGGCCGTCACGGTGCGGTGCAACTGGATCGCCTTCGGGGTGTCGGTGTGATGAGCCAAGACACCCAGCCCAGCGACGGCAGCGTGTCCCGCTTTATTGACCTGCGCATCCCCCTTTGGGGTGTGATCTGCGTAGGCGGTACAGCGGCGTTTTTCATCATCGGCACTTGGTTCACGGCCGGGCAAACCGCCAAGGACGTGAACGAACTCCAGATAACGGTGAAGGCCGGGAACCAGCAAGTCACGACACTGGCAGGCGAACAAGCCCTTCTGCGCTTTCGGCTGGAGAACCTTGAGGGCGAGATCCGTGCGATCAAGGCGCAACCCGTTCAAGTCCCGGTCGTCCCATCCACCACGACCACGACACGGAGGTTCCCATGACCAAGCTCGAATTGGTTGAAAACTGGCGCAAGCTGTGGAAGTCCACCACGATGATCTTCGGCGCGCTTGGGCTTGCCGTGCCTGAGTTGCTTCAGATCCTTGCCGACAACACAGACCTCGTGCCGTGGATGGATGACGGCTACAAGAGCGGGCTTCGGCTGGCCTGCCTGATCGCCATCGTGCTGCTTCGCCCGGTTAAGCAAGAGAGCTTGACGAAATGACGCTCTCCGAAATCATCAAGACCGCGATCAACCCCGCGCTCGCCATCCTGCCCATGGCGATGGACTCGGCAAAAGCTCGAGTAATACTGCTGGCGACGACCCTCCAAGAAGACCCGCGGCAACTGCGCCGGCAGATGGGTAATGGTCCTGCGCGCGGCCTGTGGCAATTCGAGCGCGGCGGTGGCGTCAAGGGGGTGTTCACGCACCATGCCTCGACTGGTCATCTGCACAACCTCTGCAAAGCGCGCGGCGTGCCGTTCGACGTGCCGACGATCTGGGCCGCACTCGAAACGGATGACGTGCTTGCCGCTGGCGTGGCGCGGCTGCTGTACTACACCGATCCGAAGCCGCTCCCCGAGGTGGACGACGCAGAGGGCTCATGGAAGCTCTACCTGCGCACGTGGCGTCCTGGTAAGCCGCATCCAGAGAAGTGGCCCTACAACCATCGGCAGGCGCGGGAAGCGCTGGGGCTGAAATGAACCCCTACATCCTGCTCGCCCTCGTGATCGGCTGGGGTGCTTCCGTGGCCGGCGCCGGCTGGTATGGCATAGGGCTCGGCGAAGACCGCATCATTGCCAAGCAAGCCAGCGACGACAAGATCCGCCAAGAAACCCGGGAAGCCGCCCAATTAGGAGCCGCTGATGCAATCGCCAAACTCAAGCCGGTCAACACTACCATCCGCGCCAAGACAGAGACAATCGTTCGTGAGAGCCCTATCTATCGCGACTGCCTCAATACTCCTGACGGCGTGCGGGGCATCAATTCCGCGCTCACCGGACGGATTGCCGAGCCCGCTGGTGGTCAGCAGTTGCCCAAAGCTGACGGAGCTAAATGACCCGAGCTTTGGCGCTACGGTGCTGAAGCTGGTTGAGGTGGCAGGGCTGTACAACGAATGCCGCGCAGCCGCGCTTGCAGGCCAACCAATCCCGAAGCCCATCTATTCGCTCTGGCCCCGGTAGCCCCTCACCCCCTCTGCTCCTGTAGAGGGAGAGGGGAGGGTTAGCCAGCCATTGCAGCGGCTGCGGTCATGCCTTCGACAGCGCTGCGATGTCGTCAGGCCATGCAAAGTGGGACGGGAACTGCATATCGGCCGGCTTGGCATCGTGCCGGCCAATCGCTGCGTGCGTGCTCCAGCACTCGGCGGTTCGGTGGTCATCTTTCTGGCAGTGCTCGCACCACAGGGCATCGGGAACCGCAATGCTCGCCACCGGCTCAGGCGTCTCGTTCCGCTGGTAGGTCATCTCAATCCTCTTTTTAGATATACCGACGCGCAGCCCGCGCCAGGGGGTGGCCGGTGGGCCCCAAGCAAATTCGCACGTATTTCGCACGTAGCGGCCGAACGCCGCGCCAGCACTGGGCGGCGCTCGGGTTCAAATCCCCCCAGCTCCACCATCTAAGACAACCAACGCCAATGAAAACACGAGGTAGCGGGCCGGTCGAAACCGCCTGAAACTGTCCAACCATGGCGTTCGGTTCGCACGTATTTCGCACGCAGGACGGGGGAAATTCGCACGCGGCCATCAGCCTACCGCCTTGAGCTTGGCCTTGGGCCTCTTGTAGTCCTCGCCGATGAACTTGCCGTAGATCGTGAAGACCATCGTGGCGTCCTCGTGTCCAAGCTGTTCGGCCAGATACCACGGGTTCGCGCCCTCGGTCAAGGCGGCGCTGGCGTAGGTGTGACGAGCCTGGTAGGGGTTCCGGTAGCGCACGCCTGACCGCTTAAGCAGCGGAACCCAGAGGGTCTTGCGGATCTGTGCATCTGTGGTCCATGGTTCGCCGCTGGCAGGGTTGAGCCACACATGATCGCCCTTAGCCCGGCTGACGGCCTCCTGCGCCTTCAGAGCGGCCGTTGCATCGGCATTCAGGTCTACGTCCCGGACGCCTGCCGCGGTCTTCGGGCCTTTCTCGACGCCGGACACCTGATTCAGATCGACGCGCACCACGGCGGCCTTGTGGTTCACCTTGGGCCACTTCAGGGCGATCATCTCGCCGGGCCGCAGTCCTGCGTTGAACCAGAACTGGATCATCGGCCATTCGTCCGCGCGCGCGGCGCTGATGATCGTTGCGCGTTCCTCGGCGGTGAATGGGTCTACCTCGTACTCGCTGGCCGTGGCCGTCTGCTTGAGCAGCTTGGTCAGGGCGATCCGCTCGAATGGGTCGAAGGCGATCAGGTCGTCATTCAAGGCGTCCTCGAAGACGCTGCGCAGGGGCGTCAGGAGGTTCCTGGCGAACTTCGCAGTCACCTTCATGTCGCCAACCCACGCGCGCAGGGTGCTGGGGGTGGCCTCCGCCAAGGTCTTCTTGGCCCAGAACTGCATGCGCTCGCTGTTGATGGCCTTGCGGTAGCCGTCTAAGGTGCTGGGCGACAGGCTCTTGCTTTCCACCTGGCGCTCGTAGGTTTCGAGCTGCTTCTCAAGAAGTTTCCCGATGAGCACATGCCGAGAGGCGCCGCCGAACTGCTTGGCCTTGGCGCTGTCCGGGAAGTATTCTGCGTATACAAAAACACCGTCCTTGATCTTCCGCTGGATTTCCAGCCGCAGGCCCGAGGCATACTGGAGCGCGCTCTTGGTGATCTTCTGGGGCGGTAGCAGCTCCCGGCACTCGGTGTTCCGGTAACTGAAGGCGATCTGGATCCGCTCTTCGTGCTTGAACTCGCGGACGCTCACGCCGCGCGGGCAGTCGATGGCTGGTTTTCCACCCATTTGTTGTACTCCTCGGGGTTGATATAGAGATTGCCGTCCGGCCCGAGGCGGCACTGTACTCCGTCCGTCCAGACCCGTTTCCGGCGCCTGGCGTGCACGGCATCCGGGGTGTCCCCCGTGTCGGCGCAGTGCTTGCGCAGCTTCACCCAGCGATAGTTTGCTTCGTTCGCGCTCATGCAGAAACCTCCTTGAGCCATGCGCCGTAGTGCGGTAGCAGGTCGATTTCGTTGATATGGCCGTGCTTGTTGACGGTCATCAGACCGAAGTGGATCTCGTAAGCCAGAAAATCGATGGCCAATTTCCCGTACCGCTTCAGCTTCGCGTCGCTCATCAAGTGGTGAACTTCGACCTCAAAAAAGATCACCTCCCGCAACTCAGGTTCCAGCGCTACAGCATCCGGCTCCAGCTCAAAGTCGGAGATGAAAGAGGCAAATTCATCCGCATCGCCATCAGAGTCTTCCGTGGGCGGGAGGGAAAGAACGATTTGCTTGCGCCACCCCTTCCGTAAAAGATGGGGGTAGGTGGCTGTCAGCGCGTGCAGGACGTGCTTTTGCTTCGTTGTGGTTGTCTTGCTCATGCTCCCTCTCCCCCCTCTCCCCGTCCGGTAGAGGCGGCAGCGGCCCTGATAGCAGCGGCGATCGCTTCCTCGGCAATGTCGAAGCGTGCGCGGGTAAGGAAATCCTCGTCGCGGCCGCTCGGCATCGGCTCCCATTCCCACTCGCCGTTCTTGTTGAGCACATCACCTCGGAATCGGACGGCCCACAACGCGCCGCCGTCCATTTGGCGTGCGCGCTCGATGCGGATCTCATCGATCTGCCGGCCATCCGGCGCGGGCAGCGCGTAGGCTGCGATCACCGCGCCATCGAGCTTCGCTGCTCTCTCCGTCGCAGCAAGGATGGCCTCGCGCATCTGGGTGGCGGTGTAGAGGGGCTCAGGAACAGGACCAACACCCTGCACATAGCTGAGGTGGCAGTTCATGCGGTGCGCGTCAGAGGCGTCATAGAAGCGTTCGGGCGCGATGGCGTCGATCAGATCCAAAGGCCAATCGACACGCCACGCAACGGGCTCCAAGCCCTCGGGCAGCTTCGGGGCGGTCATGCTGCATTTCCCCGCTCGCTGCCAGAGGGCTCTACAGGCTGCAAAGCCAGATTCGCTGCATCGATCACGTCCGCGCAGAATCTCAGCGCGCCGCGCATCGTGTCAATCAGATGGGGGTGGAATGCGTCAAGGGGCTCATCGGCCAACTCGCGCAGTTCCTGAGGGGTGAAAGCCTTGCGCGTGCTCATGCACCATCCTTCCGCTCAGGCTGCTCGCCCTTGAGTGCGGCGAGAACGATGGCGTCGATGGTTGGCGATGAGAAATACACGCCGAGTGGTTCGAGGATCGCCCGCACGTTGACCTGAGCCGTCTTCTTGTCGAACGCGCTCAGTTCCACCGCCTGCTGCACGGGCGCATCGGCGCTATCGCCTGTGGAGGGGGTGGCGAGCATTGGAAAGAAAGCTGCGCACTGCTTGCAACTGCACAGCGCGCCTTTGTCTCTCTTCAGGTACTCCATCACGTCATGCGACGATGGGCGGCCTTTGACGCCTTCCGCCGTGACCCAGCGAATGCCGATGCATCCATCTGCGATTTCTTCAGCAGTGAACTTCTTCGGGCCTTGGTACGCCACCGCTTCCGAAGCTGGCGCAGGCGCTGCCACGGGCGCGGCTTGAGCCAGAGCGGCTCGGTTTCCCTCATCCCACGCCGCGTGCTGGTCAGCACTTGCGGTGCTGTCGAGCGGTTGGCCCTTGTAGCCCCTGTATCTGCTTTCCGGCTCACGGTTGCCGGGCGTGTCGAGCCCGCCGCCAGAGCTATAGGCGGCTTCATGTTCCGCGACGCATTCAGGCGAGTGGTCACCCGTGGTGGTGCCGCAGTTCTTGCCCTTGCACCTCACGGGCGCGGGATGGGAGAGGGCGGCGAACGCAGCATCAAGGTACTCGTGAATCGCTTTGGACGTGGCCATGCGTGCAAGGAGATCGTCACCGAAGGCGCATGCTCGCGCAAAGTCGTCCAGCAGCTTGTTCAAATCCTTCTTGTTCAATGTCACCTCACCCGGCGCTGCCGGTGTTGCGGCGGGAGGGGTGTCGGGCATCGCCTCTTGATCGCTGTTTCCAAGGAAGATCGTTCCTTCTTCCGGCATGTCGGTGTAGCTCGCGTACATGCCGCGCCCGCTGTGCCCCTCGCCCACATGCAGCGTGATTTCGTTGGGCTCGCCGCCGAACATCGCCAGGAGGTCGGTCGCCTGCTTGAAGTCGATGAAGACGGTCGGCTCGGCTTCGCCAGTATGGGAGGCAAGGCGGTCGGAGACGTTGCCGAGCATCGCGGCAGTCTCCAGCAGATGGTCGAGTGCTTGCCCCAAGAATTCCCGGGCGTTCTTCTCGCCGAATCCTTCGATCATTTCGCGGGTGAAGCCCTCGACGTACCGTGTCATCGTGATCGACTGCAATGCAGCCGTGCGAACGTCTAGTTCAGCCATGTCTATCTCCTTGGGCTTCTTGGGATTGATCGGGTGCTGCGGCGCAAACTTTCACAATGGTGAATTTGGACGTGTCGTCATAGGCATCGCGGAACGCATCGCCGATGACCGGCACGCCGAAGCCGGTCCGCATTAGCCCTGTAGCGGTCCACTTCGCGTCACGCTCGCTTTTGAACATTACGCCTTCATTGCCGCTCGGGCTGATGACCGCGTGCCATTCCTCGCCCTCCTGCCTGCTGGCGGAGAGTGATGCGCGCTTTTGCCATGCCTCCCACGCGGTTTGCACCCAGTCCTTCGCGTAGCGGTTTTTCTGCGCCTCGTCGCCAACAGGCCACCGCTGAAGCCAATGTTTGCCGTCATATCCCTCAGCGACGATGTACGCTTCAAACGCTTCGCGCTCATCCAAGCAGCCAGCAGCGCTCACGATGTCTCTCCAGTAGCGATGAGCCATGCATCGCGCTCGGCGTTAATCTCGGCTCTGATGTCGGCCTCGGTCTTCAGCGAGCCATCTGCCTTACTGTTGAAGGGGTTGATGGTCTGCCAGAACTTGCGCGTCTCCTGGCGCTTCTTGCCATCAGCATCGACCCAGCGGCGCGTGGCTTTGACGGCGATTTCTCGGCAAATGATGCGGGTCATGCTGCTACTCCTTGCGCTGCGATGGCGCGCTCGATCTTGTCGATTGCGCGCTGAAGGTTCACGACAGGCGTAGACCATTCATCGCAACCGTAGATGCGCCGGTCGCCGAAGCTTTCCATGAGCGTTTCGCGCACGTCATTGATGCGCCAGCGCAAATCTTTCAGAAGTTCGCCGGTCGCCTCCCCAGAGCACCCAACAGAGGGAGCGCGGAAGATGGGTTCGCCGTGCTCGCCAGCGCGCTCCATTGCGGCCAGTTGGTATTCGGTCATGGCGGGTCCTTAAGCGGCGAACGTCATGCGCTTGTGCACGGCGCGGGTTGCGGCAACATCCTTTGCGCAGTATTCGGCGACCTGCACGATTTCCCCGGCCTTCACGAAGTCCCAAACCTTCGATCCGTCGATTGCGCCCTTGGGCGATGGGATCGACAGGGCCTTGCAGAGCTTGTCCAGACTGCCGCCAGCCTTGGCCCCGGTGCCGCCCCACTGGATCATGGTGTCGAACACCTTTTCTTGCTCCCACGGCTTGGCTTGTGCGGCGCGGGCGATGACCCCATGCGGGCGCACGCCGTTGATGATGTGGCGCTGCACCAGAAAGCGCAGATCGAATGCCGCGACGTTGTGCCCGACAACCGTAGTCGAGAGTTCCTCGTTCCGGGGGATGAGGTCCGTCAGCACGCAGGAGAACGCCTGCAACAGCGCGACCTCGCTCGCCGCCGTCAGGTCGTCGGCCTTGACGTATTCGGGCTGGCTGTCACCGAGCGCGTAGCCGATCACGCAGACCTGGCCGAAAGCGCCGTCGAAGCTGGTCCGACGATAGGTGTCGTCAACGTCCGATTCGAATGCGTCCTTGAGCTTGGCCACGACCTTTGGGGCCTCGTTCGCCATCCATTCGTCGATGGTTTCCTGCTTCTTGTAGTTGCCGGGCGGGGCAATCGCTGCCAGAGCCGCGTCGAGGTCCGCTTGCTTGCTGGCGCGGATTTCCTCCAGAACGTCCGGACGCTGGGCGGGAATGGTTTCGATGTCGATGTAGAGGTTCATGCTGGTGCTCCTTCGGGTTCTTTGGCGTTGCGTTTTGCTTTGGCGGCCTTGGCATCACGGGCGGCGATGATCTGGCGGGCGGCGTCTTCGTCGTTCTCGGAGGCGGTGACGGCAAGGGCTGCGTCAACGATCTTTTTGAGCGCGCCGACCGTGGGTGCCGCGTCGATGGCGACAAACTGGTCTTCCAGCCATGCGCCGCGCCGCTCTTCCTGCTCAATGGTGCGCTCGGGAGTCTTTGCATACTGCTCGGCAGCCCAGTCCACATACTTGCTGTCGTCCCACAGGCCAGAGAAGATGTCGCCAGCGAAGCCCAGCATGGACAGGCACTTCACCATGCCGTCCGTGACCGACTTCTTGCCCGCGTCTTCGTCAACCACCATGCCATTCTTCGACTGGTAAGCAGCCTTGGTCCCGCCCATCTGATCGAAGGTTTCGCTGCGCACGCCGTCGCGGACGTACCAGATGGACACCACAGCCACGTGCAGAACATCGGTATCGCTCAGGCGCTCGAAGCGCTC
>Ga0307411_10000130_pt1 | contig 23527 bp, 27 predicted proteins | sample DK1Ometagenome_2_FD_203712 | JGI IMG/M metagenome (GOLD analysis project Ga0307411, IMG submission 203712) | Maize rhizosphere microbial communities from greenhouse at UC Davis, California, United States - DK15-O-1 | ecosystem: Host-associated > Plants > Roots > Rhizosphere > Soil | place: USA...
GCCAGCGGCCGCCCGAGTTCGCTGTCGACCAACAGCGGCGGCTGATTCTGCGGCGCCGTGGTGCTGTTGCACGCGCTCAATGCCATCAGCAACAACGGCAGCGCCAGACGTGCCGGTTTGCAGCGTGACTCCTTCATGAAGCTTCCTTAGCGCCCTGCGCCTGATCCATGCGAACGGTGCCTGACAATGTGCCGGCGGTGACATCGGTCGAGGTTTCGTTTGCGCGCTGCAACTGCGCCTCGACCACCTGCAGAGAAAGTTGTGACGGCTGGCTGAGCAGCCAGTCGAGCAGCGCATCGGCCGGCGCGGCGTCGACATTCAACTGCCACGCGCCGTCCTCCGCTGCTTGTAATTGGTAATGCCCGGCCAGCCCCGCCGCTTGCAGACTTTGCTCCAGCGACTGGTCAACGCTTTGCCCCTGCGGCCGCACATTGACGCTGCGCAACAGCACTTCCAGCGCCTCGGTTTGTGCGCGCAACTTGGGCGTTTCGCTCTGCCAAAAAGTGATCCTGGCCAATGGCGGCTTGACCAGCGTCAGCCAGATCAGCAGACCGACAAGCACCAGCGCCATGCCGCCGACCATGCGTTTCTCACGCAACGCCAACGGCTGCCAACGCGCCTGCAACTGACTGCTGAAGCGCTGCCAGCGCGCACGATAAATCGCCAGCGTCGCCCTACTCATCGTCTGCTCCGCTGTCGTCGTCTTCGTTGGTGTTTGCGCTGGATTCATCGCTCGGCCGCAAGGTCCAGCCTGCGTCATCGGCAGTGACGCTGATGCCGGCCTGGGCCAATGTGCTTTGCCAATCCTTGTCGTTGCCGCCACGGTTTGCATCGCTGAGCAAGGCCAGTTGCAAAGCGCCGTCGCGATAGGTCAGGCGCTCGACACTGCCGGCCATGAACGGCATGCCCGTGCCGGCCTGCAACACCAGCCGATTGAAGTTCTGCGCCGGGTCATCGACCGCGCCTTTTTGCCGCTGCTCCAGTTGCTGACGCGCCTGTTGCAGCGGGTTGAGAATCACCGGCAATTCGGGGAACGCCTGCTTCACCCGCTGGCTCATCTGCGCCTTGAGCTGCTGGCCCTGCCGCGCTTCGCGGGCTGCGTACAGATTCAGGCCGACCACCCAGACCGCCACCGCCAAAGCCACACACCCGACAGCACGCCCCCAGCCACGTTGCTCGCCGCCGCTTTGCTGCAGACCACCGTGCAAACCCCAACCGGGCAATGGACCGATCCAGCGTTGTGTCGCGTCCGTTGCGAACGATGCCTCATCAACTTCGTCACCGAGCAACGGTTCAACCTGTGCGCTGTTCAAACTCTCGCGCCGGAGCAAATGACCGTCCGCCACACAAGCGACAACACCGGGCGCCATTGGCAGGCTATACGGCGCCGAATACAAACCGCGCAAACTCAACCCTGCCTGCTTGAGCACCGCAGCCAGAACCTGCAAATGCAGCCGCGAGACCCAGGCAATCTGCACCTGCCCGCTTGCATCACGAGGGCTGTGGCCGATATGCATCTGGGTGCTGTCGGCGAGCATCAACGCCTGCGCCGCACACTGCACAGCGGCCGCCGTTTTGTTCGCGGGCAGCGGCGGCAGATCAATGCTGGCGAGCAGGCTGTCGGCCGGATGCAGAAAACACAGCAGCGGTGGTTGTTTTGGCCGTTGCCCCAACTGACTCAAAGTGAGCCGTTCCTCACGACTGACCTGGCCCTGACGATCCAGCCAGGCGCAGCTCACTTCGCTGTGCAACTCCAGCTCCGCCAGCGGCGGCAACGCGACGCGCAACTGGCTCATGCGCCCACCCGCGACCAGATCACCTGCGGCAGCCGGTCCTCGCTGCGATGCAGCAAAGCGTCGAGGCTGACCCGGCGCTGATCACGCCGCGCCTCACCGCGCAAACGAAACCAGTCACTGGTGATGCCGACCTTGACGCTGCTCACTTCCAGCTGCGGCATGCGCAAGCGATTGACAAAATCGCCGCGATTGATAAACCAGCGCCCGGCGTCACGCTCGGCAATCAACGCCGTCGCCCGCTCCAGCGAAAGCCCCGGCACATACGCCGCCAGCACCTGCGCCGTGGCGGTGTTGCCGTTGATCCACGTCGTCGCAGGAATCACCGTCACGTACGGCGCCAGTTGGCCGATCAGCGCATCGGTCACGCCTTCGACGCTGCGCAAGTCTTCGAGTGTGCGCAGCATCGGCACCTTCGGCGGTGGCGGTTTGTGATCGGCATCGGGCGAAGTCGCTCGGCCGCTGTCGAAACCGGCTTTGCCCGTCGCGCCAATCTGCGCATTCAGCAGATGCGGATAACCGGCAATCACCCGCTGACGGATGCGCTGGCTGACAACGGCACTCACACCGATCAGTTCACACAAGCGCTCGAACGCCTGCACCTGCGCCTCATCGATGCGCTCATTGGCGACCAGATTGCGCAGGTTGAACTTGCCCTGCTCGTCCTCCAGCCGCCCGGCAAAACCCGCCGCCAACAACGGCTGCGCCCAAGGCTGATCGCGCCGGGTCAACGGATCACGCAGGCGCGCATCCCAGAGCAACTGCCGGCTGATCTCCAGACCACCCTGCGCGACCCAACGCCCCTGCACCCGCTGCTGATCGGCCTCCAGCGCCCGGGTCGCCACGCTCTGACGCGTCAACATCCCCGCCGCAATCACCGCCACCACGGCGGCAATCAACAACGCGCTGATAATCGCCATGCCCCGTTGCTTCGCCCCGTTGAGCGAACCTGTGTTCACGGCCGGCCTTACAACTGCCAGGAACCGATATCGGCATTCACGCCATCGCCGTCCGGCTGGCCATCGGCGCCGAGGGAAAAGATATCGACCTCACCGTTCGCGCCCGGGTTGAGGTACTGATAAGGCCGGCCCCACGGGTCATTCGGCAAACGCTCCAGATACGAACGCCAGTTGCTGTTCTTCGCATCCGCCGGCCGCTCGACCAACACCTTCAGCCCCTGATTCATGCTCGGATACGTGCCGTGATCGAGGCGATACAACTTCAACGCCTGCATCAACCCACCAATATCCTGCTTCGCCGCCGTCGCCCGCGCCTGATCCGGCCGGTCAAGCACCTTGGGCACCACCATCGCCGCCAGAATCCCCAGAATCACCACCACCACCATGATCTCGATCAAGGTAAAACCCTGCTGCCCACGCGGCATGCGCGGCGACTGACTGAGCGTGTTCAAAGGTGCGATATCCATCTCGACATTCCCTGGCTTGATCCGAATTCGACGCGCAGTGTTGCAAGAAGATATGTCAGGGATGTTGAAAATCCTCGGGTGTTTCCGTCGTCAAGCCGTCAAGGACGGGGGTTAGCGTCGAGGGCTGGGTTTTGATTTTGGGCCATGTATGCGCGCGCGAACGCGAGAGGAAGGATTCACCCTGATTGAAGTGCTGGTGGCACTGGCGATCATCGCCGTCGCCATGTCCGCCGCCGTGCGAGTGGCAGGGTTGATGACGCAGAGTAATGGGGTGTTGCGGGATCGATCGATCGCGCTGATTGCCGCGCAGAGCCGGATGGCTGAGCTACGGCTGGAGGGGCGATTGCCGAATGGGGTGAAGGCTGTTGAATGTGATCAAGGACGGCTTATGTTGCGCTGTGAACAGGTGATCGCCAGCGCAGAGAATGGGCGGCTGCTCAAGGTTGGAATTCAAGTATTTGATCGCAACCAGGATGCGCCGCCGTTGGCCAGACTGGAGACCCTGTTGTCACGGCCAGGAAGCCCCTCACCCTAGCCCTCTCCCGAGGGAGAGGGAACCGATACGGGGATGTTCCAGAGATACGCCGACCTGAGCGTATCGCTCTGAATCCATAATCAACGCGGTCGCTCAGGTCGATGTACAACGCAAGACACCTCGGTCGGCTCCCTCTCCCTCCGGGAGAGGGCTGGGGTGAGGGGCTTTTCTGCCGCACCTAAAATCCCAAGGCCCCGCGCCGGATCAAGGCCAACGACATCACCCCGCCACCTCCAAATTATCCATAACCCGATTCACCGCCAGCTCCCCCAGCATGATCAGTTGAGCAACCCCCAACAACGCCCGCCGCTGCGGCGCCGGCAACAGACTGGAAATGTCCTGAGCAATCGTCTTCGCCGAAGCAAGCGTTTCACTCGCATCCGCCAGCAGTTCTTCATTCTTGGTATCCGCCGTCACCGCATACATTCCACGCGCCTTACGTGGCGGAGGCAGGAGATTGTTTGGCGACAGGTAATGATCGAGTGCGCGGTCAGCGGCTTCGTGGAGTTTGTTGGAATCTAGGGATTCGTACGGGGATGTGGGATCGGTTTCGGGCGGGTTGGGGGTTGGTTTGATCATGAGTGAATCTCCAAATCATAGAAAAGGAGCCATCATCTTTTCGCTACCAAACGAAGGGGTGGTGGCCATACGAAGGTTGGTAGACCGGTGACTTGGAAAACCGGCGCGCCCGAAGACGCCCTGCGCATGGCCACCATAAAGACGCAGCCCCAAAAAGGACTGAATCGGGTGACGCTATGCGCCAAGTCTAAACCGGGCTACCAAACCCGATCGCTGATTCGTCAGCGACCCGACCACAATAGAACCCGCCCCCAAGGCGCACAAGCCGGCGGATTCTGGCGTAGCTGTAGGCAAAGGCGCAAGGATATGTAGCCTAGGAGCGTGACTGGAGATTTCTTTTAAACATTTGTGTTTATGAGGCGTAATAGCGCCACGTTGGGCTAGACACATGCGTCCCGCATGGGCTTGTTGAGCTGACTATTACCCTTTTAAAACGGCAGCTTTCGGCCAAAAGCGGACGGTCAAGAGAGTGTCAGATTTTTTGTGTGCGAGCGGTGATGGCCTACCGTGACTCAGGCTTTCATTCGGCAGTCGCCACCTCCCCTTTTCCGGGACTGATGAGCAAACCTCATCAAGCTTTGCCGATTTACCCGTCTAGTCCTCAGTCGTTAGCGCGCTTACTGTTCTTCCCATGCCCAACGGGAGATCAACATGCACAAACGCACACTCGGCAACAGTTCACTCGAAGTATCCGCCCTCGGCCTCGGCTGCATGGGTCTGAGCCATGGTTATGGCCCGGCCACGGATACCGAGCAAGCCATCGCATTGATCCGCTCAGCCGTTGAGCGAGGCGTCACGTTCTTCGATACCGCCGAATTCTACGGCCCCTATATCAATGAGCAAGTAGTCGGCGAGGCGCTGGCGCCAGTTCGCGACCAGGTCGTCATCGCCACAAAATTCGGCTTCGCCGTCGGCGCCGACAATACAAAGCAGAATCTGGACAGCCGCCCCGAACGTATTCGAATAGCCGTCGAGGGCTCGTTGCGTCGTTTAAAGACCGATTACATCGACTTGCTCTACCAGCACCGCGTCGATCCAAACGTGCCGATCGAAGACGTCGCCGGCGTAGTGAAGGACTTGATTGGCGAAGGCAAGGTCAAGCACTTCGGCCTGTCGGAGGCCGGTGCGCAGACCATTCGCCGTGCGCATGCGGTGCAGCCGATCACGGCGCTGCAAAGCGAGTACTCACTGTGGTGGCGCGAGCCCGAGCAGGAAATCCTGCCGACGCTTTGGGAGCTGGGCATTGGCTTCGTGCCGTTCAGTCCGCTGGGGAAGGGGTTTCTCACTGGCACGGTGACGGCTGAGACCACTTACGGCAGCGACGATTTCCGCAGCATCGTCCCGCGTTTCAGCCAATCGGCGCTCCAGTCCAATCAGGCGCTGGTGGTGTTGGTCCGTCAGATAGCCGCGCAGAAACAAGCGACACCGGCGCAGATCGCGCTGGCCTGGCTGCTCGCGCAGGCACCGTGGATTGTGCCGATTCCGGGCACGACCAAACTGCATCGCCTGGAAGAAAACCTCGGCGGCGCGGAGATCACGCTCGATGCGGCCGAACTCAAAGCGATTGATACCGCGCTGGCGCAAGTCCGCATCGAAGGCGAGCGCTACCCCGAATCCCTCAAGGCGCGTGTCGGCCGATGAGTAACGATCACGATCCGCTGCGGCGCACGGTGATCGCCGCATTGGCCAGCGCGCCACTGCTGTCGCTTGCCGACACGCAGAGTGCCGGTGAAACACCGCGTTCTGGCTCGCGCATTCTGGTCGCGTATTTTTCGCGCTCGGGCAATACCCGCGTGGTTGCCGGGCTGATCCAGCGTGGACTGGGTGCCGATCTGTTCGAGATTCGTCCGGCCCACGCTTACCCCGAGGACTATCTGCAAACCGTGGAGCAGGCCCGCCAGGAGCGTGACAGTGGCTTCGAGCCCGAGCTGCAGAACAAGGTTCACGCCCTCAGCGACTACGACACGATCTATCTCGGTTTTCCGATATGGGGTGAAACCGCGCCGCCGATCGTGCGCGCATTCCTCAGCGCCCACGACCTGACCGGCAAGACCCTCATCCCCTTCAACACCCACGGCGGTTACGGCTTGGGAAACAGCCGCAGTGTGCTGGTCAGGCACGCGCCGAAGGCCAAAGTGCTGGAAGGATTTGTGATGGAGGGTGAGCAGGAGCGCAAGACCATGGAACGCGTGAACGGCTGGCTGAACGATCACCTTCTCACGCATTAATCGAATTCTGTACGGAGTGACATCATGAAAAACCGCACGTTGGGCAATGGCCTGGAAGTTTCTGCATTGGGCCTTGGCTGCATGAGCATGACGTCGGCCTACGGGCCGGCAGCCGACCAAGCCAGCATGATCAAGCTGATTCGTTCGGCCCACGAGCAAGGCGTCACCTTGTTCGACACCGCCGAAGCGTATGGCCCGTTCGCCAATGAAGAGCTGCTGGGCGAGGCCTTGCAGCCGATCCGCGAGCAGGTCGTCATCGCCACCAAGTTCGGCTTCGATATCGACCCGATCACCGGCGCACGAGGCGGCGGCACCAATAGCCGGCCGGAGCGTATCCGCGCCGTCGCCGAGGCGTCGTTGAAGCGCTTGCGTACCGATCACATCGACCTGTTTTATCAGCACCGCGTTGATCCGCAGGTGCCCATTGAAGACGTCGCCGGCACCATCAAGGAATTGATCGCCGAGGGCAAGGTCAAGCATTTCGGCCTGTCTGAGGCAGGTGTGGAAACCATCCGCCGGGCCCACGCGGTACAACCGGTCACGGCGGTACAGAGCGAATACTCGCTGTTCTGGCGCGGCCCGGAACTGGAACTGCTGGCGGTGCTGGAAGAACTGGGGATCGGCTTCGTACCGTTCAGCCCGCTGGGCGCCGGTTTTCTCACCGGTCAGATCGATGAGCACACGCAGTTCGACGCCAGCGACTTCCGCAACTTCGTCCCGCGTTTTTCCCCCGAAGCGCGCAAGGCCAACCTGGCGCTGGTCGATGTGGTGAAAGTCGTCGCTGAGCGTAAACACGCGACACCTGCGCAAGTCGCGCTGGCCTGGTTGCTCGCACAAAAACCGTGGATTGTGCCGATCCCTGGCACGACCAAACCCCATCGACTGCAAGAGAATCTGGGCGCGGTCGAACTGCAATTGACCGGCGACGATCTGCGCGTGATCAACGAGCAGATCGCGCAGATTCAGGTGCACGGTGAACGCTTGCCGGAATCGGCACTGAAAATGACCGGACTCTGAGTCTGCCCAACGCGGCGCCACGGGCGGCGCCGCTTTCACCACTGACCGGAGTTGATCCTGTGAACCGATTGATCGCACCACTCGTAGCTTTGTCATTCATGGCGGCAGAGTCCCAGGCCGCCGGCGAAATCCGCGTTACGCCAAACGGCTCGCAGCCCTCGGTCAAGGGCGCGGCGCAAAACTTTACCGGCGCGGTACGCGTTGATGGCCTGTTCAAAGGTGATGCGCCGGCACGCATCGGCGGCGGCACAGTGACCTTCGAACCCGGCGCACGCACGGCGTGGCACACCCATCCGCTGGGGCAAACGCTGATCGTCGCTGCCGGCGTCGGCTATGTGCAGCAAGAGGGTGGCGCGCGTCAGGAGATCCGTCCGGGCGACAGTGTCTGGATTCCACCGAACACCCGTCACTGGCACGGCGCCACGGCCAGCAACGGCATGACCCACATCGCCATCGCTGAAGCCGAGGACGGCAAGACCGTCACTTGGGCGGAACAGGTCTCGGAGGCGCAATACGCCGGCAAATGAAGTTACGGAATGTGTCGAAGTTGCTCTTTCGGCACGTTGGGGGCAATCGGCTATTGGACGTCAAGGCCCCGAATCTGCGGGGTTGCGTCGGGACTTCTGCGATGACTGCTCCGTGGATTCATGAGTTCTGCTCAGGAACCCATGCGCAATATCAGGGTTAATCGTCATAACCAACCTCCGTACGATTCAGCGACACCGCAGCGCCCCGCAATGGATGGAGCCCTTCACGATGATCACTGACACCCGCAACAGCACTGCACTCCCCACACTCATGGCGCTCTGCCTTGGCGTCGGGGCGATGTTCAGCGTCACCACTCAAGCAGCCGAGGCTTCGCCCACCATGACCAGCACACCCGCCAGCGCAGCCAGCTTGTCGAGCCAGCAACAAGCCATTCCACTGATCGCGGCGTTCATGGCGACCAGCGACATGCCCAACCTCAATACGGCGCTCAACCAAGGGCTTGATGCCGGCCTGACCATTAGCGAAACCCGCGAAGTTCTCGTGCAGCTCTACGCCTATGTCGGCTTCCCGCGCAGCCTCAACGCCTTGAATGAATTGATGACCGTGGTGCAGGCGCGCAAACAACGCGGCCTTTACGATGCGCCGGGACGTGAGCCGAGCCGGGCGACTCCGGTCGGGGATGAGCTATTGGCAGCGGGTACGGCGAATCAAACGAAAATCTCCGGCGCCCCGGTCAAAGGCCCGGTGTTCGAGTTCGCTCCGGTGATCAACCGGTTCCTGCAAACCCATCTGTTCGGCGACATTTTCGAGCGCGACAACCTCGACTGGCAAAGCCGCGAACTGGCGACAGTCGGGGCGCTGGCAGCGACCTCGGGCGTGGAATCGCAACTGCGTTCGCACATGGCGGCGAGCCTGCGCGTCGGGCTGAGTGCGGCACAGTTGCGCCAGGTCACCGAGCTGCTTGAAAAGCATGGCGATACACAGACTGCCAAGCGGGCAAGCGCAGCGCTGACCCAAGCGCTCGCAACAGCGGGGAAATGACATGAAATCTGCAAAGCATTTACTGAGCGTCACGCTGCTGAGCCTGTTGGCGGCCTGCGCGAACCACTCCGAAGGCCCGCTGCTGATCCAGAAACAAGGCAGCTTCGCCGCCGGCGGAACGATGACCACGGCACCGGGCACCTTCAACCCGCGCCAACCGATGACACCCAACGGCCAGACCTACCACGGTGACCACGCCTACGCCTTCTATCAAATCCCGGCGGACGCGCGAAAACTGCCCATCGTCATGTGGCACGGCGCGGGTCAGTTTTCCAAGACCTGGGAAACCACCGCCGATGGTCGCGAGGGTTTTCAGAACATCTTTCTGCGTCGCCACTACGGCGTCTATCTGATCGATCAGCCCCGGCGTGGTGATGCCGGGCGCAGCATGGTCGAGACCACCATCAAGCCTGTGCCGGACGAACAACTGTGGTTCAACCAGTTCCGCATCGGCCTTTGGCCCCGCTACTTCAACGGCGTGCAAGTGGCACAGGACGCCCAGACCCGCGAGCAGTTTTTCAGGGCGATGACGCCGAACACCGGGCCGTTTGACATGGGCGTGGTCTCCGATGGTGTGTCGGCGCTGTTCGACAAAATCGGCCCCGGCATCCTGTTTACGCATTCTCAGGGTGGCGGGCCGGGCTGGTTGACGGCGATCAAGAACGACAAGGTCAAAGCCATCGTGGCGTTCGAACCGGGCAGCAGTTTCGTGTTTGCTGACGGTGAAGTGCCGGCGCCGATTCCCAGCGCGTTCGACACGGTGCAAGGCGCAGCGGTGCCGATGGAGCAATTCATGGCACTGACGCGCATTCCGATCCTGATCCTGTACGGAGACAACATCCCGGAACAGGCAGTCGATCTGCCCGCTCAGGACAGTTGGCGCGCACGCCTGAAAATGGCCCGGCTCTGGCGTGACGCGGTCAATCGCCACGGCGGTGATGTGCGACTGATACACCTGCCGGAGATTGGCATTCACGGCAATACCCATTTCCCCATGTCGGATCTGAACAACGTGCAGATCGCTGACCTGGTCGCGCAGTTCCTCAAAGAAAAACAGCTGGACTGACCCAAATACTTTTGCAACTGCCGCCCTTTTTTTTGCTCAGGAGCTTCACGTGAAAAACACCCTCAAAGCCACGTTCATGTCGGCATTGGTCGGCCTCTCGGCAGGCGAAGCCTTGGCCGCCGACTACAAGAAGAACCCGTTCACCCTCGTTTACGACGGCGCCATCAGCAAAAACGAGCCGGGCAAGGTCAACATCCACCCGGTCAGCTATAAGCTCAACGGGCTGGACATCGCCGCCAATGTCTACACTCCTGCCAACTACGACGCGAAGAAGAACTACCCGACCGTGGTGGTTGCGCATCCCAATGGCGGCGTAAAAGAGCAAGTCGCCGGTCTCTTTGCCCAGCGGCTCGCCGAACAGGGCTACATCACCATCACGGCCGATGCGGCCTATCAGGGCGCCAGCGGTGGCCAGCCGCGCAGCATCGATAAACCGGCGTATCGCATCGAAGACATTCACGGCATGGCCGATTTCATCAGCCAGTTCGCTGGCGTGGATGACAATCGTCTGGGCCTGCTCGGCATTTGTGGCGGCGGTGGTTATTCGTTGGCGGCGGCGCAAACCGACAAACGCTTCAAATCCCTGGCGACGGTGAGCATGTTCAACTCGGGTCGAGTACGCCGCAACGGCTACAACGACTCGCAAATGGACAGCATCCAGCAACGTTTGCAACTGGCGTCAGCGGCGCGCGCGCAAGAAGCGGCCGGCGGCGCGGTGTTGTATTCCGGTGATGCCAACCTCACCGATGAGCAGATCGCGAAACTGCCCTTCGAGCTGTATCGCCAAGGCTACGAGTACTACTGGAAGACCCATGCGCACCCGAACTCGACCTTCAAATACACCACCAGCAGCCTTATTGACCTGATGCGTTTCGACGCCACCGACCATATCGAGTTGATCAACCAACCGTTGCTGATGATCGCCGGCAGCAAGGCCGACAGCCTGTACATGACTCAGGATGCGTTCCCCAAAGCCACCGGCACCACCGACAAGGAAGTGTTCATCCTCGATGGCGCCACCCACATTGAAACCTACTGGGTGCCGCGTTATGTCGATGCGGCGATCGGCAAACTGACGGATTTTTACGCACGCACCTTGTGATCAGCGCGCCAAGGGTCGCGCATCCGTGCGCGACCTGCTTTCATGGAATAATCACGTGCTCCTCATGAGAGGTTCTCATCAATGTCTCGCGCCAATCTCAACGACCTGCAAGCCTTCGTGGTCATCACCCGCGAAGGCAGCTTTACCCGTGCTGCCGCACAACTCGGCGTCTCGCAGTCGGCGCTGAGCCACACCATGCGCGCACTGGAAAGCCGCTTGGGTGTGCGCCTGCTGACGCGCACCACACGCAGCGTCTCGCCGACCGAGGCGGGTCAGCGGCTGTATCAATCGATGGCACCGAGGTTCGATGAGATCGAACTGGAACTGGCCGCCGTCAGCGAATTTCGCGACACTCCCGCCGGCAATGTGCGAATCCAGGCGTCGGAACACGCCGCGAACAATATTCTTTGGCCGAAGCTGCTGAAGGTGCTGCCCGACTACCCGGACATAAAAGTCGAAATCACCGTCGACTACGCCCTCTCCGACATCGTCGCGCAGCGCTACGACGCGGGTGTTCGACTGGGTGAGCAGGTGGCCAAGGACATGATCGCCGTGCCGATCGGTCCATCGTTGCGCATCGCCGTTGTCGGCTCGCCGCAGTATTTCCAGCATCGGTCTTACCCGATGGAACCGGGAGATCTGGCGGCGCACAACTGCATCAACCTGCGCCTGCCGACTCACGGCAGCCTGATGCAATGGGATTTCGAAAAGGATGGCCACGAACTCAAGGCCCGCGTCGAGGGCCAATGGACATTCAACAGCAGCGTGCCAATTCTGCGTGCGGCCGTGGCGGGATGTGGCTTGGCTTTCCTGCCAGAGGACATGGTGGCGAAGGAGCTTGCCGACGGTAGCCTTGTGCGGGTGTTGGAGGATTGGTGCCAACCCTTTGCCGGTTACCATCTCTACTACCCCAATCGTCGCGAACACTCATCAGCGTTTGGCGTTGTAGTTGAAGCGTTACTCTACAGGGGCCGAGACATCGACCTTCAAGGCGTCTGAATTTTTTCCGCCCCCTCACAACCGTGAATGAGCCGATGATTTTGATCGACTGCGTCGGGCGCGACCGGCTGCAATGGGTGGTTTACTGCTCATTATGAATGGCAGCTATTGGCCGATGGCGGACAAACACAATTGTTGGTTTTTAGGTAGAGCAACGCCAAGACCTCGGGATTGTCCCTTTTCCCTCTCTACAATTCGGGCCTCACTAACCTCGGCATCTCCACCCCCTCCCCCAACCTCTCAACCCCCAACCGCACCCTCTCCCCCCCTCGCTCAATCACCACCCCATCCCCCTCAACCCCCACCAACTTCACCCCAACCCCAACCTTCTCCCCCACCAAAAAACTCCTCGGCGCGCCATCGTTCAAACTCAATATCGCCACCGTCCCACTCCCGCCCGCGATCACTCCACTCACCTTGATATCCACCGGCGCAGTCTCATTGGAGAACCACTGCAACGCCGGGCTATCACTTCTCGCCGCGAGCACTTGCGGGGCGGCTGCGGGGGTGTGGGATTCCGCCGTGGTTAGCAGCAGCGACGACCATGTCGCGACGCCCACCAGGGCGGCGAGCAGTGCCAGGGCCTGGACGGTTTGCGCCGGGGTGATCCGTGCGGTGAATTTCATGGGTTGTCGCTCCTTGTTGTCCCTGTTGCCAGCCTACGCGGCAATTCTCTCCGTTTTATTTCACATGCCTTACATGTTCGCCGGGCACGATGGGGTGGGACGCCAAGGAGCGCGTGGGTGATGAGCAGGCAGCAGGGTTTTACGTTGATCGAGTTGATGGTGGTGCTGGTGATTATTGGCATCGCCAGTGCGGCGATCAGTTTGAGTATCAGGCCTGATCCGTTGCAGTTGTTGCGCAAGGATGCCGAGCGGGTTGCGCAGTTGTTGCAGGTGGCGCAGGCGGAGGCTCGTGCCGATGGGCGGCCGATTGTGTGGGTGGCGGATGCCAAGGGGTTTCGCTTTGGGCGGCGTGGTGAGGGTGGCGTGGGGTTTGAGTCGTTCAAGGAGGATGCGCAGTTGCGCCCGCGTGTGTGGCAGAGCCCGAAGGTCGAGGTGCGTGTGGAGCCCCGGCAGACGGTGGTGCTGAATGCCGAGTGGATCAATCCGCCGTTGCGGCTGGTTTTGTCTGATGGGGCCAATCGGCTGAGTGTGCTGCGCGACGGCAGTGGGCGGATCAGTATTCAATGAAGACTCAGCAAGGGTTCACTTTGATTGAGGTGATGGTCGCGATTCTGCTGATGGCGGTGGTGAGTCTGATTGCCTGGCGCGGGCTGGACAGTGTGACGCGGACGGACAGTCATTTGCAGGCCAGCAGTGAGCAGAGCGATGGGTTGTTGCGGGTGTTGAATCAGTTGCAGCGGGATGTGGACCTGCGCGCGGGGGTGGAGTTGAGCGAGCCGCGCAAGGTCGGGGCTGAGGATGAGGCGCCGACCGCGCCGCCGGCGGTGACGGTGCGCAGTAGTGATAGCAAGGGGTTTCGGCTGGACATTATTCGCAGCGCGGCGGATCAGCCGGGGGCGTTGCAGCGGGTTCGGTGGTGGGTCAAGGGCGATACGTTGTATCGGGCGGTGGCTGAGGCGCGCAGTCGCTATCCGTTGTCTGCGCCTGGGAATGGGGTGGCGGTGTTGAATGAGGTGAGTGATGTGCAGGTGCGGGTTTGGGAGATCGATAAAGGCTGGCGGCAACTGAGTGGCAATCGGCGGGAGGATCCGTTGGGGTTGGAGATTAGTTTGAGTCGGCAGACGGCGCAGGGGGTTGAGCGGTATCGGCAGGTGATTGGGTTGTTGCAATAGCCGGGATCACCGCGGCTTTTTTGTAGGAGTGAGCCTGCTCGTGATTGCGGTGGGTCAGTTAATATTGTTGTTACTGGTAGACCGCTTTCGCGAGCAGGCTCGCTCCCACAATTGAATTGGGGGCGGTCAGTTGCAGGTTGGGTGGCTGTTAGGCCGTCATCGCTGGCAAGCCAGCTCCCACAGGGATCGAGTGCGACCGGAAGATATTGGTCAGATGGGCAACCGCTTTCGCGAGCAGGCTCGCTCCCACGATTGGGTTGGGGGCGGTCAGTTGCACGTTGGGTGGCTGTTAGACCGTCATCGCTGGCAAGCCAGCTCCCACAGGGATCGAGTGCAACCGGGAGATATTGGTCAGTTGGTAGACCGCTTTCGCGAGCAGGCTCGCTCCCACAGTAGATGGGTGGTGGGTCAGTTGGGGATTGGTTGACTGACAGGTCGTCATCGCTGGCAAGCCAGCTCCCACAGGGTTGGGTGGTGCTGGCGAGACTGGGTTAGCTGAGCACTACGACGCCGCCCGGCAGTTCGGTGCATTTGACGCCGTAGGCATCGCGGATCAGCAATGCGACGCCGGCGAGTTGGTCGAGGTTGAAGCGGGCCTGGACGCGGCGTTGGCCGAGTTCGCGGTTGAGCAGCAGGAGCATGCCGGGGCGGTAGCGGTTGATTTCGTCGATCATCTGGCTGAGGGTCGCGCCGTTGAACACCAGCACTTGTTGGCGCCAGTTCATCACGGCGGCGGTGTCGACGGTTTGTACGTTGCCGATTTGCCGTGCGTCGTAGGTGACTTGCTGGCCCGCTTCGAGGCGTAGGTTACGGCCGTCGATGGCGACGTCGACCGCGCCGTCGAGGCAGGTCACGCAGACTTGCTGGTCGGTGTTGCGCAGGTTGAAGCGCGCCTGGCTGGCGCGCAACCACCCTGCTCCGGCCTGCATCGCCAGTGGCAGGCGTGCGGTTTGCACTTCGACTTCGCCGCTGACCAGTTCAAAGCCCTGCACACCGTTTTCGACGCTGCGCTGGTTGATGCGGGTCTGGGTGTTGAGTTCGAGGCTGACGCCTTGCGCCGGTTCGACCCGGCGTTGCTGGCCGACTTCGGTAATGTAGTCGGCGCCCAGTCCTTCGAAGCCGCCGGGAATCGTGCCGCGCACCAGCAGGAATGCGGCGGATGCGGCAATCGCACCGCCGAGAAATGCCCGTCGACCGAAGCCCCGTCGGCCCTGCACGGCTTCGGCGGCCGGTTGCAGGCGGTGCCACAGCCGCTTGGCTTCTTCGAACGCCCGGGCGTGTTCGCCACTTTGCGCGCACCATTCGCGCAGGGCGCGGGCGTCGGCGACGGTGGCGCGGCCCGAGGTCAGCAGGATCAGCCAGTCGTGGGCTTCGCTGTGCAGAGACTCGGTGGCCGAAGGCTCGGCGGGTTTCAGTCGAAAGATGTTCAAACGCGCAAATTCTCAACGGATTAATCGGGTCACTATTCGCTAGACGGTTTTCCGGCCCCGCGACCGAACCGCTGAAACACTTTTCTTTCCAGTTTCGCTGCGCAGAAGCCCAGCGCTGCTTTGATTTCCTTTTCGACCATGCGCGTGGAGATGCCGAAACGCTGGGAGATTTCCAGGTGCGGCGCCTCCTCCAGCCGCGCGGCGATGAAGATCCGCCGACGCCGTGCGGGCAGTTCGTACAAGGCGCTGAGCAGGGCCTGCATCTCCTTTTGCCCGCCGACCACCCGCGCCGGGTCGAGGGCTTCGTCGCTCAGTTGCAGCAGTTCCTCGACTTCGGTGCCGGTGAGCAGGCGCGCATCCGCCTGTCGACGGTCGGCGGCAATGTTGAGGGCCATGCGATACAGGTAGGCGTTGGGTTTGAGCAGGTTCGGCGGGGTCTCCATGCGATCGACCCGCAGCCAGGTTTCGTGCAGCACGTCATTGGCCAGGTCCTCGGAGCCGAGGCGGCGGCGCAGGCGCACGCGAAAATCCTCGTAGGAGCTGAGGAACAGCTGGCCCATCACGCTTTGTCCGGCGTCTTTCATCCCCCGGAAACTCCTTCCCATCTCGTGCATTCCATGCGTTTCCCTGACGACTCCGGTAACAACAGCAACGTGACCGGCTGGCGCAAAGCGCTGGGCGTCGGCCGATCGATTGTGAGGTTGCGAAAACTTTCCACCAGCGCGTTATCGCGCCGTACATCGCCGGTCGAAGTGACCAACCGGTTGTGCTGCACCACGCCGTCGCGCCCGACCCACACCTGCAACACCGCGCGATAACTGCCCGGGCGGGTCAGCGGCGAACGGCACAGCTTGCGCTCGATCGCCGCTTGCACCGCCGTCGCATAACTGCGGTTGACCGCGACAGCGGCCGGCGTGGGTTTGTCCGTCGCCACTGGCAGGTCTTCCACCTGCGCCGCTTGCAGGGTGAACGCGTCGGCGCGGGCGTAACGCGCCATCAACCCGGTGCCGCCGAGCAGGTGGCGCAAGGCATCGGCGGCGGTGAATTCGCCATCCACGGCGAGGGAGCGACGGCCCCGGCTCAACTGACTGTCGACCAACACCGCGACGCCCGTGGCGCGGCTGTATTGATCCAGCGCCCGAGCGAGTTCTTGCGCCGGGATGTGCAAGGTCATGCGCATGTCCGCCGCTGCCGGATCAGCCTCGGCTGCGCTGGCCAGCAGACCGAGCAGCCACCCCAGACCCGCGCGGCGCACAAGCGCCGCCGAGCGCTGAAGACTGATCCGCGAACTGCCTCGCTGCACGACTGGCGCACCCCTGAAAATCGCTATCCTGCGGGGCATTTATGACTCTGGTATGACGGGCGGTGCAAAAAAACCATCACGGGTTTTGCGCCGCGCTTGCACTAGACTCAAACCCCAGAGCGGCCCATTCGGGCGGGCCAGGAGGCGGAAATGAAAACGCGGTGGATGTGGGTCTTGCTGATCACGGTGGGTGCAGCGCAGGCGGAGGAGCCGCTGGGTTGTGTCGAGGTCACGGTCGGCGGTTACAAGGCGCCGAATTACGATTGCCTGAGCCAACAGATGGGCAACAATCCCGACGGCGCGGCGGCGGCGCAGAAGAACATGGAAGCGTTGAATGTGCCGGTGCACAAGCGCGCGCCGAATCAGGTCGGACTGGCGACACCAGCGGCGACGAGTACGCGGATGGGCAACACTTTTGGCACCTCGGTGAAACCGCAGCGGCCGGCGAATTGAATCGCGCTGTGGGTGGTGAGGGATTTAGCGCCTGTGGTGAGGGGATTTATCTCCGTTGGGTTGCGCAGCAGCCCCGAAGTCGCCTGACTCTGATCTGTCATATAAACCGATTTCACCGTTCTGGCGTCTGCTGCGCAGCCGAACGGGGATAAATCCCCTCGCCACAGGAATGGGTGCTTTTCAGTCACTCGGGGTCTGGCGGAAGCTCACGGCCAGGCGATTCCAGCTGTTGATGGTGCTGACCGCAACCGTCAAATCCACCAGTTCGCCTTCATCAAATTGCTCGCGCGCCTGCTGGTAGACGTCATCCGGCACGTGGCTTTCGGCCAACAGCGTCACCGCCTCGGCCCAGGCCAGCGCCGCCCGTTCGCGGGGGTTGAAGAAGTTGCTGTCGCGCCACACCGCGATCGCATACAGGCGCCGATCGGTCTCCCCGGCCCGCCGCGCGTCCACCGAGTGCATGTCAGTGCAGAATGCGCAGCCGTTGAGTTGCGAGGCGCGGATCCGGATCAATTGCAGCAGCGGCGCTTCGATGCCCAGGTTGGCGGTCAGCGCCTCCATGGCAAGCATCGCTTTCATCGCCTTGGGCGACGCGTTGTAGTAATCCAGACGCAGGGACATGGCGCGGCTCTCGGCAGGCGGAATGATGAGTTCACGGTACGGGCTGTGCGGGCTGCGTTACAGCCCCAATTCCACGGAAAACCAGGGCACCAATCGTCCCCCTGTGGGAGCGAGCCTGCTCGCGAAAGCGGTTTCCCAGACAAATATTCATCCACTGCACCACCGCCATCGCTGGCAAGCCAGCTCCCACAAGGTTTAACGTCGTTCACAAGATTTGTGCACACCGCAAAAACTGTGGGAGCTGGCTTGCCAGCGATAGCGGAGTGTCAGACAACGAATCTGTTCAATGACCCACCGCCTTCGCGAGCAGGCTCGCTCCCACAGGGACTTGCGCCAATTTGCGGTTTTTACTCCACGCAACTACTGCCAAAAGCCCAACAACGCTAATCTGACCGACACCTCACTCAACACCCGGGAGCCTCGTCGGTATGGAACTTCATGTCGTGATCAACGGCCGCAAGGATCTTGCCGGTCAGTTGTATCAGCAGCTGCGCGCGGCGATTGAATCCGGGCGGTTGGCGGCGGGTACGCAGTTGCCGCCGAGCCGTTTGCTGGCCGAGCAATTGGGCATCTCGCGCAAGACCATTTCCGACACTTATGCGCAGTTGACCTACGAAAATTTCCTCACCGGGGTGATCGGCAAAGGCACCTACGTCAACGCCCGCCCGGCGCAGGTGCAGCGCAAGCAGAGCCACACCGAGCTGGCCAGTGCCGAGGTGATCGAGAGCTGGCGCAATCTGCCGGTGTTCCTCCGTCACCCGACGCTGGAAGGTTCGCTGCGCTACGACTTTATCGGCGGCGCCACCAGCAAAGGCCAGTTCCCCCACGACGACTGGCGCCGCTGCGTCGCCCATGCGATGCGGCAGATGGCGCAGTCGAAAGGCTTCTACAGCGTCGCCGAAGGCTTGCCGGCGCTGCGCAATGCGATCGCCCGGCACATCGCCTTTTCTCGCGGCATCAACTGTCAGGACGAGGACATCGTGGTGTGCAACGGCGCGCAGCAGGCGCTGGACCTGATTGCCCGGGTACTGACCCGCCCGGGCGATCTGGTGGCGATGGAAGATCCGGGCTATCCACCCGCGCGTTTGCTGTTCGGCACCCACGGCGCCGAAGTGGTCGGAGTGCCGGTGGATGCCGAGGGTATTCAGGTCGAGCAGATTCCCGATGGCACGCGGCTGATTTATGTGACGCCGTCGCACCAGTTTCCGCTGGGCATGGCCATGAGTCAGGCGCGCCGCGAGGCCCTGCTCGCCCGTGCTCATGAACTGGGCGCGATCATCATCGAGGACGATTACGACAGTGAATTCCGCTACGAGGGTCGCCCGACGGACTCGCTGTACAACCTCGATCAGCGCGGCATCGTCGCCTACGTCGGCACCTTCTCGAAAACCTTGCTGCCGGAGTTGCGCCTGGGCTATGCGATCCTGCCGCCGTCGATCATCGAGGCGGTGATTCGCGCCAAACAGCTGACCGATCTGCACGCCTCGACCCTGCCGCAATGGGCGCTGGCCAAGTTCATCGCCGAGGGTTGCCTGCTCAAGCACATCCGTCGCTGCCACACGATCTACGCGCAACGCCGCGAACGCATCCTGGAGCGCATGGCGACGGATCTGGCGCCGTGGCTGCAAGCCGTGCCGGCCAGTGCCGGGTTTCACATGGCAGTGTTCTGCAAGGTGCCGATCGATTTGCCGTTGGTCATTGAGCTGGCGAAAAAGGTCGAGGTCGGCCTGTATGCGATCAGTGGTTTCTACTACCAGCAGCCGGCAAAAGAAGGCCTGTACTTCGGCTTCGGCGCCATCGAAACCCTGGACATCGACATCGCCCTCGATCGCCTGCGCGACATCCTCGAACAGCTGTCATGAGCCGTTGGTATAAGGTTTTTACCGCCGATTGGTTATTGGTGATTGATGGCGGCAGGCCTATTCTGCACAGGCGTTATCCCTCAGTGAGCAGGATTCGTCCGGCCTGATTCAGGAGTGTGAGCAATGTCCAACGAAGTGATCAACACGGTTGAGGTCAAGGCGGTCGCGGGCCGCTCGGAAGAGCTTGGCAAGCAATTGCAGAAGATCGTCGACACCCTGCGCGAAACCCCGGGCTGCGATTCCTACCTGGTCGACCGCTGCCCCGAGGACAGCCACCGCTGGACGGTCAGCGCGCGCTGGCAGTCGGAAGCGGCGATGCAGGCGCATTTCAACCGGCCCGAGGCACAGGGGTTTATCGACCTGATCGACAGCCGCCTGGCCAATAGCGTGGATTTCAACAGCTTTCCTATCGTCTGATATGCCCCATTCGCGAGCAGGCTCGCTCCCACATTGAAATGCGATCAACTGTGGGAGCGAGCCTGCTCGCGAAGGCGATTTGCGCCACACCGAAATCCTTCCAAGGTCAATTGGTCACCTGATCTTCGCGAATATTGGCCGTTTGAACCGGCCACATTGCGGCCTAATGTGAGCACACCCCAACCATCACAGGTAACCCGCCATGAAAGCCCTGCACCTCTTCGTCGCCGCCCTCGCCTTCAGCCTGTCCGCTGCGGCGATGGCTCACGACCCATCCGAGAAAATCACCGTCCTGCAGGAACAACTGCTGAAAAACGCCCCCGGCAAGAAAGCCATGATGATCGAAGTCGACTACAAGCCCGGGCAATCCTCGATCGCCCATAAGCACGAAGGCACTGCGATGGCTTACGTGCTCGACGGCGAAGTGATTTCCCAAGTCAAAGGCGAACAGGCCATCACTTACAAGAAGGGCCAGTTCTGGTACGAGCCGGCCGGTTCCGAGCATCTGGTGTCAAAAAACGCCAGTTCGACCAAGCCGGCCAAGTTGCTGGTGTTCATGGTGCTGGCCCCGGATGAGCAGGTGCTGATTCCGCTGGAAAACTGATGGCTGAACGGCCAGCCATAAACGAAAGGCGCGAATCGAGCATTTGCGCCTTTTTTATTGCGCGGCGGAATTAACTGCAAACGCTTAAAGCCAATAAAACTAACCCCGCACAGGTTATTCAGCCAACGGCCAGGCCGGCAGGTTTAGGCTGGATATCCGCCGAATCTTCGGCCCCCTGCAAACCCATCGTAAGACGTTGTTTCACGGGAGAAACACCATGAAACCTGCGCTTCCCGCCCTGCTGGCGATCTCGGTTTTGATGCTCTCTGCCTGCTCTGTTCCAACTGCCCCAAAAGCCGTGTCATCCCTCGACACGTTGCTGCCGCACCCGACCGGCCGCAGCAGTGCCACCCACGTCAACAGCGGTCCCGGCGTCTCGCTGGGAGTAATTTACAGCCCCGGTACCCAGGCTAATCGCCAATACCTGCGCGAGTACCAGACCAAGGCCGGCACCGGTTTCGGTCAGAGCCTGCTGGTGCAGCCGATCCATGACGCCTACGTCGCCAGCTCCAGCCCGGATCGCGCGGTCGAGTGGGTCAACGCTTCGCTGCAAAGACAGTTCGGTTCGGTGACGGTGTACCCGGACATGCAAAGCCTGCGCGCGGCCAGGCCTGATGTGGTGGCGATCGTCGACACTCACAGCCAATTGATCACCTCGCGCAGCTCGGATATTCGCGCTGACGTCAGTGCCGATTTTTACGATGGGCAGTTGAACTACATCGGCACGGCGAAGGGCTCGCAGGCGCGGGAACTGACGCCGGTGTGGGCGGACTTCAAGCGCTCGGAAGAGATCGTCGCGGATATCAATCAGCAGGAGGAATTGCAGTTGGCGGCGTTGCGCGAGTTTGACCGTTCGCTGAGTAATCTGGTTGTGCGGCCGGGGGAGAAAGTGTCGATGCTTGAGGGTAAACCAGCTCAAAAGTTGTATTGAATGTAAGTGCCTCTTCGCGAGCAGGCTCGCTCCCACATTAGGAATGCGAATCCCCGTAGGAGCGAGCCTGCTCGCGAAGGCGCCAGACACCACAAAAAACCGCAGACATTAAATCCCCGCCAAGACAGGCCATCCCGTCTTCCAAATCCACAATCATCCCGCGCTGTCCACTGTCAGGTCTGACAGTGGACAGCGCGACCGAAAGCTCCCCAAATACCAGCACTGCGTTGATCTGCCGGTCCCTATCGACTGATCGCTTTACGCAAAAACAGCGTATTCGAGGAGCAGACCATGACAGAAGTCAAAACCACCGCGTTGCAAAAACTGGACCCCACTTTCGGCCCTGACAAAAAAGGCCTCGTCTGGTTGAAATATCCCGATCAGGAAAACGGCTTCGCCAACGCAATTACCGTCGCGGCGGACGGCAAGCTGCTGATCGCTGCCAATGCGGGCAACAATTTCGCCATTGTGCGATTGACGCCTGATGGCACACAGGACACTTCGTTTTCCGGGGATGGCGTGGCAAGCGGGGTTTTCGCTAAGGGCTATAAATCGACAGGGGGCAGCATCAGCATCCTCAAGAGCAACAATCTGTTACTTCAGGGTGCCTTTGTTCTAAACGAAGACTCATCGCCACAGCGCGGCCTGGCAATGTTTCGCAATGACGGAACGCCCAAAACCGGATTTGGCGACAAGGGCGTGGTCATCATTGATCCGTTTCGGGTGCCCGCCCTCGCCCCATCCGAGGTAGCACCGGCGCCAAAAAGCACTACGGCAGCCGACTACAGTGGCCATGCCATTGAAGTGGCTGACGGAAAACTGATGGTGCTGAGCAACCATCGCTATTCCCCCAATGACCAATGCGGTCTTTTGATCAGGCTGCAAAGCAACGGGGCTCTGGACACTACGTTTGGCCAGGGACAGGGTTACGTCGCGATTCGGTACCTTGCCAATTCCACGTGGGCTGGCTCACTGATCCGGCTCCGGGACGGCAGATTCGCCATCGCAGGCTACGTCTCAAGCAATGTCGACTATTGCGCAATGATTGCCCTCTTCGACGCCGCAGGTAAGCCTGTACGCAGCTTTGGCGATAACGGTTTTGCCCTGTTTGACTCCCTGGACAAGCAGAGTCAGATCAACCAACTGGTCGAAATGCCTGATGGCAACATCCTTGGTATTGGTAGCGCCACCTCGAAGGATTTTATTCACAGGGGCGTCCTGGTTTGTGTCGACAGGAAGGGGAAATACGCCATCGACTTCAATAAAGGCAGGCCAGTTCTGACGTCTTATTCCGACGCCGTCTTCGGCATCCAATGGACTGCTGGCATGCTGCGAGAAGGCGGACGCATCGTGGTGCTTTCCAGCACCCACGGCGAAGAAGACTCCGAAATCGTCATTGCCCAGTTCAAATCGGACGGCTCTGCGGATCCCGATTTTGCCGACGACGGTGTGCTGGTGATCAATCTGACCGGCGTGCTCGACATGGCGGGAGGCCTTGCTATACAGAACAAGCAGATTGTCGTAAGCGGAACATCCCTGCCCCGTGGTGGCGACGTCGGTAGCTTCGCCTTCCGCTGCGCCGATAAGTATTGAATGACAGACAAGAAAAAGCCCCGGCATCTCACGACACCGGGGCTTTTTCACTCAGCCACTACTTACGCCAGCTCAAGCTCGGCGCTCGCAGCAACCGCAGGCACGATCGCTTGCCCGCTCAACGCCAGATCCAGCAGTTCGCGGTTGGCCACCGCGTACATGGCGTAGTCCGTACCGCTCGCAGCACGGATTTCCACCAGCATGGCGCGCCAGCGTTCGATCATGCTTTCGTGCTGGGCC
>Ga0307411_10000131_pt1 | contig 23524 bp, 32 predicted proteins | sample DK1Ometagenome_2_FD_203712 | JGI IMG/M metagenome (GOLD analysis project Ga0307411, IMG submission 203712) | Maize rhizosphere microbial communities from greenhouse at UC Davis, California, United States - DK15-O-1 | ecosystem: Host-associated > Plants > Roots > Rhizosphere > Soil | place: USA...
TGGGCTTCCGGTCGCTGGCGGAGGTGGCGGAATTCGTCGGGCGCGAGGAGGCCGACCGCGGGATCATCGGCTGACCCGCTCGAAGTGCTCGCCCAGGGCGTCGAGGCCGGTGCGCAGCAGCTCGAGGACCAGCTTGGGCGTGATGGCCCTTCCGGTGGCCTCAGAGCGCGCTAGAGCCACGGCGTGGGGCGCCTTGCCCTCCAGCACCACCGGATCGAGAACGGCCCTCAGCGGGGCTCCTACGGCCGCCTGCGCGGCTCGCAGCTGCTGGGCGGCGTCGGCGCAGGCCTCGAGCCTCGCCAGCGGGAACGGGTCGCCCGGGTTGCCGGCCCGCCGCCCGGGGTCGAGCTGGCTGACGACGGTGGCCTGCGCGGCCAAGTGCAGATCGTGGTAGCACATGCCCGCCACGCGCTGCCGCTCGTTGACCGAGCGCCGGTCCCTTCGGGCGAGCCGGTTGAGCATGTGCACATGCTCGTGGCGTCCGGCACGCTCGGCCTCGCGGCGCTCGAGCTCCTGCTCCGCCTGGGCGACGTGGCCGTTGACCTGGGGCAGACGCAGGGCCGACTGGCGCCTGGCGACGGAGAGCTTCTTGCGCGAGCGCTTGGCGCCACGGCTGTAGGCCTTGCCGAGGTCGTGCGTGGTCTGCTGCATCAGGGCTCCTCTCGGGCAGGCTCGCCGGCCGGGGTGGCCTGGAGCAGCGACTGCCAGCGCTGGACCAGGCCGTCGGCGTAGAGCCGGCGCACCAGCAGGGCGGCGACATCGTGCTCCTCGGTGGTCCAGTAGCCCTTGCGCTCGGCCTCGTCGAGCGCCGCCCGCAGGCTGGTCAGGGTGGCCGCGAAGCTGGCGATCATGCGCCGTTCACCGGATCGTCGTGCCGAAGCCGGGTGGCGGCCCAGGCCTGCAAGGACGCGGCCACGCCGCGCATCCGGCGGCCGCGCACGGCGATGTCGTAGCCGGTCGTAAGCAGGCCGTTCACGACCTCGTCGTGGGGCCGCTGACCTGACCAAAGCACTGCGGCGTCGTTCAGAAACTGTCGGTACTCGGGGCTCTGGGTGCCGGCGATGCTGTCGATGCCGCCGCCGAAGTGCCGGCGGGCAGCGTTGTCGAAGTCGCCCAAGAGGCAGATCACCTCGTTGCGCAGGGCGGCTCCCGGGTCGCCGATCGCGGCTGCGGCCTGGGGCCGGGTCCTGGCCCTGTCGGCCTCGACCTCCAGCTCCTCGGCCTTGCGGCGCAGCTCGATCGGCTTGGGAAATTTCTCGCCCTCGCGGGACCACCAGTCGACGGCCGGGCCGAGCTTCCGCGGGTCCATGTCGCGCAGCGCGTCGATGTAGGCCGAATTCTGGAGCTGGACGATCTCCTCGCCACGCTTGGCGTGCGGCTCATGCACGACCCTTAAGCGCGTAAGCCAGGAAAGGATCTGCTCGGGACTGGTCGGCATCGGCGTTGTCCGTCGGTAGGTTGCGAATCGTCGCGAGCGAGTTGCGCGTCCCGTCGATAATCGGTTCTCTCCGCGGCTTGGCCGCCTCCTCGATGGCGACCTGAACAGCCACCCCGAACTTGCCGGCCTTGGAGAGCAGCACCGCGACCGGGTTTTGCTGATCGGGCAGCAGGGATTGCCGGATGGCCGAGGCGAGCGCGCCCGGCGCTCGGTAGCTAGGTCGGACGACGTCGATGTAGCGCCGCGCCGCGTGAGCGCTGAGCCCACGCGTCTCGATCCGCTTGTCCCGGCAGAAGGCCTCGACCGCCGAGGTCAGGACCTCACCGTCGTCGGCGCCGACAGGCGCCTCCTCGCGCGCGGGCGCGGGGGGTACAGACTCGACGACGGTAGTAAGAGACTCTTCTCTTACTTCTTTTCTTGTTCTGTGTGTCTGAGGCTGAGTCCAATTTTCGTCGTCGGTGTGCCCCGGGCTGTGTCCGTTGGGCTTCTCGTCGGTCTGAAAACGCTGATAATTCAATATGGTAATGAGCGTGAACGGTGTGCCCGGAGGTGTGTCCATTCTCAGCATTCGGTGTGTCCGAAGCTGTGCCAGGATCGACCTCAGTTTTTTATGCCCCAGGTTGCCCTTGGCGGCCATCTCTCTCACCGAAATGGCTAGCTGGCCGGTGTCGAGCGGGACGATGATCTTGCGGAAGCGGACCTTGCAGGGCTGCTTGGCCGCCTGCAGCAGGAGCTTGGTCCAGACCCCGAGCGTGTCGAGCTCGGTCAAGCAGGGGTGCTCGAGCGCCGAGCGCCAGAGCTTGATCCAGCCGCCGTCGGGGAGGTCGCCGTCGCTCATGGCCCGGCCCTCCGCGCGCGCAAGCTGACCTGGAGGGCCGAATGATCATTCGCTGTTGGCCTTGCCGGACGGCAGGCCGATGGGCATAGTTCGGGCATGTCCCGCGTGCTCCTAACACGTAGGCATAGTTTTCCTGGCACCGCGTAACTCCCGATTGCGCGGTTGGAGCTACCGGGCCCGGTGTCGCAAGCATCGGGCCCAAGCTTTTTCTGAACCGATTTTTGGACGGTCGCAAGCGGGCGCTCCATGGCGCCGTCGCTCATGGCCCGGCCCTCCTCGGAGGATCGGCGCAGAAAAGAGACCTGGGGTCGCGTTGAGGGGCTTGCGCGGCTGAGCGAGTGCCGCTACATGTTGTGGGCACAGAACGATCCTTTCTTGAATGCGATTTGACCCGGACGAGGACTACCCGCCTCTCCGGGTCAAATTGTTCTCGTGGGCCCCCTGCTAGCGCCGAGCCTGCCCGCAAGATAATTCCGAACAATAATCCCCCACGCGGTAGGCGACAACCGCGATCTAGGGGCGACCGGCGATCATTGCAGCCGCTCGGGAACCGTGCGGCCCTCGTCCATGTCGCGGCCCAGCTCCGTCAGCCTTTCCTCCAGGATGCGCCACTGCGCGGGCGTCAGCTCGTCCTGGAGATGCTCGAGCAGCCGGGCGACGTTGGCCTCGGTCCACTCCATCCACTGCAAAAGATCGTGCGGGCTGGGCTCGGGGATGGGCTCGCCGGGGTGGGCCGCGGCGAAGGCCTGGCGCCATTCCTCGGCAAGATCGCTGCGCTCGGTCATGCGGTGTCCTTCTCGTGCCCAGAAATTTCGGCCAGGAACGCCCGACGATCCTCGGCGCTGGCACCGCGCCACGCCGCGCGCAGCCGGTCCAAGGGCTGGAGCTTCGAGACGATGCCCACGGCCTTGGCGGCGGCGTGCGCGCTGATTTCCTTGGCTCGCACACGCCGCAGGAGCTCGGCCGCCTCGGCGACCGGCGGAATGCCTTTCCTCGGCATGCCCTCCCGGGCCAGCTTCTCCAGCCGGCCCATGAGGTAATCCGCCCCGTTGCCGCCCTTGTGTTTCAAGTTGACAATGTCAACTTGATCCGCCCTGGCCTTGGCGCTCCTGCGATCCCCGCCATGGCCGGCCAGCGCCCGTGCCTCGGCCTCGCCGAAGTCACGCTTCTCGCCCCGGCTCTCGAGAACCTCCAAGGCGCGGATCAGCACGTCGATGCGCTCCGGCTCCTCGGGACTGAAGAAGGCGCAGAACGAGCGCCAGCTGCGCCAGCCCGACGGTCGGTACAGCTCCTTGTCGCGCACCCGGCGCAGCAGCGCCGCGCTGGACCGGGCGGTGATCTCCGCTTCCCCGAGGCTCGCCCGCACGTAGCCCTCGATCTGCTCGCGCAAGACGAGAGGGCTGCCGACCAGCCGCTCCAGGTGGTCGGCAACCGTCTCGGAGGTGACGGCGAAGCTCACAGGTCGAGGAAGTCCGGCACCTTGCTCTGCCGGACGAGATCGTTGACGCCCTTCAACCAATCGTACTTGGCCTGCAGGTCGGCCACCGTCATCGTCTTCTGCGGCAGCCCAGTCATCCGGATGTAGTGGCCGTCGAGCGCCCGGTAGATCGGGCCGTACTGGCTGGAGTCGATCGTCTTGCGGGTGCCGTTGCGCAGCGCCAGGACGTTGGTGGCGATGGTGTTGCGCGCGTTGTTGACCTGGGCCTTGGCCTGCTCGTGCCGGGCGGCGAGGCGCAGCTCGGTGAGCTCCTCCGACCGTTCGAGGATGATCGCCTTCTGCACGTAAGCGAAAATGTCGCCGCCGGCCCTGGCCTCGGCGTGCGCGATGAGCTCGCGGACCTCGGGGTTGGCGCTCTCGCGCAGGCGCCGCAGCCGCTCCTCGACCACGAACGGCTCGATGATCTCGGCGTGGTCGAAGGTGGCGTCGATCAGGAAGAATTCCGGCAGGTTGGTCAGCCGGATGTTGCCGCAATCTCCGTCGCCGCCACCTCCCGGACCGGGGATGTCGAGCCCGATGTCCTCGTCGCCGACGTCGCCTGTGTCCATCTCGCGGAACAGCTCGAGGCCCGGGTGATCCATCGAGACGATCGCGTGGCAGACGTCCTCCTCCTGCGGCACCTCCGCGTTCCGGCGCAGGCCACGCCCGATGAACTGCAGCAGCAGCGGGCTGTTGCCGATCACGTTCAGGAAGAGCAGGGTCGAGCAGCGCTTGTTGTCGAAGCCGACGCCGGCCTTGGCGACCTGAACGAGGCACGGCAGCTGGTTGGCCTTGAAGCGGTCGAGCACCGCCTTGTTGTGCTCGGGCTTGCGGTGCGCCTGCGGATCGTCGGTGTCGCCGATGTAGTCCGCGAAGCCCATTTCCGGCGCGACCTTGTTGATCGCCTCGGTCAGGTGCTTGGCATGCCGCACCGACATCGCGAACACCAGCATCTGATGCTGGCGGGGATGGTGCGTCAGCTTGTCGAGAAAGATCTTCAGGGCGTGGGCGATGATCTGCGACAGGAACTTGTGGTGGTAACGGACCCGGTGGCGCAGCTCCCAGGCCGTGATCGCCGAGCCGTCGGGCTTGCCGGCCCCCGGCCCGGCCCACTTCGCCACCTCGCTGGTGTGGACGCGCACCGGCGTGCCCTCATCGTCCATCTGGACGTCGACCACGTACTCCTCGGCCCGCACCGCGAGCTTGCGGATGGCCTCCTCGTCGAGCGCCACCTTCAGCGGCACAACCAGATCGGGCTCGCCGAGGAGGCCGTAGCGGCGGCTGCGGCGCAGCGGCGTCGCCGACATGCCGAGCCAGCGCTCGACGCTCGGCTTGTCGAGGATCGCCTTGAGCCCGCTGCTCCAGCTCGCGCCTTCAGCCTCGGGCGCGTAGTACTGGGCCTCGTCCACGACCACCAGCCACCGGCCGCGCGAGAGCATCTGGTCGAGGAGGGCGGAACCGACCTTGCCGGTGGCCGTCTGGATGGTGGTCGTGAACGCCTTCACGCCCTCGACCGAGAAGTAGCGCAACGCGCTGTGGTCGCCGGCATCGATGATGTCGAGCGCGGTGCCGGAGACTTCCTTGAAGGCCTCGGGGCCGTCCTTGATCCACTTCCCCCGCTGCTCGTCGCTCGGCACCAGGATCAGGATGTGGGTGACCTGCCCGCGCAGCCGCAGGATGTGGGCGGCGATCACGGCCGCGGTGGTCTTGCCGTAGCCGGTCGGGAACTCGATGAACATCGAGCCGTCCCAGCCCGCCTCGAGCGCGCGGGCCAGCATCATCTGGCCGAGCCTGAGCTTCAGGCTGCGGCCTTCGACCGACGACGGCGTCGGGAAGCGATCCTCGAGATATCGCCGGAAGTCTTGCGCCGATGACAGGTCGCGCAGAGCGCCTGCAAGTTCCATAGGTCCGCGTCCTTGCTGTCGGCCCACGGCTCAAGGTGATCGACCTCGAACTCCGCCAGTCGGTGTCCGCACCCCGCGCACCTGCCGTCCTGGCGGATCAGCAGGAGCACGCGGTCGTACTTGGTGGCGAAGCGAGCCATGAAGCCATTCCTCCAGCCCCGTCCGAGACGGGACCCCACGTTCACCGCGATCGTGGCGGAGATGCCCGGATGGGCACCTGGGAGGTGAAATCAAAACGCCTGCATAGTCAAGACCGCGGATCAGTTTTTCCTCTTCGGCGTTGGCGCTCGACCCAGGCGTCGAAGTCGGGCTCGGCGACGCGGATCTCGCCCGCCATCTCGAAGCTGGGGATCTCGCCGCCCTTGATGAGGGCCTCGACCCGGGCCGGGGACAGGTGCGCCCAGTCGGCGATGGCCTCCGGGGTCAGCAGCGGCGGGCGCTCGATCAGGCACGGGCGGGCGACGAGCTCGGCAGGGGAGGGGGGAGGTGCTTGGACCGCGGCCTCGACCGCGGGCGGCTCTAGAACCGGCGCGTCGATCGGCACGGGCTCGATCCATGGGCAGCTCTTCAGGCTGTCGTCGTACAAGGGCGCCCGGTGCCGACGCGCGCGCAGCACGTCGATGATCTGGTAGACCTGCGGCTTCAGGAAGATCACCCAGCGGATGCCCCAGCGCCAGTGCGCCGCCCTGCCGAAGGTGATGCAATCCACCCAGACCGGGCCGCTGTTGCACCCGACCAGCCCGGCGACCCGGGCCAGCGAGAAGTACGGCGGCGGCCTCTCCTTGAGGGACCAGACATCCACCGGCCGGAAGCGCCAGGCCGCGTCACGCCGCGCGCGCGTCTTGCGTGGCCGCTTCCCGGGCGTCGGCTCGGGCGGCGCCGGGGCGGCCTCGGGCGGCGCCGGGGCGGCCGGGAACAGCGGCCCGGGGTTGGGATCGTGCGAGTTCGAGCTCGGCATGTGGGGGTCCAAGGCTTAGTCCTCCTGAGTGTCGGTGACGGCCTCCGCGTCGGCGGCGAGGAGGCCGGCGTGTCGCGCCTGCCGGATCAGCCAGTGCGGCAGGGCGCCGCCGCGCGCGAAGAATCCGAGCGACCAGGCCGTGGCGGGCTCGAGCTCGTGGTGGGGGTTGTCGACGGCCGTGCTGCCGCGCGCCTGCGCCTGCCAGCCGGCCTGGTAGGCCGTGCGCGCCGCCCCCTTGGGCAGGGCCAGCTTCACGGGCCGTCGCTTCATGGCGCTGGCGTCGCGTCGACTGGCTCGAGGGTGCGCGCGCCCTCGGCGGCGCAGTGCGGGCACAGCCGGCGGCCCCGCGGTCCGGGCTCACGGCTCCAGCCCTCGGCGCGCAGGCGATCGTGGATCTTGGTCCACTCCCAGGGGTCGGCGATGTCGAGCTCCAGGGTGCGGATCTCGCCGCAGATGCATCTGGCGCTGAAGACCGAGGTCACGATGGGCGTCACTGCATGACCTCCACGGGCTCGAGGACCCGGCCGCACCATCCCATCCCGCCCCAGGTCAGGCCGACCTCGCCGTCGACCCGCCAGAGCAGCCCCCGGGCGAGCAGCCGGGCGACGGTGCGGCGGTCGGCGAGGTCCCGGTCGCGGACCTCCGGCGCATCGCGGACGGCGATCAGCACGGCGATCTCGGCCCCCGACAGGCGCAAATCGCACGGACCACCGGACGGACGCGGCTTGCGGCGGCTCATGGCGGCGATCTCCCGTCGACCAGGCGCGCGAGCCGCGCGTTGCGGACGGTCAGGACGACGACGGTGCCGGCGGCGAGGACGCCGAAAGCAATCGGCAGCCAGGGCGCGATCTCGGCCAAGGCGCTCGAGGAGGTGGTGGCCTGCTTGTAGGCCTCGGTGACGGCCGGCAGCACGGCGACCACGGTGCTGAGCACGGCGGCCCCGCCGCCAGCGGCGACCCCCGCGGCGGAGATCATCCGGTCGGTGGTGCGCTCGGCCGTGACGGTCGCGGCCGGGCGCTTGAAGCCGGCCTTGAGCAAGCCCGTGTCGATCGTCGTGTCCGAGTATGGGTTAAGTCCATTTTCATGCTCGATCAGTCCACAGGTCAGCGCCCGGATGTTGTCCCAAGCGTAGAAGTTGACCTTCTCGAACGGATCGACCTTGAGGAGCGCGGCGACATGCGCCGCGTAGGCGCGCGTGTCGTTCTCGTGACTTGGCGCCCAGCGGTTGATGATGTCATCGACGCTGTCGATGGCCGAGCCGTCATTGGCCTTGCGGTGGTCGACATAAGTCATGACGCAGACACCGATGGCGCGGATACCATCCTCAGGCGTCTTGAACTGGGCGAACCTGGGCTCTCGGCCGTCGTTTACTTCACCGACCCATGGTTTTTTACCTCGCTCAAGGTTACCGGGATTGTTGGCGCGCACGCCACGTGGCACCAAGCCGATCTTGTCGAGGCAGCGCTTGACCACGTCGGGCGGCGCGAGGCCGGGATCGGTGGGACGCGGCCTGCCGCGGGTGGTCACGACCGGCATGGCTCGACCCTCCTGCTGAAGTCGAGCTTGCCCAGCCGCCGCAGCTTGGCGTGCGTCCGCCTGCTGACGGCGCTCTTCACGGCAGCGTTGCTGTGGTGGGCCCTCTCGCGCAGCAGCTGCTCCTCCGGCAGCACCTGCGTGCGGCGCAGGAGCTCGGCGAGCGTGACATCGGGGCCCGGGTCGTCGGGATCGATCATCTGTCCAGCACTCCCCAATCTCGTAGGTGTTCGAGGGCGTCCTCGACGGAGCGGACCACGGCGTGCCGGACGCCATGGCGCTGGCACCAGCGGCGCATCGCGACCTGGGCGTGGCTCAGGTGCCCGGTCGCGCTCTTGAGCTCCAGGACCCCACTGCCGGTGCTCCAGCAGAAGGTGAAATCCGGCCAGCCAGGATTGACCCCGGCTGCGCGCAGGCGGGCTTGGGCGCGCTGGCCACGATGGCCGCCGGCCTTCGAGCTGGCCTCCGTCGCCGACCAGACGGCGTGCAGCGCTCCGCTGAGCGTCAGGCCGTCCAGGGCCTGGGTGAGGGCGCAGGAGAACGTGAATTCCGGGCCGGTCGGCCGCGGGCAGAGCGGGCGGTTGGCGAGGTAGGCGGCGATGTCGGGCTCGACCGCGGGCCCGCCCCGGATCCAGCGCTGGCCCTCGTCCTGGCGATAGCCGAGGCGGTGCAGCTGCTGGGCGGATAGCCGCATGGCGGATCTCCGGCGGGGGCTGTCGCGTTTCTGTCGCCGTCCTCGCGCATGCTGGGCGCAGAAAAAGCCGGGCGGCTTGGCACCGCCCGGCACTTCGCGAGGGGCTTCCTGCGCTCGGGAGGGAGAGAGCCGGCGCAGACGCCAGCCGCCGCAGGGAAAACGGCGGCTGGCGGTTGGACCGGGGCGGCGGTCAAGCGGCTTGCTTTCTGCGGCGCGAACGAGCGCGGCGGCGGTTCTCGACGTGGGTGGCGGTGCGAGCCTCGGCCAGCGCCAGCAACGCGTCGGCGTCGAATCGGTGGCCGAAGCCGCGCTTGACGGCCTCGGCCTGCAGCTGGGCGATGCGCAAGGGCGGGATCACGCCATGCCGGCGGGCCCAGTGCGACGCGGCCGACGGATGGCAGCCGCAGACCCGCGCGGCTTCCGCGCGGGAGCCGAACAGCCGCAACATCCGATCGACCAAATGAACCATCATGGTTTCCCGTAGACCCACCATGACCTGCGTTCAAGGAGAAATTACCAGCGCTAGGTCATCTGACAGGCGAAAATCGCTTGAAGCTGACCGGCGGTCTAGGTAAAGGTCGCACCTCAGCCACGGAGGAGGTGCGCATGTGGTCGGATCGCAAGACCTCGGACGCCGACCGGATCACCGTCTGCCCGTCCTCGCGCATCCTGGCGCTCGAGGAGCTGCTTCAGAAGGCCGAGCGGCAGCGCGAGGAGGCGATCGACGAGGCGGCGCGGCTGCGGCGGGAGGTGCGCTATCTCGAGCGCCGGCTGGAGCTCGCGACCCGGTCCTGGTGGCGCTGGTGGCGCTGGGCGTGAGCCCGCCGCTGATCATCCGCGCTTCAAGCTTGAGCACGTTCACCGACTGTCAATTGCGCGCCGCCGGCCACGCCTTCCCGCACCTGTTCGCCGAGCACGGTCACGCCATGGCCCCACGGCGCGCGAACGTGGGCGCGCTCGTCGGCAGCGGCGTTCACGGCGGGGCGGAGCTGGCGCTGACCGAGCTCCTGCTCGGCGGCAGCCCGTCGCCCGACGACGTGCTCGAGGACGCCGGCATCAGCGCCTTCCGGCAGCGGTGGGCGGAGGATGTCGGCGACCAGCCCGTCATCATGGATGATGACACACCCTCGAGGAACGCCGCCGAGGGTCAGGTGCGCCGGATGGTCCGCACCTACCGCCGGGACATCGTGCCCCGCGTGCGACCGGTGGCGGTCGAGCGCCGGCTGGAGGCGGAAGCGGTGCCCGGGCTGGTGATCTCCGGCCAGAGCGATCTCGTCGCCCTCGATGCCGAGAAGGGCGGGCGCACGATCCTGCACGACTCCAAGACCGGCCGGCGCCGGATGAGCGCCTGGAGGCACGCGCCACAGCTCGGGGCCTACACGCTGCTCCTGCGCACGCGCGGCCATGCGGTCGACGGTTGCCAGGTCGACTTCATCCAGAGGGTGAAGGAGCAGAAGCCCCAGCCGTCCGTGGAGCAGCAGCCGATCGGCATCGTCGAGGCCGAGAAGATCGCTGATGCGGTGCTGAAGGACTTCGGGGCCAAAGCCCTGGACTTCCAGCGCGATGGCGATCCGAGCCGGTTCCTGCCGAACCCGTCCAGTCTTTTGTGCTCGGCGAAGTACTGCAGGCTTTGGGGCTCGAAGGCCTGCCCCGCGACCTATCAGGAGATCGCATGACCGACCCGCAGCGTGTCCCGCTCGCCCAGCCGCGCGGCTCGAGCCCGGCGCAGGTCCGTCCGCCGAGCCCGGCGCAGCAGGCCTTCCAGCAGCTCCGGTTGCAGGTCGACGGCCGGCAATTTCGCGAGAGCCTCGCCGCGACCGTGCCGCGCGAGCAGCGCACCACCGGCTACATCGAACGGCTCTGCGAGCTGCTCGTCACCGCGGTGCGCGACAACAACGACCTGCTCAACGCCGATCGGGCCTCGCTCCTGCGCGCCGTCAAGCGCGTGGCGAAGACGGGCCTGCCGATCGGCGCAGGTGGCTACCACCTGCTCCCCTTCAAAGGGCAGGTGCAGGAGAGCTTGGACTACCGCGGGGCCCTGACCCTCGTGCGCCGCAGCCAACTGGTCAAGAAGGTCAGCGCGCACGTCGTCCGCGAGAACGACCGCTGCCGCATCCGGCTCGGCACCGACGAAAGCATCGAGCACGAGGTGCCGATCAGCGGCCGGGGCGACTGGCTGGCGGTCTACGCCGTCGCGGTCGTGACGGGCGTCGACACGCCCGAGATCGAGCTCATGGAGCGGGCGGAGATTGAGAAGATACGCGAGCTTGCACCGTCGAAGAACTCGCCCGCCTGGAAGAATTTCCCCGACGAGATGGCGAGAAAGGTTTGCCTCAAGCGCCTGTGCAAGCGCCTGCCGCTCGAGGACCCGGACGCGCTCAGGGACCTCGACGACGGTGGGCGCGAGACCGTGGACGCCTCGCCCGACATGGTGAGCCTGCCCGCTCCCGGCCGTCCGGTGCCGGTGCCGGATCCCGAGCCCGAGCCGTCGCCGCCCGAGCCCGAGCCACCGCCCGCCGCGGCGCAGGAGCAGCCGGCCCCCGCCGCTGCCGCCAGCCCGCCGCCGGCCTTCGCGGACGAGTGACATGGCCGCCGCCGGGCAGATGGTCTTGTGCGCCGACAACTGCCGCACCCTGAGCGACGTCCAGCTGCCGCTCGGCGAGCTCACCGTGGTGGTCGGCCCCAACGGTGCCGGCAAGTCGACCCTGGCCCTGATCGCGGCCGCCGTCTTGTGCCGCAGCTCGCGGCTCGGGCTCAGCGCCAGGCAGCGCGCCTCGCTGGTCGGCCCGGCGAGCGACACCGCCCAGGCGCACCTGCTCACCAGCCAGGGCTCGGTGCGGATCGTCTGGCCGGAGGGGCAGATGGAGCTGTCGGGCGAGCCGCCCGAGGCCTCGGGGATCGCCACGGGTCTGATCCGTCCGGCCCGCCTGCCGCCGGCCGAGCGCGCGGCGGCGCTCACGGCAGCGCTCGGTGGCGAGCCCGACCAGCAGGAATGGATCGGGGCGTGCCGCTTCCTCGGCATCGAGGACGACGCGGCCGTCGCCGGGGCGTGGGCGATGATCCGGCGACACGGCTGGGACGCGGCGGCGGTGCAGCTGCGCGACCGCGCCCGCGAGCGCAAGGGTGCCTGGCAGCAGCTCACGGGCAGCGCCTGGGGCCGCCGGGCGGCCGAGCGCTATCTCGGGCCCGAGGACGGCGCCGCGCGGCAGCAGGCCGCCGATGAGCTCGCGGCCCAGCTGGCGCAGGCGACGGCTGAGCGTGATGCCGCTCTGAAGGTCGGGGCGGTCGATGCCCACGAGCGGGCGCGGCTTGAGCGGCTGGCCGAGACCCTGGACGCCCGGCGCGCAGCCTGCTCGGCGATCGATGGGGAATTCGAGGAGCGCCGTCGCGAGGCCGAGGGCTGGCGCGACAAGCTGCAGTCGGTCGCGTTCGCCCGGGTTCGGGGCAAGTGCCCGCACTGCGCCGCGCTGGTCGAGCTGTGGCCGGAGACACCGGATCCGGTGCGCAAGCCGACCCGGGCGGCGACGGTCGACAAGAAGACCGGCGAAGCATGGAAGGGCAAGGCCGAGGCTGCGTTCGCCGCCGCACGCGAGCTGCTGGTCCAGGCCAAGGATCTGCGGTCCCAGGTCGAGGAGGCGGAACGCGCCGCCGGGCTTCTGGCGCAAGAGCCGCCCGCGGACGAGGGCCGGCTGGCCGCCGCCGAGCAGCGGCTGGCCGCGTTGGAGGCCGCCATGGCCGAGCGCCGGACCAAGGCCGAGGCGTGGTGGCTGCACCACGAGCTCGACACGCTGCTCCGTCTCGCCGACCTCGCCGACCCGACCGGGGCGCGGCAGGCCAAGCTCGGCGACCGGCTCGGGGCGCTCAACGACAGCTTGGCCGAGCTGTGCGGGCGGGCGAGCTGCCCGATGGTCAAGGTCCAGCCCGATGACCTTGGCATCGCTTACGGTGACGCGGCGGCCGAGGCCCTGGCGCAGTCGGAGCAGTGGCTGGTGGACGCGCTCCTCGCCCTGGCGGTCGCCCGCGCCGATGGATCGGCGCTGTGCATCCTCGACGGGCTCGACGTGCTCGACACCCGCAACCGCAACGGGGTGCTGGCGGCGGTGCGGGCCTCGGGCGTGCCGACCCTGCTCCTGCTCACGGCGCCCGCGGCTGCGGCCGAGCGGCTGCAGGCCGCCGGGGTGCCGACCTGGCGGCTGGTCGAGGACCGTCTGGTCGAGGTCGGCAAGCGGCAGGAGGCGGCATGAGCGAACCCTGTCCCAGCGCTGCGCTTCGCTTCACGTCTTGCCGCGCCGCATCGCGAGGCGACTCGACCCAACGTCTTCTCTTCCACCCCTTTCCCGCCGTGGCGCAACTTGGCGCAACAAGCCGCGCCGCCAGGCGACTCGACTCAACGTCCTTTCCCCGCCGTTACGCCCCGCGCCCCGCCCTTGCGCTGCGCGTCGCCACGAAGCTCGACCCAACGTCTTTTCCGCCAGGAGGACCCCCATGAGAACCGCCATCGCCCGCCTTCACGGCGTCTCGCCCATGTCGCAATCCCGCATGCACGTCACCCCCCGGTTGGAGAAGGAGGGGCCCGACGACTGGGAGAAGCGGACATGGCGCGAGAAGCTGCACTTCGACGGCAAGGGCAACGTGTTCATCCCGCCGATGGCCTTGAAGTGGTCGGTGTCGGAAGCCGCGAAGATGACCGGCCGGCAGATCCCGGGTCGTGGCAAGTCGACCTACACCAAGCACTTTGAGGCCGGGCTGCTCTGCACCGAGCCCGTGCCCCTCGGCCTGCGGAAGGACGAGGTCGAAGGGGAGTGGCTCTACGTCCACGCCAACGGGGTGCGCGGCTCCGGCAAGCGGGTCTGGCGCTGCTTCCCGAAGATCCCCGAGGACTGGGTCGTCGAGGCCAGCTTCGTGATTTTGGACGAGACGGTCACCCCGCCGGTGTTCGAGGAGCACCTGCGCGAGGCCGGCTCGTTCGTCGGGGTCGGCCGGTTCCGTCCCCGGCAGGGCGGCTACTACGGTCGGTTCGTGGTCGAGCGGGTCACGTGGGCCTGATCGACTGGTGAGTCCCGCTCCGCGTCTTGACGCAGCTCCCCACCACAAAACGCCGCTTCACGACCCGCCCCGCATCGTGCCGCGCCGCAACGTCCGCTCGTCCCAGCTCGGCTCGCCGCATCCACACGACCCGTCATGCCGCGCCTCTCACGACAACGTCCTCTTTTCCTTGGCGAGTGTCGCACCGTACCGCAGCGATTCTCCCTGTCGCGCTACTCTGCGCCTCTCCCGGCAACGTCCCCATCCGAGGCCTCCCCGAGCCCGTCCGCCGCTCGAGGAGCCTTCGGGCTCGCAGGCCTCGGCCTGCCACTCGCCACACCACCGCGCCGCAGCAGCGCTCCTTACCGTGCCTCGCCGCAGCACCTCGCCGCATGGCGCAGCGCAACGCAACGTCCTGTTTCCGACCCCTTTTCCGCCGCTGCGCAAATCTCCTCTGCTTCGCTCAGCGCCACGCTACCTCGCGCGCCGCTCCGTTCCGCAACGTCCTCTTTTCCACAGCGAGCTTCCCGCGGCACCGCAGCCTCGCGCCGCGCTCCAACTCGTTCCGCGACCCGGCACCCCGCGCCCCGGCGCCGTGCCTCGCAACGTCCTCTTCCCAGCCCTTTCCCGACGTGCCGCTACTTTACGCGCCGCACCTCAACTCAGCGTTCCTCACCTCAACGTCCTCTTTCCACAGCGCCGCGCTCCTCGCCCCAGGGCGCCGCGCCGCAGCGCAGCCCGTCACATCGCGCCTCAGCACCAGGCAACGTCCTCTCACCAAGGATCCCCACATGCCCGTGAACGCCGTCCCGCAGCCCGAGACCCGGATGCTGATCGATCTGCTGCGGCAGGTGGCGATCGGCGCCACGGCCACCTACGACGACATCGCCCTTCGGGTCGGGTTCAGCGTGACCGACCAGCCGGGCCGGTCGCGGCTGGCGCAGGCGCGCAGGATCGTCATGCGGGACCACCAGCTGGTGTTCGGGACCATCATCCGCGTCGGCCTCAAGGCCCTCGAGGATACCGAGACGGTGGTGCATGGCAGCCGCTCGCTGGCCTCGGTGCGCTCCGCCGCCCGCCGGACCCGACGGATCACCCTGTCGGTGCGCGACTACGAGGCCCTGCCGCCGGTCGACAAGTCGCGGCAGCAGGCGGTGGTGGCGGTCGCCAGCGCGGTGGAGACCCTGGCCAGCCGGAAATCGGTCGACGCGATCGTCCGCGCTCCGGTGTCGCCGATCGTCGATCTCAAGGCGATGGTGGCCGCCCTGGCGAGGCCGGCGTGACCGTCCTGGTCTATGACCTAGAGACCAACGCCCTCCTGCGCGACGAGCTCCCGGACGATCACCCGGCGCAGCCGCACCCGGTCCAGCTCGCGGCGCTGCTGCTCGACAGCGGCTGGCGCCAGCTCGACGAGCTCGACGTGATCGTCCGTCCCCAGGGGTGGATCATCCCGGCCGCGGCCTCGAGGGTGCATGGCATCAGCATGGAGCGGGCGCTCGAGGAAGGTATCCCGGAGGCGGAGGCGCTTGGGCGGTTCCTGGCCCTGGCCGCGCAGGCGCACGTCCGCGTCGCGCACAACGAGACGTTCGACAGCCGGGTCCTGCGCATCGCCCTGGGCCGGCTGGTCCGCGACTGGGACAGCCTCCCGGCCTTCTGCACCATGGCAGCGACGCGCGACCTGTGCGCCATCCCGCCGACCGAGGCCATGCTCGCCACCGGCCGGGACTGGTTCAAGTCGCCCAAGCTCGGCGAGAGCTACCAGCACCTGCTCGGGCGGCCGATGCCGGGCACGGCGCACGACGCCATGTCGGACTGTCAGGCCGCCGCCGACATCTTCGCCGAGCTCACGCGCCGTGGGCTGGTGCCGTAGGCGGCTTCGCCCGCAGCGGTCAGGCGTCGGCGACGGACAGGCAGACGCGCGCCGCGACCAGGGTGATGCCCGCGCCCAAGTGGCGGCCGATCGCCCGCAGCGCCTGCCGCACCGCGCCGGAGATCGGCACGCGCCAGATGCCGCCCTCGCCGTCCTGATCGTGCAGCCGGCCCCAGAGCCAGCCGCCGTGGATGGCCCACTGCCAATAGTACAGGCGCTGGGTCTCCGGCCGCCAGGACAGCCACCGCAGATCCTCGGGCACATCCTCCTCCGCCACGGGTTCGCCCAGGCCCAGCAGGCGCTGCTCGATCTGGTCGCGGTGGCGGAAGGGAGACATGGGTCCAATCAATCCGTGCGGGGTTCCTTTCCCACATGGGGACGGGCCGCGGCCCTTCCTAGCGGGTTATGCTGCACTGCAGCAATCTGCCGCGCGGCCTGCCGCGTGCTTCGTCCGCAGGAGACGGGTCTACGCGCTGGCCCCGGGCGGTGGCTCGGGGAGCGGTATCCAGTGCGTTGCCATGCGCAACTCGCAGACGCACCACCCGGCATCAGGGTGGTAGCTCGCCACCGCCTGGAAGGAGGGCAGCTTGCCATCCACACCGGGCGGCGGTTCCTGCAAGTCCTGGGCAAAGACCAAGACCGGCGTGCCGTCTGTCGGTGCTGTCTCGATGTCGCGCCAGCCGGTGGGCTGTTGATCGTCCATGCTCGCTCCTCCGTCTTAGGCTTCGCCCGTAGAACACGAAGAGCCCCGGCCGGGGGCTTCCGGCCGGGGCTCCGTGACGGGCTGCCGTGGGGCTGCCTTTGCCCCTCAAGGCCCCACGATCTCCGCCCCGTGCGGCAGCTTCGACGGCGGCTGGCCATCGGCGATCTCGCGCGCGGCGAGCAGGGCCGCGAGCAGAAGCGCGGGGTCGTAGGGCTTGCCCAGGCACACACCGGGCGGCAGGCCCGGCTTGTGGCAGACATCGTGGGCGTAGGCGGTCGAGAACACGATCGCGCAGTGGTATCTTGCCTGCAGCTCGCGCGCCACCGTCAGGCCGTCGCCGGGCGCGAGCCGCACGTCGCAGATGGCATGCGTCGGCTCGCAGATCGCGGCCATCTGCAAGGCTTCCTCCTCGGAACCGGCGACGCCGCACACCTCGATCCCGGCCCCCGTGAGGGTCATCTCCAGGATCAGGGCGATAATCGTCTCGTCCTCAACGATAAGCACCTTCGCGGCGGGGGTCAGCGCCCGAGGCGCCGCGCCGCCTCAAGCAGGAGCTTCAGGCTTTCCGCCCCTTGCTCGCTCTGTCGCTGCAGCTCGCCCAGCGCCCGAGCACCCAAGGCGTTGCGCTGCTCGAGCTGCGCCTGCATCACCCCCAGCCGGCGATAGCTCGCGTCGAGCAGGAAGCAGGCGACCACCAAGCCGATGGTCATCGCCACGGCAGCGACCGCGTTGACGAGCTCGACCCTCGCTAGAAACTGCAACATTGTCCGCTCGGGCATCCTTGCCCCTCCTGATCCCGCGCGCCCTCCGCAGCAGGATCACCGCAGCGCTGACGAAGGCGACCATCGCCACCGCCCCGCAAGCCACCAAGACACCGAGAAGGATCGCGACGGTATCAGGCACCGGCACCCGGCACCCAGGCCTGCGGCGCGCCCCAACGCGCCCGGTAGGCGATGGACGCCGACCAGTCCGGGCGCTCCGCAAAACCCGTCGCGCCCCTGTCAAAGTAGCACTCGGCCGCGATCAAATGGCTATGGGTCCGGCAAAAGTCCCAGAAAGCCGCGACGAACCGCTCGCCCTCCGGGTTGCCAGGATAGACGGTGGCGGTGTCCGGCGGGTAGCCGGCCCACTCGAGGATCGCGATGGCGCGCCGATGCCGGTCGGCGATCTCGGCGAGCAGCAAGAGGCCTTCCATCTCCACGGTCCCGTCCTTGCGGACGCTCGGGCTCCAGCAGGCGCGCGGGTTGGCCGCCGAGCACATCGGCGCGTTGTCGTGCTGGCTGAGGCCTATGGCGTCCCAGGTGCCCGGCGGCGGCAGGTAGCGGTCGAGGCGCACGCCGCCCGCGAGCACGCCGCGCGCCGGCCGGAAGACAAACAGATAGGGGCAGTATTTGCCACCGAGGCTCAGGTAGCCCTGGCGGATGCCCTCGACGATGCGGGCCCATGCGCCCGGGAAGATCTGCCAGACGAACCGCCCGTCGGGCAAGGCACCCTCAATGCTATGTGGATACCACCCCCCGCTGCACTCATGACCAATTTCTAATATAAGCGGCGCCGTGCGGTTGTGCTTCTGGTCGAGGTGGGCCATGCGCCGCCCGAGCATGCGGTAGACGCTGTCATGCTCGCCCTTGGCGATCTCCTCCCACACCGCCGGGTTCTTGCCGTCCTCGTTGCTGGCGCAGCTCGGGATCGGCCGGATGGTGTAGGCGACCGGCAGGCCGCCGATCAGCGGGTCGGTCCAGATGACCGCCGCCTGCTTGCTGCCGCGGGTCATGGTCAGCGTGCCGTCGAGCTTGGTCGGGTCGTCGCCGGGTCCGCCCGCGATGTGCTCCCAGCTGTCGTTCAAGCCTGCGTTGCCGGGGCTGAACACCTGGACGAGGTCAATCTTGACCCCGGCGCGCGGGCCCTGGACGAAGGCGAGCAGGGGCGGGATCGTGCCGCGAAAGGCGACGCCCGACCACCACCGATGGCCCGAGCGCTCGCCAGGACCCCAAGGACCATTGGCGACGGGCGGCTGCGCCAGGCGGTCGTTGAGGGCTTGCACCTGGGCCTCGGTCTGGTCGACCGCCTCGGCCAGCAGCTCGATGCCGCGATGCACGGCGAGCTGCGCGTCGATCAGGGCGGCGCTGGCCTGGGCATGCCGATCGAGGACGTCGGCCAGCGCCGACGCCCGCTCACGCAGGATGCTCATGAACGATCTCCGGGAAGGTGACGCGGCCGGCAGGGGGAGGCAGCCCCGCCGACCGCGTCGGTGCCCGGCCGAAGCGTGTGGCGACGCTGCACGGCGGGAAGCTGTCCCCGCAGGGGACTGGGCCGGCTTTTCTGGACGGGCGAGGCTGGGAGGGACAGCCTCCAGCCCTGCGGCAACCGGCTGCCCGAAGCTACGGCCGGCGGTCGGAGGTCGGCAGCTTCCGGGGCGCCGCGCGTCAATACGCGCCGATGGAAAAAAATGCCCGCCGGCAAACGCCTGGCGGGCACATCAGTCAACTGCGGGAAAACGAACACAACACTCAGCCCTACAACAGGCGGTCGAGCCGATCGTTGCGTTGGTCGCCAATAGGTCGCAGGGCAGCGCGCTCATGCCCCGGCGCGGACCCGGGTGGCGCCTGATAGGTTGGCGGCAACAACAGCCCACTGCGGGTGAAGACATGCTGTCCGTCGCTGCGGTCGCCACCGGGGCCAAGCTCGCCGCCTGGTTCCTGGGCCTTGTCCTGGCCACGATCGCCATCCTCGCCCACACGGGACGAGCCGCCGGACGGGCCGCCGCCGATCGAGGCGCGCTGATCAGACAGGCTGCCCTCCAGCGGGAGATCGCCCATGCTGACGCGCTTGGCCCTCGTGATCGCGCCTCTGTCCTTGACCGCCTGCGCGACGGAAGCTTTTGACACGGCGGCCTGTCCGGTGCCGGTGGCCTACGGCGCCGCGGTGATGCTGCAGGCGGCTCGGGAGCTCGTTCTCCTACCCGACCAGTCGGTCCTTGGAGATCGCTTCGTCCCCGACTATGCGAGGCTCCGCGCTCAATCGAGGGCCTGTCTCGCCGGGACGGCCCGCGATGGCTGAGGGCACGGAGACCGGCATCGTCATCAGCCGCGGCTGGCTCGCGGTCACCTCGACCCTGGTCGCGGCGATCATGGGCCTCGGCTCCTGGGGCGTGAGCCAGACGGTCGGCCGCTCGACGATGAGCCTGCAGCTCGAGCAGCTCGAGCGCCGGCTGGACGGCATGGACAATCGCGGCGAGGCGCGGCGGGTCGCGGTCGAGGCCACCTGGCGCGGGTTCGAGGAGAGATTGGCCAACCTCTCCGACCGGCTCGCCCGGGTCGAGGTCCGGCTCGACAGCGGCGCCGGGCTCGACACGCGCCGCAACAGGAGCAGCCTCGAGTGCTGGCAGGACCGGCAGGACCGGCAGGCGCTCGAGCCGGCGATGCTGCGCTGGAGCCGGCCGTGAGCGCGCCGCACCGTTGCTGCATCTGCGGCAAGCTCGTCCACCGTGAGAAGGGCGAGCGCGAGGAGCTCTGGCGCTCCCGCAAGGCCTGCTCGTTGCCGTGCCGCTACGAGATGCGCTCGCGGACGCAGCTCGCCCGGGCGGGCGAACGGCTGGCGAGGGCAGTGGCGTCGTGGCGGCCAGGAATCGCCACCTCCACCCATGCCCAGGCGCACGGCATCAAGGGCGAGAAGCTGCGCCTCGCCCTGGCCGCCGCCGGGCACACGCTGGCGGTCGGCCGGGCCAGGGTCGAGAAGCCCGAGCCGGAGCCCAAGCGCAAGAAGGGCGCCCCGCCGGTCGACCGGCTGCTGCTCGCGCTCGAGCGGACCTACGGCCCGCGCGCCGCGGCGCGCCCGGCGCCGCTGCCGGCCCGAGCCGCCTGAAGAGGAGAGCCCATGCTGTCGACCGTCGGTTGGAAAGAGGCTCTTGCAGGCCGGCGAAGCTGGCTCTTGCGCCGCGAGAACGCGCTGATGCAGGCGGTCTACGCGCGCCGCATGTGGCGGCTGCCGCCCGACCCGGCCCTGGCCGAGGCCTTGCGTGCCACGCGGCTCGAGCTGGACCCTGCCCGATGACCGCCCGCACCGAAGCGCCAGGCAACCGGCCTCCCACCGTGCTCGATTGGCTGCTGGTGGCGCCGCTCCTCGCCCTGGCGAGCGCTCTCGCCCTCGGCTGGATCGTCTGGACGCTGGCGCGACCCGCGGCGTGAAAGGTCACAGCACGGCGCCGTAGGTGAACGCCTTGAGCTGGGCGTCGGACCAGCTCTCGCCCGTGCGCGCGATCCGCCGCACGTAGCCGAAGGACGGCCTGCCGTAGGGCGGCAGGTCGCCGAGCGCTTCCGTCGTGAACGCGCCCGAGCCGGTGCCGGCCTGGACCGTGCCGCCGTTCAGGCAGGCTCGGTAGCCGGTGCTGGTCCAGGTCATGGCGAGGCGCAGGTGGGTGCGGTCGGCCACGGTCGCGAACGCCTGCCCGCCGCCCTGGCTGTCGACGCCGATCGCGCGGCTGGTGCCGCGGTAGACCCACAGATAGGTCGCGGCATCGACGTAGGCCGAGTACAGCCCCGCGTTGACGCTGGCGTCGACCCCGGACGCGGTGGTCGCCTCGAGCAGAACCGAGCCGGTGGTCAGCAGACCGGCCGTGCGGGCGGCGGTGAGGACGTCCGCGGCGCGGGTGACCGTCGACGAGGTGGTCGGGATTGGCGTGCTCGCGAACACCCCGGCCTCGCATTGGGCCTGCCAGACGAGGAGGCCGCTGGCGCCGTCACCCGCGTAGTTGCTGTTGCCGAGGGTGTTCAGGGCCATGGCGATGATGACGCCGCCCGACACGGTGGTTGTCGCGGTGGCGGTGACCGAGAACCGCCACCAGCCGGCGCCGATCGACACGGCCGAGGTGGTCACCCCGGCGGAGACGTTCGTCGCCACGCCGGTGCTCGTATCGAAGTTGGCGCCCAGGCTGGACGCGCCGAACGAGCCCGCCGGCAGCAGGATCCGCGCGTAGCGCGTCGCCGAGCCGGGCAGCGGCTTGAAGTAGCAGCTGAGGCAATAGGCCGTGCCCGAGGTGAAGCTGACGCTGCTCTGCATGGTCCGTGAGGCGCTGTTGGCGCTCTCGACCATCGACCACGCGGTCGCCGTGCCGTCGGGCGCGGTTCCGGCCGCGGCAGTCGCGGTCAGCTCGGATTTGGTCCAGTTGCCGGAGCTGAAGGTGTTCGATTGCAAGCACTGGTTGGTGCGGGCGCCGGTTTCCAGCAGGAGACCCCGGCCGGGCACGATCCTGGGCTGGTTGGCCGGGTAGCTGTTTCCCCATAGGTCATAGGCCGTGCCGGCCCTGGAAAAGGACCAGCCCGAGCCGGCCAGCTCGACCGCGGTCGCCCCGAGCGCGAACGAGAGGTCGTAGCCGTTCGACGCCGCCTGCAGCTCGGCGTCGGTCAGCAGGCTCGTGGTGCGCTTGATCCGGCGGAGGTAGCCGTAGAGCGGCTCGGCGTTGCCGTTGCGCGCGCCCAGCTGCTCGCTGGTCATCGCCGGGACGGTCGCGACCACATCGACCGTGACCGCGCCGCCGTTGACCGACCACGCGGTGTTGTCGGTGGCCCAGCGGCCGGCGCCGCCGCTGATCGCCAACGCGTTGGCCGAGCCCGCAGCGCCCGCGAGCGAGGCCTGCTGCGCGCCCCCGCTGCCCAGGAACAGGCTCAAGGCCGAGGTCGAGGTCGAGCGATAAAGCGAAAGCCGGTTGTTGACGGTGCCGTCGTGCAGGGTGAGCAGCATCTGCTGCACGCCGCTGTCGCTGCCCGGCGCCAGGGCGGCGCGGACCACCACGCTGCCGCGATCGAGCAGCCCCGCCGCGCGGGTGGCGACGATGGCATCGACGTTTCTGGTCACCGCGGCCGAAGTGGTCGCGATGGGCGTGCCGACGAACGAGGAGGCAACGACCTGGGCCTGCCAGACATGCATGATGCCGCCGATGCCGGCACCGCCGCCCACGTCGGCCCGGGTCGTGGACGCGTCGGCGCTGGCGCTCACCACCGCCGGAAACGCTGTCGTCGCCGAGTTCATCGAGAAAACGATCGCGCACCGATACCATCCGCCGCCGATCGCCGTCATGGTCGAGCCGCCGGAGGTCACCGCGCCGTTGACCACGACGCTGCCCTTGACCCCATTGAGCAGATCGAACCAGCCCGCGATGCGGTTGGTGAACGCGCTGTCGTCGCCGACGAGCACGCGCAGCCAAGTAAAATTGCTGCGCCGCGCATAGAACGAGACCGTGTAGTTGGCGGCCGCGGTCACGGTGAGCGCGGTGCCGGGGCGGGTGATCGCGCCGGAGCCGGATTCCGTCAGCTTGTCGGCGGTCAGGGTGCCATCGGGAGCGATGGCGTCGTTCGCGGTCACCGTGACCGAGGACTTGGTCCAGGCGGCGTTGTCGAACTCTTGCGAGCGCAAAACGAGATTCGTTCGGGCACCCTCGACCAACAAACCGCGTCCCGGAACAACCCTAGGTGTATCTGATGTGTAAGATCTTCCTAATTCATCCCAGGCAGCCGTCGCCCGGGTCGTGGCGAAGCCCGCCGCGGCGAGGTCGTTGGCGGTCGCGTCGTAAGCCAGATTGAGGTCGAAGTCGGCGGTCGCGAGCTGGAGGTCGCTGTCGGTGAAGACCGCGGCGTAGTGCCGGATCCTCCGGATGTAGCCCCAGTGCGCATTGTCCGACGTGCCGCCCAGGTCAAGCTGCGTGGTGCCATCCGACGTGTAGCCGTTCCCGGCGGCGGTGAGCGTGCCGTTGTGCGCCAGGATCGAGCGCGAGCCGGTCCAAGCCGCGGCGGCCCGCTGGCCGGTGCCGACCGCGTACGCGGTGCCGACCAGCGTCGTGTTGGCGGTGCCGTTGCCGACGGCCAGATTGGGCGCGTAGCTGCCGCCGTCGCTCGACCGCAGATTCCAGCGACTGTTGCCGCTGTCCGTGACGAGCAGCAGGAACGTCCGCGCGGTGCCGCCGGCCGGGTTGCCGTACTCGACCAGGACCGTGCCCTGCGCCATGAAGCTGGGCTGGATGGTGCGGATGCAGGACTCGCCGTTCCTGGTCGCTGCAGAGCCGGAGGTCAGAATGGGCGACGACATATGC
>Ga0307411_10000132_pt1 | contig 23505 bp, 22 predicted proteins | sample DK1Ometagenome_2_FD_203712 | JGI IMG/M metagenome (GOLD analysis project Ga0307411, IMG submission 203712) | Maize rhizosphere microbial communities from greenhouse at UC Davis, California, United States - DK15-O-1 | ecosystem: Host-associated > Plants > Roots > Rhizosphere > Soil | place: USA...
GCGACTCCCAAGCGAAACCCATTCCGATCCGCAAAGCCGAAGGTTCCGTCATAACGAAAGCCCGCCTCGCGCATCGCCCGCTGGGTGGGACCCGGACGCATTCTCAGGAAATGCTGCCGCACCCCGGCTACGCCGGTACCCACGGCCGCCTCCAAGCGCCGTCGCTGCTGCGTAAGGAGTGAGGTACTCAGGATCGTCTCGAAGCTGCCGTGGAGCGCCACCTCTCCGCCGGATTCGAGGATATCGCGCACCACCTGCTGCGGGCGAGCTTCCTCGACCCGGTAGGTGATGTCCCCCCGCGCGAACGACGGGAGCGTCGGCGTTCCACAGAGCAGGAACCAGGTCGACCTCACACCGTGGCGGCCCTCGGCCGCCAAGAGTGACGTCACTCCGTCGAGCACCGGATCACCGAATGCTGCTGCGACGGCCGCCCGCGCGCTCTGGAGGACTCTGCGGTACTGTCTCTTCGCGGCGAGCTCAGCGAACCGCAACGCGCTGAAGATGGGCCAGAACGCTACGACGTCCAAGTCGTGGGTGATCGCGATCGCCCACCGCCGTGTTCCCGGCCACGGGCGAACGAATCGCAGTGGCCGGCGCGCGGCGGCCCGGCGCGCCGCCGCGCTCAGGAGCATCGCAGCTTGCGAGAGCACAGGCGACCTCTCGAGGCGCTCCGCGACCAGCGCATTCTCTGATGCGGGTACCCTGCCGTACTTGTCGCGCGCCTCGCTGCCCTGCTCCGCTACGCCCCCGCCGACGCGTGCGATCAACTCCAGAACGCTGCGGGGCAGGAAGACACGACCCTCGGTCACGGTGAGGAACCATCCGTTCGTTGTGCATTCGCGGATGCTTGGACGCTCCGGCGCACCCCCGTCGACGATCTCCAACTCCACTACGGGAGCGGACTGGTCGTCCACCGGGACGAGGCGGGAGAGGTCGATGAGGAGCGAGGTGGCGAAGGCCAGATCCCGGGGCTGCTGTTCGCCGGGGGCGCGGATCATCGCCACCCGTCCGGCTCGGGAAGAACCCGAACCGGCGATGCCGGTTGGCCGACAACGATCGTGAGTGGAGGGACGTCGCGCGTGACCACCGAGACGGCGCCAACTACGGCGCCTCGCCCGATGTGTACACCCGGAAGTATCACGGCACCGGTGCCGAGCCACGCGTCGGCGTCGATCACGATCGCGCCTTTGCGGACAGTGTGCTCGGATCGGATCCGCGAGTTGTTCGGATGAGACGAGGTCACCAATGTGACTCGGGGAGCGATACTCACCCGGTCTCCGATCGTCAGGTTATTCTCATCGGACAGCTCCTCGACAACCACGAGCCCGTCTGCGATGTAGACGTCGTCGCCCACCGTGAAGCCGCACCAACGGAGGAGCTGCGGGCGCCACCGCGGGAAGAACGTCGTCGCCACGTAGCGCTTGAGGATCTTCTTACGGAGCCGACGGGCGAAGGAGTGCACGAGTCAGCCGAGGTATCGGTAGAGGAACGAGCCGCGGCGCGCGACAGCGGCCGGAAGGGCGGACCACATTCTATTGAGTACTGCAAGGCCGCCGCGATCACGTGGCCGCGTATTGAGTCCGGCGGCCGAAGGCCAGTGATCGTAGCTGAGCGGGATGGGTTCCCCGCCCCATCGGCGCTTGAATTCGACGAGGCCGGCCTGCTCTGGCGCCGCTCTCCCGAGGTCGAAGTCCGCGCCGGCCGTAGTCGCGTCGTTGATCGCGGCCCAGAGCAGGGCGTGGGTTGGTCGCGCGTCCGAGTGCTGCCGCAGCGATGCTCCGAAGCCGTAGATCCACTCCCGCGGGCTTTTCCAACAGACGATGGCGGCTGCGAGCTGCCCGGAGGGGAGGCGGGCCAAGTACAGCTGTGCGAGGCCGAGTTGCTCCAGACCATGAGCCACGTCAGTGAAAAACCGCGTCGGGGGCGCGGGAAGCCCCAAGCGGTGGGACGTGACGTGCTGTAGCTGTGCCATCAACGCCCAGCCCTCCGCCCCGGCTGATCGCTCCACGATCACGCCCTCACGCTGCGACTTCTTTATGCCGCGCCGAGTGCTGCCCGCGTGCAGCCGCTGCCAGACGTCGTCGATGCCTGCCTTGGTCGAGACTCTGTAGGTCGAGTAGCGCGTCGTTCTTACGAAGCCGTCGGGTGTTGGTAGAGAGTCACCGATCGACTTGATCTCGAGGCGGCGGATCCCGCGCTCCACGGCGTAACTCCTGGCGGCGTCGTACAGCACCGCTCGGGTGTTTGCATCACGACCGACAGGCCCCGCGGCGTAGCTGAAGGGGAGACTGACGAGGCGTCGACCAGCCAGCAGCGGCGGTACCAGGGCCAGCGGGAGGGCGCCGACCAGGACGCCTCCCCTCGCCGCCGTGACGAACACGCTGTCGAAGCGGAAGCATCGAGCGAGCCCTTCGATCCACGCAGGGTGGTGATAAAAGCTGCCTGAGGCTCCCACGATCGAGTCATAGCCCGCCGGCGGGTCACGCTGGACGGTCACTTCGTAGCACGTCATCGTAAATTTCCAGGAAGATACGGCTCGCCGTGCGGGAGTCGAAGGTGGTCGCCACCCTGCGTCGGCCCTCGTCGCTCAAGCGGCGCCGCAGCTCGCTGTCGGTGAGCAGCGTCCCCACCTTCTGCGCCAGGTCTTCGGGGTCGTCCCCCCGCGCAATCAACCCCGTTTCACCGTGGACGGCGACCTCGGGGATCCCGCCTGCGTCCGTGCCTACGACGGCGCTTCCCGCGAGGAGAGCTTCAACCAACGTCAGGCCGAGTCCCTCCTCTCGCCCGCGCGTCGGGAGCACGGTCACCGTCGCGGCGCCGTATTCCGCGGGCATCGCCGCCTGAGGCACGAAGGGCGATACTTCGACGAGGCCAGTCAGACCTTCCATGGCGACGAGCTTACGCAGACCCTCGAGCTCCGGCCCTTCGCCAAGAATGCGCAGGACGCACTTCACGCCGCGCCGGTTCAGGATGCCGATCGCACGTACGAGATCAGACACACCCTTCGACGGTATCAGGTTCCCGGCGTAGAGGATACGCGGCGGCTGCGACTTCGCCACGGACAGCCCCTGGGCGAAAAGCTGAACGTCGAGCGGCATCGGGGCGACGCGAAGGCGCGACGCGACTTTGGGCGCGACCCGCCGAACGTCTTCGGCCAGGAATCGCGAGACCGTGGTCACTACGGCGGCCCGGTCGAAGACCCAGCGCGCCAGAGGGCGGGCCGGCGGAATGCGATCGAGGAGTCGCACGTCGCTGCCGTGACACGTGACGACGAGCGGCAACGGAACCGCGGCCGCCAGCGTTCCTCCGGGAAACCACCAGTGCGCGTGGACGACCTCGGGGCGAAACTCTCGAAGGGATCGCGCGATCGCGGCCGCGAAGCAGCTGAGGAATGCGGGGACGCCCAGCGTCATGATCGGGCTGAGCGCCGACCGGCGGTGAAGGTCTCCCGTATAGCCTATGCGCTCCCACCGCTCGGGTGCGTAGCGAAAGCGCCTCAGGTCCACGCCGTCGCGTCGCTCGGCCCGCGCTAGCCCGGGTGCGTGCGGTGCGATTACCCGCACTGCGTGCCCCGCTGCTGCGGCCTCTCTCGCAAGACGTGCCACGAAGGCCCCCGCCGGGTCGCCGACAAAGCGAGGATAATTGTGGGTGACGACGAGCAGCTTCATGCCCGACGGCGTGGCACTGCGAGTGCCCGTGGGGGAAGTCGCGGGTTGCACAGGACGGGCGCGGCCGCGAGCCCCAGCGTCATCGTGGCCCGCGTCGTCCGAGGGTCAGAAAGTAGAGGCCGGGCAACACCTCGAGCACTGTGAGCCAGAGCCGGGAGGTGACCGTTAGCAGCGCGGCCTCGGCCGGACTCGCGAGCCCCATGGCCGGGAGCGCAGTGGTCAGCGCCAGCTCACGCACCCCGATGCCTCCGGGCGCGAACAGCGCCAGGTAGCCGAGCAAGTAGGAGGCAGTGAAGACTGCGATGTACGCGCCCATGCCTCCCGGCGTCCTGCCCACCACGCCGAGTGCGAACAGGCGAAAGGCGATGCCATAGCCAATCCAGGCCACGAAGCACCCGACGGCGCCTATCCAGGGTGCCGCGCGGGGAACAGCCGCGTGCGTCAGGCGGCGCCCACTAACGCGTCCGGCGACGCTAGCCAAACGAGACGCCAGAGGCGGAGCAGCCGCAAGAGCAGACAACGTAAGCGCGAGGATGGCCAGCGTCAGAAAGTAGGTCGACTGGGACGATACGCCGGTCGCCGCGCCGAAGAGGCACACAGCCGCGAAGCCGGCGGCGAGGTTCGCGATCGTAATCAGAAGGGCAGCCGTGGCCGAAACCGGCAGGGCGACTCCGAGGCGCTGCATCATCACCGCCATGGCGCTGATCTGCCAGACCTTACCCGGGACATACTTGCCCAGGTTGGACACGCTCCACACGCGCGCCGCCTCGACGAATGGCACCTGGGCTCCCCAGGTTGCCAATGTTCGGCGCCAAGTCTCGATCAGCAGTGCGTAGGTGGCCAGTACGAGCGCGCAGGATGCGGCGACCCATCCCGGATGGATGTCCCACGCGGTCGGGGTGCGTTCAATCTGACTCCACTGCCGCCAGAGCTCACGGGCCGCGAACGCGACGACGACCGCCGTAAGTACGACTTGAAGGGTGACGCGAGTGCGGCTCGTGGCGGTCCCGCGCTCACCCCGCGCGGGGGTTTGGGACACGTTACGTCAGCGCCCCCTATGGCCGCTGTCTGGCGGGGTGCCGGCGGGAGCGATTTCGCCGGCTCGAAGCTGGTCGAGCTGGCGGCGTAGCTCGCGAACCTCGGCACGCTGCCCCGCTATTTGCTCGCCGAGCAGGCCACCGACGAGCAGGACGCTACCGACGATCACGCACGTCTCGACGAGATTGAGTAGCGGGCGGAAGCCGATGTCAGCCACGACGCGGATAATGATGGCGGCGATACCGACGACGAAGCCGAGCAGGAACAACGCCGCCCCCGTCATGCCGAAAAGCAGCAGCGGCTTCTTGCCGAATCGCAGCTCGAACCACACGGACAGCATGTCGAGCACGCCGACCGGGATGCGGCCGAGGCCGAACTTCGACCGGCCCGCGTGTCGCGGGTAGAGCGGCACCGGGATCTCGCTGACCGTGAACCCTTCCGAGGCGGCGATCACGATCATGTAGCGGTGCCAGTCGGGACGCGCCGGCAGCTGCTCCATCACCTCGCGGCGGTACGCCTTGACGCTGTTGAGGTCGCGCACCGGCACGTGGAAGAGACGGCGACTGAGCCGATTGTAGATGCCGGAGACGAACGCTTTGTCGTAGGCGCCCTGCTTGAAACCGGTGACCATGTCCGACTCGCCCGAGAGTACCGGCGCGACGAGACGCGGGATGTCCTCGGGCATGAACTGCAGGTCGGCCGGGTAGAAGACGAGCACGCGCCCGCGCGAGTGCACGTAGCCCGTGCGAAGGGCCTCGGCGATGCCGCGCTGGGCGCGGTGGCGGACGGGGTGCAGGAACGAGTAGCGCGCGGCCAGCTCGGCGAGCACCTGCCACGTAGCGTCCACCGACCCGTCGTCTACGACGACCACCTCGAAGCGGAGCCCGGAGTCGCGGAACGCGGCTTCGGTCAGCTCCATGAAAAGCGGGAGGTTCTCGGCCTCGTCCTTCGCCGGGACGAGCACCGACACGTCGCACTCCGCCGCCGGGGCGGCGCCGCGGCCCTCGGCCGGCGTGACGTAGGGCGCGGACGGCTTCACCGGAGTGAGGCCGGTCGGCCTCATACGCGCTTGCGCATGCGCGCCGAGAGCACGCCGAGCTGGTCGCGGTACTTGGCGACCGTGCGCCGCGCGATCTGCACGCCGCCCTCCTTCAGAATGTTGACGATCGCCTGGTCGGTGAGCGGGTGCTTGGGGTCCTCGTTCTCGACCAGCTTCTGGATCTGGTCCTTGATGCCGCGCGCCGAGACGTCCTCGCCGCCAGTGGTGGAGAGACCCGAGGAGAAGAAGAATTTGAGCGGGAGCACGCCGCGCGGCGTCTGCACGAACTTCTCGTTCGTGACGCGGCTGACGGTGCTCTCGTGCATGTTGATCACCTCGGCAACCTCGCGGAGCGTTAGGGGCTTGAGGTACTGAACGCCCTTCTCGAAGAAGTCGCGCTGCCGGTCCACGATGTAGTTCATGACCTTGAGCATCGTCTGCCGGCGCTGCTCGATCGCCTGGATCATCCAGTTCGCGGAGTTCAGCTTGTTCGAGATGAACTCCTTGTTCTCGCCCTCGAACTTCTTCTTGTCGCGCGCGATCTCCTGGTAGGCGCGGCTCAGCTTGAGTCGCGGGAGGTTGGCGTCGTTGAGGAAGATGTGGTACTTGCCGTCGATCTTCTCGACGATGAGGTCGGGGATGATGTAGTTATCGTTCGCGGAGCTGTAGCGGAGGCCCGGCTTGGGGTCGAGCTTCGCGATCTCGTCCGCGGCGCGCTGGACATCCACCGGGCTGATGCCGAACCGCTTGGAGATTTCGCTCCAGCGGTGGTTGATCAACTCATCGAAGCAGTCGCGTACGAGGCGGAAGGGCACGGACTGCTCGAGGCCGGCCTCCTTGAGCTGTAGCATGAGGCACTCGCGGAGATCGCGGGCGCCGACGCCCGGCGGATCGAGGCTCTGAATGATCGCGAGCATCGCCTCGGCCTCCTCGTGCGTGTAGAGCGGGAGCTCGCGGTCCTCGGGGAGCCCGGCCGCCTCCGCAGCGCGCGACACCTCGTCGTTCACACCGCGGACGATCTCCTCGATCGTGCAGGCGAGGTAGCCGTCCTCGTTGATGTTGCCGATGAACTCGTCGGCGAGGAACGTCTGCCGCTCGTTGAGGTCGTGGAGCGCGATCTGGTCCTTGAGGTGGTCGCTGAGGTCGCGCGTGTCGACCGTGACCGGCTCGTAGTACTCCTTCTCCTCGTGCTCCTCGCGCCGGCCGCCGGCGTCGAAGCCGTCGAGCAGGATCTCCTCCCAGTCGATCTCGTCCTTCCCTTCCTTCTCCTGCTCCTCGGCGGTGGACTCGGCGGCCTCCGCGGTCTCGCCGCTCTCCTCCTCGTCCTCTTCGTCGGCGTCGACCTGCTCGAGGAAGGGATTGTTGAGCAGCTCCTGCTGGAGGTGCGCGTGGAGGTCGAGCAGGGGCATGTAGAGCAGATCCATCGCCTGGTAGAGGCGCGGATTGATCTTCAGCTCCTGCTTGAGCTGCGTGTGCTGGCTGAGGCCTGCTTTCATGGCTGGGGAGCTCCCTCTCCAACCTCGGCGGCGGAGAAGCGGGCGCGGAGACGCGCCGTGAGTGTCGGGCCGAGGTAGATTTCCGCGACCGTGTCGTCGAAGACCAGCTCGCGCACGGTGCCGGAGACCTTGACCTGGCCGTCGAACATGATGTAGGCGCGGTCTACGATGTCCAGCGTCTGCTCGACGTTGTGATCGCTGATCAGAACGCCGATACCGCGATGGCGCAGTCCGGCGACGATGGTTTGAATGTCGTGCACGGCGATCGGATCGACCCCGGCGAACGGCTCGTCGAGCATCATGAACTTCGGCTCGGTGACGAGGGCGCGTGTGATCTCGAGCCGACGCCGCTCGCCGCCGGACAGCGCGTAGGCCTTGCTGTGCCGGAGGTGCTTGATGCTCAACTCGTCGAGTAGACGCTCCAGCCGCTCGCGCCGCTTCTGGGGCGTCAGCGGCAGCGTCTCGAGTATCGCGAGTATGTTCTCCTCGACCGACAGCTTGCGGAAGATCGAGGGCTCCTGCGACAGGTAGCCGATGCCGCGGCGGGCCCGCTTGTACATCGGCATCGCCGTGACGTCCTCGCCGTCGAGGAGGATGCGGCCGGAGAGCGGCTGGATCAACCCCACGATCATGTAGAAGGTGGTGGTCTTCCCCGCCCCGTTCGGCCCGAGGAGGCCGACGATCTCCCCCTGTTGCAATCGTAGGGCCACGTCGCTAACCACCTTGCGCCGCCGATAGATCTTGACCAGCCCCTCGGCGGCGAGGACGCTGCGCCGGGGCGCCCGGGCGGTGCGGGGAGCGGCGCCCCGACCCGGCGCCGGTACGGCGGCCACGCCGCCGCTGGCGGCGGCGGTACGGCGGGCCGCGTTCTGGCGCGCGAGGCTCGCCGAGTGCTCCCCGGTCTGGAGCATGGCGTCGGCGACTGTGGAGCGCTCGGGGGCGACTTCGCGCCAGAAGGACTCGGTGAAGCGTATCCGGGTATCAGGGGCGGCGAGCCCTCCCGGCGGGAGGATGATGACCCCATCGGCGACGAGGCGCGGCAACACCTCGCGGAGGTGCGCACGCACCTCGTCGAGGCTCAGGCGGCCCGCCTCGCGATCGGCGTCGCGCCCCTCGGCGCGGAGCAGGAGCAGGTGGTCGTCGCGGAAGCGGATCGCGACGTCGTTGAAGACGGAGACTCCCTGGTCGTCCGAATTGCGAATGAGCGCGTCGAGGGCGAGGGCCGTGGAGCGGTCGCTCGGATCGAACTGCTCGACGAGGGCGCGGATGCGCGGGGGGATCTCGCTCACGATCGCGGCCTCGCGGGGGTGCGCGGCCGCGGCGCGGTCGGCGCGGGGCGTGACGGCGCCGCGGGTCCGGGACGCGTCACGCGCGCGCCGGGCGTCGCCGCCCGCGCGGCGCCGGCGCTGTCCGTCTGCGGTTCCACGTAGACGCCGACGGCGCTGTCGGTGACGGTGACGGTCTGGACCTGCTGCTCTCGTAGCGCGACGGTGATGGTTCCGCCGCGCACGTAGTTGATGCCGGGTCGGGTTGGATCGCCATTCTGGGCCGCGATGTGGTAGAAAGAGCTGGCCGATCCGAGCGCCACGACTTCACGCACCCGAGGGCGGCGCGCCGTGTCGGACGCCGGCACACTGTCGAAGCGGGCTACGATCGTGTCGCCGCGCAGCCAGTCGCGCTCGGGCGTGCGGATGCGGAGGGTGTCGGGAAGGGTCTGCGCGAAGGCTCGCCGCACGGCGCGCACCTCGCGAATCTTCTGTGCGGGCATAACGACGTCGAGCGAGTCGGCGACGATGTCGTTGCCCGGCGACACTACCCTCGCCCTCCCCGCGCCCCACGCGAACGCGCGCTGCAGGCGGTTATCTGCGACGCGCAGGTCGAGGGTGTCGGACGTCAACACCATCCCCTCGCTCTCGGCGCGCGCCTGGCCCGAGGAGACGACGCGCTGGAGGAGGCGCTGGCGCGAGTAGAGGTCGATCAGCGAGCCGTTGAGCTTGAAGGGCCGCTCCGAGCGGCCCGTAATGGACGGTCCCCGCATGAGCCGGGCGTACTCGCGGCCACTGTCGAGGAAGACCGAGTCGCCGCGCGCTTCCACGTCGGTGCGGGTGATCTCCACCCGTCCCGAGGCGTAGACCAGGCTGTCCCCCTCCATGAGGACGCGCTCGGCCACGAGGAGCACCGGCTCGGCGGGGCGGCCCAACGAGTCGTGCTGGGCGAGCGAGATGCGCGGGCGCCCCGTGGCGACCATGCGCGTACGCGGCCGGGCCGGCGTCTGCCGGAAGTATTCCGCCTGCGGGCCCTGCATCGAGGTGCCGCTCGGCAGGACGGCGTCCACGTTCCCCTCGGCAAAGAGTCGCTCCTCGAGGCGGTAGTAGCTCATGCGGCGCGAGTTCACGGTCACTCGCGGCTCGGTGTAGTGCACGGCGCCGATCAGATACAGCACGTCGCGGTCGCCGTAGTACTCGGCGCTGTCCGCCTCGAGCGTCACCGTCTGCCCCTCGCACCGGTACCGGATGCCGCCGCCCTGGAAGACGTTGTACTTCTCGCTCGGCAACTTGACGAGGGTCGTGCGCGGCGGCGTGGCGCGGAGCGGCTCGAACTGGAGCACGCAGCGGCTCGCCGGGGGCTGTTGGGCGCTCGCCGCCGCCGGTGCGGCGAGTGCGCCGGCGACCAGCAACGGGATGGCGAGAGCGGTCCGCCTCATTGGCCGGGGAGCGTCACGGCTCCAGTGGTGGCCGCCTTGCTCTGAAGGATCTTGACGTTCGACATGTCGGGATCGGAGACGAATCCGACGCCCTCGACGCGGCGATTCGGCTCGGTGAGCACGAAGGCGCTGTCGCTCGAGATCTCGTTCCGCGTCTGGTCGTAGCGCAGCAGTGGCGTCTCCAGGCGCCGCTGCTGCTCGGAGACGACGACGACGTTCCCGCGCGCCTCCATGTTGTTCACCCGGCTCCGATATGTCCCCTCGCGCGAGGTGAGCACCGCGTCGCGCGCGCCGAGCTTGTTGAAGAAGATCGTCCTCACCTTCTTCAGCTCGAAGCGCGTGCCGTCCTCGTAGGCGAAGGCCGTGTCGGCCAGGAGCTCGGCGCGCATCAGGCCGTTGTCGGTGAGGATGGTCCGCACCCCGAAGATCGTCTGGTCGGCCGAGTCGACGGCGGCGTGCGTGACCGGGGGGGTCGCGCCGCGGCCCTCGCAGCCCGCCGCGAGGGACCCCGCCGCCAGCACCACGATGGCGAGCACACTCCGGCGCGAGCGCGTCACGCAGCCCCCGCCCGCATGAGGTCGTGCAGGTGCACCACGCCCTGGACCCGCCCGCCCGCGTCTACGATCGGCATCGCCATGATGCCGTGTTGCTCCATTCGGTACACGACCGTGCTCGCCAGCTCGTCCGGGCGCCCGAGCTTGGGGTTCGCGTTCATTACGCGGCGCACCGGGACGGGGAAGATGTCGCTCTCGCGCTCCATCAGCCGGGTCAGGTCGCCGGCCGTGACCACGCCGCAGACTCGTTGGTGGTCGTCCACGACGACGACGATGCCACGGCGCTCGGCGAGCAGCACGACGGCGTCGCGCATCGTGTCGGCCGGTGAGAGCAAGGGCAATGCGTCGGTGATCATGACGTCGGAGACGCGGGTGAGAAGTCGGCGCCCGAGCGCGCCGCCCGGGTGGAGCCGGGCGAAGTCCTCGCGGCGGAAGCCGCGCTCCTGGAGGAGCGCGACGGCCAGCGCATCGCCTAGCGCGAGCGCCACGGTGGTGCTCGTCGTCGGCGCGAGGTCGTGCGGGCAGGCCTCCTCGCGGACGCCGGCGTCGAGCGCGACGTCGGCGTGGCGGGCGACCGTCGAGCGGGAGTCGCCCGTGAGCGCGACGACTCGCACACCGAGCCGCTTGAGCTGATCGAGCAACACCAGTAGCTCCTCCGACTCGCCGCTCTTCGAGATGAGGATCGCCACGTCCTCGGCGCCGACGATCCCCAAGTCGCCGTGCACGCTCTCGACGGGGTGGAGAAAAGTGGCCGGTGTGCCCGTGGATGTGAGCGTGGCCGCAATCTTACGGCCGATGAGGCCGGATTTCCCCACCCCGGCGACGATCACCCGGCCGGTGGATCGTGCGATGAGCTCGACGGCGCGCGCGAACTCGCCGCCCAGCTTCCGTTCTACGTCTTCCAGCGCGTCACGTTCCATGCGGATCACGCGGCGGCCGCGCTCGATCACCTCCGCGGTGGCCGTCATGCGGACGTCCCGACCGCGTCGGGAGTACGGAAGCGCACGTACCGCTCGATCACCTCCTCCCATTGCCCTCGCGCCTTCAGCAGAAGCTCGGCGAACTCGCGCACGGCGCCGCGGCCGCCGTCCCTGTTCAGCCGCAGCGAGCACGCGGCGGCGATCTCCGGCACCGCGTTGCCGACAGCGACCGGAAGGGCGACGGCACGCAGCACGGCGAGGTCCGGAAAGTCGTCGCCGACGAAGGCCGCGTCGTCGAGGGTCAGGCCGTGGCGGCCGAGCATTTCGAGCAGCGCCGGAAACTTCTGCGCCATCGGGTCCTGCGCGAGGTCGTCCACTCCGAGCTCGGCGGCGCGCAGGCGGACGCTCTCCGAGACGCGGCCGGTCACGATGCCGACGCGGATGCCGGCCTCGCGCAGAAAGTAGACCCCCAGGCCATCCTGGATGTCGTAGCGCTTGAGCTCCACCCGTGCGCCGGCCACGTCGCCGAGGTAAATGCCACCGTCGGTGAGGACCCCGTCGACGTCCAACCCGACGAAGCGGATACGTCGGGCCAGCTCGGCGTCGAGACGCGGGTGCTCGCGCGCCGTCATGCGCGGCACCGCTGCCACACGTCCACGCAGCGCATCACGAGGTCGTCCAGCTTGTCGAGGGGGACCATGTTCGGCCCGTCGCTCGGCGCGCAGTCGGGGTTCGGGTGCGTCTCGAGAAAGAGCGCGTCGGCGCCGGCGGCGACGGCCGCCAGCGCGAGCGGCGCGATGAACTCACGCGCCCCGCCGCTCGCGCCACCCTCGCCGCGGCCGGGCTGCTGGACGCTGTGCGTGCCGTCGAAGACCACGGGGGCGTCGCACGCGGCGCGCATCCGCACGAAGGAGCGCATGTCCACCACGAGGTCGCCGTAGCCGAAGAAGGTGCCGCGCTCGGTGACGGCCACCTCCGCCTCGCCCCGGCCCGTGGCGCCGCGCACCTTCTCGACGGCGCCGCGCATGCCCTCGGGGTGCATCCACTGCCCCTTCTTGACGTTCACGGGGCGTCCGGTCGCACCGGCCGCGACGAGCAGGTCGGTCTGGCGGCAGAGAAAGGCCGGAATCTGGAGGACGTCCACGACGTCGGCGGCGACGGCACACTGCTCCGGCAGGTGGACGTCGGTGAGCACCGGCAGACCCGTGGCGGCACGCACGCGCGCCAGCGCCTCGAGGCCTCGCTCGAGCCCCGGTCCGCGCGCCGCGCGGGGATTGGAGCGATTGGCCTTGTCGAAGCTCGCCTTGAAGACGATGCCGCCGGGCACGCGCTCGGCGAGCCGCGCGAGGTGCTCGGCGACGCCGATGTTGAGCGCGTCGTCCTCGAGCTGACAGGGGCCAGCGATCAGAAACAGTGCGTCGCGCGGAAAGGCGCGCGCGGTCGCGGACGGACTGGCGAGCGGCGCGGGCACGTCAGCGCGACGACTCGGCGTACGGACTCTCGCTCGGCGTGCCGCCGTTGCCGGCAGTGCCGCGCGTGCTCCTGGCGTCGGCGCTCCGCGAGCGGGCGCGCGCCGCCGCGGCGCCCACGAAGCCTGCGAAGAGCGGGTGCGGGCGGGTGGGACGCGACTGCAGCTCGGGGTGGAACTGGCAGCCGACGAACCACGGGTGGTCCACGACCTCCACGATCTCGACGAGCGAGCCGTCCGGTGACAGTCCGCTCAGTCGGAGGCCGTGCTCGACGAACGTGTCGCGGAAGCGGTTGGACACCTCGTAGCGGTGTCGGTGACGCTCGCTCACTTCCTCTCCGCCGTAGGCACGCTGCGCGCGCGATCCAGGCGCGAGCACGCAGGGATAGGCACCGAGTCGCATCGTGCCGCCCATGTCGGTGACGTGCTGCTGCGACTCCATGAGCGCGACAACCGGGTTGGCACACTCGGGGGCGAACTCGCTGGAGTGGCCATCCTCGATGCCGCAGACGTGACGGGCGAACTCGATGATTGCCGTCTGCATGCCCAGGCAGATGCCGAAGAACGGGATTGAGCGCTCGCGCGCTGCGCGTATCGCCTCGACCATTCCTTCGACCCCGCGCACGCCGAAGCCGCCGGGAACGAGGAGCCCGTCGAACGGCTCGAGGAGCTCGCGCGCGCGATCGGGGCCGGCGAACAGGTCGCTCGAAACCCACGAAATGTCCACGCCGACGTCGTTGCCGATACCTCCGTGAATGAGCGCCTCCTGCACGCTCTTGTAGCTGTCCACGTACTCCGTGTACTTGCCGACGACCGCGATGCGCACCTGGCGGGCAGGGTCCACCACGCGCTGGACGATGGAGCGCCAGGTGGAGAGGTCCGGCGTCCGGCCGGCGAGGTTCAGGCGGGCGACGACGCGCTCGTCGAGACCTTGGTCGTGGAAGGCGAGCGGGATCTGGTAGATCGTCGGTACGTCGCGACTCTCGATTACGTTGCCGAACTCCACGTTGCAGAAGAGCGCGATCTTGCGCTTGACGTCCTCCGACAGGGCGCGCTCACTGCGACAGATCAGGATGTCCGGCTGGATCCCGATCTCCATCAGCTCGCGCACCGAGTGCTGGGTCGGCTTGGTCTTGACTTCCCCCGCGGCAGCGATGTACGGGACGAGCGTCAGGTGGATGAAGAGCGCGTTCTGCCTGCCGATCTCCTGGCGGAACTGGCGGATGGCCTCCAGGAACGGGAGGGACTCGATGTCGCCGACCGTACCCCCGATCTCGACGATCACGACGTCATTGCCCGGCGAGAGGCGCTTCATGGCGGCCTTGATCTCGTCGGTGATGTGCGGGATCACCTGCACGGTGGCGCCGAGGAACTCGCCGCGGCGCTCCTTGGTGATCACGTTCAGGTAGATGCGGCCGGTCGTGACGTTGTTGGCCTGCGACAGCGAGCGATCGATGAAACGCTCGTAGTGGCCGAGATCGAGGTCCGTCTCGGCACCGTCGTCGGTCACGAACACTTCGCCGTGCTGAAACGGCGACATCGTGCCCGGGTCCACGTTCAGGTACGGGTCGAACTTCATCATCGTCACGCGCAGCCCGCGCTCGACGAGGAGCCGCCCGAGCGATGCCGCGGCGATCCCCTTGCCGAGCGACGATACGACGCCGCCGGTGACGAAGATGAATCGCGTGGTCTGCTGCCCTGCGCTGGTCTGCATCAGTGTCGCCCCGCGCTGAAGTCCGTCTCGCGCGGAGCGGCACCCAGCGCGCTCCCCGCACGACCGCGCGCGGCGAGGAACGCCTCGTTCGCGCGCGACAAGTCCTCTTCGGTGTCGACGCCCGCGGCGGGCGCCGCGGCCGTCATGGCGACCCCCATCGCGATCCCCGCGGCGAGTGGCCGGAGCTGCTCGAGCCGCTCGATCGCCTCGAGCGGGTGCGGCGGCAACGCCACCCACGCCGCGAGCGCGCCCGGCGTGTACGCGTACACGCCGAAGTGCTGGCGGACGTGGGCGTCGCGCGCTGCACGAGCGGGCGCATCGGCCCCATCGCGAAGGAACGGGATGGATGCCCGCGAAAAGTACATCGCGCGACCGTCGTCTGCAGCGACGACCTTCACGACGTTGGGATCGTCGAGAACCGAGGGCGGCGCAGCCGCGGCGGCGGTGCCGAGCGGGAAGCGGCCGCCGGCGACGAGCGCGGCGGCGCCGAGTACCGCCTCGGCACTCACGAAGGGCTCGTCCCCCTGCACGTTCACGATCGTTCCGAAGCCGGCGAACTCAGCGCGCGAGGCGACTTCGGCGACGCGGTCCGTGCCCGAGGGGTGGTCGGCACGGGTGAGCACCCACTCGGCGCCGGCCTGCTGGGCCACCTGGGCGACCTCGGGGCTGTCGGTAGCAATCACGACGCGGGCCGCGACACCGATCTCCAGGACGCGCTCCCAGACGCGGACGATCAGCGGCTGGCCGCCGAGGAGACGCAGCGGCTTGCGAGGGAGGCGGGTGGCGCCGATCCGCGCGGGAATGACAGCCAGCGTGCTCATGCTCGCCCGGAAGGCGCGCGGTCGGCCGCAAATTTCATTCCAGAGAACTTACCGCCCGGTCGCCGGAAAATCAAACTGCCGCCCTGTGTCGTCCCGAGTCAGCGGAAGATGGACAACGCAACGGACGTCCGGCTGCGCCGCGAGGCCGGCTCGAGCATGTACTGGAAGCGCACGAGGCTCAGGGAGACGCGCACGCCGACGTTCTGCACGATTGCCGGCAGGTCGCCCACGCCGGCGGCACCGGCCGCGTAACGGAGGGCGACGATGGGCGAGCCCAGGAAGCGGATCGTCACGCGCTCGACGGGTACCGAGTAGAGGCCCTGGACGTAGAGGAGCTGGTCGCCGCCCAGCGAGAGTAAGTCCTCGGTGACGATCGTGCCGTCCTCGCCGCCCAGGTAGGCGAACCGCTGGGGCGGCGCCGTGTCCCCTACGGTGACCACGGCGTGCCCGTCGAGGTCGAGCCGCTGAGTACCGAAGGTCGGAAAGCCGATCGCGCCGTCCAGCGTCGCCTGGGTGAATCGCCGGCCGCCGACGGTCTGGAACGGGACCTCGACACGGGCGTCGAGCGAGCTCGCGATGTCCTGCCCGGTCCAGCGCCCGGTTCCGCCGACTAGCGCCGAGGCGATCCGGCCGCGCTCAACGCGCGGATTGGGGCGAAGCATGCCTCGCTCGCGGTCGCGGCGCAGGAAGATGCTGTAGGGCGCGCTCTCGGCGCCGGTGTCGGGGCCCACGCTCCAGGCCCTCTCGACGGACGCGCCGACGAAGGGCGACAGCTCGGAGGTCGTGCCTTCCCACCGCCGCGCGAGACGCGCCTCGGCGACGTCGGCGCGATAGTAGTTGCGCGTGTCGATGCCGGCCGCGATGACGGAGATGGCGTTGAGCAGGGCGTTGCGCTTCCACTCGTCGTTGGTCCGCGTGGCGCGCCCGGCGAAGGCGGAGAGCGTGGTGCGGCGGCCAACGCCGACGGTGGTGGCAATCGAGGGGTCCACCTCACCCAGGTCCGAGCGGTACGTGACGACCGGGTCGATCGTGATGCGACCGGTGTCGAGACTCACGACGGGACCGAAGAGAACGGAGAGCCCGTTGACCCGGTCGTAGGCGGGGAGGCGGAAGCCGTAGAGCGGAAAGCTGACCACCGGGGGTGGGCCGACGCCGAGCGATCGGTAGGCGAGCACGATGGTGTCCCGCGCCCCGACAGTCGCTCGCGCGACTCCGGGCGCGTCGGGCAGGGTGACGAACGTCTCGTCGCGGAACGCGAGCCGCGCACCGCGGACGGTAGCCAGGGTGGAGTTGTAGACGCCGCCACCGATCGCAACCGCCCGCCCGTCCACGCTCGCCCCCGGGTGAAGAAAGAGATCGCCGCCGACGACGACCACGTCGCCATGCACGGTGCTGGCGACGGTCGCGCCCCGGCCGACGACGAGCACCGTCGTCGCGAAGGTGCTGTCGCGGCGCAGCGCCACGGGTGGTCCACTGTCGCGGAACGCGAAGCTCGTGTGCGGGCCGGCGAGCACCTCGCGCAGCAGCCGCCCGGGCATTCCGGGCCCGAGGTCACGTACGACGACCGCCACCGAGTCCGACGTCTGCGCCGCCGCAGGCACTGGCCATATGCCGATGAGGGCGCACGTCGCGATGGCGGCGAGTGCGAGAGCCAGGCGGTGGCGGGGGCTCGCCGCGGAGCGCTTCGACCGCCGCCCTCCGATCATCGCGCCATCGCGAGAAAGTTCTCGATGATGCGCCGGCCACCCTCGGTGAGAATGGACTCCGGGTGGAACTGCACGCCCCAGACGGGGTGCTCGCGGTGCTGGACGGCGTGGATCTCGGAGGGGTCGTCCGCGGCGACGGCGGTCACGCGGAGCACGCTGGGGACGGAGGCCGGGTCCACGACCAATGAGTGATAGCGCATCACGGGGAGCGGCGAGGCGAGTCCCGCGAACAGCGCGCTGCCGTCGTGGACGATCGCGGATGTCTTGCCGTGCATGACGCGCTTGGCGCGAATCACGCGGCCGCCATACGCCTCGCCGATCGCCTGGTGCCCGAGGCAGACGCCGAGCATCGGAATCGACGACCCCCATCGGCGGATGAGGGGCACAGTCACCCCCGCTTCGGCGGGCGTGCACGGTCCCGGCGAGAGGAGCACCGCGTCGGGGGCCAGCTCGCCCACCTCGTCTACCGTGATGGCGTCGTTGCGGCGCACGGTGGGCGTCTCGCCCAGCTCGCCCAGGTACTGCACGAGGTTGTAGGTGAACGAGTCGTAGTTGTCTATGACGAGGACCATGGCCGGCTCGGCGGGCGGTGCGATGGCGGGGCGCTAGCCGCGCGGGTGGAACTGCTTGTGGACGTTGCGAAGGTACTCGCGGTCCACGTGCGTGTAGATCTGGGTCGTCGAAATGTCGGCGTGGCCAAGCATTTCCTGGACCGCGCGCAGGTCGGCGCCGCCCTCGAGAAGGTGGGTCGCGAACGAGTGGCGCAGGGTGTGGGGCGAGACGTGCTTGGTGATGCCGCTAGCCTCGACGTACTTGCGGAGAATCTTCCACGCCCCCATGCGGGTGAGCGGCTCGCCGCGGGCGTTGAGCAGCAGGACGCCCCTGCCCTGCCCCTTCTCGAGCCGCGGCCGGAGCTCGCGCAGGTAGACGGCGACGGCGCCGATCGCGGAGCGTCCGATCGGGACGAGGCGCTCCTTGCTCCCCTTGCCGAAGACGCGCACGAGACCCTCCTCCATCAAGACGTCGCGCACGCCGAGCGCGATCCACTCGGAGACGCGGAGTCCGGCGCCGTAGCCGAGCTCCAGCAGCGCGCGGTCGCGGAAGGCGAGTGGCTCGTCGAGCGTCGGCGCGGCGAGGAGGCGGTTGGCCTCGTCCGCGCTGAGGACGTCGGGGAGCGTGCGCCACCGCTTGGGCGTCTCCAGTCGCTCGCTCGGGTCGCGGACGACGTGGCCCTCGCCCAGGAGGAAGCGGTAGTAGCTGCGGACCGCCGACACGTTGCGGCGGATGGACGCCGGCGCCAGACCGAGGTCCTTGAGGTGGTAGACGTACTCGCGCAGCACCCGCGCGTTCACGCCGACCGGGTCGCGGGCACCGCGGGCCCGCGCGTACGTCGCGAAGCGGGCCAGGTCGCGGCCGTAGGCCTCGTTGGTGCGAGGCGACGCCCCCGCCTCGAGGGCGAGGAAGTCGTGGAACCGCTCGAGCAGGAACGCCCGCGCGGTCTCGTCGTCGAGTCCGTGGTCGGCGCTCATGCGTCGGCTCGCCGGCGACGCAGGACACGTCGACCGTACCAGAGCGCGGCGGCGAGCGTGACCACGGCGAGCGAGGTCCAGCCGACGGTGCGGCTGGCGCCTCCAATGCGCGCCGCGAGCGCGTCCCAGTCGTCGCCGACCTGAAACGCGAGGTAGGTGATGATGCCGTACCAGACGCCGGACGCGAGCGCCATCGCCGCCAGCGCCTTGAGCGGCGGGACGCGGAGGGCGCCCGCGATCGGGGGGACGACGGCGCGCACCCCCGGGAGAAAGCGGCTGAAGACAAGCGCCCACACGCCGCGGCGCCCGTACCAGGCGCGCACCCTCGCGTCGGCGTCGTCGCCGCCCTTGGACAGCCGTCGCATGAGCCGCTGGGCGCCGTAGCGACGGCCGGCGGCGTACATGAGCATCGCGCCGGCGAGGCTGCCAGACCAGGTGGCGAGGAAGGCGCCGAGCGCCGAGCCGTGCCCGCGCGCGGCGAGGAAGCTGCCGAAGGCGACGACGGTGTCGGAAGGGAGTGGCGGGAAGACGTTCTCGATCGCCGCAGCGCCGAACAGTGCGAGATAGAGCGCCAGCGGCGGAAGCGCCGTCAGCCCATCGAGGAAGTCGCCCAACGGCCTAGCGCGCGGCGGCGCCGCGGGGGGTCACTCGGGGGGCGCGGCGACGATCGTCGCGACGGCCACGCACGCCAGTCCCTCGCCGCGTCCGATCCAGCCCATCCCCTCGTTGGTCTTGCCCTTGATGCTCACCGACGCGGGGTGGACACCGAGCGCCGTGGCAACGCGCTCGCACATCGCGGCGCGGTGCGGCGCGACCCGCGGCTGCTCGGCGATCACGGTCACGTCTACTTGCTGGACCGCGAATCCGCGCCGGCGCACGCGCTCGACGGCGAGCGTCAGCATCTCGATCGAGTCGCGGCCGCGGTTGTCCGGGTCCTCGTCCGAGAACAGCTCGCCGATGTCGCCCGCCGCGGCGGCGCCGAGCACGGCGTCGGTGACGGCGTGAGCGAGGGCGTCGCCGTCGGAGTGGCCGACGAGCCGCACGTCTGACGGGATCGAGACGCCGCCGAGGACGAGCGGGCCGCCGGGCTCGAAGCGGTGGGAGTCGTAGCCGATGCCGGAGCGCGTGGTGCCCGGAAGCGCCGGGGCGCCGCCGAAGATCATGTTGTGCGGCGCGGCGACGCGCGGTGCCGCGAGCTCGCCCTGGTCGCCGAGCAGCCGCTCGCTGCCGCGGGCGCCGAGCAGCGACGTTTGCTGGTCGCCGCCGCCGGGAGCCGCGGGCGAAGCCGTCTCCTCCTCTTCCTCCGGCCCCGAGGCGCGGGGGAACAGCGCCTCGAGACGTTCGGCGGTCACGCCGACGTCCTGCAGCGCCATGCCGGCCGTCGTCGCCGCGTCGAGGGCGCAGGCGACGAGGACGTCCACGTCGCTCACGGTCGGCGACTCGCGCGTCACCGAGCGCTGGTATGCGCGGAGGAGCAGGTCGTCGGTCGCTGCCGAGATCTCGAGCGAGAGCGACCCGGCCGCGAACTCGGCGTCGAGAAGCCGCACGACGGCCGCCCGCACGTCGTCGGCGGACACCCCGAGCCGCTCGAGCGCGACGACCGCGGCGGAATCCGGCTGCGCGATGACGCCGAGGAGGATGTGGCCGGTGTCCAGCGTGGCGTGCTGGCGGCCCTCGGCCTCGATCATCGCCCGCTCGATGGCGCGGCGCGCGGGCCCTTCGAAGCGGACGCTCATTCGTCGGCGGCGGTCAACCGCGAACGCGGCGCGGCGTCACTCGGCGAAGCGGCGCACCGCGAGCGCGACGTTGTGGCCGCCGAAGCCGAAGCTGTTGCTCAGCGCCGCGGTGACCTGCCGCTCCACCGATCGGTTCGGCGTGTAGTTCAGGTCGCAATCCGGGTCCGCCGTCTCGTAGTTGATCGTCGGCGGGATGCTCCCCTCGCGCGTGACGAGCGAGGCGACGATGAACTCCACGCCGCCGGCGGCGCCCAGCATGTGGCCGGTGGCGCCCTTCGTGGAGCTGACGTTGAGGCCGCGGGCGTGCTCGCCGAAGACGCACTTGATGGCGCGCGTCTCGTTGAAGTCGTTGGCAGGCGTCGAGGTGCCGTGGGCGTTGATGTACTGCACGTCACCCGGCGCGAGGCCGGCGTCCTTCATCGCGCGGCGCATGGCGCGCTGCGCGCCCTCGCCGTCCGGCGCCGGCGCGGTGAGGTGGTGGGCGTCCCCGGTGGCGCCGTAGCCCACGACCTCGGCGTGGATGCGCGCGCCGCGCCGCCGCGCGTGCTCCAGCTCCTCGAGCACGACGATCCCGGCGCCCTCGCCCATCACGAAGCCGTCTCGGTTGAGGTCGAACGGACGCGACGCCGTCGCCGGCGAGTCGTTGCGCTCGGAGAGCGCCTTCATGTTCGCGAAGCCGCCGATCGCCATCGGCGTGACCGTCGCCTCGGCGCCGCCGCAGATCATCGCGTCGGCGTCGCCGTACTGGATGGTGCGGAACGCGTCCCCGATCGCGTGCGCGGCTGTGGCGCAGGCGGAGACGGTGGCGTAGTTCGGCCCCTTCGCGTTGAAGCGCATCGAGACGATGCCGGCCGCGATGTCGGCGATGAACATCGGGATGAAGAACGGGCTGATCTTGCTCTGCCCGCGCTCCCGGTAGATGTCGTGCTGCTCCTCGAAGCTCTTGAGGCCCCCAATGCCGCTGCCGAGGATGACGCCGATGCGGTCGGGGTCGTCGATGCCAGCAAGCTGCTCGAGGCCAGCGTCGCGCATCGCCTGCACGCTCGCCGCCACGGCGTACTGCGTGTACGGGTCCGCCCGCTTCGCCTCCTTCCGGTCCATGTACTGGAGCGGGTCGAACCCCTTCAGCTCCGCCGCGAAGCGCACCGGGAAGTTCGTCGGGTCGAATTTCGTGATGGGACCGGCCCCCGCCTTCCCGTCCACGAGGGCACGCCAGGTCGTCGCCACGTCATTCCCGACCGGCGTGATCATCCCGAGACCGGTGACGACGACCCTGCGCTTCATCAGCCGCCGACCTTGCCGTTCAGATAGCCGATGGCGTCGCCGACGGTGCGGAGCTTCTCCGCCTCCTCGTCGGGGATGTCGATGTTGAACTCCTTCTCGAACTCCATCACCAGCTCGACGATGTCAAGGCTGTCGGCGCCCAGGTCCTCGATGAAGCTCGCCTCGTTGGTGAGCTTCTCGCGCTCCACTCCGAGCTCCTTCTCGATGATGTCCTTGACCTTCTCCGAGTTTTCGGCCATGCGGTCCTCTGTGCAGGTAGGGGGGTGGTGCGGAAATGTAACTGGTACGGCGGCGCAACGTTACGGGCGGCCGGGGCCGGCCGGCACTACATCACGAGCCCGCCGTCCACGACCAGGACCTGGCCGGTGACGTAGCTCGCGTAGTCGGAGGCGAGGAAGGTGACCACACCGGCGATGTCGGCCGGGGTGCCCATCCGGCCGAGCGGGATGCCGGCGCTCATTGCGTCGCGCGCCTCGGCGCTCATCGCCGCGGCCATGTCGGTCCCGATGAGGCCCGGCGCGACGACGTTCGCGAGGATGTTTCGCGACGCGTACTCCTTGGCGACCGACTTCGTGAGGCCGATGAGCCCCGCCTTGCTGGCGGCGTAGTTCGCCTGGCCCTTGTTGCCCGTGAGGCCGACGACACTGGCGATGTTTACGATGCGGCCCCAGCGCCGCTTCATCATGCCGCGCGTCGCCGCCCGGATCGCGACGAAGGCGCCGCGCAGATTGGCGTCGATGACCGCGTCCCAGTCCTCGTCGGTGAGGCGGAGGAGCAGGTTGTCACGCGTCAGGCCTGCGTTGTTGACGAGGATGTCCAGTGACCCGAAGTCCCGCTCGACGTCGGCGACGAGCGAGGCGACCGAGGCGACGTCGGCGACGTCGCAGGCGAAGCCGCGCGCCTCGCGCCCGCCCGCGGCGGCCACCTCCTCCGCGGCCGTCTGGGCGCGCGCGAGGTCGCGCCCGACGACGGCGACGCGCGCGCCGGAGCGCGCCAGCTGCTCGGCGATTCCGCGCCCGATCCCGCGGGTGCTTCCGGTGACGAGCGCCACCCGGCTGGAGAGGTCGATCTGCATGGGCGCGTGGCGGTCGTGCGGCGGATCAGGCGGACGCGGCGGCGGACGGTGCGGGCAGCTGCGCGAACAGGCGCTCGACGTCGGCCGCGGTGCCGCAGGGCGTGGTCGTGATGGAGGGCGCGATCTTCTTGACGAGTCCCGCGAGGACCGCGCCGGGCCCCATCTCCACGAACAGCGCCGACGGGAAGCTCACCGCCATTCGCTCGACGACGTCGGTCCAGCGCACCGGCGCCGTGAGCTGCTCCAGGAGCAGCTTGCGGGCGACGGCGGGGCTCTCCACCGGCGCCGCGTTGACGTTGGCGTAGACTGGGAAGTCGAGCCCCGAGAAGCGGGCATCATCGAGGGCCTTTCCGAGTCCCTCGGCGGCCGGCGCCATGAGGGGCGAGTGGAACGCCCCGCTCACCGGCAGGCGCACGGCGCGCTTGACGCCGGCCTCCTTGGCGAGCTCCATCACACGCTCGACCCCCGCGACTTCTCCCGAGACGACGGTCTGGCCGGGCCCGTTGAAGTTGGCGGGCACGACGAGACCCGCCTCGGCGCTCGCCCGGTCGCAGAGACCCCGCAGGGGCTCCTCTGGAAGGTCACCCAACAGCGCGGCCATCGCGCCCGGGCGCCGGCCGCCCTCCTCCGCCATCAGCTCACCGCGCCGGCGGACGAGGCGGACCGCGTCGCGGAGCGCGAGGGCACCGGCGGCGTGATAGGCGGTGAACTCGCCGAGCGAGTGGCCGGCCGCGGCGCGCACGAAGGGTGCGA
>Ga0307411_10000134_pt1 | contig 23447 bp, 10 predicted proteins | sample DK1Ometagenome_2_FD_203712 | JGI IMG/M metagenome (GOLD analysis project Ga0307411, IMG submission 203712) | Maize rhizosphere microbial communities from greenhouse at UC Davis, California, United States - DK15-O-1 | ecosystem: Host-associated > Plants > Roots > Rhizosphere > Soil | place: USA...
AGTCGACCGGGAGGCATACGAATTACCGGCGCGCCCGAAGGCGCCCTGCGCACAGCCACCATCAAGTGCGGGGATAGGGATTACCCGACTGGATGACGCTTATGCACCTTCATATACCTACCGAGCGACTAAACCCGACCACTGATTGGCAGCGGCACGGATCACGTTACGGGGCAGCTTCAAAGCGCACAAGCCGGCGGATTCTGAGTGATGTGTAGGCAACGGCGCAACCCGTTGTAGCCGCGTGTTGATGGCTGACGGACGTCTGCATGTTGCAGCGTGGGAAAAGTTACCGTTGGTCGGGACTGTCAGAGTTGACAGGTGTGCCTGTCAATGAGGATCGATTTAACTAAGTGAGGAGTAACATAATCTACTTCCCCGAGGTTCACGATCATGGATAACCATTCGAATGACGAAGATAACCTGCCGGGTGAAGAGTCGATTGAAGCTGAGGGGCAATCCGGTAGAACTGGTAAAGAAGAGAACCCTGGTGCCCTGCTAACGCTCCGAGAACTCAGTTACCCCCGACGTGAAACGGTTGGGGATATCAGCAAGCGTTTCACTACCACACTGTATGGTCCTGCGGAAAAGCTCAAAGTTCATTATAAGGATGGCAACAGTAACACTTATATAGAGGAGGAATGGGCGGTTGGCTCGGGTGTTATAACTCTTCCCCCTGATGTACGCCGCAGAGCTGGCTACACCGCTATTCATTACGTCATATACAGCAATGGAGCTTGGAGTGACTGGTACGACTCCGGCTGGTTTTATATGTTCGATGCACCTTCTGTTGCTTTTCCTTTTCACACGGGTGTAATCAAAGCAGGCGATGTAACTGTCAGCGGTACCACCAGTGCAGGGGCATCAATGCTCCAGGTTTTTGATGCGCCGGACAAGCCACTGAGTTCACTCATCCTGAACGAGCAAGGCGGTCGGTTCAACATACCCTTGGGTCAACTTTCACAAGGCAACTACCGGATTTTTGTCAGAGAGCGGGTAGTTCCCTTTATACCTGGGGATCTTGACTCGGATATTGTTGCTTTCTCTGTGATTGATCGCGTCCAGATAACTTCGGTACGCGAGGGCTCGACAAGCGTTGAAGGTGCAACCATTCACGGTAGTGGAGCATTGCCGGACGCTAAAGTCGAAGTCTACGGATTGGACTTGGGCGACCTGGTGCTCCATGCCACGGTTAACTCCGATGGTACCTGGAGCACAAGCGCACATCGCTTTGAACCCGGAAAGACGACATTTATTGCTATTCAGGTTTTACGCAATGTCAGCTCAAAAACAAGTTTCATATACGAGTTTACATTTTCGGGTCCCCCGATTATCACCGGACCAGCGCCCTTGCAGGAGCCAGCCTTTTCACTGGACGGTGAAAGAGGTCGGGCTGGTGCCGTGTTGAAGGTATATGAGGATCTGGCAGCAGGCCCCGTCTATGGAACAGCGACTGTGCCGCCAGGTCACCAGCCGTGGACTGTCGCGGTCAAGGGCATTCGCCCAGGCCCCATCAGCCTGGTTGTCGAAGACTCTATTCTCGGGCGCGGTGCACCGCGAGCCTTCAGGATTCGCCCTCCAAAACCTGAATTACCAGTGATCGGCTTTCCAGACGAAACAACGGTGACGTTCTCAGGCAAGGGCCACTACGATCCCGACTTCCCCACGCGAATCCAGTTCACAGTCAAAACAGGTGAGGGCAATGCGCCGGCTGTTGCCGAAGTGCAAAACGATGGTACGTGGACAACCACCGCAACGGGCTGGGAATTGGGCAACCGCACGCTCGTGGCGATTCAACAGATTGCCGACAACCCCAGCGGGTGGATCGACTCTTTGCCTTTCGAATTCGTGGTGGAAAAAAAGCTGTCCCCCGTCAGTAATGTAAAACACACCGACGACTACCAGCCCATCTTCAGCGGTGCAGGTGTCACCAACGCTACCGTCAGCATATGGCTGACTCAAAGTGAGTTTGCTGCGCCAGATGTCGTCGTCAAAAATGGATCATGGTCGACCCGGGCGTCGAACCAATGGGGCCCGACAAACAATCGGAAAATTTCCATACAGCAAACATTGAACGGTTTTGAAAGCTGGCTGGATTATTACGTCAGCATTGCGCCTCGCGAACCCGGTCTCGATGTACCTCCTGAGGACGGACTCAGGCCGATCTTCAGCGGCACCTGCTGGCCGGACGCAGTCGTCAATCTCACGTTCAGCGACAGCGGGTCCTCATTCGCAGCGCAGGTGATCGGGGATGAATGGAGCTTTCAGCGCCCGACTGCGTTTACGGATGGAGTGCCCTACACCATCGAAGCGACGCAGACAGTCGTCGGACTCACATCGAAGCCGGGCTCCCTGACTTTCACGGTCTACAGGGAGCGGCTCAAACCCGCGATCAAAACGCCGCTGCCCGGACAGGAAACCGACAGCGATCTTACGGTGACCGGTGACTTCGGCATGGCAGGCGCTTCGATGCAGCTGTGGGACGCGCAGGAAGGAAAGCGCTTGGGCGATCCCGTGCTTCTCGGGCAAGACGGTCCCTGGTCGGTGTCGCTCACCGGACTCGCCATCAAGACATGGTTCATCACCGCGCAGCAAACCCTCAACGATCGGGCCTCACCAGACAGTGAGGTGCGCGAATTCGAGGTCGTGGTCATGCCGCCCGAGTTCGTGCACCCGCGTCCTGGGGGCGATGTGACGCGCAGGGCAATTCTCTCCGGTACGGGGCGGTCAGAGGGGTTGGTTACCGTTTGGCGCCGCGGGCTCGATGAGCCATTGTTGCGCGATGTCCAGATTGGTGTGGACGGTGCGTGGGAAGCCAGCGTTGAGTTGGAGATCGGCGACAAAATCCTTTGGGCCACCCAGACGTTCGAAGGCAAAACGTCAAAGCCGAGCCTTGATGTGCCGTGTCGGGTCGTGCCTGCCGAGGTGAAGCCTGAATCACCCATTCCCGAAGAAGTCCTTGGCGGTTCAATGACCGTGTCCGGGTTCGCGGTGCCGGGCGACCTCATTACGCTCAAGCGTGGATCAGACGTATTAGGAACAGCCCCGGTGCTGGCCGACGGAACCTGGTCTATTCCGGCAAGGCTGGAGCTACCCGACGGGAATGTCAGCTTCAGCATTGTGGCTTCAAAAGGGGAGTTTCATTCGGCCCCGAGCAAGTGGGAAAGCCAGGTGAGCCTCTTTCTCCCGCAATTCACACACCCGGTGTCAGGCCTATGGGTTTCTCCCACGGTGACCTTCGCGGGCTCGGGCAAACCCGGCATGGGAACGCTCATGAGCTGGTACAGCCCGGATGCCGTGCTGGGCGGCCCCGTTACCGTCACTGAGACCGGTTGGACGGTAACGCCGACGGAGCCGCTGCCCAACGGTGCCCAATGGTGCCGGTTCGGGCAAACCTCCAGTACAGGAATGCCAATCTCAGACGTTGCAGGAAGCGAACGTTTCGATGTGCGAGACGAATCGCCAGGCAATTCTTGAACGTTATTCCGATGAGCGGGCGTAGAACCTGTCAGATATGACAGTAGACGCTCTCTGGTTCGCAGCGCTGAATAGACGGTATCTTCTGCTGCCGTCAAGGTTTCACGCCAGCGCACATCAACTGTTCAAGGATTGACAGCATGGCCAGTAAAAATACGGCGAAAAAACCCGGACTGGAGTTGTTTGAGCAGGTCTTTGGCGAGCAGCAGAACCTGGAAAAGTTCGCCGGTCTGAGGTCCTGGCTGGAACGTGGCAAGTCGATTTTTCCCTTGGTGGAGAAGGGCGCCGAGGGCCTGGCGAAAGACTTCAATATCAGTGTCGAGGAAGCACAAATGCTTGTGCCTCGATTAAACGGGCTGGCGGTTTACCTGCGACGGCAGTTCATCGAGCAGTCATTGACCGGCGAGCCGAAACCGGCACCGTACGCGGCGGGTGGGTTCAACACCGGGCCCAGTTACGAACTCCTGTTCCGCCCGGCATTTGATCAGTTCGCACCGGTTGGCGCGCTTGAAGATGCCACGGGAGTCGTCGCTTATCTGGTAGAAATGTGGAAGTGGGCCGGGGACAACATCGAGAAACATGGTGACCCCAATGAGGTAACTGGCATGATTCCGATCCACACGCGCCGGGGCGATATCAGGGAACTGGTCATCGACCACAACGCGATGCAGCAGACCGTTTCTGCGGTGGACATCACTCTTGGGGTATTGGAAAAGCTTATCGGCTTAACCGAGCCGGAGTTGGAAGACGCCATGATCCTGCGGCGCTATCCGAATGGTTTGCCGTACTACAAGCATTGGGCAACCATCAATGCGGTGGTTGCTCATCATGGTCTGTCGGTGGGGCATTTTGCTCGCTGGACAGATATCGAATATCCCAACTTTCTTCTTGCGTCCGCCTGGGACGAAGGTGCCGGTCGTGCGCTGGCGCATGCCTCGCGGCTGGGGCCGTTTCAGCGAGAGTTGTTGACCGAGGACCTCATTCCCGACGACGCCGACTCTGACACCAGAGAGGCATTCTACTTAAAGAATTACGGTACAACCGGGGTGGACTGGCAGAACCTCAACCAAGTGGATTTTTTCGCTCAGCGCACCAAACTGGATGCCGAAGGCGTGGAAGCTTTTCTGTCAATTCGCCGTTACGCCCCAACACGTTCGCATAACGTGCGTATCTATGCGCTTGCCGACGCGGCGGAAAGCGAGCGTTCCGGTTCAGTCTTTATCAACGGCGGTGAATCACCCGCCATCAGTGTCAATTACGAGAATCTGCTGCACCGATTGAGCGAATCCCCCTTGAACCCGGGGCGATATGATCGGATGAACCGCAAGCGGCGCCTGGATCTATGGCTGAGGCTGCCTCCCGAGGAGGTCGATTCGCTGCTGGTGGCCGCTTTCAACGCCGAATGGGCGGGCATCCCCGATGGCCCTGAAAACCCCGCCATCTGGATGACCGACCATACCGTGCATGCGTTGGGGTTGTTCCAGACCTTGCGTGAAGGCTTCGACTGCAAGGCTGCGGATTTCGCGGTTTTTATCGACAAGTTCTCGATCTATGGCCGCGGGCAGGTAGCGTCACAATTTGATCAGATCTTCAATAATGTCCAGGGAGACTACCGCGATCCATTGCTCCTTGATGACGGTGTGTTTCCCTTGCTACCAGCGCAGGGGGTGCCCGAACTCACCGTCAGCCGAATCTGCAGCGCACTGGAAATCGACCTGCAGACCTACCAGTATCTGGCGTTGGCGATTGCCCGTGCCCATGACCGAACCGACACACTGGTGCGCAGCCCGGAGATTCTGTCGGCGTTTTACCGCCTGGTGAAATTGCCCCGTTTGTTGGGCATGACGCCTGTCGAGGGGCTGTTGATGCTCATGGTGCTTGGCGGGGAGGCATGGGCTGACGGACTGGCGGGCGTTCCGCTGATCAAGGGAAAACCCACGGACGGCGACACTGTCCCCGATGTGTTGGACCTCATTTCGGCACTGGTCGCATGCCGCTACTGGTGTCGAACGCGCAATTTGCCCGTGCTGTGGATGCTGCAACAGGTGGCCGATCCTCAGGTTTCCAATGTGGCGACCGAGCCAGAACTGCGCTTGTTCGAGCAGGTTCGCAATTTGCTGGGCGAGGCATTATTGACTCATACCGGATTTGTGACCGCCGGTGTGCCGCCGCTGGTGGGCCGTGACTGGAAAGACCTGCTGTCTTCGCTGACTGACCCGCTGGGTCTGGTGAAATCTCGCGAGGGTACAGAAGACCAATACGTCGTTTTCGCCAGAGGGGAACTCGACAAGGCGGTCAGGGAGGGGCTGAATGAAGATGACATCAGCGTGCGTGCTCCCATCGTCGAAATCATGCTCACGGTTCTGCTGCAGGCGCGTGCCGCTCAGCTTTCAGTCGCTCGTGAATGTCTGGCTGTTTATACCGGGCAGGATGCAGAACGGGCGCTGAAGACTTTGAACTGGGCGAATTCCAGCGTTTATGAGCTGTTGGTCAGAATCGTCGAGCAGATGGGTGAGGAATGGGCGCTGTCACGCACCCTGCGCGAGGAACCTCTTGATCCGCTGTTTTTTTTGCTGGCTGACATACGTCGGCTTAGCGCCGTCGTGGCCGAACTGGACATCAGCCTCGAAACCCTTGATGCCCTGCTCGATTACGGACTCAACGATTGGTGGGAGCACAACGACCCTGAAGTCTTCACCGTCGCTACCCTGTACTACCTGACGGTTCTGACTCATGCCTTCGAGATCAGCAAGCAGCCTCATACCGAGTTGCTTGAGTACTTGAGGCAGATCCACGAATGGGGAGATCCGAAGGATTTGTCCACCGACGCGCTGCGCCTCGCACAGCGGGCATCGGAGGTCTGGCTGGCACGGTTTTTCGACTGGAGCGAGCAGGAAGTGAATGAATGCATCGGGCGAATCGACCCGCAATACAAGTTATTGAAAAACCTCCAGCAGCTGGATCTGTTGGTCCGGGTACGCGAACTGGCCACCCATACCAATATGGATGCGGTGACCATTTTTCTGCTGGGGACGCTGCCTGAAACCGTCGACAAGCCGATTTACAAAGACGCTGCCGAGCATGCCTCGTTGAGTCTGTGGGAAACGGCGCCAGCAGTTCGCCCATCCGCCGAGCTGCGGGCACCACTCATCAACATGCAGATTGTGCCGGATAACTCTGAGGTGATTGCCGGCAGTGGGGGCAAGATCATTTTCACCATCACGCTGACAGATCAGGACGGCAAGGCGCTCAGCGGTGTATCCATTCGCGGACAGGCCAGTCTTGGCACGCTGGTCATCGGCAAAACCCAGCCAGAAACGGGAATCGCCACGGCAACCTACACGCCAGGGAAGGTCATGGGGGCTGAGCGTCCGCTGTTTTGGGTGCCCTTGATCACGCCGCAGGAGGGGCCGCTCATCCAGTTGACGGACGACGGTCTGAACCTGGATTTCCCCGCGCCTTTCATGTCCAGAGTGCCCACCGGCGTTGTGCCAGCGGGACAAGCGGTCGAGTTGTCCGCCGTGCTCATGGATCGCTTCGGCAATCTGGGCAAAAACCGCTTGGTGCGTTGGTCCGCCACCGCCATCGGTGACGAGCCTTTATTGGCCGTTGAGGCGGTGATTCGGCCCCTGCAGGGCCAGACCACTCAGCAAGGTATTGCCCGAGCGGTTATCTCAAGTCCGACGGGAGGCACATTCGTTTGCACCGTACTCTCGGAAACCAGCGAAAACGCTGTGGATTTTGCACCGATTGCATTCGCGCCTCTGCCCACTTCCGAATGAAGCATGACGTTTGCGCAGCCCCGCCAGAAGGTGAAGATCATGAGCCAAAGCATCATCAACGATTTGCTGGAACAACGTCGCACTGCACTGACGGAGTATTGCCTGGGCCACTTCGGCGAGAGCGATGGCCGGTTCCGCATCATAAAGAATGCTGACCATCTGAATGAATTGTTGCGTCTGGACTCGCTCGATACGCAAAAAGTGCCCAGTGCACTGGGCGCAGAGGCGATCAGCTGCGCGCAGAAATTCATCAATGCCGCCTACCGCAAGCTTGAGCCGGGGTATTCAAAGACAGAATTCCCCGAAGAGGATCAGAAACGCTGGCAACTGTACAGAAGCTATGCGGACTGGTCGGCGTGGATGTTGCTCCTGATGTACCCGGAAAACTACATGACGCCGTCCGCGCTGTCTCGCGCGACTCGTTTGTTCCAGGCGTTGATGACCGATCTGAACCAGACACGGTTAAGCACCGATTCGGTATTGACCGCTCTGCGTACCTATCTGAAGTCCTTTGAAGAAATCTGCAACCTGGAAGTCATCAGTGCTTTTCTGCATGGCACCACGGCCGTGGATGGGCGCTATTTCATTGTTGGCCGCGAGCGTGTGACGCCTTACCGATACTTTTGGCGCGAAGCGCAGATCGAACTGACGCCGACCTGTACCGACGTCAATCCAGCGGCGTGGAACGAGTGGGAAATGATCGATGTCGGGGCGACTGGAACCGTGCTGGATGTGCGCCCGGTGTTCTGGAACGGCAGGCGGTGTCTGGTCTGGGCTGAGCTTTCAGACAAGCTCGGAGTGAAAGACAAGGATGGCTATGTTCCCCACAAGTTGAGCATCAACATAGCTTTCAGATCGCAGAACGGAGACTGGTCGCCGGCTACAAATCTGCAGAGCATTCCGGATCTCGACGCCCCTCCTGCAGCCGGTAGCCGCTTGATCGCCACCGTCCGTGTTACCGAAAGTCATCCCAATGGCTTTCTTGGCATTCTGTTTTTCAACGGTGATGACGCGCAGACGCCGGTAATGCGCGATGTGTTGTTTCGGCCACTCCCTGAGTATGAAGGCGGCTGGCTGGAAAAACTGGCGCAACGTTTCGACAGTGTTCTCACCGTCCAGCATTCGTTGACTGAACAGATACGACCGAAAATGGTTACGACGATCCAGACGCCCGGAACGCTGACTGACGTCTACGAACTGGATGCTTTTCTGCTGACTCACTCCACGGGAGACATCCTGGCCGTCAGGGGGATTTGCCGGCCAAATCGCACCGGGGGCGTGGCAACCGTCGGTTTCGATTTGACGCTGACCAGCGAACCCTCGGCCGGGGATCCGAAGCAAACCAGTGGCGAGCATTTAATAGCTGGCGGATGGGCCACCGACTGGCTGACCTACACGCGTGGTTCAGGCGGCTTCACCAGCCCCATCACCTTCACTTTCGGCGCTACTTCTGTTGCAACTTATGGCCGTAAACAGTTCGTGCTGACAATGACCGGCATCAAGGGTTTCGACCCCGCGGTACTGGAAAAGAATCGGCATGACGCGGCGCAGTTTCTGGCCTTCAACAAACCGGGAACACTGGCGCGGGTACGCCTCAATTCGCTGTTTGGGCCGCAGTTGGTCGGGCTCGCCAATATTTCTGTAGATGCGGTGCTCGACTGGACAACGCAGTTTCTGGTTGAGCCGCCCTCTGAAGCCGGGCCGGTCATTGAGCCCAACGGTGCCTTCAACGGTGCCAATGGCCTGTATTTCTGGGAACTGTTCTTTCATCTGATTCATCTGGTGGCTATCCGTCTTCGCGATGAAAATCGTTATCGCGAGGCTGAAACCTGGTGGCGCAGGGTGTTCGATCCGCAAGCGACCGCGCAGGTTTCAGATCCCCGGCAGGAAAGCGACAAGCCGGACTACTGGCGCTGCCGGCCGTTGGTGAGTCCCGGCAATGCCGGCCCTGAGTGTCTGGCAGAAGATGATCCGTACGCCATCAGTTACGCGGCGCCAAAGCACTTTCAGATCCTGACGTTCATGGAGTTCGTCAAAAATCTGATCGAGGAGGGGGACTGGTATTACCGCCAGCAGACGCGGGACAGTCTGGTGCTGGCCAAGGAGTGTTTTCAGCAGGCGCAGGACTTGATGGGCGACCCGCCTTCGGCGCGCTCGGTGACCGATTGGCAGGCACAAACGCTCGGGGCGCTGATTGACAATAGTGCCGCGCGCCCAACGCTGGAAGCGTTCGAGAGAACGCATGTGTATTCCCTTGCAGACGTACCGCCCTCGGCTGATTTCGCACCCACCATGGGGCTGCTCGCGACTCCACCGTTCAAACTGCCGACCAATGAACATTTGCTGGCGCTGATCCAACTACCCCGGCAGCGCCTTTACAACTTGCGTCATTGGTTGAGCATTGATGGCAAACCGCTCGAATTGCCGCTGTATGAACCGCCGGGTGATCCTGCGCAGCTGCTCCGTGATCTGGCAGCAGGAAACACCGCCGGGCCACGGCGAATGGGCGGGCGCCCAGTCATCAACGGCTATGGCTGGCGAGTGACCAGCGACTTTGCCCTGCGGTCTGCACAGGAGCTGCAAAGCCTCGGCAGTGAACTGCTGCGCTTCATGGAACAGCGCGACACAGCGCAACAGGTGGAGTTGCAACAAAGGCATCTGGTTGAACAAGCCGAGTGGACGAAAGCCATTCAGGAAAAATCCCTCGCTCAGATGAACGTGACGCTGGCGGCTTTGCGCGAAAGTCACGCCACCGTGAAGCTACGTGCTGATGAATACGCCGCCTGGTTTGACGAGAACGTCACGGCAGAAGAATACAAGGTCATGGATGACCTTCACGCTGCCAAGGAACTCAATCAGGGCTCGGTGGCCGTTCAGGCTGCAGCGGGAGCGATTTCGGTCATTCCCAAAGTCTTTGGTGTGGCCAATGGCAATGCCTTTCCCGAAGGCGTGTTACATGCCATCGCCCATGGCTTGCAGATTGCTTCGATGGGCAAACAGGCCGATGCGGAAAAAAGAGCGGTGACAGAGGGCTATCGACTGCGACGCCGCGAATGGGGCTTGCAACGCAACCTGGCACTCGCCGAACTGCTGGCGCTGGACGAGCAGATCAACGCGCAGGTAATTACCGTGGAGGCTGCCCAGGCCAGTTTGCAATTGGTCTTGCAAACCAATCGTCAGTCTTTGGCGGTGTACGACTTTCTGCAGAAACGCACTGCCCACAGCCAGCTTTATGACTGGTTGCTGGGACAACTCAAGGCGTTGTATTACCAGGCTTATGATGCAACTTACAGTCTGTGCATCAGTGCTCAGGCATCGCGCATTGCACAAACCGGTGATTACGACTCACAGACGATTTTGCCCCAGGCATGGTCCGAGAAGCATCACGGTTTGTTGGCTGGTCAGCAGTTGGTTGGCTTTGTGATGCGCGAGCAGCGCGATCACCTGCAAAGCTTCGAGCGACGTATCGAGCGGGTCAAGACTGTTTCCTTGCGACAACTCTTCGCTGACACCGTCGAGCCGCAGCCTGACGCCCACGACTGGGCGACGGCGCTTGGAAACCTGCAAACTCACGGACGCCTCGCGTTTTGCGTGAGTGAGTTGAACTTCAATCGCGACCATCCCGGTGAATACTGCCGGTTGATCCGCTCGGTCGAATTTGATTGCCCGGCATTGCTCGGACCCTACGAAAACCTCAGGGCCACGCTGACCCAGACTGGCAGTCGTACCGTCGTCCGGCCAGTGCCACAGGCGGTGGAATATCTGCATGACCCCGACAGCAAGCCGGCACCTGCCGATGTGGTGTTCAACACGCGCTCGGGGCAGCAAATCGGCATTTCCCGAGGCGTTGCTGATGATGGGCGCGTCATGGAGGACGAGGATTCGGGGTTGCTTCGCGCTTTTGAATGTTCGGGCGCGGTTTCCTGTTGGGAAATCCGTTTTCCGTGGTGGGGCGAGCCGGCTCAATCCGCCGTGCTTGCATCCATTACCGACCTCATCATCACTATCCGCTATACGGCCAAGGCCGGTGAGCCGACCTTCGTACTGGCAGTGGAAAACCTGGTGACAGAAGCCGAAGCGGATGCTTTGCAACGCAATGCCGAACGGAGTCGTCATCGTGCTTAAACCAGGGATTCAAGCCGAGCGCAATCTGGTCATCAATGGCGACTTCTCCCAGAGCCTCGCGCAGTGGAAAAGGGGGCCGGTCAACCCGGCTTATGTCGTGACCAAGCCCGAGCAGTTGGAAAGTGGCGAGCGCATGAATATCCTCTCTGCCATGGACGGTTCTTCGGCTTATCAGGAGATCAGCCTATTCAAAAGTTCCAGTAACGACGTCAGGTATGTCATCAGCTTTCTTTGTGAAATGGACCACGATGAGGAGGGCCTGCTGGAGCTCAGTGTGGCCGGGCTGCCTGATACGCAGAAAATTCCCTTGGTCGTGGGCGCTCGCCGCGATCGAACGGTCGATCTTCTGCGCCAGCGCGATGGCCTGCCTCGAATGTTCCGACCGCGCTCGTACATAGTGGATGTGACATTGCCGCTTGTGGATACCGACATTCTCAAAGTCCACGCCATCAGTCCGGTCAACAAAGAGGGCGACTACTTCTCTTCATTGCGGATCACCCGGATCAATCTTCAGTTGCACTTGCCGGCGGCGCAGCTGTTGACGCTGCAACTGGACGGGCAGCAATTGCCAGTGGGCAGTGCCGTGCCTCTTTGTCTGGGCGCGCTTGGTTCGGCAGCGCACCGCTTCAAATGCATCCATGCGCAGGATGATGCCTGGCTGGGTACACGGGCGTCCTTGAACATCAGGAACAACCCGCAGGGCGCAATCGTCGCCGATCCAGATTGGGGCCGGGACAAACCGCTGGATGACTTCTGGCGTCTTGATTGTCCGGAGATTGACGGCGACCCCCCCTATCTTTTCACTCTGCGGTTAGCTAACGAGTTCAACGCTCCTGTGCTGGACATTCCGGTCTCACTGGGTGACCACCGGCTTGAGTTCATTCAACTCAAAGAGGCAGCGCATTACGTGGTTATGGAGCATGGCCAATCCATCAGGGTTGGCGTTTGCGTGGGTTCGTATTACACCGATAAGGCGCTGCAGGGAAAGACGGTCACCTGGACGGTAGATGGAGCTGCCATGAACACCAGGACGCCAACCGATCGTGAGGGCTGGGCCTGGTTTGAACAACAACCGAGCGCGGCCGGCGATGTGCAAGTTCAAGCTTCGGTCGAAAGTCTCTACTACGCCAGCGGCGCAGTGACTCACGTCTTTGAGGTCAAGGTATTGGCGACCGACCCGCTGAAGGAGCTTTGCACGCTGGATGCGCAGGGAGTAGCGCATTCCTGGGAACAGATGGGATACCCCAACCGCGGGACAGTGTACGACTTGCGGATCCGCTTCCCTGAGATTCTCTGGAACACCGATGTGATGCTGCACTGGATTGGTGAACCTGCCGATAAATTGGGTGTTACCGTTTCGCCACCGCTTGAAACAGCCGCTCGTGTAGGTCCGGATGGATTACTTGAATATCATCTGGATAACCAGGACAGACAGGATGGCCGGTTTTCTCTGCAACTGAGCTCTGCGCATCTGTTGGCAAGTTCGCCTGCCAAACCCATGTCGCTGGCGCGCAATGACGTTACACCTGGTGAGGTGCGAGGGCCTGACAGGATTTGTGTGGTGGACGAAAACGAAAGTGCCCGGATGTGGGTGCAGGTGCTGCACAAGACCGCATCGGGAACCGGCGGCCCGGTAGAGGGAGCCCTGGTGTTCTGGAAGGAGCTGGATGGCAGCGTGACGAGGACCCTGACAGGCACCGGTGGCTGGGCCAGTCATAGCCATCAGCCTAAAGGTGCGGGAGACCATCCTGTGACGGCCATCATCAAGGCTCATGAAGCAGCCGAGCCGAGCGAGATGGAATTCGTCGTGAAGGCAATTGCGACCAGTGTCTGGAAGGAACATGTGACGATAACTCTGGATGGTGAAGCAGTTGATCTTCAAACCATCGGATTGGTTTGCCGGCATGGACAGACACACATACTCAAGGTCACCCCTATTCCCGGCAGCCCGTGGAGCGGCAGCAAAAGCATCAGTCTGCATTGGCGAGACGGTGATCCGGCAATCGGTCTGAAACCGGCTAACCCCGGCACTTCTTTCCCGCTGGGGGCAGATGGATTGACATGGAACCTGGCTTCCAGCGCCGACGAAAGTCTGAGCAGACCCTTTGAGTTGCGTTTGCGGGCTGGTGCTGTTGCAGATGATCGCGAGATGTGCGGGCGATTCGTCAATCCGGACCTGGCTCGGGAACTTGGCGTCAGGCTGGATGGAGTAACGGCAGCACTCGATGGGCAGAAGCTATATCCCTGCCTCGGTGCGGATCATCAGTTTACCGTCTGCCTCAATGAGTTAAGTCCGCTGGTGGGCCTGTCAGCAGTCCTGGAGTGGTCGGGAACGCCTGCCGACGAACTGAATGCAATCGTGAGTCCGCCCTTGAAGCAATCGCAACCGCTGGGTGCAGAGGGCGCTTTCTGGCAACTCGATTTCTGCAGCAGCACAAAGGCGGACGACTTTGCGCTCGCTGTACACCTGCCTCAACTGGTATTTGTCGGTCCCGTCACACCCATGGTTCTGGCAAATAATGCCCTGAGTTTCAATTACATACTGGAATCACCGGTGGACCCGGTAGTGGATCTGGATCGAGCGTGGACGTGGGCTAATGTCGTGTCGCGTTATACCGGGGAGGCGGTTGCCGATGTGCCGGTGACATGGCGCTCGGGCGGCGACCCCGTAACGGACAACACCGACGACAATGGTAACTCCGGTTTCGCCGTGCTCCCGGAGAGCACCGACATGCAGACGGTGCAGGCGAGTTTGCTCAGCCTCTACGACAACACCTCAGAGCAGAGAATCGTCACATTCAAACCGTTGGCAGAAGATCTTTGGCCGCAGATCAAGGTGAGCTTCGATGGCCAGACGAGTCAGGTCTGGGGGAGCGCCACGGGGTTTCCCCGCCGAGATGGCGTTCACAGTATCGTGGCGTTTTTCCCGGAAGAGTTCGAAGGGCAAACTGTACGTCTGGGTCATATCGGCACTGCGCCATCCACCTTGGGCAATCGATATGAGCCAGAGCTGGGCGTGGCGCAGGTTGTCACTAACGGAGTGGCAAGGTTCGGGTTGCGCGCGGGAAATTTTACCGACGGCAGTTTTGCGTTGCAGCTCTCCGCCGAACGGCTGGCACGGCTGTCGCCGGCCAATGCGATGTCGCAGGGCGCAGGTTCGCGGGTAATGAAGATCAGCTCGGCGGCCAGCAAGGCCGGTGCGGAGCTTGTTTGGGGAGATGTCTTCGAGGAGTCCATCCAGGTCGTTTCGTCCATCAGTGGAAAACCGATGGCAGGTGTGCTGGTAACGTTCATGCACCCTGACCTTGGTGTTTTGGATGCCGAGACCGATTTTTATGGAAGGGCGACAGTTTGCTTTGCTCCCACGACTCCAGGTGACAGTCAGGTCATCGCAACGGTTGGCGATGTTGTCAATTCGGCTTCGATTGCATTGGATCTTTTCCTCGCGCAACCGAGGCAGATCGCCCAGCTTTATGAGTCGTCCGACTCCCGGCAGCCTTTCGACGAAGCCCGGGCGCAAGCGAAGGCCAAAGTGATTTCTGCGTTGACCGGCCTGCCCTTGGCAGGAGTGACCGTGACGTGGGAGTTTGCCGGGCACGTTGTGACCTCGGTGACCGATCACGAAGGTATTGCCGACTGGACTTCCATGCGTTTGAGTAACGGCGATAGCGTCCTCTCAGCAACGATTGAAGGCGGCCTGGCCGGTTGGGACATGGCTGTATTGGCTTATGGCGGGCAACTGCCGGTGATTGAATCGCTCACCTGCGACAGGGCTACAATCTATCGCGCAGATGAGGTGAACGCCTGGGCAGTCGTCAATATCCACTCCGGAGGCACACCCGCAGCAAACCTGCCAGTCAATTGGCGATACGCCGGCAAATCGCTGCCGTCGTCGGTTTCCGACGAGCTGGGAATCGCGCCGGTAAAATTCCAGCCTACTGAGGTCGGCCAGTTTGATCTGGTGGCTTCGCTGAATTCGGGCGCGGTTTCGCTGGCAAGGATCAACGTGGTTGCCCGACCCAGCGTTATCTTGCGTTCCATTTATGCAGTGCCCCTCATCGGCCAGGTGGGCAAGCCTGTGACGATTGCCGTGCAAGTGGTAAAAAATCTGGCCGAGCCAGTGGTCGATATGAGCGTGCTCTGGACCGTTGATGATGTTCCGTTGAGAGGGACTGTCAGCGATGACAAGGGATGGTCGAAGGTGGTTTTTGCACCGGTTGAAACTGGCTCGGTCATTGTCAGGGCAAGCGTGAATAACCCTGTAGGTACCGCCGAAATTTCATTGACTCTGGTCGTAGTCTGAGCCTGCGGTCGCGCTAGAGCGTGGCGGACTTTTTCCAGTCAAGGTAGCGGGTCACCAGCGCGGCCCCGAATTGCGCGGACCGAACATCCATCACTGCTACTCCATGAGCATTCAACCGCTCATGGAGTTCGGCCCGTTCATTCAAATAATCTACCGTGCCGCAGTAGGCCAATGCTTCGGGCAGCGTTTGCACCGCGGTCTGGCGCAATGTATCCAGCGCTTCTTCCCGCAGGCTCGCCACCAATACCCGATGGTGCACGCTCAGGCGCTTGACCGCGCCCAGCAGTTGATCATCTTCATCGCGCAAATTGGTCACCAGCACCACCAGCGCCCGGCGCTGTTGGCGAGCCAATAACTGGCTGGCGGCAGCTTGATAATCGGCAGGACGTTGCGTGCTCTCCAGGTCATGAACAGCGTTGAGCAAAACGTTCAGTTGGCCGCCTCCTTTGACCGGCGCCACGTGGCGCGGCTGATCACCGGCAAAGGTACTCAGCCCCACCGCATCGCCCTGACGCAGGGCTATATAACCGAGCAGCAGACAAGCATTGAGCGCATGGTCGAATTGCGATAGCTCACCGTCCCGACTGCGCATCTGCCGGCCGCAATCAAGCAGGAAGATGATCTGTTGATCGCGTTCATCTTCGTACTCCCGGGCAATCGGCGTGCGCTGGCGGGCGGTGGCTTTCCAGTCGATCTGGCGCAGGCTGTCGCCCTCGCGAAATTCGCGCAGTTGATGAAATTCCATGCCCTGACCACGACGTTGCTGCTGGCGCACGCCGAGCTGGCTGAGCCAGTTGTCGACGGCGCGCAACTCACCGCCGTAGAGCCGGGCGAAATCCGGGTAGATGCGGGTTTGATCGATGACGTCGAGCAGGCGTTTGCCTGACCACAAACCGAGCGGGCTCGGCAGGTTGATTTCGCAGTGTTCAACGCTGAAATGCCCGCGCTTGGTTGGGCGCAGACGGTAGCTGATCTGACTGGTTCGTCCGGGTTGAAGCTCGACGTTCAGCGGCAAATGTTCAAATGCGAGACCGTCGGGAACATGGTCGAAGAGTTCGATGTTCAGCGGTTCGGCGAAGTCATGGGTGATTTCCAGTGTCACCTCTGCCCAGCGGCGAAGCGCCAGGCTGCCGGGCATCTGCCGTTTGACGCGCGGCGAGGGCAGGCGTCTTAGGCGCACAGCGTCGATAATCGCCAAGGCCAACAGCGCCAGCAGTAGACCCCAGTTGATCGAAATCAGGCTGGACGGGAGGTCGATCTGCAACGCTTGCAACGCGCCGAGCATAATGCTGATAACCAGCAGCAGCGCGAGCCAGATCAGCAGCAAACGCGACGGTTTCACAGGCGCGGAGCCGGCACTTGATCGAGCAATTGCGTGAGCACCTGATCGACCTGCAGGCCTTCGATATCCAGCTCCGGCGCGATGCGCACGCGATGGCGCAGCACCGCCAGTGCGCAGCCCTTGATGTCATCGGGAATCACGAACTCGCCGCCACGCAACAATGCTCGGGCACGGGCGCAACGCACCAGAGCGATTGAGGCGCGCGGCCCGGCGCCGAGGGTCAGCCCCGGCCAGGTGCGGGTGCTGCGTGCCAGGCGCACGGCGTAATCGAGAACCTGATCGTCCAGCGGCAAATCACTGGCGATACGCTGCAAGGCTTGCACATCCTTGGCCTGCAACACCGTGCGCAGCGGTTGCACATCGAGCATGTCGGCGCGGGTCGAACGACACACCTGACGGACCATGTTCAGTTCCTGATCGGCATCGGGGTAATCCATGCGCACCTTGAGCATGAACCGGTCGAGTTCGGCTTCCGGCAGCGGATAGGTGCCTTCCTGTTCGATCGGGTTCTGCGTGGCCAGCACCATGAACGGTTGCGCGATGGGCAGCGCGCGACCTTCGAGCGTCACCTGGCGTTCCTGCATCGCTTCAAGCAATGCCGCCTGGGTTTTCGCCGGGGCGCGGTTGATCTCGTCGGCCAGCAGCAGATTGGTGAACAGCGGCCCTTTGCGCAGCTTGAACTGCTCGGTCTGCAAGTCATACACGGCGTGGCCAGTGACGTCGCTGGGCATCAGGTCGGGGGTGAACTGAATGCGCGCGAACTCGCCGCCGAAGCAGCGCGCCAATGCCCGCACCAGCAAGGTCTTGCCCAGACCGGGCACGCCTTCGAGCAACACATGGCCCCCGGCAATGAGTGCGGTCAGGACGTCGTCAACTACAGCATCCTGGCCGATCAGCGCCTTGTTCAATTCATTGCGCACTGCCTGCGCCAACTGGCTGGCACGCTGGCGCTGCTGGGCGGCGTGCGTCGCGCTGCCGGGCTCGATCTGTTCAGTCATAACGCGTTCCTCAAGGTTTGCAGATGAGCGACCTGACGGCTGAATTCGGCGCTGGACAAACGCTGCTTCGGTCGTGGGCTCAGGGCCTGGCTGATGGCGCGGGTGGGTTGCCGGGTCAGGCGCGATAACGCCAGCCATTGCTCGGCCACGTTCAATTGGTCGAAACCGGGATGGCGGCGGCGGGCGCGGCGCAGGATGTCTTGTTGCAAGGCTTGCAGCAGCGCCTGCTGGCCGTTGTGACGCAGGAGGAAATCGGCACTGGCACGCAGATGCTCCAGCAGTTGGCGGCGACCTGCTGGCGCCGGCATTTGCACCGGGCCGTGGCGTACGCCGGCCTGCCACAACCACAGGCCGATCAAGGCGAGCAGGGAGACAATGGCCTGCGGGAAGTAGCGCCAGAGCAAGGTCCACAAGCCATCGTGCGCCGTGTTGTAAATCAGCGTGACGTCGGTGTCGGCGCTCAGGTACCAGAGTAGCCAGGCGTTGTCGTATTTGCCGATAGCCGGGGTTTTCCACAGCTCGGCATCGGTGACCACGGTGACCGTGCCGAGGCCGTACACCCGCTGCATCATGTGCGTGGCCTTGGCGCTGTTGGCCCAGGCTTGCGCGACATTGTTCGGGTCGTCGAGGTGGAAGTCGGTGTCGAACCCGGCGTAGGCCGGCGCGTCTTCGTCTTCCAGATAGAGCTTGGTCAGTTTCGGGAAACGGTCCTTTTCCACTTCTTCTGGCGGATCTTTCAAGTCCTTGCTCAGCGACTGGTGCAGTTGCACCCGGTCGAGGAGCAGATCGTTGCTTTGTTGACTTTGCGCATCCCACAGCGACTCGGCGACGAACACCAGACGTCCGCCGGCGCGAGTCCAGTTCAGCACCTGATCGACTTCATGCGGCGTCATCCTCGCGCGCTCCCCGAACAACAGCAGCGTATGACCGTGCGGCTCGGTGTGTGGCAGCACCGCCAGCGTCTCGGCATGATTGGCCGCGAGGCCGCGCTCGCGCAGGAACATTTCTGCTGCCAGATACGGGTTGGCTTGCGCCGTCGGCGAGGGGCCGTGATCGATGACTTCCTGATACGGCCGTGCCTTCAAATAAAGGAAAAGGCTCAAGCCGCCAAACAGCAAAAGCGCCAGCGCAGCCAGCGACCAGCCGATGCGCCGGCTCAATGCCGAGCCCCTTTGCTGAACAATTCACGCCAGCCGTTGCACAACTCCGCTTGCACATGAGCCGGTGGAATCCGGTGTCCGTAGGCCATGTTCTGCCAGTGAACCGTCAGGTTGCGGCTGTAGGCGAGCAGGTCCGGGCGTTGTAATTGCTCAATGCGTTTGAGGATCTGGTTTTCCGTGTCGGCGGCTTTCAGCGTCAGGTCAACATCATGCAGCAGATGGCTCAGCAGGCCGCGATAGAGCAGGCCCAGCGCGGCGCGAGGTTCGCTCAGCCACAACTGTTCGGCGCTGGCGGCGATGTCATTCGGCAGGGTTTCACGGTTCAGATCAAGGCCGAAGACTTGCGGCGGCGCCGGTGGTTTGCTGCGTGATGGCAGGTTCGGGCGACGACTGACGAAGGCCCGGAGAAACTCGCGATAACGCCAGATCAGCCAGCCCAGCGCGGCAATCAGCGCGCCCCACAACAGCGCCTCAATCACGTTCGCCAAGACATCAAGGTGTCGACTATCGAGCCAACCGAGAAGGGTTTTCAGCCACTGCGGTGCCTCACCCGCTTGCGCGTCCTTGGCCGGACTCGCCGGGTCGTCTCCGAAGCGATAGCGGGTGACGCTTTCCTTGTTCTTGAACGGCGGTTGTTCCAGCAGCGACTGGATGCTGTCACGCGCGGCCTGGCTGGTCAGTGGCTGATTGAGCAAACGTGGAGCATCCGGCGCATCGCTGGCCCATACCGGTTGCAAATTCGGCAGCAACAGACACGCGGCCAGTAACACACCGAGCACGCCGTTGTTCAAGCGCTGACGCAAACGGCGAAAGACCAGCTCGATATCCCAGGCTTCCAATTGCGTGCGGCGGTTCAGGTACAGGCTGAAACCGCAGGCAACATAAACCGGCCCCCAGACAACCAGAATCAGCGCATAAAAAGCATTGGTCAGGTGTTCCAGCCATTTCCAGTCCTGGTCCGCCGTGAGCAGCAGCGACTGCCAGTTCCAGTCGGTTTCGATCTGCTGCGGCAACATCATGTAGAACAACAGCATCAGGCCGATCCACAGCGCGGTTTCCAGATGCAAGCCGATGATCGTCAGCCATTGCGCGGCGCCGCCGTTGCGTTGCAGCAGCACCTGCAGACGTTGTTGTCTGGCCTCGCCGTCGAGACCTTCGAGTTGCGTCACCGGCAGCACAAAGCTGCGACTCAGACTCAGCCGTCGCCAGGTCAGACTCGCGAACAGTTGCGGCTTGAGCAACCGTGGCCATTCACGCAGGGCTTGTTTGAGGGTTGGCGTTTCGCCGAACAGCGCTTTGGAAAGGATGTACAGCGGCAGGCGTTCATACGCCGGTTTCAACCACCAGAAAATGAACACAGCCAGCGACGGCGAATCCCACAGCAACAGGCTGAGTAAGGCGAACAGCGGCAGGGTGACGATTGCCCAACTGGTCATCAATAACCGGCGATGCTGCTGGCTCATCAGTACACCCAGGTCCATGGCTTCCCAGGTCGTGCGCGGGCGGATCACTACGCTGGCGTCACTCAGGCGCATGGCGGGTCCTTCCGGCGAACAGCAGATAAACTGCGACGGCCAGCCACAACGCGGTGCCGACGGCGTATTTGGTCAGCGGCGTGACGCTGGTTTTCGATGACCAGTAAGCCTCGACAAATGCCGCGATCAACAGAAACAACATGACCCCGCACACCAGCAACACGCTTTTGCGCGCGGCCAGCCGCAGTGCTTCGCCGTGTGTCTGGCGTCCTGGTGCAATCAGCGCCCAGCCGAGCTTGAGGCCGGCTGCACCGGCGAGGGCGATCGCCGTCAGTTCGAACGCGCCGTGGCCGATCACGAACGACCAGAACGTCTGACCAAAACCGATTTCGCTGAGGTGCCCGGCCACCGCACCGATGATCATGCCGTTGTAGAGCAGGAAAAATGCACTGCCGACACCTATCAGCAAACCGCTTGCGAACGTCTGGAAGGCGATGCCGATGTTGTGCATCACGTAATAGCCGAACATCACCCAGTCTTCGCTGGCCGCCCGTTCCGCCGAGCGCCCGAGGTGGCCGGCAACGGGGTCGTACATGCCCTGCATCTCGCGCACCTGGTCGGCGGGGATCAGGTTGTAGATCAGTTCCGGGAACAGATAAACCAGCAGTCCAAAACCGATCACGCTGCCGAAGAACAGCAGGCTGGCGACCGCGACGAAGCGCCATTCTTCGCGCACCAGTCGCGGAAAGTCGGCGAGGATGAAACCGAGGACTTGCGCGCCGAGGCGACTGCGATGGCGGTACAGCTGTTGATGGCCGCGCAGCACCTGCTGCTGCAATGAATCGATCAGAAAACTGCTGTAGCCGCGCTCCTGCGCCAGAGCCAGATGTTGGCAGATGCGTCGATAAGCCTTGGGGAAACCGGCCACTTGCGAAGTGTCCTTGCCGTGTTCGAGGCGTTCGAGCGCCACGGCGAAGCGTTCCCATTCGGCCTTGTGGCGAGTCTCGAACAGGCTTTGCTTCATGTGGCCGGCCCCAACAAACCGCGCGCGATGCCGTTGAGTTCGGACACCGCTTTGGGCGCGGCAATGTGCAGCGGCTGCGCCAGCAACACCGCCAGCTCATTGACCCGAGCCGGCGAAAGCTCTGCCTGTCGCTCGGCGAAACCGAGCACGGCGCGTTGTTCATTGAGGGTGAGCGGGACCGGGCAGCGCCGCGGTTCGGCATCAGGCAACTGCGGGCGGCTCAGCGTGCGTTCGCTGTAGACCACCAGGGTGCCGGCGGCAATATCGCCGAGGCGTTTGAAGGTCGGGTGGTGCAGGCAACTGAGCGCACCAAGGAAATAGCCGAAGGGCAACAGGTCGACAAAACGCAGCAGGTTGCGCAGCAGCGAGGCCGACCAGCCGATCGGCGTGCCGTCGTCGTGCACAACGCGCAAACCCATGTATTGTTTACCCGGCGAGCGACCCTGACGGAGCACCTCGAACAGCACCATGTACCACCAACTGATGGCAAACAGCAGCAAGGAACCGAGGCCCATGCCCAGCTTGCCGAGAAATGCCAGCGCGATGAACAGCACGCCGAGGATCAACCCGCGAATGCCCAGATCGATGGCAAACGCCACGGCGCGCACCATCAATCCGGCAGGGCGCAACGGCAGGTCGATGCCTTCCGGCGTTTCGACCTGATGGCGCGTATCCAGCGGTGCTTTCCTTCGCGGTGCTGTGGGTTCGAGCATGGGCTACCTGAAATTCGCCTGTTCGGGATGCAAGTGCGCCTGATGCTAGCAGCCTCTCGGGGGGAAACGACATCACTATGTATTGCACAGCGTGTAACCACTCCGTAGAGGCTGACAATACTGGCCCTTGTGGGAGCGAGCTTGCTCGCGAAGGCGCAGTGACAGGCAGCCTCAATGTTGAAGGTGCTGGCCCCTTCGCGAGCAAGCTCGCTCCCACAGTTCGAGTACCTTTAAGCTGTAGGAAATTGGAAAAAATGCTGTTCGGAGGACAAGAGACTGGCTCCGGAGTCGGCTGAGCGCCTAGACTTCGCCGATCTTCTGTTCAGGATTCGCCCGTGACTTCAATCTTCTGGTACGACTACGAAACCACTGGCATCAATCCGCGCAACGACCGACCGCTGCAAGTGGCCGGGATTCGCACCGACCATGCGCTCAACGAAATCGACGAGCCGGTCAACCTCTATTGCCAGCCCAGCGAAGACATCCTGCCGCACCCGGCGGCGTGCGCGATCACCGGCATCACCCCCGGCCAGCTCGCTGAAAAAGGCCTGAGCGAAGCCGATTTCATGACTCGCGTGCATGCGCAACTGGCCGCACCGGGTACCTGTGGCGCCGGTTACAACACCTTGCGTTTCGACGATGAGATGACTCGCTACAGCCTCTATCGCAATTTCTTCGACCCCTATGCCCGTGAATGGCAGGGTGGCAACAGTCGCTGGGATCTGATTGATGTGGTGCGCGCCGCTTACGCATTGCGCCCGGACGGTCTGGTCTGGCCGACCGATGATGAAGGCCGCGTGACCCTCAAGCTCGAACGCCTGACAGCGGCCAACAATATCGATCACGGGCACGCTCACGAAGCCCTGTCGGATGTGCGCGCCACCATCGCGTTGGCGCGGCTGATCCGCGAGAAACAACCCAAGCTCTACGAGTGGCTGTTCCAGTTGCGCAGCAAACAGAAGGTGATGGATCAGATCCGCCTGTTGCAGCCACTGGTGCATGTGTCCGGGCGCTTCTCGGCGGCGCGCAGTTATGTCGGCGTGGTGCT
>Ga0307411_10000135_pt1 | contig 23391 bp, 15 predicted proteins | sample DK1Ometagenome_2_FD_203712 | JGI IMG/M metagenome (GOLD analysis project Ga0307411, IMG submission 203712) | Maize rhizosphere microbial communities from greenhouse at UC Davis, California, United States - DK15-O-1 | ecosystem: Host-associated > Plants > Roots > Rhizosphere > Soil | place: USA...
CTGGTGTGCGGTTCAGCGCTCCTCTTTTGGTGACTTTTCTTTGGCGCGTCAGAGAAAAGTTACCCGCCCGCCGGGGCGGATTCCCGGCAATGCACCGAGCAAACGCACCGTCAGCAGAAGCAACCACCAAAAGACGACGACCGCACACGCTCAAAGCCCCTTCAACGGGCACAACCCGCCACTGCGCCGGTACTCCCGCTGCAGCGCATCGAACAACAACGCCGCATCGACACCCCGGCCCTGCGCCAACGCCGCCGACACCGCATCCAGCACGACATTCCTCACCTGCCCCCCAGCCAGCGTGCAAGCCTCCGCCACCACGCCCAGCTGCGCCTCGCTCAACCCATGGTCCGGCGGCAGATGAGCGCGCCACAGCAACAACCGCTCCCCAACCTCCGGCGCCCGGAACGGGATGACGAAATCGAAGCGGCGCATGAACGCCGGGTCGATGCGCGCCTGCGCATTCGTCGTCACCAGCACCAGCCCCTGGTGACTCTCCAGTCGCTGCAGTAGGAAGTTCGTCTCCAGGTTGGCATAGCGGTCGTTGCTCGACCCGACTTCCGTGCGCGGCGCCAGCAGCGCGTCGCCTTCGTCCAGCAGCAGCATCACGTCCAGTGCCTGCGCGGCCGACAGCAGCTTGTGCAAGTTGCGTTCCGTCTCGCCGATGTACTTGCTGACGACGGCCGACAAGTCAAGCCGGAACAGCGGCAACTCCAGCTCGCGCGCCAGCACCTGGGCGGCCAGCGTCTTGCCCGTGCCCGACGGCCCCGCCAGCAAGGCCCGCACGCCGGCATTCAGCCGCGCCGCGAACGCCCGGGGCAGCGCACCCTGCAGCCGGTCGCGCTGCTGGCAGCGCGCGGCCAGCGCGGCCAGGTCTCGCCGCAGCGCGTCGTCCAGCACCAGCGACTCGGGCGGCGCCTGCGCCGGATCCAGCCGCTGCGCCAGCCGCGCCAGGCCCGCCGCCCCGCGGGCCAGCGCCGCGTCGCGAAGCGCCGCTTCGTCGTCCGCGGCCGTGTGCGTCAAGGCGCGATGCAAATGGCCGCAGGCCAGGTGCAGCCGTGCGGCCAGCCCCGCCGCGTCGGCCAGACCGGGCCGGGCCTGCTCAATGAGCGCCTGGCGCTGCTCGAAGGCCGGCAGCGGCAGCGAGACGACGAATGCATCGGCCGGCAGGCCTTCCAGGCCGTCCTCGTCGGCCGCGACGACGGCATAGCCGCCGCCCAACGCCGGCAGGCGCAGCGCCTCGCCGGGCGCCGCGTCCACCCGCAGCAACAGCATCGCGCCGCACAGCGCGGCCAGGGCCGCCAGCGTGGGCGGCGGCGGGCCGCTGGCGTCGAGCCGGCATTCCAGCACCGGCCGGCCCTGCTCGCGCGCCAGCGCGGCTACCAGGCTGCCGCGACCGTTGTGCTCCGGCCCGCGCACCAGCAGCGGCTGCCCATGTCGCCAGCGCGCCAGCCGCTCACGCGTCGCGCCGGCCAGCACCAGCGCGCCCAACGCCGGCGCGCTCTCGGCCGCGTGCAGCCGCAAGCCCGGCGCGGGGTCGGCAAACGGCTCGCCGCGCAGCGCGGCCCAGCAGGCCTCGTCCACCTCGAAGCGCTGCGCCGCGCGCGACTGGCCCGCGCTCTCGGGCTTCAGCACACCCGCCTGCAGCAAGGCCCGCAGCGCCGGCCGCAGGCCCAGGCCCGGCAGGTTGCCGAAGCTCTGCTGCAGCCAAGCCGGCCCGGGCTGCGCGCCCTCCTCGCCCAAGGCCTGGTTTATCGCCTCGAACAGCGGGCCAAAGCGCCTGTCCTCTTCCGTCAACCCGTGCACCAGCCACAGCTCCGCAGCCTGCTCGGGCCAGCCCCGCGCCAGCGCCGCCAAGCCGGGGTGCACCGGCGCCTCGTCGGGCAAGGCCTCGAAGGCGGCGGCGTACTCCAGCGCGAAGCCAAAGCGCTCGGCGATCTCCTCTTCGCCCAGCAGCGTCTGCGCGTTCTGCACCACCCGCCAGGCCGCCGCCAGCAGCAGCGCGCGCAGCGCCGTCGCGGCCTGGGGCCAGAGTTCCGGGGCGGCATCGGCGCGCATGGGCCTCAGCACTCGAAGCGAAAGCGCAGCGTGCAGCCCACGCTCGGCAGCCAGCCCGGGTCGCGGTCCAGGCCGGCAAGGCGCCAGGCCACGTCGTGCGCCGACAGGTCGAACTCGGCGACCCACTCGGCCTCGCTGAGCCAAAGCCGCGCCGGCCGAGCAAGGGCCAGGGCTTGCGGCCAGGCAGCAGCGCGCAGGCCGAGCCGCCGACACAGCCGGCGCCGCAGCGCGCGCGCATAGGCCGCGAGCCACGCAGGCCAGGGCGCCGCAGCGGCACCGGGCGCGGCGAGCATCGCGGCCGGTGCGGCCCAGTCGGGGCAGCGCTGCACCAGCGCCGCCTGCAGCGGGTCGTCGGCAGGCAGGCGCCAGGCGCGGGCCAGCGCCGCAAGCAGCGCCCACAGCGGCACCGGCAGGCCGCGGTCACGGGGACGCGTGAAGTCCGGATAGAGGCCGTCCTCGATCAGCGCGTTGACGACGAAGAGCAGCGGCGCCTGCCGGCTCAACACGACCACGGGCCAGGGCCAAAGCGCAGCGGCGTCCTCCACCGGCGCCGGCCGCGGCGGCGGCGGCGTTGTCCGCAAGGTGCTCAACGGAGATGGCGACGGCGGCAGAAGCCAGGGTTCCAGTGCCACGTGATCCAGGCCCGATGCGGCTTGCGCGGGCGGCGCGTCATTCGCAACCGGGTCGGCCGGTGCTGTCCTGACGATGGAAGGCGGCGCGGCAACGGCGCGCGGCTGAATAACGTCCGCCGGCGCGCCTGGCCCGGGCAGCGCCGCGCGGGCGGGCTCGACACGCCGACGGCGCGGCGTGAGCGCGAGCGACAGTGCCGCCTCGGCTGCGATGTCGGGCTGGGCGGCCGCACTCGTGGACGGCGCTGCCGGCCGGTCGGCAGGCGCCGCGTCCGGCGCCACGCGTGCGGAACGCGGCGACGGCCGGGCCGGCTGAGCGTGGGCACCAGCCTCTTCAGCGGGCGCGGTTGCCGCCGGCTGACGCGCCGGCCGGCGTGCTGCGCTGGCCCTTGCCGCGGGTTCGGTGGCGTGGGCTGCCTCGCTGTCATGCCCCGGCACTGACGCGCGATGCGGCCCCACGCGCTCCGGCGCGAAGGCCCGCGCCGACCGGACGTTGGCCGCGGCTTCATCCTGCACCGGCGTGGGCCGCTTGAGCGAAGCGGGCGGCGGCGCCTCCTCCACCCGGCCCATGTCCGCAGCGGCTTGCACCGCAGGTTCCGCGGCCGGTGCGGCCTCGGCCCACATCGCCACCCCATGCGCCTGCCGCACGCGCCCCAGCAAACGCAACGCCCCCGTCCGCGCCTCGGGCCGTGCAGCCCAGGCGGACTGCCATTGCGGCCAGGCCCGGCCCAGCAGGCCGCGCCACCACCAGCGGTCGAGCTGGCCCGCCTGCGCGGCCAGGGCCAGGCAGGCCAGCATCTCGGCCGCATCGGCGAACACCACGGCCGGCGCCAACTCGGGAACGGGCCCGAGCGCCGGGCGCGCGGCCTGCGCCAGGGCAGTGTCGAAGCTGGCGCGGCCGGCGGCGATCCAGTCCTGGCGCCACGCCGCCGGCGCCGGCCGCAGCAGCGCCACCTCGGGCGCCTGCAGTTGCAGCCGGCGCAGCCACAGCAGCGCCTGCGGTGGCAGGCCGCGCGGCAGTGCGTCCTCCAGGTCGGCACCCAGGGCCTGCAGCGCCAGCCGCGCGGCCACCGGCTGCGCCTGCGCCGGCGTGCGGGCACGAAAGGCGTGGATCGCAAGGCTGGCGGGCATGGCGGCTGGGCCTAACGGCGTTTGCGGTCGGGGGCCTGCGTCAGCGCCGATGCGGCCACGGCCAGCGCCTCCTTGCTCGGCCCGCCCTCGCGGCGGCGGCCGGCGGCGAGGATGCGTGCGGCGACGGAGGCGACCCGGGCGGACGTGCGCTCGCCACCACCGCCGCCGATGACGTCCGCGTCGTCGGTGCCGAAGTCGCCGGTCGCGCGCAGCAGCAGGCGCTCAGGGTGGCCCGCCAGTTGGGCGAGATGCAGCTGGGCGCCCACGCGGCGGATGGGCACGTCCTGCCAGCCGTCGAGCAGCGCGCGCGCGAACTGCGCGCGGTTCAGCACCTCGGCGCTGGCGGGCACGCCGGCCGGCAGCAGCTTGCGCAACTGCACGAGCTGCGCCGCCGTCAGCGGCAAGGTCGGAGGCAGCCACACGAAGTCCGCGGCCTTCGCCTTGGCGCCCATCATCTCGGCGATGAACTGCGCCGCGAAGGCCTGCATCTCGACGCCCCAGGACTGCGGCCACATCGCGTCGCCCGCCTGGCCCGGCGGCGGGGCCAGTTGCCGGCGCGCGCTGTCGGTGTCCAGCCACAGCGGCACCGCCGCGGCGTCGATCTGCAGCAGGGCCAGCGGCAGCTCGTCGGCCGACAAGCCCGGCGCCGCCGCGCCGCCGGCGATGCGCTGGCGCATCCACCAGCCGACCCGGCCGCCCGCGGGCACGGCGGTCAGCCCCCAGCCCGGTGACAGCAGCGCCACGGCCAGCTCGTTGCGCACCGCGGCCGCCCCCAGCCCTGCCGGCGCCTGCACCTCGACGAGCCGCGCCCGCACGGCCGGCTGCTGGGTGCGGCGATTGCACGCGCCGACCTCGCCGAGCAGCGTCGGCGCGCGGCCCTGGCCGCTCCAGGCCGGCGTCAGCGTCAGCAGGTACAGGCCGGCGAGCGGCTGACCCTCGGCCAGGCCGGCGGCGCAGTTGCCGAAGCCGCTGAAGGACGCGCCACGGCCGGCGCTGCTGAGGTCGAGGTCGAGGTTGCCGATGTCGATGACCGCGCCCGCCGGCGTGACGCCCAGGCCCGCTGCGATGTGCAGCACACTGCCAGCACCGGCCGTGACGGCCAGCCCCTCGGCGACGCCGCAGCCGATCAGTCGCGCGAGGCGCGCCTCGGCGCCGTCACGCGCGGCCTGCTCGCGGGTCAGGTCCTCGGCGCTGAGCAGGCGGCCGTTGAAGAAGGCGCTGCGCGGCTCGCCGTCGACGGCGATGACCTGGTTGAGCCGGGCGTTGAGGACGGTGGCCATGGCATCAGCTCCGGCCGATGACCAGCCAGCGCGGCGGGTCGATCTTCGTGGCGGCAATCAGCGTCACCGACATGCCCGTCTCCAGCCCGAGTCGACCGTCGCCGTCCACGCCGCCGATGACCACGCCGGTCGCCGGCGCCACCGCCTTCAGCACGATGACCCGGCCCTCGCTGATGCGCGCGCGCCGCGGGTCGGGCATCTGCATCTGGCCGCTGAGCAGGATGACGAGCACGTGATCCTCATCCGTGACAGCCAGCTCCTCGGGTTTTTGCACATAGCGGATGCGCCACTGGCCCACGTCGGTCGCCCCGCCCTGCGGTATCGCGGTCTGCACCAGCTCGCCGCTGCTGGCGTCCCAGCCCACCAGCGCCGGCACCGAACGCTGCGGCAGCGCCGCCAGGCTCAGCGCCTGGAAGCGCGGCGCGGCGGACGGGTGCAGCGGCTGCGCGGTGTTGATCGTCACGACGTTGGCGGCCGTCACGGCGGTCAAGCTGGGCGGACTGCTGGCATTGCCGGCGGCGACCACCTGCGTCGCCACACCGCCGCCTTCCGCGTTGACGCTCAGCTCGAAGCTGCCACGCGCCACCGGCTTGAGGCTGACCTGCGTGTTCTTGCCGTCCACCAGCGTGGCCAGCACGTAGTCGCCCCCGCGCGGCGTCGCGCCCTTCACGCCGATCAGCATCTGCATCTCGGCCGGGCGGCTGGCCAGGCCGGTGCCGCCGTCCTCGATGCGCACCGGCGCCTTCTGGCCGGGCGCGTAGACGAAGGGTGGCGGCTTGCCGTCGGCCAGCGCGTCCTCATCGCCATCCCACGGCCGCGCCGCGACGACGACGCCCTTGTCGTCGGTGGCGAGCAGGCTGTTCAGCGGCGCGCCGAGCACCAGTTCGCCGTCGACGGACAGGCTGCCGGTCACGCTGGCGTTGCCGCCAACGGTCAGGTCGCCACTCAGGTCCAGCCCGGCAAAGTCGGGGCTGGCGTCGGGGCCGATGTCCTGCACGGTGTCCAGGCGGATGGCGGGCGCGGCGCCGGCGGCGTCGACGAGGATGTTGGGGGACGGGCCGACCGGCTTGGGCAGCGCGGCGCCAGTGAGTGCGCCCAACTCGAACAGCGCCGGCGTGGGGCCTGACGCCGCGCGGCCCACGAGGATCGCGCCGGTCGTCGGGGCTGCCGCCTGGCCGGTGCCGCCGTCGGCGACCGGGATGGGCTGCGTCATGGCCGGCCCGTAGTAGTCCGGCCCGCCGCCTGAGCTGCCACCCGGCCATTTCACGGCCGGCACGACCGTGGCCTTGTTGCCGCTGCCGCCGTCGGTGGTGTCGGGCACGAAGTCGATGCGGGTCATCGCATGGTCGTTGGCCGCGAAGTCTGCGAGCAGGTCCTGCGCATGCTCCAGTTCTGGGTCGCCCTTGCCCAGCACGTAGTGGGCCTCGCGCGGCGCGTCCTGGCTGCCGTCGCGCAGCAGCCATTCCTGCAGCAGGCGCAGGTGCAGCAGCTGCGGCCGGCCCAGCATGCGCACGGCGCGCGTGCCGTCGGCACCGGCCTTGGCGTCGATGGCCGCCAGCAGCAGCGCGCGCTCGGCCACAGGCTCGGCGACGGGCACCGGGCCGTGGTGCGCCATGAAGCCGCTGCGCAGCAGCCGCGTCCAGACCTCGAAGGCGGCGGCGTAGTAGGCCGCCACGTCGGCCCGCGGGATCTGCAGCTCCTGCGGCGGCGCGGGCAGGCCGACCTCGCTGGGCCGGGGCAACGGCGGCGTCGCAGCAGCAGGCATCGCCGGCGTCGGGCTGTGCGGGTCGCCCCAGGCCGCGGTGATGGCCTGCTTCAGCCCGTTCTCGACCTGCGCCTGGAAGGTCAGCAGCGTCTGCCCGGTCGGCGCCGCGGTGCGGATCTTGATGCCGCGGATCCACGCGACGACGGCGCGCAGCGCGAGGTCCTCGCTGGCGTCGGGCGGCGTCCATGAGAAGTCCAGCGCAAAGCTGTCGGCGACGCGCGCGTCGGCGCTCAGCTCGCTCTCGTCGCGGCACGGCTCGCCGGGGATGGGCACCGGCGATCCGCTCGCCTCGGCATGACGCAGCAGCACGTAGACCGTCGTCTTGGTCACCGTGCTCGCATCGCGGGCCAGTTCGGCGTCCAGCCAGGTCTGCAGGTTGGCGCACTGCTCGGCGGCCACGCCGACCAGGTGGCCGTCGGGCATCAACGCCAGGCCGGGCGCGACGCGCACCGGCTGGCCCTCGCTGCTGGACGCCGGCTTGGGCGCCGCCACGCCCAGGCCGGTGATGACGCCGTAGCCGATGGTCTCGCGCAGCGCGCGCTCGTCGCGGGCGGCCAGGTAGGCGTGTTCCTGGCGGAAGTCGTCCACACCCAGCACCATGCCGAAGGTGTAGTTGACGCGCTGCAGCGGGTCGAGCGCGGCGTCGGGCGCGGGGGTGAAGCTGGAACCAGTACAGCAGGCCATGATGTGTCTCCCAGTGGTTCTAACGGTCCAGGCCCACGCGGTCACGCGGCGGCAAGGGTCGTGGATGTGTCAGCTGGCCACCGCCCAGGTCGCGCTCGCCGAGGATGAGGGGCGGCCAGATGGATTCGGCGGCGAGCGCGGCGAGCTCGGGCCGGCGCAGCAGGCCGTGTTCGAGCCGCGTGTCATGGCCCAGCCGCGCCTCGCCGACGCGGAAGAGCTCGAAGCCGAAGCGGATCTCGGCGACCGTGTGGGCCGGCTTGTCGCGTGCCACGGCCCGCTCGACGGCGGCGCGGCGGCGGGCCAGTTCGTCGAAGTCGAGCTGGGTGGCGTCGCCCGGCAGCGGCAGCACGACGCGAAAGCGATGGGCGGGCCCGAGGGCACGCACGATCTGCGCCTCGAAGCGCCACCAGTCGGCCAGCGCCACCGAGCCGGCGGGCAGCACGAGCGGGCTGGGGATGCGGTCAAAGCCGCGCCAGGCCGTGCCCCAGGCGGCGTTGAGCAGCGAAATGCGGCGCCAGCGGCGGGCCAGGTGGTCCTGCCAGCGCTGGCGCAGCGGGGCGCAGGGCCGGGTGGCGCGCAGGTAGTCGTCGAAGGCATCCTCTCGTGGACGGGGCTCGTCCTCGGGCAGGTCGGCCAGCCGCCAGGAGTCCATCAGCGCGATCTCTTCCTGCGCGGCGCGCGGCAGAAAGCCCAGCGCCTGCTGCAGCCGGGTCGCATCGCCCAGCAGCGAGTCTTCGTCGCCCAGCGCCGCCAGCAGCGCCGCTCTGCCCTGCGCCGGCCGCCAGGCGCTGGCCGCCAGCGGTGGCGCCAGGCCAAACAGCTCCTGCAGGCGCAGGCCGTGCACGCGCGCCGGCAGATCCTCGGGTGCGCTCAGGAAGGGCTCGGCATCGACCTCGTCCGGCTCCCAGACCAGCGTGGCGGCGAGCAGCATGCCGGGCACCGTGCCGCGGCGCGCATGCATGCCGGCGGCATGGCGCAGCAGCGCGCGGCGGCGCGCGGGGCCGGTGGAGCCGTCGAAGCTGACGGCCAGCCAGTTCGCCAGCCAGTCCAGCGTGTCGCGCGGCGCGGTGCGCGCGTCAAGCAGCAGTTGCACCGCGGCGATGCGGTCCTCCCAGCGGGTCAGCTCGCCTTCGAACAGCGCCAGGAAGCGGCCGGTGAACTCGGCGCTCGCCGCATCGGCGCGGTAGACCGCCGGCAGGTAGTGCTGCAGGTAGCTGAAGCGCGGATACCAGGCACGCAGGCTGGCGAGGCCCGGGCTTTGCTGGCCGTCGCCGCTGGCATGGAGGCGCAGCTGCAGGTAGCGGCCGGTGGCGGCCTGCAGCAGGCAGGTCAGCGTCTGCACCTCGCTGCAGGCGCCGGGCTGCGGCTCGCGCCACGGCAGCTCGGCGCCGGACGGGTGCGGCAGCAGCGCGGGCTCGTCGCGCCAGGGTTGCAGCGCCAGGCCTTGCGGTGTGTCGGCGGCGCGGCTTTGCAGCTTCAGAGCGCTGCCGGGCGGGCGCCGCGCATCGAGCGCGGCGCGGTGCCAGACACAGCCGGGCGTGGCGCTGTCCCACACCGGACCGAGCAGCGTGCCCTCGCGCTCGCAGCGCGGGCGCGGCAGCGTCAGCAGCGGCAGCCAGCGGTCCGCGCCCGCGTAGAAGGCGCGTGCCGACGGGAAGCGGTGCAGCACCTGGCCTCGTGCCAGGCTGGCCAGGCCGCCGGCCTGGTAGCGGCGCAGCGGGATGAAGTCGCGCTGCAGCTCGAAGCTCCAGACGCCGGTGTCGGACTCGGCGGCCTTGAAGCGGAAGGCCTGGTCACCGCTGGCGGCCAGCAGCAGCACGTCGAAGCCCTTGTCGGCGGCATGGGCCGGCCACTCGATGGCCAGCGTGCGGGTGGACAGCAGCGTCGGCTGCAGGTCGGCGGTGGCCTGCTCGATCTGCTCCTCCAGCGGGCCGACCGACGCGCTCTCGTGGCCCGCCCAGTCGATGACACACAGGTACAGGCCGTCCATCTGCAGCTTCAGCACCAGCAGGCGGTCGTTCGGCAAGGCCGCGACGGCGGTGGCGTCGGCGCCCAGCACGAGCTGGCACGGCGGCGGCGCCGGCGGCGGGTCGGGCGTGGGCTCCGGCGCCGGCTCTGGCGAGAAGACCGCCGGGCGGGCAATGCGAGGCAGGCAAGGGCGCAGGTCGGGCCCGAGGCGGTGCAGCGTGCCGGCGGCGAACAGCGCCACGCCGCCATCGCCCAGCGCCAGCAGCGTCTCGGGCGCGGGCATCGCGTTCCAAGGCTGCAGCAGCGGCGGGCCGCCGCCGTGCAGGTCGAAGATCAGCAGGCCACCGGCCCCTTCATGCAAACCCTTACTCGCGACGACGAGGTAGTGGCCGGTGGTCACCGTCAGCGCGTCCATCACCAGCGGTGCGGCGGGCCCGGCCGGCGCGCAAGGGCCGAAGGCACCGGGCGCGGCGGGTGCGCGGCCGGCTTCGGGCAGCGGCCAGAAGTCGGTGATGCTGCCGCTGCCGCTGGACCAGACGCGGATGGCCGTGCCGGCGGCATCGAGTGCGTAGAGGTTGCCGTAGGCATCGAAGACGCCGCCGGCCCGCGAGCCCGGCTCCGGCAGGGCCGCGGCGCTGCTGGCCTTGAACTCGAACAGCAGCGGCTTCAGTACGAGCTGGCCGAGCGCGGCCGCGTGCGCCTCGTCGTCGGGCCGCCAGTGCCAATGGGCATCGGGTGTGGCGCGCGCCTTCCAGTCGTCCTGGGTGACCAGGGCGTGGTAGCGGCTGCCGTTGGCGTCCATCAGCAACTCTCCGGCACGCGCGGTACGGGCAGGCGGATGGCGGGCGTGCCGGCGGCGCTGCCGTCGTCGGCTCCGCCGGTGCCCTGGCCGATGAGGTCGGCCAAGGGAACCGGATCGCCCAGAGACACCGACAGGCCGGCGATCAGCGGCAGTTGCAGGCCGGCCAGCGGCACGCTGTCGCGCTGGGCGCCGGTCGAGTCGCCGAGCAGCAGGCCGGTCACGCCCAGCACGCCGTCGACGCGCGCCGCGACCGTGGCCAGCTCCAGCGCGGCGACGGACTTGAAGAGGGGCCAGCCGGTGGCGCTTGACAGGCTGGGCAGCGGGGCGAGGAAGGCCTTCAGCGCCGCCTTCACACGCTCGCGCACCTCGGCCACGCCCTGACCCGCATGCAGCTCGATACCCACACTGATCCACAGCCCCGTGTAGACCGGCCCGCGCAGCAGCACCTCGCAGGTGACGAGGCGGCGCGGCGCGAGGTGGTCGCACAGGGCGGCGATGAAGTCGGCGTTCGGCAGCGGGTAGTCGGGCCGGCGCGGATCCTTGCGCGGAATGACCATGCAGGTGACGACGCCGGGCTGGTCGCCCGGCAGACCCGGCGACAGCTCCGGGTGCCAGGCCGGCAGCACCTCGACACGGCCGACGTCGGCCTGCGGCGTCTCGCGCAGGATGGCGTCGAAGTCCTCGGCGCTGACGGCGCGGTCGCGGTGCCGCAGCACGAGGGGGATGCGCTTCTCGCCGTCGGCGGCGCTCTCTGCGTCCAGCCCGCCATCGGCCGGGCGCGGGTTGCTCACCTTCACGCCGGGCGGCAGCGTCGGGCCGAGCTTGATGGCGCCGGCCGCGACATTGCCGGCCGCGCCCAGGGCCCAGTCGAAGCGCGCGGCGATCTCGGCGTTGCTCGGCGGACGCGCGCCGCGGGCGCCGTCGCCGAAGCGGACTTCACCGCTTTCGGCATCCAGCGCAAAGACGTGGGCACCCGGCTGGCCCTCGGGCGGCGCGGCCTCCAGCTCGTCGGTCAGCGCCCAGGGCTGCTGGGCGACGAGCAGCTGCAGTGACTCGGCCAGCACCTGGCCATGGCTCAGGCGCCGGCGTTGTTCGGGCGAGCCGTCGCCGGGCGGCAGCAGCTCGCGGCTGACCCGGCTGCGCTGGCGCACGGCGGCGCAATGCGTGCCGGCCCAGGCGAGCTGCACGCCGGCATTGCTGAGGCCATCGATGCGCAGCCACGTGACGAGGCGGGCGCCCAGCGCCTCGTCGGTCAGCTGCGGCGGCAGCTCGCCCACGCCGGCCTCCAGCGGCTCGGCTTCGGCCCAGGTGCCGATGTCGTCGGCGTTGGCCGGCAGCGTGACCTGCAGGATGCCGGCCTGCTCGGGGAAACCGCTGGGTGCCCCCGCGTCCAGGCGCCGGTACTGGCCCGGCGTGCCGCTGCCATCGGACCGGGCCTTCGGCGCCCAGGCGCTGAGCGCGGGCGGTGGCAGCGCGGGACGGCCGGGCTGGATGCGGGCGCTGGTTTCGGGCGGCTGCGGCACCAGGCCGATGGACAGCGTGCGGCCGGCGAGTTCGGCGCGGGCATTGGCCTTGTCCGGATCGGTGGCCTTGGGGTTGGCAAGCAGCGCGATCCACAGCGCGCCATCGACGGTTTCAGCGCCGACGTCAATGGCCTGGGCCAGGTCGGCCAGCTGCACGCTGTCGTAGAGGACGGGCTCGACGGCCGCGTCGCCGCTGGCGGAGAAGTCGCGGCCGGTGGCTTCGTAGAGCTGGCGGTAGTAGTCCAGCAGCGCCGGGTCGGGCGTGCTGGCGAGGCGCTTGAACACGACCACGCCGGTGACGGGCGGCAGGTCCAATCCGGTGTCGCTGAGGAAGGGGATGGCGCCGGCCAACAGCGGCAGGCCCGAGGGCAGCGTGATCGTCTTGCGCTCGCCGGCCTCGTTGGCGAACTGCACGAGGGCGCGCGCCGGCTGCGCGGGCCGCAGGCCGATGCCCAGCAGCTGCAGGAACTTGAGGCGGTTGCGCTCGGGGATGAGGTTGGCGCGGTAGAGCAGGCTCTCGGCCATGAAGGCGAAGAGTTCGACGAGGGTGACGCCGGGGTCGCTGGGCCCGGTGTGCGTCCACTCGGGGGCGTGCACGGCGGCCAGCGCGAGGGTGTCGCGCACGAGGGCGGCGTGGTCGCGGTCGTCGATGGCGGGGAGTTGGATGGGCATTTGTGTTTACCTCCCCTGCACGGGGATGGAGAGGCTCATGCGGCCGGCCTGGGCGGTCGCGACCAGCGTGAAGCTGAGCTCGGCGATGGCCGCTTCGGGGTCGTCCGGGTCGGCGGCAACCTTGATGGCTTCGACCTGCACGCGGGGCTCCCATTTGGCGAGCTGGCGGCGGATGACTTCCTCGATGGCGCGCCAGGTCGTCGTCGTGTTGGGCTCGAACAGGAAGCGCTCCAGGCCGGCGCCGTAGTCGGGGCGGCGCAGGCGTTCGCCCCGGGCGGTGAGCAGCAGGATGCGGATGGACTCACGGACGTTGGCTTCGCCGGTGCTCCAGGCGAGGCGGCCTTCGGGGGTGAGCCGCAGCGGGAAAGCCACGCCGCGGCCGTAGAGGGCGGCTTGGTCGGTCATGGCGTTTGCCTTCGCGTGAGTGTTGTTGTTCGGTTGCTTTGGTGGAGCGCGTGTCTGCTCGGTGCATTGCCGGGAGTCCCGCCCGGCGGCGGGGTAACTTTGGCTTCGCCGAAACCTTCGGTTTTCTTCTGCGGCGCCAGAAGAAAGTCACCAAAGAAGAGGCGCTGAACCGCAAACCATCGCCACGCCGCCACGAGCGGCGCGCGAAAACGTGCACTGACGTCACACCCTGACGCGAACCGCTTCGCTCTCGCTGCTGTCCCTATGAAGATCGCCATCCATCGCCCCTTCACGCCCGTTAACGCCGGCTGCACGCCGGGCTCACCAGGAAATACCGCGTCGCTCGGGCGACGCCACAGCGGGTAGGCGGCGCGTTGGGGTTCGCTGTGCTCACCCCAACCTACGCAGGAGCCACGAGCCATCGCGCCATCGCGTCGCCCGAGCGACGCTGCCTTCGGTATTCCTCGTGAGCCCGGCGTGCAGCCGCGCGTTAGGCGGCCTGAAGGGGCCATGCGTGATGCTGGTGACAAGGACAGCAGCGAGAGCGCAGCGGTTCGCGTCGTCCCACTCGCCGTCTGGTTGTTGCAATGCGCAGCGAGCGCATGTGGTGCTGGTGTGCGGTTCAGCGCTCCTCTTTTGGTGACTTTTCTCTGGCGCGTCAGAGAAAAGTTACCCGCCCGCCGGGGCGGATTCCCGGCAACACGGCACCGAGTTGAAAGATTCCCCCCCAAGGCAACCCAACACAGGCTCATGGCTTCTTCCCCTTCAACCCCGGCACGGGAAAGCACACCATCAAGAACGGCAACCACCGGAAGATCAGATCCAGCAGCGTCGCAATGACGATCAACAAGATGAACGCCACGATGGTGATGATCGGGATCGACAGCGAGCAGATCGTCCCGAAGTTCGGCCCGCCCGCCCCCTGCTTGCAAGGCGCCATCTCCCCCACGTCCAGGTCCTTGTGGAACGGCCACGGCAGCACCGAGAGCACGAGGTCGCCGAAGCCCAACCGCCGCACCCGCTTCATCTGCCCGCACAGCAGGTCGCTCATGATGAAAGCGGAGTTCTTGCCGAACTTGCGCAGCCCGCCCGGTGAGGTGTCGAAGGGCAGCGCGATGCGGATGGGTCGCAGCGGTGCGTCGGTGTCGAAGAAGCCGGCGAGTTCGAACACCTCGCTCGGGTCCGACATGACCGCCGGATGCAACGGCCCACAGTCGCAGCGCTGGTGCACGAAACGCAGCACGTGCCGCGGCGTGCCGGTGTCGGCGGCCAGCGTGGCCTGCAGTTCGGCGGCCATGCGGGCGGCGTCCGGCGCTTGCGGGGTGGTGGTGCCGACCGTGCCGTTGGCCAGCGCCTCGTCGATCGCCGCGGCGACCGCGTTGAAGAGGGTTTCGAGGCGGCGGTTGGCCACGTCCTGCGGGTCGGCATCGTCGCCCGCACCAACCGTCGGCCACGGATTGAAGGGGCCGGCGATGGCGCCCGAGGCAGTCGCCACCGCGAGCGGGAAGCTGAACGGCGCCCAGCCGGCGCCCTTCGGGAACGGCTGGTCGGTCGCGTCCAGCGTCGTGCCGATGCCAGGCTTGCCGACCTCGAACAGCGCCAGGCGCAGGTTGGGCGCCGGCGTCGTCGCAATGGCCTTCACGTCGACGGACAGCACGGCCGCGACCACCGCACGCTCGGCCGCGCCCCAGGCCGCTTCGGTGAGGCGGGTGAGCAGCGCCTGCGCCTGCGGCGATGCCGCCGTGCCGCTCGCGAGGCCCGCGTGCACCTGGGGCAACGCGGCAGCCAGCCACTCCTGCATCTCCTGCAGTTGACGCCAGCTCGACTCCTGCAACTGATCGTTGAGCTGCGGCAGCGACTTGGCGCTGGCCGCGTCGCGGGCGGCGGGCTTGTCATCCCAGGGCTTGTCGGTCTGCACACCGCCCACCGCATCGCGCGAGGCGCGGGCGCGTTCGATCAGCCCCTGCCACGGCGCGATGAGCTTCATGCGCGCGGTGGCCTTGAGCGTGTCGGCCGGGCCGGGCGGCGTGGGCGGCGCCATCGGCGCAAAGCGGAAGTCGTCATGCCGCGCCGCGGGCACGAGGCCCGCGAGCAGCCTGCGCGGCTGGCCGCCCGGCGCGGTGTAGGCCAGCGGGAAGACCGGCAGCCACTCCTCGCCAGGCACGGGCCGCTGCGGGTTGGCGGCCACATGCCAGCGGCCCGGCTGGCCGGGTTGCTTCACGAAGGCCGCCTCGCCCCCGTTGGGCAAGAGCCGCCGCAGCAGCATGCCGCTCTTGTCGCCTCCCGCGGTGTTGCGCGTGGGCAGGCCGGGCAGTTCGCAGACGAGATGCGCCGCGGCGACGTAGAAGCGCTGGTGCACGGGCTGGAAGAGCTTGAGCGGCAGGGCCGTTGGCGGCGGCGCGAGCAGAGTCTCGCGCTTGAAGCCGAGCAGCGAGCGCCGCCGCGTGAGCGCCTTGGCGGCGGCGGACTGGGGCGCCTCGACGGCGGGCGCAGGCGTGGGCGCGGCGAGCTGCTGCCAGGACTCGGGCCGGGCGACGAACTCGGGCAGCATTTGCGGCGCATCGGCCAGCATCGCCAGCAGCCGGTCCATGAAGTCGTCGCTGTCGAAGCGCAGCAGCGTCGGCGTGCCATCGACGGGCGCGGCGACGAAGCTCTGGCCGCCCACCCAGCGCAGGACGTGCTTGGCGCTCATCGGGCCGCCTCCTGCTGCCGGTCGTGGTGGCCGAACCTAGGCGCGATCACTTTCACAGGATGTTCCCCGCGCCCGGCGTGTACGTCGCCGCGATGATGGTGTTGGTGATGACCGTGTCCGCCTGCACGACGCCGGAGAAGCGCGACATGCCCGCATCCACCGTGACCATGCCGGCCGACACGGCCACCTGGCTGGCGTTGACCGTCACCTTGGCAGAGGCGGTGACGGTGATGCCCGCTGTCTCCAGCTTGATGCTGTTGCCGTTGCTGTCCTCCAGCGTCACGCTGCCGGGGCCGTCCTGCAGCGTCAGCGCGCAGCCGCCGGGCGTTTCGAGCTTGATGCGCTCCTGGCCCTGCTGGTCGTCCAGCGTGATGACGACGCCGTTGCGGCTCTTGATGACCTTCAGGTTGTTCTGCGCACTGGCGGACTCAGGCGGTGCGTCGCGGCCATTCCACAGGCCGCCGACGACGAAGGGCCAGCGCGGGTCGCCGCCCTGGAAGACGACGAGGACTTCATCGTCCACCTCGGGCATGAACCAGCTGCCGCGGTCGTTGCCGGCAAAGAGCGTGGCCATGCGCGCCCAAGCCTCGTAGCGCTGGCCGTCGGCGTCGGGCGCCCAGGGCAGCATGATCTTCACGCGTCCCTGGCCGTCGGGGTCGACGATGTCGACGACCTGCGCCACATGCGCGCCGTACCAGCGGCCGCCCCAGCCCTGCGGGTGGCGGTCGGCATAAAGGGCCTCGGCCGGCGTCATGTCGAAGAGGCTCAAGGCGCTCTCCCGATCCATGGCCGCTCGGCGACGAACTCGGTGCGCAGCCCCTCGGCCATGTCGAAGCGGTGCGTCACCTCGGCCAGGCTGTACTTGCCGCTGAACAGCGGTCCCAACCCGGTCAGATCCACGCTTGCGCCGCAGCGCAGCCGCGCATCGGGCTGGGCCAGGCCGTAGCCGACGACGAAGCGGCGGCTGATCTGGCGCAGCCAGGCCTCGGCCAGCTGGCGGGCCTCGTCGGCCGAGCCGGGCTGCAGGTGGGCGACGGTGTCGGGCCGCGCGCCGATCTTGCTTTGCAGCAGCGCCGCGCCGGCCTCGCCGTCGCTGGTCTCGCTGCCGAGCACGCTGTCGGCGTTGGCGGTTTCCTTCACCGCCTGCTTGTCGGCGACGCTCCAGCCGGCCACGCTCAGCTCGGTGCGTTGCAGGGCGAGGTCGGCGCGAACATCGAAGCTCATCAGCTTGCCGCCGTAGTCCAGCGACAGTGCCGTGCCGCCCCGGCGCGTGCGGGCCGCCAAGTGCAGCGTCGTGCCGTCCAGCCAGACCTCGGCCTCGCAGCGCCGCGCCTGCTCGCGCAGGAAGGCCAGATCGCTTTGGTTGACCTGGGCCAGCAACGGCAGCGTGGGCGAATCGGCATCGACGGCCGCTGTCAGCCCATGGTCGCTGGCGATGCGCTGGGCAGCGTCGGCCAAGGAGGCCTGGGCGAAGCTTCGGCTGCGGCGCTTCATGCGCAGGTCCTGCAGCTGGTCGTCGGCCTGCACGACCAGCTCGGCCTCGCCGGCACCGGCCTTCGGGAAGCGCGCCTGCAGCGCCATCACGCGACCGGCGAACAGCAGCGCGTCACCGAGCTTGACCTCCAGCTTCTTGCCGAACTCCAGCCGGTCGCGGCCGAACAGCGTGTAGCCCGGCGCGCCGTCGCGCGTGCCCCAGTTGCCGAAGGCGAGCTGGGCCTGCGCGAGGCCGTCGATGCGCTCGCGAATCTCCAGCGTCAACAGCGCGGCGGCCAGGTCGGACGCGATCTGGCCTTCGATGACCACTGAAGGCCGGCCGCTGCCGAGGGGAAGTGAGGCTTCGGGCATGGTCAGTGCGAAAAGGTCCGCAGTTGAAGCTCACGGGCTGCGGCCGCCATGCGGCGGGCGCGGGCGAGCTGCTCCATGTCGGGCTCGGGCGCTGGTGCCGCGGCGGGGGCCGCAGCGCCGCCCGATGCGGCGGGTGGCGCCGGGGCGGGGCTGACCTCGAACTCGTGGATTTCGACAGGCATGGGGATCCTTCAGCCGCTGACGATGCGCGGCTTGGTGGCGGAGAGGTCGATGAGCTGCCCCGCCGGCATCGCGCGCGGGTTCTCGATGCCGTTGGCCAGTGCCACGGCCTGCCAGCCGCCGCCCTGGAAGGCGGCACCGGTGCTGAGGCCTAGGCTGGCGCCTGCACCAACTCCGACTCCACCGCCGATGCTGGCGCCGGCACTGAAGCCGGCACTCAGCCCGCCGCCAAAGCCGCCTCCGGAACCAGCTGCGCCCGAGCCGGGGTTGGCACCGCCGGACGACGGCGCCGCGCCCGCAGCCCTGGCCGCGTCCTGCAGCGCCTGCAACGACTGCCCGCCGCCGGCCGGCCACAGCGGCCGCGCCCCGGGCACCGTGCCCTCGCCGCCGAACGCCGGCACGAGGATTTCCTGCTGGACCATGTTCAGCGTGATGCTGGCGCGCAGCGCCTCGCCCTTTGCCGAGAAGAACTCGACGCTCTCCTCCATGCCTTCGACGATGCCGTCGAACAGGAAGTTGCCCCAGGAGAAGCGCAGCCCCGGCGGCGTGCGCTGCGAGGTGTCGCGCGCGCCGGCCGCGGGGGGCTTGGGCTTGATGAAGTACAGCACCTGGGCGGTGATGCGGCGCACGTCATCGACGATGAAGGGCGCGCTCGTCGCCGCGGCCACGTCGAACCACAGCTGCACGGACAGCTTGGTCGTGCCGGTACCGACGAACTGGCGTGCGGCGCTGCCCTGGCTCTGGTTGCCGCCGCCTGCCCCGCCCCCGCCGCCACTGGCGTTGGGTTGCTCCTTGATCTGGTTGGCGTAGGAGAGCTTCAGCGACTCCGGGTTGAACTGCACCGTCAGCGTCTTGCCGCCGGGCATGACGTCGCTCAGGTCGTCCTTCAGCTCGGTGAGCTTGGCGTGCAGGATTTCCAGTTCAGGCATCAGATCTGTCCTCCCACTTGAAAGCTTCGTAGGCGATCTGGACTTCCTCGACAGCCACGTTGCCGTCGCGCGCATTCAGCGTCGGCGCCTTGAGCTTGATGGGCAGGCAGCGCGACAACAGGAAGCGGCCCCATTCGCTCTTGTCGTGACGCAACACGCTGATCGTGATCCCGGCGCGCAGCGCGGGGTTGGCGAGCGAACGGTCGAACCACTTCCACAGGTCGGTGCCGCGCGTGACGCCGCGCTTGAGCGTCAGCTGGCCGAAGCTGACCGGCCCCGCCAGACGATGCACGCGGTTGGGGTTGCCACCCTCCCTCAGCGTCTTGACCTCCTGGCTGACCTCCAGGCCGTCGCAGTCCGAGAACGATGCGCCGGCCAGCGGCTTGCTGTCGCCATCGGGCAGGATCTCGACGACGAAGTTCAGCGTCGAGAAGGGCTGCCATTGCTCGCGTTGGGCGTCCGCTGCCATTACCGTTCCTCGATCAGCAGTTGCTCGCCGCTGCGGCGCAGGTGCAGCGTGAGGAAGCGCAACGGCCGCGACGGCGCAACCTGGATCAGCAGGCTGCATTCGCCACGCTCGATCTCGCGCATCGCGTCGGCACCGGAGGCCGTCTTCAGCAGGTAGGAGGACTTGGCATCCACGCCGCGGAAGGCGCCGCGCTGCATCAGCCGGTGCAGCAGCGCGTCGAAGCTGCGCTCCAGGCCGCGGCGCAGGGTCAGGTCATTGGGCTCGAAGACGAAGCGCTGGCCCTCGCGGCGGCACAAACGGCGCAGCAGGATGAACAGGCGGCGCACGCCCAGCGCGTTCCAGTCGCTGTCGGTCGACAGCGTCTGGCTGCGCACCGCGGCGATGCCGTCGGCGCGCAGCGCCAGCGGGTTGGCGCCCAGCGCTTCGAGGGCATCGGTCGACTGCAGCTCGCCCGCCAGCGCCAGCGCCGTGGGCAGCGGCTCGGCACCTGGTGCACCCCAAGCGCCGTGCTGGCGGCTGCGGCGCGCCAGCAGCCCCATCAGCGCGCCACTGGGCGGGTGGTTGCGCAGGCGGTCATCGGCGTCGCGTTGCAGCAGCCACGGGTGGTGCAGGGCCGCAAAGCTGGCGGCACTGGCCGCGTCGGCCGTGTCGATGCGGCCGGCCTCGGCGCGCAGCAGCGCCACATGGCGGGCCACGTCAGCCGCGTGCCAGTCGGGCGGCAACGCCAGCAGCGCGAAGTGCTCGCGCGACGCGGCGCCCAGCGCCAGCAACGCGGCGTTGACGGTGTCGATGACGTCGGGGCCGGTCGTTGCGGCCGCGCGCCAGCCGGTCGGGCGGACGTCCAGCTCGGCGGCCTCGCTCCACGGGCTCGTCAAGCCGGCGCGGTGCGCGCGGGCCCGCAGCCACCAGGCGCCGGCCGCCAACGTCAGCGCCACGTCGGCGGACGGCATGGCGTTCGCGACGACGCGCGCATCCGAGAAGTCCGGCTGGCCGGCCAGTTGCACCTCCAGCCGCTGCGGCGCACCGGTGTCCGCCGCGTCGGCACGCAGCCGCAGCGTGAACTCGCGGTCGGCGGGCAACGTGGCCGGCAGCGCGGGCGAACCGGGCAGGAAGTCGATGCGCGGCTGCTGTGGTGGCACGGGCGGCGGCGGCGCGCAGTCGTCGAAGGTGATCGGCGGGCAGTCGCAGATCGGGTCGGGCGTGCTCAGCACGGTCACGTCGCGGCGTGGCAGCGGGTCGGTCCGGGACCAGCCGGCATGCACGGCATCGGGCACCAGCACCCAGCTGGCCTCGGCCGCGCAGGCGTCGTCGCGGCCCAGCGCGCCGTGCAGCCCGCGCAGGCGGCGCGGCTGACCGCCAAAGAAGCGCACCTCGTCCGCCCAGCTCAGCAGCAGCCGGCCGCGCAGGCCGGGCGTCCAGTCGCGGTCGACGAACAGGCCGGCATGGAACGTCGCCAGGCCGTTACGGACCAGCGTGTCGCGTGGGTCCGGCGTGGCGGGTTGCCACCGCTCGGAGTCGGCGCCGATGCCGACGGGCAGCAGCAGCCACTCGCCTTCCGGCGCCGCGGCCGGGCCGGCCAGCGGCCAGCCGCTGAGGCCGGCGCCGGCGTCGTACAGCGCGTTGGCATCGGCCGCCAGCCACGGCAGCGCGGCCGCGCCGGGCGACAGGCCGCAGCCGTCCAGGCGCTGCAGCGCGCGGCCCGGCTCGCGCAACGCGAGGTCGAGCTGGACACGTTCGATCAACCAGTTGTTGGCGTCGATGGCCGCCGCCCCACCGCCGGGCCAGACCCAGCCCGCCGGCGCCAGCGCGTCGGCCATCGCGCCGTCCTGGCGCACCCGTTTCCATCCGACGAGGTTGGGCAAGGCCGGGCGGCGCGTACGCAGCACGTCACCGCGCGCGACGCGGTCGCCGCCGTGCAGCGCCTGGCTGCGCACGCGCGCCGAGAGTTCCAGCCGGTCCGCCCAGCTGCCGGGGCTGTTGGCGCGCAGCTCGAAGTCGCTGCCGGCCACCGTCCACATCGCGCCCGCAGGCCGGGCCAGGCGCAGGCCGGGCACGCTGAAGCGGGCCGACACGGCGCCCGCGCCCGCCACGCGGATGACGTGGCAGCGCCGCCCGCCCCCGGCGAAGAAGGCCGCGACGGCGGGTTGCAGGTGGGCGTTCACGCGCTCGGCCGGGTCCTCGCCACGGCCGCCCTGCACGAGGTCGAGCAGGCCACCGAAGACGGCCTCGAAGCCCGCCGCGCTGTCGACCGCGACCGGTCGGTCCAGCGGGCCGCGCGCCGCGAAGCCGACGAAGACCGGCACGTCCATGACCGGCATGCCGTCGCCGCTGGGCGTCGTGTCGTCAACGATGCGCACACCGATGGCCACATTTCACCTCATTCCATCTCGAGGCGTTCGTAGGACAGCGTCAGCTCTTCCATCGCCACGTCCGTACCCTTGGCGTTGAAGGGCCCCGACGTGTGTTTCATGATGCGGGCGTTGATGAGGCGCCAGGTCTGCACGGTCTGCGAGCGGTCCTCGCTCTTCAACTCGACGGTGACGGTGCGCAGGCCGCTGTTGGCGCCGTTGCGCACGTCGTCCAGCCACTTGTAGAGGTCCAGCGAGCCGATGACGCCGCGCTTCATCGTCACGTCGGTGGCCTTGTTCAGGCCGGCCGTCTTGATGACGTTGTTGAAGGCGTAGTTGCCCGGGCGGTACTCGGTGATGGTGACTTCCATGCCGATGCCGCTGACTTCCTGGAAGCCGGCCTGCGGCGTGTTGGTCACCCCGTCGCCGAGGTTGACGTGGAAGTTGAACTGGACGTAGGGTCGATCACGAACAACGGCCATGGTGGGCTCCTATTCAGACTTTTGGAAGAAGGCGTGAAGGGACCGTAGCGAGCGTTGCAGGGTGGGTCGAGCAGCGGAGCCGTACAGGCGTACGGCGAGCAGCGCAGGCCCGCCATGCGATCGCGCAGTAGGTCCATTCATGCCTTCTGGTCGGCGGTCCATTGGCCGATCCTGAAGATGACGAACTCGGCAGGCTTGAGCGGCGCAACACCGATCAGGCAGACGAGCCGCCCGTTGTCCAGGTCGTTCTGGGTCATCGTCGAGCGGTCGCAGCGCACGAAGAAGGCCTTCTCGGGCTTGTCGCCCAGCAGCGCGCCGCCGGCCCATTCGTTGACGAGGAAGTCGCGGATCGTGGCGCGCACGTTCGCCCACAGCGCCTCGCCGTTGGGCTCGAAGACGGCCCACTGCGTGCCCTTGTCGATGCTGCGCTCCAGGTACGCGAAGTAGCGCCGGATGTTCACGTACTTCCACTCGGGGTCCGAGCTGATCGTGCGCGCGCCCCACAGCCGATTGCCGCGGCCCTCGAAGAAGCGGAAGGCGTTGATGCCCTCGGGGTTGAGCACCTCCTGCTGGGCCGTGTTGATCAGCGTCTCGAAGCCGATGGCGCCGCGCACGACTTCGTTGGCGGGCGCCTTGTAGACGGCGCGCTCGGTGTCGTTGCGGGCGTAGATGCCGGCGACGAAGCCCGAGGGCGGCAGGTTCAGCGGCTGGCGCGTGACGGGGTCGAAGACCGTCACCCACGGGTAATAGAGCGCCGCGTACTTGCTGTCCAGTTTGGCCTTGAGCTTGCGGACGTCGGCGATCTTCATGCCCTCGTGCGAGTCCAGCACGGCGATGCGGTAACGCATCTTCTCGGCATGGGCGATGAGCAGGTTGGTGACGGCGGCCACGTCGTCGGGGCGGTCATTTGCCCGCCATGTCGAGCCGGGCGCGGCGACGATGGAGATGTCCTCGACGGCCTCGAACTGCTTGAGGCCGGTGGCGTAGTCCTGCGTCGGGTCGGCGCGGCCCTCGTACTCGGTGCGGCCGGGCAGCAGGCCGTCGTTGGCGCCGGCCAGCCAGGCGACGGCCGTCAGGCCGCGTTCGAACTTCTTGCGCAGCGAGGCCAGCTCGTTCTGCACGGCGTCGTCCCATTCGATCTGCGTGATCTTCAAGTCCAGCCCGGTGCCCAGCGCGTCCAGCGCCTTGAGCAGGTCGCTGCCGTTGTCGATGGGGTTGGGCGACGCGGCCACGCCGCTGCCGTTGAGCAGCACGATGGGCAGGCCGGCGCTGCTGGCGCCGCTGCGGCTGAAGAGGTCGAAGATGCCGTCGGGCACGCCGGCCGTCTTGTGCGCCGGCTCCAGCGGCAGGCCGCTCCAGGCGCCCAGCGAGCGGCCGTCGGCGGTCAGCACCTCAAGGTTCAGCGAGACCGGGCGGATGGCGTCGCCGCTACCCGGCGTCAGGGTCAGCGCGAAGTCGGCCAGCGCGAAGCTCGTCGCGCCGCCCGGCGCGCCGGCGGGCGCGACACCGGCCGTGAAGCTCCACACGCC
>Ga0307411_10000136_pt1 | contig 23328 bp, 22 predicted proteins | sample DK1Ometagenome_2_FD_203712 | JGI IMG/M metagenome (GOLD analysis project Ga0307411, IMG submission 203712) | Maize rhizosphere microbial communities from greenhouse at UC Davis, California, United States - DK15-O-1 | ecosystem: Host-associated > Plants > Roots > Rhizosphere > Soil | place: USA...
CTACGAATAAAGATCACTTTTCTGCGCATGGCCTGTTAGACTCTATAACATGCACAGTCGAAGGAAAACCTTTTCCATTTCTATTAACTCAATGTTTATTTAAAGATGAACAGATGAGTAATCTTTTTACTTATAATCACTCCACAGCCGATAATTCTTTTAGAGGAAATATATCGCTTCCTTTTATAAAAAGCTTTATTGATCATTTTTTTCATTATGATATACAGGGGGATGCAGTTTTTACGTTTGAGGGATCACAAGATGCGGACAAAACCGATATAGCTATTCGATTAAAGGAAGGGGTTATACGTTTAACAGAAACATATAATTTTATTAATGAATGTTACAGTCATATTGTATACAATCATAAGAAAAAATATGTTATGTGTAATGATACATCTCTATCTCTTTATCAAGGAGTAATACAATCTCCTCAAATAACAATATATTTCACGGATGATTATAAACCATCAAGTATACATGTTCCCATTCTTTTAGATCATTGTCTTTTTATTGTTCAAAAAGATTTATTTGCTCTTATCTCAGGAGATATTACCGTATCATACACCTCTTCACATGGGTTTTCTGTTGAGGGAGCGATTATTATTGATAAAAGCCAACTCAAGAAAAATCTACTTTCAGCAAAGCTTCAAAAACAATTGTTTACTATTTCAGGTCCTTCTCTTCTTAAAGCTCATGCTCCTATTACATGTGATATTTTGCTTCAGACTGCCTCATTGGCACGAGTTACTACACCATTTTTAGAGACTAAAGCACTGGTTGATCTTCGTATTAATAATACTATTCAAAAACCATATATAACAGGAACTATTAGATTGTGTGATGGTAGTCTTTTATTTCCCTATCGTCCATTATTAATTAGTCAAGGCATATTAACTTTTTATGAATATCAATCATATGATCCATCTATAAGCCTCATTGCGCATAATAAAATTAAAAAGCATGACATATCTTTACAAATAAACGGCACGTTATCACATCATCATATGATGCTTGACGCAAAACCTACTCTGCCTGAAGAGAAGATAATGAGTCTCTTGCTTGTAGGATCAGAGGATAGTTCTTTACATAAGATAGTTCCAACCCTTATTATGCACAATATCAAAAATCTTATTTTTGCATCCAACCATTCTAGTTTTTTAGAAAAATATTTTGTGCCTCTATTACGGCCATTTACTATCAGCCTGCTTCCAAGATTTGATGATCAGACAGGAAGAGGAGGATTGCGTGGAATATTTGAAATTAATGTTAATGACAGACTAAAAGCAACCATCCAAAAAAATTTTAGCCTTACAGAGGATACCCACGTTGAATTAGAATTTTCATTATCAGATGCCATAACATTTCGTGGTATTCGTGATGAAAGACGTGATCTGGCAGGAGAGGTTGAAATGAGATGGAAATTCTAAAAAAATCTCATGTATGGACTGTCTATAACCTATAGACAGAATGGGAAGGTAAGCGTTTACGTAAATGAATTGGAACAAGCTTACGAAGATGCCCACAATTTTTTTTACAGAGATATGATTGGCCGATGTTGTCACACATAAAACCAAGTTGTTTGAGAATTTCTGGATCGATAACATTTCTTGCATCAACAATGATGGCTTGTTTTACGAGATCTTTCACTCGAGCAAAATTCATATTTTTAATCTCATCCCATTCTGTAAGAATAATGATTGCGTCAACATCTTGGATAGTCTCATATAGAGTATTGCCATAGATAATATCAGGGAAAATATATTTCATATTAGGCATCGCAATTGGATCATATGCTTTTACTGTAGCGCCTTTTTCGAGCAGCATTTGAATAGTGGTAATAGCAGGAGAGTAGCGTACATCATCGGTATGAGCTTTAAACGCTAAACCAAGAACTGCGACTATTTTACCTGCAATTATCTGCTCCCCTTTTTTTTGCATAAGAGTTACTAATTTCTCGACGGGTTTTTGTTGTTGTAATTTATTTGCATCAATAGCAGCTTGCACGGTATGAAAGTTAAGATTATGTTGTTTGGCGGTATAAATGAGGGCTTGTGAATCTTTTGGAAAACAGGAGCCACCAAACCCGGGGCCAGGCATAAGAAATAATGGTCCAATGCGTCTATCAAGACCCATTGCTTCGGCTACCACTTTAGCATTCGCATTTGTCTTGTCGCATAGATTTGCTATTTCATTAATAAAACTTATTTTTACCGCTAAAAAACTATTAGATGCATACTTAATCATTTCTGCTGTTGATATATCAGTTAAAACATGCGGTGTTCCCGTAGAAATAAGCTGTTCATAAATATCACAGAGTGCAATAAGAGCTTTGTCAGAATCAGTTCCTAATACAATACGGTCTGGGTGTAGAAAATCATATATTGCTAATCCTTCACGCAAAAATTCAGGATTAGACGCTAAGCTAAATAAGGTAGGATCAATATTGAATTCATTCTCTAATGTAGAACGAATTTTTTTACCCGTTCCAACCGGAACGGTACTTTTGGTAACAATAATTTTATGAGAGTTAATATTTTTAGCGATGATACTTATAACAGAATCAATATAGGAAAGATCTGCACTACCATCATCACTCATAGGTGTTCCTACTGTTATAAAAATGATATTTGCATTTTTAATTGCTAAAGCAATATTATCGGTAAAAGCGAGTCTTTTGGCTTCAACATTGCGTGCAACAATTTCAGTAAGTCCTTGCTCATAGATAGGAATAATACCTTCTTGTAATCCCTTTATTTTTTCCGAATCAATATCTGCGCATATAACAAAATTACCAATTTCAGCTAAGCACGCCCCTGATACAAGACCTACGTATCCTGTTCCTATAACCGCAATTGTGTTTTGTGAGTGTGCATAGATGAATGTTATACTACAATAGATTAGGGCATAGAATATTTTTCTTTTGAAAGTAGGTCGCACTATCATGAGTTTCCTTTTTTGTTAAAATAGGATATTTATGAACAGTGTACTGCGTATTTAAAAAAATAAGCAACGATTTTGCGTCTGCTTTGACGAATATACTTTATAAGTGTTGTTCTTTTTTATATAGTGAAAATGTTATAGTTGACGTTATGAGAAAAAAGGAGAAAGTTATGGTTTCCATCATAAGAAATCTATGTGTAATGATCTATTTTATAATGCATAGTGTATGTTATGGAAATAATACAATAATTGAAAAGCCGATTGTTGCGGTTGTCTGTTCTTATAATAACCATTCATGGAGCCAACAGACGCTAGACTCTATCTTCAGTCAAGAGTATTCTAACTTTCGTCTTATCATTGTTGATGATTGTTCAAATGACGGCAATCAGCAAGTGATTAGGGACTATATAAAAACGTATAATATATATGACCGAGTAACATTTATAGAAAATAAAGAAAGAAAAAGAAAGCTCTTTAATCTATATCAAGTACTATATCTGTGCCAAGATGATGAAATAGTTGTTGTAATAGATGGTGATGATTGGTTAGAAAATAATCAAGTTTTTTCTAAACTTAATACTATATATAATGACGAGAATATATGGTTTACCTATGGTCAATATAAGAATGTTCCTGCCTCTCAGGCTGTGTTATGGGGCCATAAAGAGATGGGGTATTGCAGATCAGTTCCAAAGCATATTCAAAAAAAACATGCGTATCGATATTATAGTTTTATTTATATGCATCTCAGGTCATTTCGCGGTTGGCTTTTTAAATTAGTAAAGCTACAAGATCTAATAGCAGATAAAATAACTGGTTTCGAAGGAGATTTTTATCCAGCAAGTAATGATGTCGCAATGTATTTTCCTATGGTAGAAATGGCACACAACCATATTAAATTTATTCCTGATATTTTATATATTAGGAATCTCTATTCAGATATTGTAGGCTTTAAAGTGGATAGAAAGCTACAGACAACTTCTGCGCGAGAAATTAGAAAAAAACCATGTTATCCTATTCTTTTTAAACCGGAAAAAAATAGACTTGATGCTTTTAAATCGGCGCAAGCAAGTGTATTTATTATATGCAAGAGTCACTTTTCTAAAGTGAGTGATATTATTGAAAATATAAGAAAAAATATGCTTAATGTACATACAATACATATCTATTTTAATGATACGGCAGAAAATAAAACTATATGCCGAAAAATTAAAAACGATTACCCCAATGTGATTTTTCTTTCTTATAACGAATTAGAGGCTTCTGAGCAAAAATCGTTGAAAAATCGCCTCCTTGATGGTCTTATGTATACGACTGATCAGCATATTATTATTTCAACAGACTCTTTTATTATTGATAGGCCTATTGATGTGCGCAATGCAATTTATGAATTGGAAAAAGCCTATGCCTATAGACTGTATCTTAATAGAGATGAATCACAAATAAAAACTCGTTTTTTATCCCTTGAAAATGATATTTGTGCATGGAAATTTGCCTCTAGCATCAATGGATGGAAAGGGATTAATATTAGTGATGATATAATTTTGTGTAGAAAAGATACATTTTTATATGATATTAAAAATCTTAAATTTACTACCGTCTCTACTTTGTATGATCAGATGCATCGATTAGATTCATCTGAAATTAAGTTAGGTCTATTTTATAGATATAAACTTGTACGGAGATTATAAGTTGTATTTATGAACAACTTTTTTTACATATTCAAGTTGAGCAATCTTATTTTTAATTCCTTTGGTCCAATTTGCATGATGCATAAAGATACCGTTAGGAATAGGCAGTTTGTCACCTCGCTTCCACTGTTTTCCTGTGCATGTACCAGCCCCAAAAAAAGTATTTGGGAGATATTGCCAGCGTATATTATAAGCATTTTTCTTATGGTGTCTTTTAATGCATCGATTTAAAGATATCTGGTCACTGAGAGTATTATTTTTTTCCATGGTCTTTTTTACATCCATCCATAGATTTAAAGTTTTTTGATTTGCTCTACATACAAAAAAACCTGAGCATAACACTCCATCAGGATTATTCTTTTGAATAATAAGATCATAGTCTTTAATCAGTGTAAGAATTGTTGGTGTGATTGGTCTAAAAAATTGAATATCCACATCGGAAAAAATAAAAATAGATCCCCAATTATCATGGATAGCTTTTATAATAAGATCAACTTTTTTTATTGTTGTTTGTGTCCATCCTTGACTCATAAAATGAGTAGATGGACACGTCTGTTCTGCTTCCTGTAAAATAATCTCAAAATCATCTTTAATGGAAGGCAAAAAATAATTATCCTTTAAGATGGCATGTGATGGAGTGTATAGTGCATATAATTTTAATCTGTCATCGCAGACAAGTGTAGATGATAATAAAAGTAATAATATATATATCATCAAAAATCTCCTAATATCTTGATACGTTCTTGCAATACAAAAAATCATCATATTAAGATAGTAAAAAAAATAGCAGAAAAGGAAATAGTATGAAATTTTGTGTGAAAATAGTGAGAGTTTTTTGTTTTAGTGCGGGAATACTTTTCTTAGCCATATGTAAATCTGAACCATCAAGTGCAATAACCTATCGACTAAATGGTGGTAGGTTTGGAGACAATCTTCTATCATATTCACGTGCAAAATGGCTTTCATATACGTATGATATTCCCCTATTTTACTTTCCATTTCCTTATAGTGACCAATTGATGCTATCTGAATATGAAGAGAAATATAATTCTGATATGCGAAATACCTTTGACACGGTTGTATGGCTACCAGAAGGCCGTTCGCCATTATATAGAAATAACAACACACTCTATATTACTAACTGGAATGTGAAGGTTTCAATCGATTGGAATAATCCTGATTTTGTTAATCATATCAAGGAAATGATAGCGCCACGTTATCCCTTAGAGACAGTAACAATTCCTGAAGGCTATATATCAGTTGCAGTGCATGCGCGCAAAGGCGGTACGTTTGCAGCAGATACGCCTCGAGAAAAAGCTCGATGTCCATTGCGTTTTGTACCGAATCATTTTTTTGTTTCTCAACTTGAACGTATTGCGCGCATGTATAAAGGTAAAAAGTTATATGTCTATATTTTTACAGATCATCCTAATCCTGCTAAGATTGCACGGAAACTCAAAGATAGACTACAAAATGATGAGATTGTTTTTGATTATCGGCAAGAGAATAATAGTCATAAACAGAATGTTCTTGAAGATTTTTTTTCTATGATGAAGTTCGATTGTCTTATTCGTCCAGGATCACATTTCTCACGCTTTGTTGAGCGTCTTGGCAATAACCACGTTGTTATTTATCCATGTAGCGTAACTAAGCGTAATGGAGAAACACATATTAGCAAGGTCGCAATAAAACAACGCACTGAGCATGGTTGGAAGGTAATTAGAGAAAAGCTTGTGTAAAAAGAGCGTTACCGAAAAAACTCTTTTTTTTATCAGAAAAATCACAGCCAATATGGCGATATCCATGCTTTGCAAGCCATTGAACAACATCTTGATAGAGTGGTTGGTTGTAATAACTCTCAATGAAGGATACTTCTGCTAAAATAAATCGGATCTGAGGAAGAATAGGTACAGCGGCTTCTAGTATTGTTAATTCATGGCCTTGCGTATCGAGCCACAAAAGGTCAATGTGGTTTACGGAATATTGTTCTGCCCATTCGACCAGAGTAAGCGTTTTTACTGAAATAGTCCGTGGAAAAATTAATGGCGAAACGCGCAAACGATCTTTTGGTTTATGCAGTGATCCTGCTTGCGAAGCTACTCCAGGTCGAGCAGGTTTTTCAGAAATATAGAAAGGTTGCCATCCATGACAATTACTCAATGCATACGGGTATCGTATAATATTGGAATATTTTTGCGTATTTTTTTCAAGTCGAGTAAAAATTTCTGGTACGGGCTCAAAGGCGTGGATAACCCCTTGTGGCCATCGTTGAGCCATCTTTCTACTATCGTTTCCGTCGAAGGCGCCCGCTTCAACAATAATAGGGTTTTCAGGAATTAGTTGTTCCAATATATCGATTGTCTTATGAGAATTAAAAATAAACATACATGCCTAAAATAAAGTGTATTGTACGACAAATATATACAATTAATTTTAATTTAATAGTATGATAATGGCAAGTAACAACATTTTTAATACTATTAAGTTTATGAAAAAAGCTATTTTATTTTTATTATTAAGTTCACCTATATTATATCCATCAGAACTACCTGATTCACAGAAAAACAGTACATGGTTAGGCTATCTTACTAATCCTTATATTGCCGCATTAGTAATGCACATATGTTTAAAGCCAATAGATATGCTGCAAACATACTTATATGAACAGTATTGGCTTACTGAAAAAGAGAGAAAAGAGATAGCAGAAGAGAAAAGAATACGTTTGGAGCATACAAAACAACAGGTCTTATTGATGAGAGATCCTCAATGGAAAGAAGCAACATTGAAATTGCAACAACAGGAAGTGGCACGAGGTACGCAAGATCTAGAAGTAGGAAAACATCAGTTACAAGAGAATGAGATACTATTACGCCGAGCTCAAAGAGAGGAAGATAGTCAAGACGCTCAAATTTTACAAAATTTAATAAACAATAGTTCTCCAGAACATCGGTTAGCATTACAAGAAGAATATGATACATTTGTTAGATCATGTATAAAAAAACGAATACAAACGACATAATTAAAAAGGCAACTATAATGATCACACAGAATTATTTCATTGTAAGGATAATAGTACTTGGAATATGTTTTAATTCTATTCAAGTAGTAAGTCAGCAAAGCCCATTGAAATTACATACAAAATTGAATAATGGGGGCAAAAGTCAACAGGAATCAGTATTTACTCCTCAGCAATGGAGAGCAGTTAAAGCAATAGGATCGTTAGCAGCTGCAGGACTTATCGCCCGTCTAGGACGTGAGAAGAAGGGATGGTTTCCGAAAGTTATGAGTGCCTCTGGACTTGCGTTAACTTTTGGATATGGGTTGCAACAAGATCAACTTATCTATTGGGGCTGGAGAGGTCCACTTGTTGCTTGTATAGGTAAAGCTATTGCGAGTGACTGTGTGCAAAGGCCTTTGGCAAATATACAAATTTTTGGACCACTCCTTTCATCGCAAAAATATGATTATGAGCATAGGGAGTGGCAGCCTGCGTGTTCAAGTGATTGTGCAGGAACATGTCCTAGTTGTGGGCCGCTGCAGACCGTACTTGCAATGGGTATCTATTGTGCATTTAAGCCATATTTTGATAGAAAAATAGAAGATTTACAAGAATGGCTTGGAATATCTTCTTCATCAACTGAAGAGTAATTATCTGGAAATATACCATCATTCATTTAATGAATGATGGTAGTAGTATATGTACATACCCTTCATAGACTCGAGTGCCTTGCTGAAGCACCATCGGGTTAATGATAAGGCTCTGTACAAAACTGCGCATAAAATTACCAATTTTTTGTAAAAGCGTAGACAGCCAATTTGGTTGAGATGGTATGTGTACAGGAACATTTTTTTGTCCTATTTGTGTGGAAGATAAGGGAGCTACAAATTTTTGGGGGACAGAGTGTTCCTGTGGAATCTCTTCCTCAAGGACTGAATCAGTATTGTTGCTTTGTGCTATAGATTTTATTGACTTGATTACCTGTCTTGGCTGTGTAGCTGGTATATCATAGTCGTGCACTATATTTTCTTTAATAGCCTCATCAGCGCTACTTGGGTCATACGATGTAGCATATTGCCGTTTTACGCCATGTTGAGGTTCATATTGACCTCCAGGAGATGAAAAAGTAGGTAGTGTTTTATTAAAACTATCTTTATCATCAGTGCTTCGTAATGAGCCATATTTTATTGATGGTGATGTGATGTTGCCTTTTGCTATTATTGGATTTTTTTCAGTTACATGCATCTTATAATCTGGAGAGTAATGGTAAGAAGATATTTTTTCCCTGCCCGTTGTATAAGTTGTAGGAGAGGATGATATATTTCGCTGCGGAGATATTTCTTGCGTTGATGACATAGAATCTTCTGATGCTAGAAGTGATTGTTCAGACTCGGGCGTGATCGCCGAATGAGATGATGAAGACACTATAAAAGGTATATCTGCCAGCGGGCCACCTATTAACGGTCTGATTGAATGTGCTTGTGATTTTTTTGACGAAGAAAGTTGATACTCTCTATCTATTTTCATGTTACTATCATCTTCTCCTTCGCCCTCAAAGCGTATTTTTTCTTGTTTTACTAATAGGTTCCTATATTCTGAGGTTGTATCTTCAATCTGTTGATTAAGCTGAGTAAGGTGAGTATGCAGAATGTGGGCTAGCTCTTGAGCTTGAGTGTCTTGTAATACTTCTTCTTCATGCAGAGCAATCTGTTGTCTTAGGGAAGATTGGGCGTGTAGTTGCTGTGTAAGTTTATCTTCAAGGAGTTTTTTTTGTTGTAAGAGAAGTTGATGCTCTTCTTCTTTTATATTTTCAATTTCGGCTCGAAGATCTTCTTCAAGCTTAGCATCCAATGTTTTTTTTAAGCTTTCAGCTTTTTCTTGAAGGTTGTTTCGAGTGTTATCAAGCTCTTTTTGCACAGTTGCTTGGTCAGCCGTCAATGATTGTATATTCTTATCATAGGTAGCTAATTGCTTCTTGCTTTCTGTACGTAGTTGTTGGAGACGCTTATTGGTTTGTTCTTCAAGATTTTTTTGCTGCTGCATAAAATCTTGATTAATAGTCTGCTCTTCTTGTATGTAATTGTCTTGTATTGCTTGCAACTTTTCTAATTTTTGCTGTTCTATGTGCTGAAGTTGTTGTGTTACATTCTGATCTGATGTCTTTAGTTCTTTTTGAGCTGCTCTTTCGATTTCTTGCAGTTCTTGTTTAAGATCGGCTTTTTTCTTTTCTAATTGTTTTCTTGTCTCTTCTTTCTGTTCTATTGTCTGTTGAGTGAGCGTGTTATATTGCTTATCAATATCATTGATCTCCTTATTTATCTGTTCTATTGCTTCATCTTTTGATCGAGTAATCTTATTTTTTTCCTGATCGGAATGCTGTTGAATTTCATTTTTTTCTTGATCTTCACGCTTTTGTGCTTCTTGTTCTATCTGTTCATATTTTTGGTTAATAGTAGCCATTTCTTGTTCGCGTTTTTCCGCCAACGCTATCTCTCTCTGTCTGTTTTCTTGTTCTGTCTGTTCTAATTGTTGAGCAAATTGCTGCTCATTCCGCTGCGCTTGCGCAGCTATTTCTTGCAAGGTCTGTTTATGGGTATCAGCTGCTTGTTGCATCAATTCAGATTCTTTATCTAACTGTACTTTAAAAGCCACAGTCTCTTTTTTGATGAGTTCATTGCCTTCTTTTTCTATCTGTTCGAGCTCTTGTTCTATAGCCATTAGATCATCGATTCGTTTTGTTTCTTGTTCTTCTGCTTTCTGTGCTTCTAGTGTGGCTGCCGCTTTTTGTGTCTGTGTCTTTGCGAGATTCTCTGCTGTTAGTTTCTCTGTTTCTAAAGCTGTTTCTCTATGTGCATTGTGCGATTCTTGATCAATGATCTGTTTGAAAGTAGTATTGAGACTTGGATCAAATATTTTTTTAAGATTATGTACATCCGTTGTGGTATATTTGATAGTAACATCAGTTGCACTTTTTGGGATATCAAGATCTGTTCTTGTTGGCGAGCTCTCATTTTTTCCTTTAATCACAATTATTTCTGCTTTTTCAGGATCGGTTATTTTTACTTTTGCGAATAATTGTACATCACCATTTGGTAGTATATTTGAGCGAGAGACATCATCAATTTCATATGTTTGTAGCAGTGCTTGTGTCTCGGGGGAAAGCTCGGATAAAGCTTGAGCCGTGATGAGCATTTCCTGGTATCCTTGTTTCAGTTCATTAAGAATTCGAGTCGCTGTTGGGGACAGTTTTATTGTAGTCAAAGATGTTTTAGGTGCGATATAAGGTTGCTCTATTTTAATAGGTGTAACAGGATTTTGAGTAATTGGTCTACCGAGCTGTATATCTTGACTTTTAATAGTCAATGATGGTTTTACTATTGGTGATCGTGCCCCTCTCAGTACTGCTCCTCCAGTCCTGATCATGCCACCTTGCCTCATTGATAAGGATGAATTATATTGACATATACATAGTAATACAAAAAAGTAATTTTTCATTACAATCTCTTTTTTTTACGTCTTTATGTCTTATATACGCTATAATAAGTGTAGAGTTTTTATAAATTGTAATGCAATGGTAGATGAGGCTTAATAGCATAATTAGCTAAAAGCATCTCTGTGCTAAATAATGGTATAGAATATGAAAATTAGTATAATTGTTCCCGCTTATAATGAAGAACGACGTATTAAAAAAACAATACTGGCGTATAATGATTTTTTTAGGATAAAACAGCAAGAGACTGGTCTTGTGTATGAATTTATTATTGTTTTAAATGGATGCATTGATAAGACAAAAGACATTGTTGAACAATTACAAACAACCATAGGTGATAATATCATTATTGTCGTTACTACCGATAAGGCAGGCAAAGGTTTAGCTATAAAGCTGGGATTTGAAAATGCTCTAACCAGAGATAATCATTATATTGGTTTTGTTGATGCAGATATGGCGACTTCTCCTGACGCTTACTATGATCTACTGTATCAATGTAATGGCTATGATGGTATCATTGCGAGTCGGTATATAGCAGGAGCACACATAATTCCTACCAGACCTTTATATAAACGCTGGGGTAGCCGTCTTATTTATGAGCCATTTGTATATTGCCTCTTTGGTCTCTCATATTATGATTTACAATGTGGAGCGAAATTATTTAAAAAAGAAGTAATTGCACAAGTTGTACCTTATCTTACAGTGCAACAGTGGGCATTCGATGTGGAAATACTCTATCTTTGTAAAAAATTTGGTTTTACTATTAAAGAAATAGCAACCGTATGGCATGACCAAGCTGATAGTAAACTAACACTAAGAGGCGGATTGCGAATGTTTGGCGCACTATTTACTGTATGGCGATTACATCGAAAACTATAAAATAATTGAGAGTAAGCACTGTTTTAGAATTGCTTACTCTCAATTATACATTTCTCTATTTATTTGATCTATCAGGATAAGATTTTATAGTTGCTTTCTTATAATTATCTACCAGCTTTTTCAGCAACTCTTTTAACTGTATGCTCTTAATAGCAGTCTTATCTTTTGCGCTTTCATACTTGGAATCCATATTAAACATACGGTTCAAGTGAGGGTATGCAAGAATAAAAGGGAGAGTTGCAGAACATTTAATAATTTTTTGTAAAGACTTTTGCGCCATAAATTTAGTCTTTTGTATCAGACGAATAGTAGCTTTTGGAGATATTGTGAGCGATGTACTTGATGCCGGCGATCCATAATAACGAGGAAATAGCATATGCGTGAGAGCAACAACCATTCCTCCATATGCCACCTGTGCTTCATTATAATTTGAGAGCTTATTCCAATTATTAAAGTTGAGATGTAGAGTACTGTCGCCTTCAACCGCATCTTTTTTAATAGTTTTATCTATTAGAGACATGATCTCAGCTGTCTCTATAGCTGAAATGTTATCTTGCTCATTATCATTTTCAAGCATCATTTCGATACCAACTTTTTTAGACGATCGTATAAAGCTATCTTTTTTTGCTGCACCAGCAGTTACAATCATGGGAAGTAATGGGAAAATACCATACGCTTGTATAATCGTATTCATAAATAAAGTTATTAGTACTATTTTTTTCATAAAATAAAGCCCTCTTTGTGTATAAGTACAGGTAAAAATAATAACAATAAGTATGCTGTAAAATATATTTGTAGTCAAATGGAAACTTTCTAAAAACAAAAAAGACAAATGTAATGTAAGTCCATGTGCATGACTAGATAGACAGCTATACAAATATTATATCTTTTTCTAAATCCTGTGGGATGATGACGTTATATTTTTGAGCAACCTGTTTATTAACAAAAATCTGCTTAGTAGAAGATTTAATGATGTTAATTACATCTGGTGTTTTGTTGTTCATTACAATATCAATTGCTATTTTTCCTGCTTGTTTGCCACTTGCGTAATAATCAATACCTCTGGACATTAAGGCTCCTTCTTTAACAAGCATATTATCACTCACAATAAGAGGCTTTTGAACTTTTTCCATAATGTGTACAATTAATGCTATTGAAGTAGCGACCATATTATCGATGGGTGTAATAATCGCATCAACTTTTGGCATAGCGGATAATAGAGCGGGCTCTATTTCTACTTCTGAGCTAACTCCAATAAGAAGTGGTGTAATATCGGTTTTTTGCAGAGCATTGACCATTAATTGAGCCATAGTTATTGAGTTAATTTCACCATTATTATAAAAAATTCCCACAGTTTTAATGGTAGGCAATAATTTTTTCATAGCATCGATTTCAGCAGATACATCTATCATGTCACTTATGCCACAGAGATTTGTTGCTTCAAACAGTGGCGAGTCTAGTGAAAGAGAAACTGCAGCCATAATAACTGGTTTATCTTGTTCTACTGCAACCATTGCTTGTGTTGCGGGAGTTGCGATAGTAAAAAAAATATCAGCTTTATCTTGTGCGTGAAACTGTTGAGCAATGGCATGGATGTTACTGATAACCCCTTGCCCATTACGTTCAATATACGTAATGTTATTGTTGCCGTCTGCTCGTATAACATCAACAAACCCTTTTCTAACCGCATCTAGAGCAGGATGGGATGCTGTTTGTAAAATGCCAATTATTTTTTTGCCTGATTCTGATGTGCGCGAAGAACGTTTTAAAATACTGAGCGTGAGGATTGTAAATGCGACGATTGTGATGAGAACGGCTGCATTTTTATGATTCATTATTGCACCTATACATGTTTATTTTTTAAGCGGTCATATGTTTTAAGAAGATAAATGCTTAGATCCGATATATTATCCTATGTAATCCCCGCTGCTAACAGGGAAAAGTCTGCATATATTTTTTACTCTACTATTAATAGCACTTAATACCGCGTCGTTATCATGATGTTTAATAACTTCATCAATTAAATGAACAATTTCTCGTGCAGTTGTTGCATTCATGCCGCGTGTGGTAATTGCGGGAGTACCAATACGTATGCCACTGGTTATCCATGGCTTTTCTAGATCAAAAGGGATGCAGCTACGAGTTACCGTAATTCCTGCTATCTCTAGCGCGGCTTCAGCTTTTTTCCCCGTAATGGATTGTGAACGTAAATCAACAATAAAAAGATGATTATCTGTTCCGCCTGATACAATACGATATCCTAGATGGGTAAATTCTTGAGCCATTGCCTGAGCATTAGCAATAACCTGTTTTTGATAGGTAATAAAATCTGGTTGCAACGCTTCATGAAAAGCAACCGCTTTTGCTGCAATGGTATTCATTAACGGCCCGCCTTGCATGCCAGGCATAATAGAACGATCTATACTATCTGCATACTTTGCCGATGTCATGATAAGACCACCACGAGGACCACGCAATGTTTTATGTGTGGTACTTGTTGTAAAATCAGCACAATGAATAGAGCTGGGATGTAATCCTGTAGCAACCAAGCCTGCAATATGAGCAATATCCGCATGTAAATATGCGCCATGTTCATGAGCAATGTGTGCTAAACGTTCAAAATCTATAATACGCGAGTATGCTGATGCGCCAGAAATAATTAATTTTGGCTTATGTTCATCTGCAAGACGCGCAATGTCTTCATAATCAAGACATTCTGTATCCCTGTCTACGGTATATTGAACACTATTAAAGATTGTTCCCGAAAAATTCACTCCATGGCCATGCGTTAAGTGACCGCCAGAACTGAGACTCATGCCCAAGATAGTATCTCCAGGCTTTAAAAAAGAAAAATAGACAGCCATGTTAGCTTGTGAACCTGAATGAGGTTGCACATTGGCATGCTCAGCATTAAATAATGCTTTACAACGTTCAATAGCTAATAATTCAACTTCATCTACAACTGCACATCCTGGATAATATCGCTTGCCGGCATACCCTTCCGCATATTTATTAGTAAATACAGAAGCCGTTGCTTCATGTACTGCTGCTGATGCGTAATTTTCAGATGCTATCAGATTAATAGTAGTATCTTGGCGTTTTCCCTCTTTTTGGACTAAGGTATATATTTCAGGGTCAATTATACGTAGATTCATGGTATATCCAAAAGCTATTGTAAACATTGTTTATTATTGTATTATAGTCTTATTAGGCAAATAATTATAGTGAAATTAAAAAATGAATGGTATGCCCAGAAGCGGATTCTGAGAGCGTTCTAATCATTCCAAGCTTACACAGCTTCTCAAATTACGATCTATGTCATTGCACCTTCTTATCTTGTGCTCTATGAGCAGTAAATGATATTACATTCTCTATGGGGGACAGAAAAAGATGAAAATATAAGAAGATTGATTAAAAACGGTACGATTTGCCTTTTTGAGAGCCTTTTTTTATACTTAAAAAAGAGGTTTAATATGAGTTACCGTAAGGAAATATCGTGATTGCTACTACAGATTTTAAAAAAGGCATCAAAATTTTATATAACAATGCCCCATATATGATATTGGATTATCATCATGTAAAGCCTGGAAAAGGTGGCGCTTTTGTTAAAACTAAAATGAGAAATATGATCACGGGGCTTATTTGGGAAGATACCTTTCGCTCTGGTGAGAAGTTTGAGCAGCCTGATTTAGAATATTCAGACATGCAATACCTCTATGCTGACGGCGGACTCTACCATTTTATGGATCAGAACACCTATGATCAGGTTGCTTTTAATAAAGATCAGATTGAAGATGTTCTAGACTATTTAAAAGAACAAGCAATCTACACAGTTTTAAACTTTGAAGGAAAACCAATTGCGGTAACTCCTCCAATGTTTATGGAGATTGCTATCAAAGAATCTATGCCTGGGGTACGTGGTGATACAGCTCAAGGAGGAGCAACTAAGCCTGCAACGCTCGAAACAGGATTAGTTGTACAAGTTCCTCTGTTTGTAAATGAAGGTGATGTAGTGCGTATTGATACTCGTGATGGTAGCTACATGGAACGAGTTAAGAAATAATAGTTGATGAGTGTTACAAAATAAGATATATGGGGGCTTATATGAGTTCACTCTTTTCATCACAAGCAGAAGAGGTCATAGCGCAAGATAATGACCAAGGGCAGCCATCTTTTGATGATCTTTCACGCAGAGATGTTCGATCTCTTATTTTTCATTTTTTATATGCTATAGAAGCTTTTGATTATCAGGAGTCATTGCAATCTATTGTAGACAACTTTAATCGTGGTTTTAATTTAAATGTTCCTTTTGATAGTGAGCTCTGTTCAGTAGTGAATGCTATAGTTAATGATCGTCACCAATTAGAAAAAATCTATGAGCCATTTCTTTCAAATTGGCGAATAGATCGCGTAAGCGTCTGCACAAAACTTATACTGTTATTTGCAATTTGGGAGTTAAAAAACACTGAAACTGATACGCGTATTATCATTAATGAAGCAATTGAATTAGCAAAATGTTTTGCAGAAGAAGATACCTATCGATTTGTTAATGGTGTTTTAGATCCCATTTCAAAAGACTTACGAAAAGAGTTAAGTATTAGTATTGATAATTGATGATCTTTTTCTAGTAATTCTTTTCTTTTTGGATCAAAGGTATAGGTGGGAGGGCTTGTGCTATTGATTCTGATAACACCCGGTTCTCCTCTCTTATCTGGGTGTTTTTGTTCAAATCTCATGACATGAGAGTGTATATATGGAAGCCATGTTCCGATTGCGGCATGATGAAGTTGCGTATGATCTGGTTCTGTGCCATTTAAAATAACACGTATATTTCGAATACGTTCGTGCATGGCGTGCTCTCTTTTAAAAAGACCGAGGACGGTCTGGATAAGATCTTCAAAGGAGAATAAATTATAGCAATACTTAATGTTATTCATGTTTGGATAGATAGATGTAGTAATGGGTGTTCCTAGTGTATAGATAATTGAAATCTTGTGAGTAGATAGTAATTGCGATGCAAGAAGGGCAACATTACCTCCATGACTATGACCAATTAATATTATTTTTGTATGTGCATCATATGATTCGATTAATTTACTTAAGTTTTTTGCGGCCTTATTACGAGCTTCATAGTTATTGCTTCCACTCCAGCAAAAGGGAATAACAGCTGCTTTTTCCATCTGAGCCGTAGCTTCTAGGGAAGTAAAGAAATCACCCTCAGGGGTATACCATGCAGCTTCTGATCCCCATGTCCCATGGATAATGATAAACACGGTATGATTATAGGTATTAAAAAAAATAGTTAATGAGAATGCAGCAATACTGGTAGCTTTTCTGATCAAAAACAGTCCTTTTTCTTAAAAAATTACTCAGTATACAATGCTTTATATCACTATATGAGCTATCTAATCAATAGTTTATCATCAAAGCAGCAAAGGGATGCGGCATACAGGGAGATAGTTTGACTAATTCGATGGAAATGATACAATAAAGTATATAACAATTTCTATTTGGCTTTGAGGAGTGCTCTGTGAGGATTGTAATTATAGTATTATGTGCGACAGTAACAGCATCTAGCTCTCCATTAGATCAGAGTGATAAAAATGCACTGAAAACTCTGGCGCAATGTTATGCAGTTGGAGGTGTTGGAGCAGCCGTTGTTGGGCAAAACATTATTCAAGAAGCTCAAGAAAAAATTGCTGGCGTGTATGAGAAGTATAAAAAAATGGATATAGAGACTGCCTATTGTAAGACGTCAAGCATGAATAAATTTGTATATGATTATCAAAAATTGTTATTACGAGGTCAATATTTAGAAAATGCTAGTAACATTATACTCTGTCCTATTGTATCGGTAGTAGAAACAATGTTTTTACCGGTAACTATTCCAAAGGTATATAAAGAATTATACAAACAATACCACAATGAGTTTTCAGGTAAATATTTGTTATCATTTGTACGTCAACAATCAAGACACACAGTATATGATCATATATGGAAAACTACTCGCCCCGCGATGCTCGGTTTCTTTGTTCCATTATTATTGAAAAAATGTCACGAAAGTAACAAGTAATTTTTGCCAAAACTGGTATTGTTAAAAAATAAACTTTTTTCAAGTTGATATCTTTCTAGTTGGTTGTATGATGAGTATGAATATCTTAATAATTATATAAACAATGGAAAGCAATATGATAATTCTAATTGGGTTTCTTTTTTCTGTGGTCACATCAAGTGTTACTTATGCTATGTATAAAATGGACGCTAGGATGCAGGAGGGTATAAAAAAAAGTTGTGCACTACAGTCCCGCATATATGTGCCTGCAGAATTAGAAGAAGATCTTTTAAAAGCTTCATACAAACCACCAGTAAAATGTGTAAAAAAACCTATCACATCGTGGGGAGAGAAGCATTCTATTCAAACGTTAGGGGTACAGCTTCAGGGTAAACGCAAAAAAGCGCAAGAATTTGTCACAACGAAAGATGATGAATTGGCAACAGCTATTACGATTATGGCTTATTTACCAGGAAATCCGAGAAATACAATAGTTGAGTATCTTTTACCGCAGAGCTCAACAGCTCAAGCGCGGTTTGTAAATGATTCAATTATTTCTTCTTTATCTCACTACAGTGCTTCCGAAGCTCTGGTTAAGAATAAGATTAATTCTCAAAGCATAGAAATTTATTTTCCTTTAAGCATTGAGCAAAAAGAAATATTATTTAAGATGTATCATCATTTTTCACAGAACAATAATACTTCTATTCAGATGAGCAAAAAAGATGCTTTAACGGTTAATTCATTGCCTGAAAGCACAAAAGAAGGTTTTAAGAACAATAAACGTTTTTTTATGGCAGAAATTATGCCTGATACATCTGATAAGGTTCGACGCGTTGTTAGCGAAGTAGCACGCGGTGCACTCATCGGTGCCGGTACTACTGTTGCTATAACATGTGCTAGTGATCTTGCTTGCAATAATGCATATGCTGTGAGAAATGCAATTGCTGAAGGTTTATATAACGGAGCTCAGCAGAGTTTCATTGCAAATATTTCTGACAGTGAAACACGTGATATAGCAAAATCTTCTGCTCTATCGACTCTACGTGAGACATATAATCCTATAGCAGCTGCAAAAGAAGGTATAAATGTATTTGGTCAAAAAGTAGTGGAAAACACTGTTATAGATCTATGTGGTACGGTGACAACTGCAGCTATCAATAATATAAGTATTACAAAGACTGAAGATTTCAAGACGACTGCCCGCTATGCTGGCCATGGCGCATTAGTCGGCGGGACTGTAGGTGGATTATTATCTTTACCACACATAAATGAACCCGTTCGTACAGAATTTATTAGTGAAATGTAATTAAAGAGAAGGTATGGTAATGAAATATGTCTTATTATTGTTCTTATATAGTTGTATGTTTGTAGCATGTAATGCGATGGATAACCGCGTATTGCAAATAAGGATGATGATTAATAGTGATGGAAGTTCTTTGATGTATTTACCTGGAGAAGTTAGAGAGGCAATTGTTTGTCTTGTAAAACAATGCTACGAAAAGGATGCAAATAAAGAAGTTATAAATATGTTGAGTGATAAGTCGCGTGCAGTATATTTTAATTTGTCATTACCAGAGCAACAACTGGTTAGGCGATTATATGATAGTGCTCATGTCTCAGAGAACGAAAGCAGCTCGCATGCTACAATGACGGCATACGATCAATATAAATCGCTGCCTATTGGTATAAGAACTGATATTTGTAAGCAATCAGATGCATGTATACATAAACCATGTATACAAGGGTCTGTATTCATGGTGCCTCATGAAGAGTGTAAAGATATTCTTATCGCTGGGCTCAAGGGGTCTCTATTGTTGGGGACCGCTACAACAGCTACAGCTGCTTTGACTTCTTATGCTATGTTAGGTTCCGATGTAACCTACGCAACTAAATCCTTACTTATACCGGCGGTAGGTATTGGAGCAGGGTTTGCTATAGGGGGACTGTCTTCGTATATTACAAAAGTTACAAAACGATACGAGCAGAAAGAGCTTCTTAAAAAAGTATCTATTCGTGAACTGTGTGACACGTCTAACGAATAAAAAATATAGGCTACCAAAAAACTTTTCGATAGATAAGTTTTTTGGTAGCTGTTTTTTTTATATATCCCATCTTGCTGACTACAATAATTGTGCTCTCTTTTATTGAATTTTCGTATCTCATTTATGCATAGTATACAAAAAGACGTACTTAAAGATGTATGATTATGAAAAAAATACATGTCTTTTTTATATTGTTTATGATAATGGGGTGTTCTATGCCTTCTCGTAGCACGTTGAAAAAATATAAAGAACGTAGAGATTTTACACAAACACCTGAGCCTCTCGGGAAAGTTACTAAACAACGGCATAAAAAACCTATTTTTGTAATTCAAAAACATAACGCGTCTCGTCTACATTATGACTTTCGGATAGAAATGGATGGTGTATTGGCGTCATGGGCGATTCCAAAAGGTCCCTCAAGAGATCCACGTGAAAAACGATTGGCAGTATTGACCGAAGATCATCCAATGAGCTATGCAACTTTTGAAGGAATTATTCCTTTCGGGCATTATGGTGCAGGAGAAGTTATTGTCTGGGATAATGGAACATTTGAGAATATTAGAAAAAAAGATGGCGTATTAGTATCTTTGCGGGATTCTTTTAAAGAAGGCCATATTGAAATCTGGCTCACAGGAAAAAAACTGCAGGGTGGATTTGCATTTATTCGGATGTCGCCTATCAAAAATTGGCTATGTGTTAAAATGGATGATGAATATGCACACAAAAAAGATAGTTTATTGAATACGAGACAAGAATCAGTTATTTCTGGGCGTACTCTAGAAGATATACTTGGAGGAAAAGAACATAGATCTAATCTAGAGTTGTATCAACATAAAAAAACAGACCTTAAAAAAGTACAAAAGAATAGAGAAAATAAAAAAAAATCAGTAAAAAAGGTAGATACGCAGACAGTACACACAGGACGTAAGATAATTGAAATTAGTAATTGGAATAAAGTATTATTTGGTGCATCAGGTATCACAAAAGGTGATCTTGTTACTTACTATAAAGATATTGCACCAATAATGCTATCTTACGTAAAAGGGCGTCTTATTGCAATGCAACGGTTTCCTGATGGAATTCATTCGGAGGGTTTTTTTCAAAAAGATGCGGGATCACATTTTCCATCATGGATAACGAAGGTACCCGTAAAAAAAAGAACTGGTGATGTCACAGAGTATGTAATAATAAATAATGCAGCAAGCCTTGTCTATCTTGCTGGTCAAGCATGCATAACCCCACATATATGGCTTAGTAGAAATGATAGACGCGATATTCCAGACCGGCTTATTTTTGATATTGACCCGCCCGATGAACATTCATTTAAAGAAGTACAATGGGTTGCGGAACAGATAAAGGATTTTTTAGAGCTCTTAGGATTGCCCGTTTATTTTATGCTTACCGGGTCTCGAGGAGCTCATGTTGTAGTTCCATTGAAACGTGTGCATACCTTTGATGAAACACGAGCATTTGCATATGATATTGTTACTATTTTAGCAGATTATTTCCCGGAACGCATAACGGTGGAATTACAAAAAACTAATCGTAAAAATAGAATATTCCTTGATTGGCTACGAAATAGTAGTGTTGCTACGGCAGTTGCCCCTTATTCTGTGCGTGCTAAAGAAGGAGCACCTGTTGCCGTTCCGGTAACGTGGCAAGAGCTATCTCGTCCAGGAATGAAGTCGCAAAAATATACGATAAAAAATGTTTTTAAGCGCCTTGATAGTATAGGCGATATCTGGTCTGATATGCAATCACATGCAGTATCATTAACCAAAGCGATCAAAAAACTAGAGAAAATAAAACGATCTTTATCGGATAAGGAGAAGTAATGATAGCTGCTATAGGAATACTTTCGCTTATTGGTATATGTATCTCATTATATGGTATCTATGTTGAAAATAGAGTAAAACAGAATAGTACCTATCAGGCTAGTTGTGATATCTCTGATCGAGTTTCATGTACAAAACCATTTTTGAGTCCTTATGGAAAATTGTTAGGAGTCTCTAATATTTGGGTATCGCTCATATATTATTGCTGTATGTTTGTATTAGCGGTTATAGATGCGCAACAAGGCATACAAGTTTTTGCTTTGGTGGGTAGTGTCTTTACGATTATCTTTGCCTATTTTCTATATGTTAAAATTAGATCAATCTGCTTAATCTGCACGTCGCTCTATGGTATAAATGCCTTACTGATGATTACGGCATATCTATCATGAAAATTTTTTTAGATACAGCGGAAAGATCTGCTATAGAACCATGGATAGAAACAGGTATTATTGATGGAGTTACTACTAATCCTTCAAACCTGAGTAGGCTTGGGGGCGATCCTCGGGAACATATTAACTTATTATTACAGCTGCTTCCTGAAAAAATAATTAGTGTTGAAGTAACAGAAACAGAACCGAAGGCAGTTTATAAACAAGCACATGCAATAGCCAAATTATCACCATATATTGCAGTAAAAGTACCATGCCATAAAGATTATTATAGAGTAATTAAATCACTTGTGAGTGATGGTGTTAGGCTTAATATCACACTAGTTTTTTCTGTGATACAGGCACTTACGATGGCAAAAATAGGGGTCGCCTACATATCCCCGTTTTTAGGAAGGTTAGAAGAATCTGGTGGTAATGGTTTTGGTCTATTGGTTACCATACGTGATATGATCGATCATTATAATTATTCTACGCAGATTCTTGCGGCTTCTATACGAAATATTAATCATTTTGAACAAGCAATTATCGCGGGCGCTGATTGCATAACGTTGTCAGAGGTTTTACTTGAAGAAGTACTTTCATCTGTACTTGTTGATCAAGGAATGGAAAAATTTAAAAATGATTGGAAAAAACTGGGGAATATACCATTTCCATAAAATATATCTTACTATCAAAAGTATTATGCTACCATAGTTGATATGAGTTACCGGCGATATATACAACAAACATTATAGGTCCATATGCGTATTCTTTTTGTGACCAATACTTATACTCCTTATTCAGGAGGTGTTATTAGTTCCATTGTTACAACAACAGAAGAATTGCGCAACCAGGGGCACGATGTTCATATTATATCATTGAAATTTTTATCTCGTCATGATGATCCAGAGTATGTAACTCGAATTTATTGCCCCATTCGTTTTATGTATAAAAAAAACCATATGGCAATTCCATGGATGCCTTATCGTGCGGTACATGCTGCTATTGTCTCATATCGGCCTGATAT
>Ga0307411_10000137_pt1 | contig 23268 bp, 23 predicted proteins | sample DK1Ometagenome_2_FD_203712 | JGI IMG/M metagenome (GOLD analysis project Ga0307411, IMG submission 203712) | Maize rhizosphere microbial communities from greenhouse at UC Davis, California, United States - DK15-O-1 | ecosystem: Host-associated > Plants > Roots > Rhizosphere > Soil | place: USA...
CCCGTGCCGCGACTGCGGTCGGCACGAGCTCGAGCACGACCGAGAACGCGCCCGCGTCCTCGAGTCGACGGGCTTCGTCAACGAGCCGCTGCGCACCGTCCTCCTCGCGTCCCTGCACGCGAAACCCGCCGAGCGTGTGCACGGACTGCGGGGTGAAGCCGATGTGGCCCATCACGGGGATGCCGACTTCGACGACGGCGCGGACGGCGCGGACCACGTCGCCACTCGCGCCCTCGAGCTTCACGGCGGCGGCGCCGCTCTCCTGGATGGCGCGCCCACAGTTCAGCAGCGCGCGCTCGACGCTCACTTGATACGTGAGGAACGGCATGTCGACGACCAGCATGGCGCGCGTGACGCCGCGCCGGGCGGCGGCGGCGTGGTAGATCATCTGGTCCAGCGTGACCGGGATCGTCGAATCGAAACCCGCGACGACGTTTCCGAGAGAGTCGCCCACGAGGATTACGTCCACTCCGGCTTCGTCGACGAGCCGCGCGAACAGCGCGTCGTAGGCGGTCGTGACGACGATCCGTTCGCCACGCGCCTTGCGCGCGATGAGGTCCCGGGCGGTGACGCGGCGGGTCTCGGTGTGCGTGCTCACAGTCGGCCGAGTGCGCGAGGGGCGCTCTCGCTTGATGGGCCGGTGGGCCGGGCGGCCTGCCCGGCGAGACGCTCCCGCAGCTGTGCGAGCTCGGCCAGCCAGAACGCACGGTGGGGCAGCTCGGGATGCGGCAAGGTAAGCGCGGGCGACGTTACCGTCCGCCCGCCGAATAGCACGATATCGAGGTCCAGCGTCCGGGGGCCCCAGCGCTCGCCGCGAACGCGGCCCTCCGCGTGTTCGATGCGCTGGAGCGCGGCCAGGAGGGCGTGGGGCTCGAGGGTGGTCTCCAATGCGACCATCTGGTTGAGGTATGCTCCCTGCCCGACCGGTCCGATCGGCTCCGTTTCCTCGACGTCGCTCTCGGCCAGCAGCCGGCAGCCCGGCAGCGCCGCGAGGGCGGACCGAGCACGCGCCAGATAGCCCGCTCGGTCGCCCAGGTTCGACCCAAGTGCGATGAACGCCAGCTCAGCCACGGCGCCCGCGCTCGACCCGGACTTCGGCGTACGCCAGCGGACCCGGGAGCGCCACGTGTGGCTTACGGACCGCGACGCGCGCGCCTACGACCCGACGCGCCGTCAATGCCCGCTCTGCCACCGACTCGGCGATGTGCTCCAGGTACCCGAGTGGACCTTCGGCCACGACCGCCGCCGCGAGGTCGTAGAGCTCCCGGTAGTCCAGCGGGGCGGCAGCGGAGGACGGCCCGAGCCACACAGTCAGGTCTATCTCCAGCGGCTGCGGGAGCGATGCCTCGTGCGGCAGCACGCCGACCCGGGGGTGAAAGCGCATGCCGCGCAGGGTGATCGCGTCGCGTCGTGGCACGCGCGGAACGTAGACCCCCGCGCCCGGGGTGTCAATTTGGAGCGCGGTCGCCCAACGGGCCCGGGCGTCGCCGCGGCCCGGCGTGGCGCGCTACACGCTGGTGATGCGGTGGGCGAGTTCGCCGAGCCGGATCGCGACGGCGTGCAACTCTCGCGTCGCGCCCTCGAGTTCGCGGAGCGCCGCCGCCTGCTGACGCGCCGAATCCGTGACGTGCGCCGCGCCGTCGTAGTTCCGATGAGAGATCTCCGCAATTCGCGCCACACGCTCGCGAAGCCGGCCGAACTCTACCTCCTGCTCTTTCGAGACTCCGGCAATCCGTTCGGCGTGCTCCAGGCTCGCCGCCGTGGTCTCGACGATCTGGTCGAGCGCCGCGAGGGCGGCCGCTGACAGCGTTTCCACGTCGCCGACCAGTCCCTGCCCCCGGCCCATCTGCTGCCCGACCCGGCGCATTTGATCCTCGAAGCCGAGGACGAGCTCACCCGCTTCCTCCGACGCCCGGGCGCTCTGCTCGGCGAGCTTCCGTACCTCACCGGCGACGACGGCGAATCCCCTGCCCGCCGCGCCCGCGCGCGCGGCCTCGATGGCCGCGTTGAATGACAGGAGATTGGTCTGCTCGGCAATCTCCCGGATGACCCCGAGAAATTCGGTGACGCGCCGCGTGGCCCGCGCGAGCTCATCGATCTGGTCCGCGCTCTCCGAAACGAACCGCTTCGCGCCGACAAGCCGATCGAGCGCCGACGAGATCGTCTCCCTGTGCTCGGTGGCAATGTCCGTGGCCCGCCGGCTGGCGGCGGCCGCTTCGCCCCCGTCACGCGCGACTCCGACGGTGGCCTCGTGCAGGGCCTGGGCTGCCTCGAGACTCCGGCGGGCCTGCTCGCTCTCCTCGCCGATGCCGCGCGACATGTCGGCCGTGTGGCGCGCCACGCCTTCACCGCCGGTGCGCAGCGTCTGGGCCGACTCGTTCAACGTCTGAACCTGCGTCGTCACCTGCGTGACGGCCTCCAGCAGCGGCTGGCGCAAGTCGTGGATGTGGAGGGTGGTGGCGAGCTGGTTGGCGAATCGCTGCACTACCTGGAGCTCCTTCGGTCCATACGCCGCGCGGCGGTGGTGCGCGAGCTCCACCAGGCCGACGTTGCGCTCGCCGAAGCGTAGGGGGACGACGAGCGTGCTCCGCACGCCCGGCCGCACCGCCCCCACCCTCGGGTCGTTCTCGGCGTCGAGCACGAGGACGGGCTCCGCGGTTCGCAACGCGGTGTCGCGCAGGCCGGCGCTGTACTCCGTGCTCCCTGCCACGCGCCGCACCGCGCCCGCGGCGTCGACCAGCGGCGTGCCGTCGGTGTAGAGAAGCTCGGGGGTGCCGTCGGCGAGCCGATACACCTTGAAGTCGGTCCAGTCGATGAGCCGGTGCGCCAGCCTCTCGATGCGGTTCAACCCGTCGGCCAACCCGATGTCCGAGGCCACGACCTGCTCCATGGCGTGGACTTGGTTCAGCTCCTCGGCAGCGATCGACTCCTGGAGAATTCGCCGCAGTAGCAGGCCGGCGAAGGTGAGGAGCAGTCCGACGGCGATCCAGCCACGCGGACCAACGTTGGCGAGCGTCAACAGGGCGACCGAGACGCCGGTGGTGCCGGCGCCGAACCCGATCACCTCGTACCGGATGATGAGCGACTTCTCCTCGTGGAGCAGCTTGTCGCGCGCGACCAGCGAGAAGTAGAGGAGCGCCCGGCTGATGAAGAAGTGCGCGAACACGAACAGCGCGGCCGCCGGGAGGCCGTCTGGCTGGAGGATGCCGGCGCTCGGCGCCCCAGTCGCCTTCATCGTCCAGGCGAATAGACCGTATGCCGCGGCGAGCGCTACGACTTCCCGGCCCGCGTTGATGGATGCGTACTCCAGCGTCTTCCGGCGTAGCGCCCAATCGGTGAGGAAGACACCCAGCCACAAGCCGAGCGCGGTGGCCGGCGCGCCGATCGCCAGCGATCCGCCGACCGCGACGGTGCCGACCAGGCTCAACGCGCTGTACTTGGTGAGGGGGATCTGCGTTGCGCGCAGACACACGGTCGCGAGCAACGCGACCGCCGTCCCCACGGGTTGACTCGCCCAGCGCGGGTCCTCCGCCAGCATCGCGAGGAGCATCGCGAGGCCGGCCGCACCCATGGCGCGAGTGTGGAACGTCAGGAAGGTGCGCACGTCAGCCCTCGTCCAAGGCGCGTCGCAGGCTGCGCGCGAGTGCGCCCGCGGCTTCGACGCTTCGCCCGGCCTCGCGCACGAGCGCACTGCCGACGACCACGCCGTCGGCCACGCGGCCGACGGCCGCGGCTTGTGCCGGTCGCGAAATTCCGAACCCGACGCAGATCGGGAGCGTCGTAACGGCCCGGAGCTCGGCAACGGTGCGCGGGAGGTCGGCCGGGAGGTCGTCGCGCACCCCGGTCACGCCGAGCCGGCTGATCAGGTAGACAAATCCACTCCCGTGGCGCGCGATCTCGCGCATGCGGCTCGGTGGCGTCGTCGGCGCCACCAACCGCACGAACGACAGCGGGCCGCCACCGATCCACGCCTCGCGCACCGGGTCGGACCCGACAGGCAGGTCGGTCACCAGCACGCCACTCGCGCCGGCTGCGGCGGCGCGCGAGAGTGCGTCGCGACCGGCCGCGATCAAGGGGTTGAGATAGGTGAAGAGCACCGTCGGGATCGTGAGCCGGGCAGCGGCGACGAGGTCGAGCACGCGCTCGAAGGTCATCCCGTGCCCGAGCGCCTGTTGCGAGCTCGCTTGAATGACGGGGCCGTCGGCCAGCGGATCGGAGAACGGCACACCGACCTCGATGACGTCCGCGCCCGCCTCCTCGAGCTCGCGCAGTAGCGCGAGCGAGCGGTCCGGATCCGGGTGGCCGGCCGTGACGTAGCAGACGAGCGCACGGCGGCCGCCGTCGCGCAGCGCCGCGAAGCGGCGCGCCACGGCGTCAGACGAAGTAGTCGCCGACGCGGATGCCATAGTGCTCAGGAGTTGCCGTCTTGATGATGGTTCGCACGAATGCCCCCGACTCGTCGCGATCGGCGAGGTCGATCAAGTCGCCCGGGAAGAGCAAGTTTCCCCGGTCGTCGCCGACGATGCGGACGATCGGTCGGGAGAGCGCGTCCGCGGCCGGGTTCACCGCGTGCACGAGCGCGAGTTCGAAGGTGTCGAGAACGACGAGGGTGCCGACCGGGTAGATACCAGTCAAGTTGACGAACGCCTTGACGATGACCGGGTCCATCCCGCGGTTCGCGTTGTCGCGCATCTCGGCGAGCACGACCGCCGGAGAGAGCGGCTCCTTTTGGTACGCGCGGCGCGAAGTCGCGGCGTCGAACCCGTCGGCGACCGCGACGATCTTACTGAAGATGCTCATCGCGCGCGGCCGGATCGGGCGTGGGTAGCCGGTGAGGTCCCGCTTCATGTGGTGCTCGTAGGCGACCACCATCGACCGGTACGGCAGCTCCTGCTGCCCCCGCATCTTGAACAGCGCCAGCACGCCCATCCACGGGTGAGAGGCGATCTGACGCCACTGGTCCTCGGTCAGCTTCTCGGCGGTGTTGAGGACGTCGACGGGCACCCGCGACTTGCCGAGGTCATGGAAGAGTGCCGCGAGTCCCACGTCGTACAGTTGCAGCTTCGTGAACCCGAGGCGCCGTCCGAGGGCCACTGAGAAGATGCATACGTTGACGCTGTGCGTGAACGTGTACTCGTCGTAGTCGCGGATCGTCGTCAGGCCGAGCAGCGAGGTTTCCTCGGCCAGGATCTGATCCACGATTCCCTGGACCGCGCGCTTGATGCGCTTGAGGCTCGGGCTCTTCCCCATGCGGACCGAGTTAATGACGTCCTTCGTGACCGCCACCGAGTCGGCGTAGGTGCGCTTCGCCGCCTCCTTGGACCGCTCGCGGGTTTCGCGCTCGTCCTCTGCGTCCACGGGCGGGCCCAGGCGGAACGCGGTGACGTTCGCCTCCCGGAGACGACTGACGAGTTGGGCGAGCCGGGGGGCCGGCCCGTCGCCGAGCGGGTGCTGCAAGAGGGAGAGGAGCACGAGCCAGTCCCGGGGCGACGCGCCCGGCGCCACGGCGACCTCGCCGACGCCGGAGGCCCGCAGCAGCGAGAGCAGGTGGCTGAAGCTGGCGTAGTTGTCGAGGTCGAGCCGCAGCCGCGTTCCGTTGATGAAGAGGAACTCGCCGGCCACACGGAACTCGAACTCGCGCTCGCGCGCGAGGACGTCGGCGCTCACGGACGTCAGCTCCTCGAGCGCCTTCTGCACCGCGGCGTTCTCCACCGGGTAGAGGCGTATGGCACGCAGCGCCCCGTACATCGTGTGGATGAAGGCGCGCCCGATGCGGCGCGCGTACGGATCACCTTCGAGGTCCCCGAAGGCGCCGCTCTGGCCGGCCGGCGGTGCGGCGGCCGTCACGCGGCGCTCCCGCGCAGCGCACGATTCACCGCGCTGCGCACCACGACTTCCTTGTCGGCCGCGGCTCGCTGCAAGGCCTCCTGGGCGTGCGGCGTTCCGACGCGCCCGAGCGCCACGGCGGCGCAGGCCCGTAGCTCGGAGTCCTCGCGCCGGCCGAGGAACCCCTTCCCATTCAGGAAGCCGTCGAGCAAGGCCACGCCGCCGTCGCCGCACAGCGCGCCGTACGCCTCGAAGAACGCCATCCGCTCGGTGAGGTCCGCGTCGCGCAGCGACTTTCCCTTCACAACGGCCTCCACGCGCGCCAGGGCCGGCCGGTAGCTGCGCTGGGCGATGCCGCGCACAGCGGCGACGCGCACGTCGCGCTCCGCGTCGTCGACGGCGCGCTCGAGCGACTGCAGGGCGCCGGCGGACGCAATCTCCCCGAGCGCCTGAACAGCGGCGAGTCGCGACGGCGCGTCCCCCTCGGTGAGCAGCTTGGTGAGCGGGGGTACGGCCGCCGGGCTCTTGAGCGCGCCGGCGCGGCGGGCGGCCGCGAGGGCCACGGCGCGGTCCGAGTCGCCGATGAGACGGACCAGCTCCGCGGTGTTGGAAGCCACCATCCGATCCACGGCCGCCTCGAGCAGCGACCGAAGCAGAGCGTTCTGCAGCCGTCCGACCCAGGCGAGCGTCGTGCGAAGGGCCGAGGGCCGGAGCTGCCCGAACAGCTCGGCGAGCTCGTCGCGGGGCGGTACGTCCGCGGACTCGTCGAGCGCCTGCAGCAACTGGGAGAGCGCCTCGGCGCCGCTCAACCGCTCCGACAGCGCCGAGAGGCGTGCACCGTGTTCCGGCTGCAGCCCGTCCGTGTTGCCGCTCACTCCGAGCGCTTCGCGCAGCAGGTACGCCACGGCCCGGAGCTCGCCCGCCGACAGGAGGTGGAGCATGAGCCCGTCCAGGATGCCACACACCTCGTCCCGCGTCGCCGATTCGCCTTGCCGCTCGAAGATGTCGAAGAGAATCGCCAGGACGTTCTGCCGCAGATCGCTCGCATACTCGCGCGCGAGCTCGTCGCGGACGTACGCGACCTCGGACTCGTCGAGGAAGTACAGGGTGGAGTCGAACTCGTCGAGGTTGACGATGGACTGGGCGCCGCCGTCGCTGCGCTCCTCGTCCGCCGCCCAGGTTCCGGCCGACTGCGCGGCCTGTGCGGCCGGGTCGCCGAGTGGTGTGGCGCCCTCCACCGGAAGCTCGACGTGGCGGTAGCGAAGCGCCGCGAAGTCGCTCTCCCAGAGCAGCGTGAGTAGGTCGTCTTCCTCCGGGGCGGCCCGGCGGACGCGCTGTACGATGTCGAGGAAGGCGCACAGCTCGTCCTCGAACCCGGGGCCGATGTGGAGTTCGCGCACGCCGTCCTTGTACAACAGCCACGGCAGGCCGTCACCGGCCTTCTCGGCCTCGGTCAACACGGGGCGTCCCTCCCAGGAGAGGTCCGTCTCGCCGACGTGCAGGACCAGCCTGTCCGTGTGCTGCCAGATCGGCGCGAACGCCGCGCGCGCCATGTCGACCGCCCGTGCGTGCATCGGGTTGTTCGGCAGGTAGAGCTGGTGCGCCCGCACCGCCTTCACGAGCTGGCGCAGCATCTCCTCCACCAGCACGGTGGGAAATGGCGGCTCGGCGCGCGAGGCGGGGTGGGCGGCAAGGACGGCGCTCACGCGGGGACGAGACCGAGTTCGCTGATCTGAGCGACGTCCTTGTCGCCGCGGCCGCTCACGCAGACGAGCACCGGCTCGTTCGCTGCCCAACGCCCAGCATTATCGAGTACCCAGGCCACCGCGTGCGCCGTCTCCAGGGCTGGAATAATGCCTTCGAGGCGACTGAGTGCGGCCAGGCCGCGCAGCGCGGCGGCGTCGGTGACGGCCACGTACGTGGCACGCCCGGTGTCCTTCAGGTACGCATGCTCGGGCCCGACGCCGGGGTAGTCGAGCCCAGCGGAGATCGAGTGTGCGGGCTGAACCTGGCCGGCCTCGTCCTGGAGCAAGTAGCTGAGCGACCCATGCAGCACGCCGGGTGTCCCCTTCACGAGCGACGCCGAGTGGTGCCCGCTGTCCAGACCCTCCCCTGCGGCTTCCACCCCGATGAGCTCTACTGCGCCGTCGGGCACGAACGCGTGAAAGATCCCCATGGCGTTGGAGCCTCCCCCAACGCACGCGACGACGCTCCGCGGCAGTCCGCCCGCGGCGGCGAGCACCTGATCGCGCGCCTCACGGCCGATGACCGCCTGGAACTCTCGCACCATCCGGGGATAGGGCGCCGGGCCCACCACCGAACCGATGATGTAGTGACTCGTGTCGACCGTGGCGACCCACTCGCGGATCGCCTCGCTGGTCGCGTCCTTCAGCGTACGAGTTCCGGCGGTGACGGGGCGCACCTCGGCGCCCATGAGCCGCATGCGGTAGACGTTCAGGCGCTGCCGCCGCATGTCTTCCTCGCCCATGTACACGACGCACTCGAGTCCGAACCGGGCGCACACAGTCGCCGTCGCGACCCCGTGCTGCCCCGCGCCCGTCTCGGCGATGATGCGCCGCTTGCCCATGCGCCGGGCGAGTAGCGCCTGGCCGACGGTGTTGTTGATCTTGTGCGCCCCGGTGTGGTTCAGGTCCTCGCGCTTGAGATACACCGGCGCGCCGACCTGCTGGGAGAGCCGCGGGGCGGTGCTGAGCGGCGAGGGGCGGCCGACGTAGGTGCGCAGCATCTCGTCGAGCTCGGAAATGAACGACACGTCGGACATCGCCTCGTCGAAGGCGACGTCCAGCTCGTCGAGCGCCGGAATGAGAGTCTCGGGGACGTACCGCCCGCCGAACTCTCCGAACCGATCCGTGATTTGCTGTGTGTTCATCGTTCCGCTCCGTGCCGCCGCACCGCCATGGCGAACGCGCGCATGCGCGCGTGATCTTTGATGCCTGGCGCACGCTCGACGCCGGACGAAACGTCCACCACGTCGGGTTCGAGCGCGTCGGCCGCGATTGCCACGTTTTCAGGAGTGAGCCCCCCCGCCAGCACCAGCGGCCGCCGGGCCCGGAGCCGGTCCACGCCGTCGCGCAGACGCGCCCAAGCGAGGGGTACGCCGGTCCCGCCGAGGCGACCAGACACCCTCGCGTCGAAGACGACTGCGTCGGCCGCGCGAAACAGGTCAGCCGTGCCGCGTGGGATGTCGGTGCCGGCGATTCGTACCGCCGCCCAGATCACACCGTGCCAATGCCGGCGCAATGCGTCGACGTCGGCCGGCGTAGGGTCCGCGTGGAGCTGGACGACCTCGAGCGGTACCTCGGTCGCAATGGCCGCTATCTCTGCGGGAGTCTGTGCTCCGAACACCCCGACCCGGGCCCGGACGCTGTGACCGGCTCTCAAGATTCCGGCCGCCAGGGGCGCGGGTACGGTGCGCGGCCCGCCAGCGAAGATGACGCCGATGTAGGCCGCCCCGAGCTCGGAGGCCAATTCGGCGTCCTCGACACGCGTCAGCCCGCAGAACTTGACCTCAGGAGCCACGGGGCACCCTCGGTACGCCGACGAGCGCGCGTACGGCGGCCTGCGGATCCGGCGCGGCCGAGACCCCCGAGCCAACGAGCACGGCGTCAGCCCCCGTGGCAGCCGCCTGCTGGACCCCGTCGACCCCGGTGACGCCGCTCTCGTACACGGCCAGGCACTCGGCCGGAACGCGCGGAATGAGCCGGGCGCTGACCTCCGGGTCGATGCGCAGCGTCTCCAGATCCCGATTGTTCACGCCGACCAGCGCGCACCCGGCCTCGAGGGCCCGCTCGAGCTCGCGCTCGTCCCGTACCTCGACCAGGATCTCCAGTTCGAGCCCCCGACCTTCGGCGACCAGCGTATGAAAAGTGTCGGGGCGGACGGCGCGGGCGATGAGGAGTGCAGCGGACGCCCCGAGGCCCTTCGCGTGCACGAGCTGGATGGGATGCACATGGAAGTCCTTCTTCAGCAGGGGCAGCGCCGCCGCCGCGCGAGCCGCGCGCAGGTCATCGTCCGAACCGCCGAAGTGCTCGGGCTCCGTGAGGATCGACAGGGCGGCGGCACCACCAGCGGCATAGGCGGCCGCCTGGCGATTGGCCGCCATGTCCAGGTTGATGGCCCCTCTCGACGGCGACCGCCGCTTCACTTCGGCGATGATCGCCAGGTCCTCTCCCCGCAGGGCCCCCGCGAGCGGAGGTGCCGGGGGGGCCGCCGCGGCAGCGCGCTCGAGCCGCACACGGTCGGCGAGCAGCGCCGCGGCCCGGTCCCCGGCTTCGAGCACCAGCCGCCCCAGGGTGCCGGTTGGCGGCGTCCAGGGGTGAAGAAATGCTTGCACTTCGGTCGCTCTTCGGCTATGGTATGATTCGGCAGATGTTCGGGCCGCCGCGCGCGAGCACCACTCACGCGAGCACCACTCAACTGGATCGATCACCTTGGGGGCAGCCATGCCGCTCACGAAGCGTCAGCGCGAAATTCTCACCTACCTCAGCACGTACGCCGAGGACAACGGATACGCGCCGAGTTTCGAGGAGATCGCGTCCCAGTTCAACTATAACTCGCTCGCTACCGTCCACGAGCATTTGAGCAATCTGGAGCGGAAGGGCTATATCAAGCGCAGCTACAACGAGAGCCGCGCGATCCAGATTCTCCCGTCGGACGTCTTCCCCAAGGCGGTGGAGCTTCCGCTTCTCGGCACGGTTGCCGCGGGCATGCCGATCGAGGCCGTAACGTCGCACGAGACCCTCGCCGTTCCCGAGGGCTTCGTCAGGCGCTCCGGCAATCATTTCGTGCTCCGCGTGAAGGGGAACTCGATGATCGAGGAGCAGATCCGCGATGGCGACTTCGTCGTCGTCAACGAGCGCCAGAGCGTGGACAACGGCGAGATGGTGATCGCGCTGCTCAACGGCAATTCGGCCACCGTGAAGAAGTACTACCGCGAGCGCGACGGCCGAATTCGCCTCCAGCCGGCGAACGAACAGATGCTGCCCATCTACGTGCACGAGGACGACGTCACGATTCAAGGCATCGTCGTCGGCGTGCTGCGGCGGTACTAGGCCAGCGGCTCTCGGCGCGCTGAACGGCCGCTCGCGGCCCTCGGCGCTCGGCAACTGCACGGCGCGCGAGCCGCGCCGAGCTCAGGGCAGCGCGGGCGCGGTGGCTTGGCGCAGACGCTCGAGGGTGGCCATACCCTCCCCGGCCCGTAGTGCCTGGCGGGCCTCTTCCACGCCGGAGCCGAAATCGGGCGTGCGACCCGCCACGTACAGCGCCGCAGCTGCGTTCAGCACCACGGCCGCCTCGGCGCCGGGCGGCCCCTCACCGCTGAGGACTGCCAAGATCGTACGCGCGTTCGCTGCGGGATCGCCGCCCGCCAGCTCCTGGGCGGAGACCGGCCGCTCGAGGTAGGCGTCGGCCTCGATCACCCACTCGCGCACGCGGCCACCTCGGACCTCCATCGCCTGTGTCGGGCCGAGCGGGGAGATCTCGTCGAGCCCTGGTGCGCCGTGCACGACCAGCGCGTGTTCGGTCCCGAGCTCGGCCAGCGCCCCGGCGATGAGCGCCATTCGCGCGGCTTCCGCCACGCCCACCACCTGGCGTCCGGCGGAAGCCGGATTGGCGAGTGGGCCGACGATGTTCATGACCGTCGGCACGGCGAGCTCGCGGCGCACCGGGCCGACGTGGCGCATCGCCGGGTGCATGAGCGGCGCGAACATGAACACGATCCCCGCCTGGGCGAGCGCGCGCTGCATGACCGCGACCGGCGTCTCGATCGTCACGCCGAGCGCCTCGAGCACGTCCGCACTGCCGGAGCTCGACGTAAACGACCGGTTGCCGTGCTTGGCCACGCGCACGCCCGCGCCGGCGGCGAGCAGCGCGGCGGCAGTGGAGATATTGAAGGTGGAGACGCGTCCGCCGCCCGTGCCGCACGTATCGACCAGTTCGTCGGGACGGTCGGCTACCAGCGGCACCATGGCCGCGCGCAGCGCCCGTGCCGCGCCCGCCACCTCGCTGGGCGTTTCCCCCTTCACGCGGAGTGCGATGAGGAGGGCCGCGATCTGGGCGACACTCGCCTCCCCGCGCATGACGACGTCGAACGCCGCGTGCGCGGCGTCGGCGCTCAGCGACTCGCCGAACGCCAGCTGCCGGACCGCCGCACCGAGGGCGTCAGCGGACACCGATCGTGTCGATCAGACGCTCGGCCAGGCGCGCGCGCGTCGCCACCAGCGAGATGACCAGGCCGAGCAGCCTCACGCGCTCCACGTCTTCCTCGACGAAGACGCCGCGCTGGACGCGGTTCGTCAGGTTGACGACTCCCACTAGGTCGTTGTGGTAGACCAGCGGGAACGAGATGAACGATCCGGTCGTGAAGTACTGATCGCGGAGGAGGGGGTGCGACGGCGCCTCGCTCACGTCCTGCACGAGGATCGGCTGGCGGGACGCGGCCACGCGGCCGCTCACCCCTTCGCCCACGGGCACCCGGTAGCCCTCGCTCACGTTCGGGGCGATCCCGCGCGCCGCGGCCAGGTAGAGGTAGCCGGGCTCCGGGGCGCGCAGCATGAGTGAGCACCGCTGCGCCTGCATGTCGTCGCCCACGAGCGACAGCAACCCGTTGGTGAGCTGGCGCGACTCCGCGGTGCTGGCGTCGAGCGTGAGCACGCGGTCGATCAAGTACAGCGTGCGAGTCCTCTGACGCAGCGCTTCGCTGCGCCGGTGGAGCTCGACGTGCGCCTGTTCGAGTTGCCCCACGGCGGCCGTGGCCTGCTGCTCGAGCGCCGCGGCCCGTTGGCTGGCGCGGCGCGCATCTTCCCTTGCCTTCGCGACCTCGCGCTCCACGACGACCACGCGCGTGGCGTCGGAGGCCCGCTCGACCTCGGACCGGAAGTGCGTGACCTGCCGCTCCAGCACGCCCAGCTTGCGATCGTACTCCGCGTGCACCCGCTGCGTGACGTCCTCGAGGGTGCGGACGGCCTCGTCGCGCGTCTCGCGCTCGGCGAAACGCGAGAACGCGAGGTCGAACAACGCCACCGCTGGCGCGAATCGCTCCGACGTGCGCGTGCCGAAGATTTTCTTCGGCTCGTAGAGTGCGATGACGGCGGCCAGGTGGCCGTCGAATCGTACGCCGCGGAGCGCCAACTGCCCTCCCTCCGCCAGGTTCGGCAGCCCGAACATTCGGGCGTACTCCATCGACTGTTCGCCCAGATCGACGAACTCGCCGCCGCCGGCCACGTGTTGGCGCGCCGTCGTCGGCAGGTGATCGAACGCCGTTTCGACCGACGAGCGCCGCACGGTGCTGCCTGCGGGGCTCAAGCGGTCGGTCAGCAGGTCACGCCGCCCGTCATAGCGCAGCAGCGACAGGTGCGCCGACCGGTCGACTTCCGCCAGGCCTTCGCCGAGCGCGACGAGAGCGGCGGACAGGTCAGATGCCACGCTGAGTGCGTGGGCGAGCGAGGCAAGTGTGCGCGGGGGCATGAAGGAGGGCCAGCGGCCCCGGGGCCGGGGTCGGCGGAGGCGGAATCTTGGGGCGTACGTCGAGCAATGTCAATCGCTTCCGCGGCTGGCCCATTCCTTGACAGGGGGTACCCGCCGGCTAAGTTAGCGCCGATGCCGGCGCGCACCGTTCAGCTCGTGCTCCACTACGACGGAGCCCAGTTCAGCGGCTGGCAGCGACAGCCCGGCGCGCGGACGGTGCAAGGCGTCCTGGAGGACGCGCTCGGTCGGGTCTGCGCAACGCCGACGGCGGCACTGGGGTCGGGGAGGACCGATGCTGGCGTTCACGCGCTGGGGCAGGCTGTCGGAGTGCGAGTGCCGGAGCGATGGTCGCCCGCGGCGCTGCGCCGGGCGCTGAACGCCGTGCTCCCCGACGACGTCTGGGTCGCCTCCGCGCACGAGATGCGCGCCGACTTCCACGCCCGGTACAGCGCGACTGCCCGTCGGTACCGCTACAGCGTCGGCCTGGACGACGCCGCGCACTCGCCCTTCCGGCGGCGGTGGGAGTGGGCGTACAGTCGGCCGGCGAACGCGGAGCTGCTCGCCGGCGAGGCCGGGCAGCTGGTCGGCGAGCACCAATTTCACGCCTTCGCCGTGCGGGGCACCGCGAAGGCCGGTGACGATCACCGGTGCGTGGTTCGCGAGGCCGTCTGGCGGGAGCGCGCGGGCGGCGTCAGCTTCGAGATCGAGGCCAATCGCTTCTTGCACCACATGGTGCGGTTTCTCGTCGGCACGATGCTCGACGTGGCCAGTGGACGGCGGGAGCCGGGCACGGTCGGGCGGCTGTTGTCGGCGGGCGACAACCGCGACGTTTCCGCTCCGGCACCGCCGCACGCGCTGTACCTTGAGCGGGTCGAGTACCCGCCCCACCTCTACCTCCGGACCCCCGGACCCGACACCGCATGAAGATCTTCGTGGCGACCGCGAAGCTCGACGACGTGCGCTGGGCCGCCGACGCCGCCATGGCCGACGGCGTCGCGACGACCCCCATGCTCCTCGCGACCGAAGCGGGAGGCGGAGACGGCCGGGACGTCCTCGCGGAGATCTGCCGGACCGCCACGGTCCCGGTGTGCGCGACCGTAACCGCGATCAGCGGGGGGGACATCTACCGCGAGGGGCGGGACCTCGCCCGGCTCGACGACCGCCTCATCGTGCAAGTTCCACTCGTCGAGGACGCGCCCGCCGCGGTCCGACGCCTCGCCGACGAGGGTGTGCGCGTTGCGGTGACGTTCGTGTACAGCGCAGCGCAAGCGTTGCTCGCGGCGAAGGCCGGCGCGACCATGATCACGACTTCGCTCGACCAGCTCGATGCCAACGGCTACGGCGGCGCGGCCACGCTGTCCGAGATTCGCGGAATCTTTGACGTATACGACATCGAATGCGACCTGATGGCTGCTCAGCCCCACAACCCGACACAGTTCGCCTCGTGCGCGCTCGCCGGCGCCGACGCGGTGACGGTCACGCCGGCCGTCCTGCGCTCCCTCTTGCTCCATCCCCTCACGGACCGCAGCGTGGACCAGTACCTGAGCGAGCTCGCGAAGCGGCCCAAGGTGCGGGCCACGGTGTGAGGCGGGGCTCGCTCGTTGTCGCCGCGGCGTCGCTGGCGTTCGGGTGCGAGGGCGCGGCGCCGCCGTCCTCGGCCGCCCAAGCGCTCGGCGACCGACGGCCGGCGGAAACTGTCGCGATCAACAGCGCGCGACGGACGGCCATAACCGCCGCGGTCGAGCGCGTCGCGCCGGCGGTCGTCACCGTCCAGACCGCGGCCGTCCAGCGCGTCGCGGCGGATCCGTTCGAGCAGTTCTTCGGCGGGCGCTCCGCGGAGCGGGCGCAGTCAGGTATTGGGTCCGGCTTCGTCGTTCGGCAGGACGGCGTCGTCGTGACGAACGCCCACGTGGTCAGTGGCGCGACGAACGTGTCCGTGGCCATGCGCGACGGCACCACGTACCCGGCTCGCGTGGTGGGCGTCGACGAGCAGAACGACCTCGCCGTGCTCAAGATCGACGCGCGCGGGCTGCCGGTGGCGCCGCTCGGCCGGTCCGACGACCTGTTGGTCGGCGAGTGGGCCATCGCCATCGGCAACCCCTACGGGTTCCTCCTCGGCAATACCGAGCCGAGTGTGACCGCGGGGGTCATCAGTGCCACGGGACGCAATTTGGTCGGGCCGGCCGAGGGCCAGGGCGTTTACGTCGACATGATCCAGACCGACGCCTCGATCAACCCGGGCAATTCCGGCGGCCCCCTCGTGAACGCGATCGGCGAGGTCATCGGCGTCAACAGCTCGATCTATTCCCCGAGCGGCGGATCGATCGGGCTGGGATTCGCGATCCCGATTGGCCGCGCGATGCGCGTCGCGCAGGACCTGCTGGAGCACGGCGCGGTTCGGCGCCCGTGGGTCGGGATCCTGCTGCAGACGCCCCGGGTCAGCAACCCGCGAGAGGCGCTGAACGCCGGGGTCATCGTCCGGACGGTGGTACCCGGCTCGCCCGCCGCGCGCGCTGGCGTGCAGCCGCGGGACGTGCTCGTCCGCTCGCGCGGGCGGGCCCTGCGGAACGTGTTCGACTGGGAGGCGGAGCTGCTCGATTTGCGGGTCGGCGAGAGTGTGCCGCTCGTGGTCCGGCGCGACGGCCGCGAAATCGGCCTGTCAGTGACCGTGGCGGATCTCCCCGAGGTGAGCGCCCGAAAGGTAGAGGTGCTGCGCGAGATGGAGCTCGTCACTCTCACGCCGGCCATTCGTCTCGAGCGCGGCATCCGAAGCCCGCGAGGCGCGGTAATCTACCGCGTCAGCGATCGAGTCGCCCAGGAACTGGCGATACAGTCGGGCGACGTCATCGTGCAGATCAACCGGACGCCGATCGCGAATGCCGAGGAGGCCGCGCGCGCGATCGACTACTACGCGGGCCGCGGCCCGATCCGGATGTTCGTGGAGCGGGGCGGCCACGTGTACTCGACGGACTTCTCCATCCAGTAGCGCGGACGCATGGCAGAGTGCGCATGACGGGCCACGACCGCTACTCCTCGCCGCTCGCCGAGCGATACGCGTCGAGCCAGATGCTCGCACTTTGGTCTGCGCAGCGACGGTATTCACTCTGGCGCGAGCTGTGGGTCGCGCTCGCCGAGGCGGAGCGCGAGCTGGGAGTCGACATCCCGGATCAGGCCATTCGGCAGATGCGGGCTCACCTGCACGATATCGATTTCGAGGCAGTCGCGGCATACGAGCGGCGCTTCCGGCACGACGTGATGGCTCACGCGTACGCGTTCGGGGACACCGCCCCGGCGGCGAAAGGCATCATTCACTTCGGCGCGACGAGCGCCTACGTGACCGACAACGCCGACCTGATCCTCATGCGCCGCGGGCTCGACCTGTTGCGCGGGAAGGTGGTCGAGGTCCTCCGCACCCTGGCGGCGTTCGCACGCCAGTGGCGCGCCGAGCCGACCCTGGGGTACACGCACCTCCAGCCCGCACAGCTCACGACAGTGGGCAAGCGGGCGACGCTCTGGATGCAAGACCTCGTGCTCGATCTGGCCGACCTGAATTTCCGGATGGCCACCCTGCCGTTCCGGGGAGTCAAGGGCACGACCGGCACCCAAGCCAGCTTCCTCGCGATATTCAACGGCGACCACGAGAAGGTTCGCCGACTCGACCAGCTCGTCACGGCCAAGATGGACTTCCCGCGATCGCTCGCCGTGACCGGCCAGACGTATTCCCGGAAAATCGACGCCCAGGTGCTCGGCGCAGTCGCCGGCGTCGCGGCGAGCGCGGCGAAGTTCAGCAGCGACGTGCGCATGCTGCAGGCCTTCGGGGAGGTGGACGAGCCCTTCGAGCGCGACCAGATCGGCTCCTCGGCCATGGCATACAAGCGGAATCCGATGCGGTCGGAGCGCATCGCCGCGCTGGCCCGCTTCGTCCTCTCGTTGGAGCCTAACGCCAACCAGACGCACGCGGTGCAGTACTTCGAGCGCACCCTGGACGACAGCGCGAATCGCCGCCTGGTCATTCCCGAGAGCTTTCTGGCCACCGACGCGATCCTGGTGCTGATGGCGAACATCGCCGGAGGGTTGGAGGTGCACCCGGCCCGGATCCGGCGCCGAATCGAGGAGGAGCTGCCGTTCATGGCCACGGAGGAGCTGATCGTACGCGCCGTGGGCGCTGGCGGCGACCGCCAGGAAGCCCACGAGGTGATCCGGCGTCACAGTATCGACGCGGCCCGCGCGGTGAAGAGTGGGGGCGGTCGCAACGACATGCTCGAGCGCCTCGCCTCCGACCCGGAGTTCGGCGTCAGCCTGACCGACCTTCAGGAGGTGGCCGACCCTCGGCGCTACGTCGGACGCGCCGCCGAGCAGGTGGACGAATTCCTGGCGGAGGTCGTGGAGCCGGCGCTCGCGGACCTGCCGGCGCCGGGCGTCACGGAGGAGCCGCGGGTATGACGACCGCTCCCGCGCTCACGACCACTGACCTGCCCCTGCCCCTGCTGCGGCGCGGGAAGGTCCGCGACGTTTACGAGGTCGACGGCGACCGGCTGCTCATCGTGGCCACCGACCGCGTCAGCGCCTTCGACGTGGTGATGCGCGAGGCGGTGCCGTTCAAGGGCGCCGTGCTGACGCAGCTCACGGCTTGGTGGCTCCGGCGGCTCGAGGGGGAGATCGAGCACCATATGCTGGCGGCCACGGCCCGCGAGATCGCCGCGGCCGTGCCGGCGCTGCGGGGGCACGAGCGCTCCCTCGCCGGTCGTGCCATGCTCTGCCGCCGGGCCGCCGTGTACCCCGTAGAGTGCGTCGTGCGGGGTTATCTTTCGGGGTCGGCCTGGAAAGAGTACCGGGACCGCGGGACGCTCGCCGGCGAGCCCCTGCCGCCGGGTCTGGTGGAGAGCGCGCGACTGGACCCGCCGGTCTTCAGCCCCGCCACGAAGGCTGACGCCGGGCACGACGAGAACATCACTCGGGGCCGCGTGGCCGACCTCCTCGGTCCGGGGACCGCCGCGACCCTCGAACGACTCGCCCGGCGGGTGTATGAGCTGGGCCTGGAGGCCGCCGCGGTCCGCGGCATCCTCATTGCCGATACAAAGTTCGAGTTCGGAGAGCGGGACGGTCGCGTCCTACTGGTTGACGAGGTGCTCACGCCCGACAGCTCGCGCTTTTGGCCGGCGGACCGCTATGCGCCGGGCCGTCCGCAGCCGAGCTTCGACAAGCAGCCCCTCCGCGACTACCTGGAGGGGGAGCGGGCGGCAGGCCGGTGGAACGGCGAGGCCCCGGGTCCGCCGCTGCCACCGTTGGTGGTGGAGGCCACGAGCGCGCGGTACCTGGACGCCTATCGGCGGTTGACGGGAACCACCCTGGACCTGACGGAGCTCACGTGAACTTCGCCCGGGAAGGCTACGTGTTCATGGCGCTCGCGGCCGCGAGCGCCGCGGCAGCCTTCGCCTTCGCCCTTAGTCGCCGCTCCTGGCCGCTCTGGCTCCTGGCGTTCGCGCTGCTCCTGGTGGCTCTCTGGGTCGCCTACTTTTTCCGCGATCCGGAGCGGACCGGCGAGCGGGGCGAGCGCGTCGTGGTCGCGCCCGCGGACGGCAAGGTGGTGATGATCACGGAGGTCGACGAGCCGACCTTCATTCACGGGCGCGCCGCCCGCGTTTCGATATTCATGAACGTCTTCAACGTCCACGTGAACCGCTACCCGGTCAGTGGCGTCGTGCGGTACGTTCGCTACTCGCCGGGCAAGTTCCTCAACGCGGCAACCGACAAGTCCTCGGCGGACAACGAGCAGATGTCGGTCGGATTGGAGGCGGGGGCCCACCGGATCCTGGTGCGCCAGATCGCCGGGCTCATCGCCCGCCGCATCGTCACGTATAGCCGTGAGGGGGACCGCGCCGAGCAGGGCGAGCGGTTCGGGATCATTCGGTTCGGCTCGCGCGTCGACGTCTTCATGCCTCCGGCATCGGCGATCCGCGTCAAGCTTGGCGAGATCACCACGGCGGGCACCACGGTGCTCGCGGAGCTCCCACCATCGTGAGAGACCGCCTGCGGCGCCCCAACGTCCGGCGGGCGGCGCCGGCGCTTCCGAACGGACTCACGCTCGGAAATCTCTTCTTCGGCATCTTTGCCATCATCGCCGCGTCGCGCGGGCAGTTCGACCGGGCGGTGCTGTACATCGTGCTGGGCGGCGTCTGCGACGCGTTCGACGGACGGGTGGCCCGGGCGACGGGCACCGGCGGGCGATTCGGCGAAGAGCTCGACTCCCTCGTCGACGGCATCTCGTTCGGGCTGGCGCCGGCGATGATCGTCTACTTTTCCGTACTCTCGCAGGATCGGCTCGGCCCCTACGCGGTGTTCCTCTTCGCCGCTTGCGCCGTGCTGCGCCTGGCCCGGTTCAACGTCACCCAAGCCGGCGCCTCGAAGAGCTACTTCATGGGTCTCCCGAGTCCGGCCGCCGGGGGGACGCTCGCCACGTACTACTGGTTCAGCCAGACCTCACTCTACCAGCAGACCGCGATCGTCGGGCTGCCCTGGCAGGAGATCATGATCTGGTTGATGATCATCCTCGCCTTTCTGATGGTCAGCAACGTGCCGTACCCGGCGTGGCCGAAAGTCGGGCTCCGGAGCATGCGCGCCGTGATCGGCTTGGCGCTCGTGTTGGCGATCGTCCTCGGCGTCGCCTACTTCCAGCGGTCCTTCTTCTTCCCGTTCGGTGTCGCGTACGTGGCCTACGGGTTGGTGCGCGCGGTGCTGCTGGGGATGTGGGAGCGGCGGCCGGGTGGCGACGTGTACGGGACGGTGCGCCCGCGCGCCGAGCTCGCGGGCGCGGCCATCGGTGGCGCCGGAGCCCAGGTAGGCTACCCAATTCTCGATGAGGCCGACGGCGACGACGAGCTGACGCGCGGTGCCGACGCGGCCGTGCCGCTCCCCGCGTCGGACGGCGTGCCCAGCCGCCGGCGCCGCCGGCGGCGCAAGGGACGGAGCGGCGGCGTCCCCCCGGCGGACCGTCCGGTCGACGGCCCTAACGAATGAACCGCTTCGAGGCACGAGTCGCCACGACATGAGTCGCTACAAGATCGCCATCCACATCGTTCCACGCCGCGGCCTGCTCGACCCCCAGGGCAAGGCCGTCTCCGACGCCCTCCACACGCTCGGCTTCGCCGGCGTGCGCGACGTGCGGGTCGGCCGCCACCTCATCGTCGAAGCCGACGCCGACACGCCGGACGCGGCCGACCGGCTGGCCCGCTCGATGTGCGAGCGGCTGCTCGCGAATCCAGTGACCGAAGACTACGAAATCGCCACCGTGAGCCAAGCATGAAGTTCGGCATCGTCACCTTTCCCGGTTCGAACGGCGACTACGACGCGTATCAGGCGGTCGTCGAGGCGCTCGGCGAGGAAGCCGTCTACCTCTGGCACAAGGACCACGACCTGCAGGGCGCCGACGTTGTCGTGCTGCCCGGCGGCTTCAGCTACGGCGACTACCTCCGCGCCGGCGCGATCGCGCGATTCAGCCCGATCATGCGCGAGGTAGTGGCCCACGCGGAACGCGGCGCTCCGGTGCTCGCGATCTGCAACGGCTTCCAGATCGCGTGCGAGGCCGGCATGCTTCCCGGCGCGCTGCTCCGGAACAAGGAGCTCAAGTTCTCCAGTCAATTCGTTCGGCTCCGCGTCGAGCAGTCTGCGACGCCGTTCACGAGCGGGTATCAGCCGGGGCAGCTCGTCCGGATCCCCATCGCGCACGGCGAGGGCCGCTACACGGCGGACGCGGCCACGCTCGACCGCCTCGAGGGAATCGGGCTCGTGGTGTTTCGGTACGTCGACGCCGAAGGGGGCATTACCGACCCCGCGAATCCGAACGGCTCGGCGCGTAACATCGCCGGGATCATTAGCGAGCGCGGCAATGTTCTAGGAATGATGCCCCACCCCGAGCGCGCGGTCGATGCCCGGCTCGGATCGGCGGACGGGCTGCCCCTGTTCGAGTCGATCCTCGCCGGCGTCGGTGCGTAGCGCGGGAGTCTGTCGCCCGAGCGCTACCAGTGTCCTGCTGCTCACCCAGACTCGTGGTCGAAGTCACCCGGAGGTCTCATGCGCTGCCTACAGGCCGTGTCGCTCGCGCTTCTTGCCGTCGCCGCCCCGCTCCGGGCTCAGGAGCCCGTGTCGCCCGATCAGACCCGTGAGGACGTGATCGCGCGGCTCGGCGCCCCCGCGGCCGAACGGGCGAGCGGCGAGCTCACGTTCCTCTTCTACGAGAGCGCCTGCGCGCCGCAGTGTCCGCTGAGCGACGTGGTGATCCTCCGCAGCGGTCGGGTCGTGGACGCCCTCGTGGCGCCCCGCGGGAGCCGTACCGCGGCGTCGGAGCTCGGCGAAGTGGAAGATTTCGGCGCGAACACGCTTCGCGCCGTGGAACCGCTGTACTTTTATGTGGACCCCACGCTCCACGCGGCCCGGCCATTGGTGGCCCGGCCGTACCGCCTTCCGGGGTCGTTCGGGCCGGGGGACATCGAGGAGTTCGAGCGCGCCCAGCGCGGCGGGGCGGGTGCGACGACGCCGGACTCCGCTCGCACCCGGAGCGCGCCGCCGGGCGCGAGGTAGGGCCGCACACGGCGCAGTACCGCATTCGAGGACGCAATGGCGATCGACGAGAAGCCGAGTAGGAACGAGGACGAGTACTTCGCCAGGCTGGACGCGGAGCTCATCAAGCAGCGCCGCGCCCGGCTTGACGAGGAGCGCGCGCGCACGGAGCGCGCGTCACACTACATGCGGTGTCCGCGCTGCGGGGCGTCGCTCGAGGAACGCCGTCACCACCACATGAAGATCGACGTGTGCCCCGAATGTGGCGGCACCTGGCTGGACAAGGGCGAGCTCCAGATGCTGGAGCATGTCGACCGCAGCAATCTGCGCCGATTCATCGGCGACTTGTTCGGCCTCAAGCACGAGTGACCGCCCGCCCTCGACCTGGCGACCCCGCGATCACCCCCGCGCTCGTCGCCGAGCACGGACTCACATCCGAGGAGTACGACCGCCTCGTCGCGATGCTCGGCCGCGCGCCGACCTTCACCGAGTTGGGCATCGTCAGCGCGCTGTGGAACGAGCACTGCTCCTATAAGCACTCGCGACCGATCCTGCGAACCCTCCCCACTACGGGCCCGCACGTCCTGCAGGGGCCCGGCGAGAACGCCGGCGTCATCGCCATTGGCGACGGCCTGGCCGTGGCGTTCAAGATCGAATCCCACAATCATCCCTCCGCCGTCGAGCCGTACCAGGGCGCGGCGACCGGCGTGGGCGGCATTCTGCGCGACGTATTCACGATGGGGGCGCGCCCGATCGCCATGCTCGACTCCCTCCGCTTCGGCTCCCTCGACAACCCCCGCGTGCGATACCTGTTCGCGGGCGTGGTGAGAGGGATCGGCGACTACGGGAACTGTGTCGGCATTCCGACCGTCGCCGGCGACGTGGTGTTCGACCCCGCGTACGAGGGGAACCCACTGGTCAACGCCATGTGCGTGGGCCTGATGCGAGAGGACGAGTTGATCCGGGCGCGGGCTGAGGGCGTCGGCAACCCGATCATCGCCGTCGGCGCGAGGACCGGCCGCGACGGGATTCATGGCGCGTCGTTCGCCTCGGAGGACCTCAGTGAGGCCAGCGAGGCCAAGCGCCCGCGCGTTCAAGTGGGAGACCCCTTTACGGAAAAGCTGCTGCTCGAGGCGAGCCTGGAGCTGATCCGGAGCGGGCACATCGTCGCCATCCAGGACATGGGCGCAGCGGGGCTGACGTCGTCCTCGGCGGAGATGGCCGCGCGCGGCGACGTCGGCGTCGTGATCGACACGGCCAGGGTACCCGTCCGCGAGGAGGGGATGACGCCGTACGAGGTTCTGCTCAGCGAGTCGCAGGAGCGCATGCTGGTGGTCGCGCAGAAGGGCCACGAGCAGGAGGTCCGCGCGATCCTGGCCAAGTGGGACCTCACCGCCGAAG
>Ga0307411_10000138_pt1 | contig 23195 bp, 17 predicted proteins | sample DK1Ometagenome_2_FD_203712 | JGI IMG/M metagenome (GOLD analysis project Ga0307411, IMG submission 203712) | Maize rhizosphere microbial communities from greenhouse at UC Davis, California, United States - DK15-O-1 | ecosystem: Host-associated > Plants > Roots > Rhizosphere > Soil | place: USA...
CCGCCGACGGGCGCTTCGCGCGGAACGACATCGCCTTCATCGACCCCACGCCGACCGACCACGACGGCCTCGGCCAGGGGCTGAAGAAGGGCCTCTACAACTTCATGCACGGCATCGGCATCGACAGCGACATCCGCAGCTGGTTCCCGGTGCGCGTGCCCAAGACCACCGTGCCGCGCCGCTTCGTCGAGCGCGCGCTGACCACCCCGCGCTGATGTTCACTTCCACCTTCACCTTCGCTCCGGGCGACTACGACACCGAGTTCCATGCGCTGGATGCGCGCATCGCGGAGATCGCGCGTCCCAGGCTACCTCGGCGAGGAAGCCTGGGAGAACCCCGCCAACGGCCTGGTCTCCAACGTCTACTACTGGGACTCGATGGCAGCGCTGCAGCAGCTGATCAGCCACCCCGCGCACCGCGAGGCCAAGGCGGCCCAGGCGCGCTGGCTGAAGGGCTACCAGGTCGTCATCGCGGAGGTGGTGCGCAGCTACGGCGACGGCGGCATCGCCCACCCGCTCAATCCCCAGAACGCAGCGTCCCACTGACTTTTGTGCGGTGCACAATCGCCGCTCCGAAACGGAGGTGCGGGCGATGCGGCGAGTCGTTTTCAACCAGAAGGGCGGCGTGGGCAAGTCCACGATCACGAGCAACCTCGCGGCGATCGCCGCGGCGCAGGGCAAGCGCGTGCTGGTCATCGACCTGGACCGCCAGGGCAACACGACGCGCTACCTGCTCGGTGAAGCGGCGGACGGCGAGCTCGCCGGCTCGGCGGAGTTCTTCGAGTCGACGCTGAAGTTCAGCGTGCGCGCGCAGGCGGCGACCGAGTTCGCCGTCGAGTCGCCCTGGGAGAACCTGCACGTCATGCCCGCCAGCCCGGCGCTCGACGAGCTGCACGGCAAGCTCGAGAGCCGCTACAAGATCTACAAGCTGCGCGACGCGCTGCTGCCGCTGGCCGACGACTACGACGAGATCTGGATCGACACGCCGCCGGCGCTGAACTTCTACACGCGCTCGGCACTGATCGCGTCGCAGGGCTGCCTGATCCCGTTCGATTGCGACGACTTCTCGCGCCGGGCGCTGTACGGGCTGCTGGAGGCCGTCGAGGAGATCCGCGCCGACCACGCGCCGGAGCTGCATGTCGAAGGCATCGTCGTCAACCAGTTCCAGGCCCGCGCGTCGCTGCCGCAGCGCGTCGTGCAGGAGCTCATCGACGAAGGCCTGCCGGTGCTGCAGCCCTTCCTGTCCAGCAGCGTCAAGGTCAAGGAGTCGCACGAGCTCGCGCGTCCCATGATCCATCTCGACCCGCGCCACAAGCTCACGCAGGAACTGGTGGCGCTGTACGAGTCGCTGGAGGGTTAGCACCATGCGCGCACGCACCGCCGTCATCGCGCTCCTGCTGCTGTCGAACGCCGCCTGGGCGGTGGACGTCGGGCCGCCGCCGCCGCTCGCCGCGCGCGTGCGGGCACCGGGCGGGTATGGCGCCGTGCCGGTCGACGACTTCCTGGCGCAGGTGCAGCACCTGCCGGCCGCCGAGCTGCAGCCGCTGGCCGCGGCGGGCCGGCCGGATGCGCAGATCCAGCTGGCGCGGCTGCGCTGGATGGACGGCGACGCGCTCACGCCGATCGAGGCGGTGCGCCCGCATGCGCAGGCCGGCATCGCTGTGGCGCAATACCTGCTGGGCACGTGGCTGCGCGTGCGCAACCGGGACCTGCCCGGCGCACTGACCTGGCTGACCGCAGCCGCCCAGCAGGGCCACCCGATGGCCCAGGAGGCGCTGGCCGGCGCCCATGAGCGCGGCCTGCTCGGTCTGCCGGCATCGCCCGAACAGGCCTTCACCCTGTACCTCGCGGCCGGCAAGGCGGGCCTGGCCCATGCGCAGCTGCAGGTGGCGCTCGCGCTGTGCCAGGGCCGCGGCGTGGCGCCCGACAAGGCGCTCGGCCGGCAATGGCTGGCCAACTCGCAGCAGGGCCAGCTCGTCCCCGTCACCGCGCAGGGCGCGGGCTGCGACTGAGCGGCTGAGGCCGCCTCAGCGAGGCAGCACCTGCCCCTCGGCGTCCCGCACCTCGACCTTGCGGCCGATGGCCTCCAGCTGCGGCTGCACCTTGGCCTTGTCGCCCACGGCCACGACGATGAGCTGAGCCGGGTCCAGGTGTTGCCGGGCCGCCTTCAGCGCGCTGGCCGCGGTGACGGCACCGTACTTCTTCGGCAGGTCGGTGATGGCGGTGAGCGGCAGGCCCGACGCCCAGTTGCCCGCATAGCCGGAGACCACGGCGAAGTTGGTATCGAACAGGCCCGGCAGCGACAGCAGCTGGGCGTTGCGCACGCGGTTCAGCTCGGCCGCGCCCATGGGCCTGGCGCGGATGCCCTCGATCTCCTTCCACATGTCGCTCAGCGCCGCACCGGTCACGTCCGTGCGCACGCTGCCGCGGATGCCGAACTGGCCACGCTCGCGGCCCAGCGTGTAGCCGGAGAACACGCCGTAGGTGTAGCCCTTGACCTCGCGCAGCTGGTTGTTGATGCGTGAGGTGAAGAGGCCGCCGAGCGCCGCGTTCATCACCTTGATCTCGGCCGCGTCGGGCGTGGCGGCGAACGGGCCGGGCGCGACGACGGCCAGGGCCGTCTGCGGCGCCCCGGGCTTGTCGACCAGCACGGTGCGCGGCGCCACCGGCCGCGCCGGCGGCAGCGGTGCAGCGGCGGGGGCCTGGCCGACCGGCTTCCAGCCGGCGAACAGCGGCTCCACCAGCGCGCGCAGCTCGGCCTCGCTGAGGTCGCCGGCAACGACGAGGGCCGCACGCTCCGGCCGGTAGTGCCCCTGCCAGAAGGCGCGCAGCGCGGCCGCATCGGTGGCCTGGATGCTGGCTTCGGTACCCAGGGCGTTGGCGGCCAGCGGGTGGCCTTCGCCATAGGTCACGCGGTTGGCGACCGCATTGGCCAGCAACGGCGCCTGCTCGCGCACCTGCGCCAGCGCGGCCAGGCGCTGGGCCTTCAGGCGCTCGATCTCGGGCGCGGCGAAAGCCGGGTTGAGCGCCACATCGGCCAGCAGGGCCAGCCCCTGCCCGGCGACGGCCTTGAGGCCGGAGAACTCGATGCGCGCCTCCTCGCCGCCGGACTGGGACGTCAGCGTGGCCCCAAGCGCCGCAGCGGCTTCGGCGATCTGCTGGGCGCTGCGCGTCGCCGTACCCTCGGGCAGCATGGCGGCGGTGAAGCCCGCAAGGCCCGGCTTGTCGGCCGGGTCGGCGCCCTGGCCGGCGCGCACGACGAGGCTGGCGCTCACGAGCGGCAGGCCGGCCTTCTGTGCGTGGATGACCGTCAGGCCGTTGGCGAGCTGGAAGCTCTGCGCCGCCGGCAGCGACAGCGCCTTGGCCCGCGCCGCGCCGGGCGGCTTGTTGCGCCAGGCCTCCGCGGCGTTCAGCGACTCGCGCTCTCCCCTGCCTGCCTTGGGCATCGGCGGCGTTGCCACCTCGGCCGCCAGCACCTGCTCGCCGGGCGTGGCGTGCACGACGACGCGGGCGTCCTTCTTCAGCCATTGCGCGACGGTGGCGCTGACGGCGGCCGGCGTCGCCTGCCGGTAGCGCGCCAGGTCCTTGCCGACGAAGCCGGGGTCGCCGGCCATCTGGTTGTAGTGGTTGACGAGGTCGGCAAGCGACGTGACCTTCTCCAGCCCCTGCAGCAGCTGGGTTTCGATGACGGCGCGCGCCTGGGCCAGCTCGGTCGCGCTGGGAGGTGTCGTGGCCAGCCTCGCGATCTCGGCATCGACCAGCTTCTCGATCTCGTCCAGCGAGGCGCCCGGCCGGGCCACGACCTCGATGCCGAACACCGAGCTGAGCGACTGCGATTGCTGGCTGACCTGCACGCTCTGCGCAAGTTGCCTGTCGCGCACCAGCAGGCCGTAGAGCCGGCTGGCCTTGCCGCCGCCGAGCACGTGCGCGGCCACGTCCAGCTCCGCGTCGCCGGCCGCGAACATCGGCGGCGTGTGCCAGGACAGGCTCAGGCGCGACAGCTCGATGCGGTCGGTGACGAACAGGCGGCGCTCGGCCTTGATCTCCGGCATGGCCACCTTGACCTCGGGCGGCTTGGGGCCGGCCTTGAGCGTGCCGAAGTATTTCTTCACCAGCGCCCTGGCCTGCTTCGGGTCGAAGTCGCCCGCCAGCACCAGCGTCGCGTTGTTGGGCCGGTAGTAGGTGCGGGCGAAGTCCTTCACGTCCTGGAGCCGGATGCCCTGGATGTCGGCATGCGAGCCGATGACCGCGGCGCGGTAGGGGTGGCCTTCGGGGTAGAGCGCCTGGTACGTCGCCTCCTCGACGATGCCGTAGGGCTGGTTCTCCACGCTCTGGCGGCGCTCGTTGCGCACGACGTCCTGCTGGTTGGCCAGCGCCACGGAGTCCACCTCGTCGATCATCCAGCCCAGCATGTCGGCCTTCAGCCACAGGCCCAGCTCGAGCTGGTTGGACGGCAGCGTGAAGAAGTAGTTGGTGCGGTCGAAGTTGGTCGAGCCATTGGCATCGGTGCCGCCCGCCGCGTCGATGAACTTGTCGAACTCGCCGCGCGGGATGTGCTTGCTGCCGGCGAACACCAGGTGCTCGAAGAGATGGGCGAAGCCGGTCTGGCCGCGGGTCTCGTTGCGCGGCCCGGCATGCACCCACAGGTTGAACGCGACCAGCGGCAGACGGTGGTCTTCCACCAGGACGACCTCGAAGCCATTGGGCAGCGTGTACTTCTCATGCCGCACGGCGATCTGGCCGGCCTCGGTGCTGACGGCGCCCTGCACCGGCGGCGCCGAAGAAGCGGGCAACCCGGCAGACAAGGCGCCGGCCACGGCCAACAGGATGACGAGACGGCGGGGTGCGGGAGCGTTCATGCGGATCAGGCCTCGAAGAGCGATGCAGGGATTGGGGCGCACGGGCGGACGCGCCCCGAAGTGCGGGGAGTCAGGGCAGATGCCACGGCGAGATCCACGCCAGCAGTGCCAGCCACAGCGGCGCGGTGGCGACATACAGGCCGGTGGAGACGACGGTCGCCGCCGTCACCTCGGCTTCCAGCGCGCGGTAGCGCTGCGAGAAGATCAGCGCATTGGAGCCGGTCGGCAGCGCCGCGATCATGACGATGACCGCCAGCGGCATGCCGCTCAGGCCCAGGCCCCAGTGGGCCACGCCGAGCACGACCGCCGGCATCAGCAGCAGCTTGGCGGCCACCAGCCCCGCCAGGCCGCGCCAGGTGCGTGGCCAGCCGTAGTAGGCCAGCGACATGCCGATCAGCGTCAGGCACAGCGGCACGACGGCCGTGCCCAGGCTCTGCAGCGCCTCGTCGGCCACGGCCGGCAGCGGCAGGTCGGTCGCGTTCCAGGCCAGGCCCGCCAGCACCGGCAGCACGACCGGGTGGATGACGGTGTTGCGCACCGTCTGCAGCAGCGTCGCGCCGAGGTTGCCGGAGGCGCGCTCGCGCGCCAGGTCCAGCTCGACGAGGGAGGTCAGCAGCGTCAGGATGCACATCGCGTGCAGGCTGACGACGGCGATGTGGATGGCCAGGCCCTGCTCGCCGAACACGCCGGCCGCCACCGGCAGGCCGACCTGCAGCGTGTTGCCGAAGCCGGCGGTGATGGCCTTGACGCTGGGGTCGACGACGCTCTCGCCCGGCTGACGCCGCCAGCGGTACACGATGTAGAGCAGCGCGATCAGCACCAGCACCGGCGCGAAGAAGGCGCCCAGGAAAGCCCAGGGCAGGGCCGACGTGTCCAGCCGCGCGGTGGTGCGGAACAGCAGCGCCGGAACAAAGATGTAGAAGGCTGCATTGGCCAGCACGCGCGCCGGGTCACCCGCCTCGCCCGGCTGGCTGCCCGCCTCGCCACCGCCCAGCCAGCGCATGCGGCCCACGGCCCAGCCGATGGCGACGGCGACGAGGATCGCCAGCAGCTTGGCGGCAATGGCCCAGGTCATCGTGCCCCTCGTCCAATCCCGCCGCGCTGAACGCGCGCGTGCTTGGTTGGTCCCCCGGGGGGACGGCGATGCTTGCCGGTTCGGCCGGCAAGCACATCGCCCAACGCGGGCCGGCTTGGGGCGGCCCGGCGCTCGGCCCGCAAGTCGGTCGGTCGCGTCACGCCAACGCCACCCGGAGTTCAAACGAAAAGCAGCTGCCCTGCCCCGCGGTGCTCTGCACCAGGATCTGGCTGCCCATCATGCGCATCAGCTGCTGGCTGATGGACAGGCCAAGGCCCGTGCCGCCGAGGTGGCGCGAGGCGTCGGAGACCTGCTCGAAGGCCTGGAACAGGCGGGCCTGCTGGGCCTGCGTCATGCCGATGCCGCTGTCCGTCACCTCGAAGCGCAGGCGCGCATGGCCGCCCTGGCCGCCCTGCGTCGTCGCCGGCGGCTCGACGACCGAGGCCGCCAGGCTGACGGTGCCGCTGTCGGTGAACTTGACCGCGTTCGACAGCAGGTTGAGCAGCACCTGGCGCAGGCGTTGGCCGTCCACGAGCACCCGCACCGGCAGGCGCGGGTCGATGTCGATGGCGAAGCTGAGGTTCTTCTGCTCCGCGCGCAGGCGCACGCTGTCGCAGGCCATGTCGATGAGCGCGCGCAGGTCGGCCGGCGCGAGCTTGAGCGACACCTTGCCGGCCTCGATGCTGGCCATGTCCAGCACATCGTTGATCAGCTCCAACAGGTGCAGGCCGGAGTCGCGCATCAGCTGCAGCCGCGTCTGCTGCGCGGGCGGCACGCCCGTGTCCATCTGCATCAGCTGCGTGAAGCCGAGGATGGCGTTCAGCGGCGTGCGGAACTCATGGCTCATCGTCGCGAGGAAACGGCCCTTGGCGAAGTTGGCCGCCTCCGCACGGGCCTTGGCCTCCTGCAGCTCGGCGGTGCGCTCGGCGACGAGCTCTTCCAGGTGGTCGCGGTGGCGCGTCAGCTCGGCCTCGGCCTGGCGGCGCAGCGAGATGTCGCTGACCATGCCCTCGATGCGCCGCTTGCCGCCCTCGGCGTCCACCCAGTGCGCACTCAGCTCCACCCACAGCGGCCGCCCGCCCGCGCCGCGCAATTGCAGCTGCGCCTGCTGGACCTTGCCCTGCTCGTTCATGATGGCGGACACGCGCTGCAACTCGTCGCGGGCGATGCCCGTCACCTCGCTGAGCCGCCGGCCCACCGGGCTTTGCGCGCCGAGGCCCAGCATCTGCGTGAAGGCGCGGTTCATGCTCAGCACACGGCCGTCCGCATCGGCCTGGAAGATGCCTTCCGTCGCGTTCTCGAACAGGCTGCGGTAGCGCGCCTCGCTGGCGCGCAGTCCCTGGGAGCTGAGCTGCACCTGGTCGGCCGCGCTGCGCAGCTTCAAACTCATGGCGTTGAAGCGCGTGGTCAGCTCGCCGATCTCATCGTCCCGGTCGACCTTCTCCTGCGCGCCGAGGTCGCCCTTGGCCACGCGCTGCGCCAGCGCGCCCAGCCGCGCGACGGGCCGCCGCACCAGCCAATCCACCAGCAGGAAGCTGGCGATGACGATGCCGATGACGACCACGGCCAGCAATTCGACGACGAAAAGCCGGGTGCGGCGGATCTGCTCGTCGACGAGGTCGCGCCTGAAGGTCAGCACGGCCGAGGCGACCTGCGCGCCGGGGGCGTCGGCCGCGGGCTGGTAGGTGATGGCGAACGCGCGCTTGAGCGACTCGTGGGCCGGCTGGTCGCGCTGGCGCCGTGCCTGCCCGCCGCGCAGGCCCAGGCCCTGCAGTTCGATGGCATGCACCTCGGGGTCGGCCATGACCGCGTCGAGCAGGTTCTCGATGGCGACGTGGTCGAGGTTCCAGATCGGGCCGGCAAAGCCGCGCTCGATGAGGCCGGCCATGCGCGTCTCGCGCTGGCGCAGCGCCTGCATCAGCTCGTCCTGCTCGCGCGACGTCCAGGCCCAGCCGACCGCGAGCACGAGCAGGCTGGCCACCAGCGCGATGCCGGCCGTCAGGCGTGTCTGTATACCGAGGCCTATGGGCGCCATTGCCATCCGCTCCCCTCCGGGCCCGTTGCTGCGAGCTCGCGGGGCGAGCATAGGCACATTTGCGCGCGCTCCGGTCAGCCCTTGGCGGCCGCCTTCTTCGCAGGCGCCTTCTTGGCCGGCGCGGCCTTGCCGGCCGGTTTGCCAGCCCGGGGCTCGAACTCGAACACGACCTTGCCTTCCTTCTTGTCATAGGCCAGGAAGGCCTTGAACTTGCGCCGCGTCTTGTTGGAGACGAAGTTCTCCAGCAGATCGGTCTTGCCGGCGCTCAGCAGCTTGTGCACCTGGGCCGGCTCGATGGGCTGGGTCAGGATGACCTTGCCGGTCTTGAAGTCGCAGGTGACCGTCTCACCGACCGAGCGCTCGCAGACATAGTTGGCGCCGTGCTCGTAGACATGGGCCGCGCACTTGGGGCAGGCGCCCAGCGAGTTCTGGCCCGAGAAGTCCACCGGTTCGCCGTCGCCCTCGGTCTTCTTGGCGTCCTCGCCGAAGTCGAACTCCAGCTTCCAGTTCTGGATCTCTTCGTCGTAGACCAGCGCCAGCTCGGCCGTGAACGGCCATCCGGCCTTGGAGCGGAAGCCCTCCAGCGGGCCGATCTTCTTGTCACGCAGGAAGGTCTCGACCTCGTTCAGCTCGAAGCTGCGGCCGCCCGGGATCTTGCCGATGGAGAAGCCGCAGGCGTCATCGCCGCTGCCGCTCTTGCCGGTGCAGGTGAAGCGGCGGTAGTTCTCCTTGACGACGCCGCCGCACTTCGGGCACGGCGTCTTCAGCGTCGCGTAGTCGCCGGGGATGGTGTCGCGGTCATAGCCCTTGGCCTTGGCGACCATCTTCTCGGTCATGGCCGCGATCTCGGCCATGAAGACCTCGCGCTTGAGCTTGCCCTTCTCCATCTGGGCCAGCTTGCTTTCCCAGTCGCCGGTCAGCTCGGGTCTCGTCAGGTCCTCCACCTCCAGCCCGCGCAGCAGCGTCATCAGCTGGAAGGCCTTGGCCGTCGGGATCAGCTCGCGGCCTTCGCGCAGCATGTACTTCTCGCTGATCAGGCCTTCGATGGTGGCCGCGCGCGTCGCCGGCGTGCCCAGGCCCTTCTCGGCCATGGCCTCGCGCAGCTCGTCGTCGTCGATGAGCTTGCCGGCGCCTTCCATCGCGCTCAGCAGCGTCGCTTCCGTGTAGCGCGCCGGCGGCTTGGTCTGCAGCGCCTTCACGTCGACGCTCTCGGTGCGCACGACTTCGTTCGGCTGCACCGGCACGAGGTTGGCGTCCTCGTCGTCCACGTCCTTGCCGTAGACGGCCAGCCAGCCCGGCTTGACCAGCACCTTGCCATTGGTCTGGAAGTGATGGGTGTGGCCCTGCGCCTCGACCTTAGAGATGCGCGTCGTGACCAGGAACTCGGCCGGCGGGAAGAACACGCCCAGGAAGCGCTTGACGACCATGTCGTACAGCTTGGCCTCGATCTCGGTCAGCGCCTTGGGCGCCTGCAGCGTCGGGATGATGGCGAAGTGGTCCGACACCTTGGCGTTGTCGAACACCTTCTTCGTCGGCTTGATGTAGCCCTCCTTCAGCGCCTTGGCCGCGTGCTGCGACAGCGCACTCAAGGGCCCGGGCAGATCCTCGGTGGCCAGCATCTTGGCGGTGTCCTTGGCCACGGCCAGATAGTCCTCCGGCAGGAAGCGCGAGTCCGTCCGCGGGTAGGTCAGCACCTTGTGCTTCTCGTACAGCGCCTGCGCGATGGACAGCGTCGTCTTGGCCGAGAAGCCGAAGCGCGAGTTGGCCTCGCGCTGCAGCGTCGTCAGGTCATACAGCGCGCCGCAGCTGGTGGTGCTGGGCTTGCTTTCCTCGGTGACCGTGGCCGGCTGGCCCAGCACCGCCTTGGCGATGCCTTCGGCGTCGGCCGCGTTCCACATGCGGTCGGCGCGGCGCTCGGCGTCGTCGTTCTTCTTCCAGCCGGGGTCGAACCACTTGCCCTCGTACTGGCCGGCCTGGGCATCGAAGTTGGCGCGCAGCTCCCAGTAGTCGCGGGCGACGTGCTTGCGGATCTTTTCTTCCCGCTCCACGACGATGGACAGCGTCGGCGTCTGCACGCGGCCGACCGTCGTCAGGAAGAAGCCGCCGTCGCGCGAGTTGAAGGCCGTCATCGCCCGCGTGCCGTTGATGCCCACCAGCCAGTCGGCCTCGGAGCGGCAGCGCGCGGCGTCGGCCAGCGGCAGCATCTGCTGGTCGCTGCGCAGCTTCTCGAAGCCCTCGCGGATGGCGGCCGGCGTCATGGACTGCAGCCACAGCCGCTGCACCGGCTTGTTCAGCGGCCCCTTGGCCGGCGTCGCGTATTGCTCGATGAGCCGGAAGATCAGCTCGCCCTCGCGGCCCGCGTCGCAGGCGTTGATCAGCGCCGTCACGTCCTTGCGGCGGATCAGCTTGGTCAGCGCGTTGAGGCGGCCCTTGTTCTTGTCGATGGGGTTCAGGTCGAAATGCGGCGGGATGACGGGGAGGTTGTTGAAGCTCCACTTGCCGCGCTTGACGTCGAACTCCTCGGGCGCCGCGATCTCCACGAGGTGGCCGACGGCGGAACTGACGACGTACTGCTCGTTCTCGAAGTGGTCGTCGTGCTTGTCGAACTTGCCGGCCACGGGCGTCAGCGCGCGGACGATGTCCTGCGCGACGGACGGCTTCTCGGCAATGATCAAAGTCTTGCTCATCAGGTCGTTTCTCTCGGTCTTCCCTAGGGCAGGGGACTCAAAATCCCCTGCCTACAATCCGGGCCTCGCGCGCATGCCCACGCACGCGCGCACCCATGAAATCACCGTACCACAGCGCCGATGACGCCAAAAACCCCACGCCGCAAGATCGAAGTCCGTGATTCGGGCGTGCATGGCCGGGGCGTCTACGCGGCAGCACCGATCGCGGCGGGCACGCGCATCATCGAGTACACGGGCGAGCGCATCACGTGGCAGCAGGCGCTGGACCGCCACCCGCACGACCCGAGCCAGCCCAATCACACCTTCTATTTCCACCTCGACAGCGGCCTCGTCATCGACGCGCTCTACGGCGGCAACAACGCGCGCTGGATCAACCACGCCTGCGAGCCCAACTGCGAGGCCGAGGAGGTCGACGGCCGCGTTTTCATCAAGGCACTGCGCGACCTGGCCCCGGGCGAGGAGCTGTTCTACGACTACGGCCTGGTGCTGGACGAGCGCCACACGCCCAAGGTCAAGAAGCAGTTCGCCTGCTGGTGCGGCGCCGCCACCTGCCGCGGCACCATGCTCGCGCCCAAGACCCGTCGATCGGGCCGCTGAACGCATGGAGCGGCGCCACCTCGCCGAATGCGGCTCGACCAACACCGAAGCGCTGCAACACCTGCGCGACGGCGGCGGGCCGCTGCTGGTGTCGGCCAGCCGCCAGACGGCCGGCCGCGGCCGGCTCGGGCGTGCCTGGCTGACCGACCAGGCAGGCGACGACGCGGCGCTGACCTTCACCATCGCGGTGACGCTGCCCACCGAGCTGGACCTGTCCGGCCTGTCGCTGGCCGTCGGCTGCACCGTCGCCGACGTGCTGGACGCGAGCGGCGAGCGCATCCGCCTGAAGTGGCCCAACGACCTGTTCCTGGACGGCGCCAAGCTCGGTGGCATCCTCATCGAGACCGTGCCGCTGCCGGAGCAGCAGCGCGGCGTCGTCATCGGCGTGGGCCTCAACCTGCAGCCGCTGCCCCCGGGCGCGGACCGCGGCGCCTACGCCAGCGGCCATGCGGCGCTTCAGGCGCTGCACCCCGCCGCGACGGCCGCCAACACGCTGGACCGCCTGGCCCCCGCGTTGCACGCCATGCTGGCCGACTTCAGGACACTCGGCTTCGCGCCCTGGCAGACGGCATTCGCGCGGCGTGATCTGGCCTGCGGCCAGCGGGTGCGCGTGGGCGAGCAGCCCGGCATTGCGCGCGGCGTCAGCCCGCGTGGTGAACTGCAGCTGGAAACCGCCGCCGGCATCCTGCCGGTCAGCGGCGGTGAACTGAGCCTCAGACTGGAGAAGGTGACCCCGTGATGCGTGTGCTGGTTCTCGTGCTGCTGGCGGTCAACGCCCTGTTCTTCACCTGGTCGCGCGGCTGGCTGGACGCCGTCACCGGCGTGCCGGCCGAGGGTGGCCGCGAGCCGCAGCGCGCTGCCGCCCAACAGCATCCCGAGCGCATCCAGCCGCTGGCCGCCAGCGCCGTCGCCGCGCTGGCCCAGCGCGCCTGCCTCGAACTCGGCCCACTGGACGGCGACGCCGCGCTGGCCGCCGCGCTGGCCGCGCTGAAGACCGCCGGCGTCGAGCCGCAGGTGCGCAGCAGCGAGCAGGCAGGCGTGTGGGTCGTCGCGACCATCAAGCTGTCGGACCCGGAGTTCCGCGCCCGCAAGGAAGCCACCTACAAGCAGCTGCGCCTGAACTACGAGCCGCTGGAGGGCCTGCCCGCCGAGCAGCCGGCCTTCGTGCTGAGCCGGCATGTGAGCCAGGCAGAGGCCACCGCCGAGATCGCGGCCCTGGACAAGCGCGGCCTCAAGGGCCTGCGCGTGCTGGCACTGAAGGCGCCGCAGACGCGCCACACACTCGTCGTGCCCCAGGCCGACGGCCTGCTCGCGGGCCGGCTGAAGGCCAGCAAGGACCCGGGCCTGGCGGCCGGTTTCAAGGCCTGCAGCGCTGCCTCAGCGCTGCCAGCCGCTTCTGCGGCCTCAAACTGAACGCGGCCAGCAGCAGAGCCAGCAGCCAGGCGGCGCTGACGGCACCGCCGCCACCGCCACCCGTCGCGGGCGGCTGCACGACCGGCGCCGCGGCGACCGTGACGCTGGCCGTCTGGCTGTAGACCAGCCCGAGGTTGTCGGTCACGTCGGCCCTCACCGTGAAGCTGCCTGCGGCGGCCGGCGTGATCGTTGCCGTCGCCGTGTTGGCGCCGGACGCAAAAGCACTGACGACGCCGCCACCGTTGTCCACGATGACCCATGCCGTGGACGCCAGGCTGCGGCCGCTGGGCAGGCCCGTGACGACGGTCGCCAGCGTCAAGGTCTGGCCAGCCACCAGGCCGCTGGTGGGCGACTGGGTGATCGCGACCACAGCGCCGTTCAAGGCCTGGGTCGCCGCCACGGCCGCCGCCGCGTCAACCATGCCAGCGCCGCAGGTCGTGGTCGTGCAATAGCACTCGTCCTGCGGCAGGGCACTGGGCGCCATACACACGGGCGGATTGCCGTCGACCACGCTGCCGCCGCCGGTGGTCGGGAAGGGCCGCGCGGTCATCTTCAGGATCTGCGTTGCCTCGCTCGACGTCAGCCCCGGGCGCACCGACGCCATCAAACCGATGATGCCGCTGACGATAGGCGCCGAGAAGCTGGTGCCGACCGAAGCATTGCTGTTGGTGTAGCCCGCGTCGGCCAGGATCGGCGTCGTCGTGCCACGGTTGGTCGTGCTGACCATCGGATAGAGGCAAGGCTGGTTGCCGAGGATGTTCACGCAGTTACCGCCCGGCGCCGCAATCGTGACCTCGGTGCCGATGCTGGAGAAGCCGACCTTGGTGCCGACATGGCGCAGCGCGGCGACCGTGATGACGCCAGGGCAGTTGCCCGGCAGCCCGACGGCCTGGCCTTCGGAATTGCCCGCCGCGACAACGACGGTGGCGCCAGCCGCGCTGACCTTGCCGATGGTGTCGCGGTAGAGCGCGCCGGTGCCGGTCGTGCCGCAGCTGCCGCTGCCGCCCAGGCTGAGGTTGAGCACCTTGGCCTTGTTGGCGTTGTCCGGCAGGCCCGGCACGGCCAGGCCCGCGGCCCACTTCATGCCCGCCATGATGTCGCTGTCGTAGCCACCGCATTTGCCGAGCACGCGGATGGGTTGGATCTTTAGACCCCAGCCGACGCCGGCCATGCCGGTGCCGTTGTTGCTGGCAGCGCCGATGAGGCCGGACACGCGCGTGCCATGCCAGGAGCTGTTGGCCTTGTCGCTGGCATCGCAGCTGCTGCCCAGGGTGCCGCCGTCGAGGTCCGCCTGGCTGACCCAGTCGCCCGGGTCGGAAGGGTCGGCATCGTGGCCGTCGCCATCATTGGCGATGGCCGTCGCCATTGCGCCCGGGCTGCCGTAGCCGATCATGTCGTAGCCGGCGACGAACTTGCCGGCCAGGTCCGGATGGTCCAGGCGCACCCCGGTGTCGAGCACGGCGACCACCACCGTCGCCGCACCGGTCGTGATGTCCCACGCGGCCGGCGCATTGATGCTGGAGACGACCTGGCCCGGCGTGCTGCTCGGTGCCTTCAGGTACCACTGGTCGATGACCCGGTTCTGGATACCGCCCGAGGTCGTCTCGGGGTTGACCGTCGCGCCGCCGAACAGCGGGTCGTTGGGCAGCTGCATGTGCTTGCGGCGCTGATCCACGGCGACCAGCTCGACTTCCGAGTCCGCCGCCAGCCGCTTGGCGAGCTGGGCGCCGCTGAGGCCGCGGGCCAGCACGACATGCGTGCGCTCATCCAGGCTGATGCCGGCCCGCAACGCGTGGCCGGTGCGCAGGCCGAGTGCCGTGGCGCGCGTCTGCGCGACCTCGCGAGCCTCGAAGCGCGTCGCCCTCGCGCTGAGCGCCTTGGCCCGCACGCTGTCCGCCTGTGGTTTGAAGCGCACGATGACGCGGGCTTCAGCGTCGGGCTGGGCCTGGACCCATGCCGGGACGGCCAGCACGGCGGCGACGACGGCGATCAGCAGCGGGCGCGGGGAGATCATGGCAACAGCTCATGCGGGGGCAGGGCTGGTCAGTTTAGGCGTCAGCACCCGCGACAGGGCGCAACAAATGTCTCGGCCGCGATGACTTCTCACCGCCCCATCGGGGCCAGCGCGGCCAGGGCGCCGAGTCCCGCACGCGCACGCCGCCGGGCCTCGGCGATGCGGGCCGTCAGCCAGCCGACGGCGAACCACGCCGCCGAATCGCGGGCGACCAAGTCCTTGTAACCGGCACGGGCGACAGCGAGGTCGTTGATGCTGCCCAGGGCTTGCTGGGCCGCGGCGAGGGTGCACCGGTGCCGGGCAGCCGCCTTGCGCGGCAGCAGCGGCGCGAAGAACTCCACCGCATAGCGCTGGCGTTTCACGCGTTTGCGCAGCGCATGCAGGCCTGCGTCGTCGAGTTCGTCGAAGGCCTGGGCTGCAACCGCGAGGCGCTTGTGCCAGCGGCGCAGGCGCTGGCGGGCGAGCCGCTTGAGCGGCGCCCCGTCCGCGGCGCCAGCGGGCGCGAGGCCGGCGCGCCAGGCGATCCACGCCAGCAGCAGGCGCTGGGTGTCGCCCGCACGCGCCAGTGCTGCAGGGTCACCATTGTCCGCAGCGCCAGGCAATGCCAGCGGCGGCGCGCCGGCCCGCGCGAGCTCGGCCGCAACGCCGCCGCTGAGCACGTCGCGGTCCCGCATGGTGCCGAGCGCGCCGAACAACTGGCGCAGGCCGTCGACCAGTTCGGGCGGGGGCTTGCCCACCCCATCGCCGAAGGCCTTCAACGCGCTGCGCAGGCGACGGATGCCGACGCGGCACTGGTGCACATGCTCGCCGCGCTGCGCCGGCTCGCCCTCTGCCAGGCCGATGACGTTGCGGCCGATGTGGTCCAGGCACTCGTCGAGCACGGTGCCCAGCGCTTCGACAGGCGTCGAATCCTTGGCGTAGCGCGGCTTGGCGGCCTTGCGCAGCGGGGCGTCCGGCCGGCCACAGGCCAGCGCGCGGCCACGCTCCGCCTTGTGGCGCGGTTCGAAGACGAGGCCGAAGCGGGCGCGCCAACGTTCGGCCAGCGCCAGCAGGGCCGCGGGCGAGCCGGACACGAGTTCGAACCCGACCTCGCACAGCCGCCGCGCCGCGCCGCCGGCCAGCAGCCGGCCTTCATCCAGGGCGATCTCGACAACCGCGCCGCGGGTCCGCACGCGGCGCGAGAGGCGACGCACCCGGGTCTGGAATTGCACGCCGGCTTCCAGCCCGTCTGCCTGCGCCGCGTCGGGATGGCTGGCGGTCAGCCACTCCCGCTTGGATGTGGCGCGCCCGGCAAGCGCCGCCACCAGCGCCGCGCGCGACGCCGCCGGCACGAGGAACTTCAGTTCGACCTCGGCGTGCGCGTCGGCCAAGGGTCCGGCCTCAGGATCGGTTGGCGGCCAGCGAGCGCTCCTGGTCGGCCTTGCGGTCGGCCGCCACCTTCTGCGCATGCGGGCGTTCGCCGACCAGCTTGGCATACGGCTTCCAGTCCACGCCGCCGGCCTGCAGCAGGTCTTCGCCAAAGATGATCTTGGTGGCCATGCCCACCAGCGGCAGGCTGACCCAGCCGGCGCAGTCCGCCATCGTGAACGTGTCGCCGGCCAGGTAGGGCGCAAATTTGGCCAGGCGCTTGAAGGCCGCGATGTTCTCGGGCAGCACGCGGGCGACGCGCTTCTTGGTGCCGTCACTGACCTGCCCGCCAAAGAACGCCTCGGCATACAGCTCGCGGGCGACCAGCTCCAGGTGCAGGTCGACGTAGGTGATCAGCTCGCGCACCTTGGCCGCCTGGAACGGGTCGGCCGGGATCAGCGCCGGCGTGCCGGGGTAGGCGGCTTCCAGGTAGTCGACGATGGCCTGGCTCTCGCACAGCGCGCCCTGCGGCGTCTTGATGAAAGGCACCTTGCCCAGCGGCGAGCAGCTCAGCACGGCGTCGTCGTGCGAATGCGTCTTCACGTACGCCTCGGTGAAGGGGATGCCCTTCTCCAGCAGGGCCAGCTTGACCTTGTTGTAGTAGTTGGACAGCGGTATGCCGCAGAGCGTGATCATGGGTGTCGTCTCCTGATGGAAGCGGGCAGTCTATGCAGAGCGGGCGGCACCGCTTGGCGCGGCGGCGACAGGGGCCCGTTCAGCGTTCCTAGCGATTCACCAGCACGATGCCTGCGGCGAGCGCGACGAGCGCCATCACCAGCCGCGTGCTGATGCCCTCACCCAGCAGCAGTGCGCCGGCCAGCAGCCCGAACAGCGGCGTGCTGAGCGTGAAGACCGCGAGCTTGGTGGCCGCGTAATGGCGGATCAGCCAGAACCAGGCGAGGTAGCTGGCGAACGACACGATGACCGCCTGGAAGCCGAACAGGCCCAGCAGGCGCGGCGACCACTGCACCGGCAGCGGCTCGCCGGCCCAGACGGCGGCCGCGCACAGTGCCACGGCGGACACGCCGAGCTGATAGAGCAGCGTCTTCTCCGCGGCGGCCGCAGTCAGGCGGGTGCCGCGGATAGCCAGCGTCGTGCCGCCCCACAGCACGGCCGCGGCCACGCCCAGCAGGTCGCCCCACCACTGCAGCGGCGTGCTCGGCGACGAGAAGCCCTCGGCGAACGCGAAGGCCACCGCCGCGAACGCCACCACCAGGCCGGTCCACTGCCTGGCCGACAGCTTCTCGCCATGCGCGATCCACGGCATGCCTAAAGCGACGACGAACGGCGACAGGTAGATGAACACCACCATGCGCGAGGCACTGGTGTACTGCAGGCCCACGAAGATGCAGGCGAACTCCGCCGCGAACAGCAGGCCGGCCAGCAGCCCACCACCCAGGCTGCCGTCGCGCTCGAACAAGCGGATGCCGCGCGCCGCCGCCCACAGCCACACCAGCAGCCCGGCGACGACCGAGCGCAGTCCCGCCTGCCACAGCGGCGCGATCTCGGTCAGCGCGGCCTTGGCGGCGACCTGGTTGATGCCCCACAGCAGGCAGCACAGCAGCAGGATCGCGATGGCGCGGGGGTCGAGTTGGGACTGGCGGGTGGCGGCGTTCATGGCCCTTATCCTGCCAGCATGATCAAGGTGACCATCCTGGGCGGCGGCGTGATGGGTGCCGCCACGGCCTGCTTCCTGGCGCGCGACCACGGCGCCGCGGTGACCGTCGTCGAGCGCGACCCGAGCTATGCGCGGGCCTCCAGCTCGCTGTCGCTGAGCTCCATCCGCCAGCAGTTCTCGCAGCCGGTCAACATGGCGCTGTCGCGCTGGAGCATCGAGTTCCTGCGCCGCGTGGCGGACGAGCTGGCCGTCGGCGACGACCGTCCCGCACTTGGCCTCGTCGAGCCAGGCTATCTCTACCTGGCGACACCGGCGGGCGCACCGACGCTGCGCGAGCTGCACGCGGCGCAGCGGGCCGCGGACGTCGACGTCGCGCTGCTGAGCCCGGCCGAGCTCGCAGCGCGCTTCCCGTGGCTGGCCGTCGACGACCTCGACCTCGGTTCGCTGGGCCTGAGCGGCGAGGGCTGGTTCGACGGCCCGGCGCTGCACCGCGCCTTCCGGCGCAAGGCCATCGCCTGCGGCGCGCGCTTCATCGGCGCGCAGGCCGTCGGTTTCGACACGGCGGGCGACCGCGTCAGCGCCGTGCGCTGCGCAGACGGATCGCGCCTCGTTGGCGACGCGGTCGTCGTGGCCGCCGGGGCCTGGAGCGCCCCGCTGGGTGCGGCGCTGGGCATCGCGTTGCCGGTCAGCGCCAGGAAGCGCGACGTCTTCGTGCTGGAGACGCCGGCCGCCCTGCCCGGCTGCCCGCTGGTGATCGACCCGAGCGGCTTCTGGTTCCGCACCGAGGGTTCACTGATCCTGGCCGGCGGCCCGCCACGCGGCGAGGATGCCGACGACGTGCCGCTGGACGCCATCGACTTCGGCCAGTTCGACGAACAGCTCTGGCCCACGCTGGCCGCCCGCGTGCCGGCGCTGGAGGCGCTACGCGTGCGCTCGGCCTGGGCGGGCTACTACGAGATGAACGCCTTCGATCACAACGGCCTGGCCGGCCGGTTGCCCGGTTATGCGAACGCCTTCACCGCCTGCGGCTTCTCGGGCCACGGCATGCAGCAGGCGCCCGCCGTCGGGTGTTCGATGGCACGGTTGATCGCCGGGCTGGATGCGCCGCTGATCGCCGCGCTCACGCCGCAGCGGCTGCTGGACGTGCGTCCGCTCGTCGAGGCCAACGTCATCTAGCGTTTGCGCACGCGCTTCTTGGCCGGCTCCTGGGTGCGCACGTAGCGTGTGGCGGTCAGGGCGTCCGACACCGCGCTGGTCTTGTTGTCCACGTAACCCCAGCCGCGCATCGCCGTGCGGACCTCGGCATCGGACGGGCTGGCGTCGGGGCCCTTGGGATGCACGACCCAGACGGTCTTGCAGATCATGTCGGCGTGGAACTCGGCCATGCGCGGCAGCTCGGACGGCTTGCTGAGCACGGCCACCAGCATGCGCGCCTCGCGCACATTGGTGGTGATGCTGCCGGCCAGCGCCTCGGCCAGCGCCGGGTCCAGCGCGCCCATGGTCGGGCCGATCAGCAGGGCCGGGTTGTCGGCGCTGACGCCGAGCTTGGCGGCCAGCGTGGGCGGGGGCGTCTGCAGCTTCTTCAGCCAGCGCTCGCCTTCCTTGTCGCCGAGCGCCAGGGCGACGGCTTCATCGCCCGCGTCGAAGCGCAGTTCGCCGTCTTCCAGGCGCAGGTTCTGCAGCGCGGCGATGTCCCAGCGGCGCTTGATGTCGCCGCGCAGCACGATGGCCGTCGATTCGAGCAGCGCCGTGATCTCGGCGGTTTCGGTGCCCACGCGGGCGGTGCAACTGGCTTCACGTCCCATGCGGGGGCCTCGGCGATCTTGATTGTTGAATGACCGCCATTGTCAGCGCCCAGGCGATGACGCCCGCGACCGCACCGCTGAGGTGGGCGAAGGGCGCCACGGCGAAGTCGAAGCCGGCGGTGGCGCGCAGCACGGGGCCGAGCGGGTCTTCCGAGGCCAGCTTGACGACGAGGCCGAGGGCGATGGCGGCACCGATCAGGCGCTCGCGGTCCGGCCGCAGCAGCAGCGAAAGCGCGGCGATGGCGGCCAGCGCGTGGAGCTCGCCGGACAGGCCGGCATAGCGCTGCAGCTCGGGGCGCAGCAGCAGGCCGAGCTGGGTCAGCGGTAGGGCGATGAGGCCCGCCAGCGCTTCGCGTCTGCCCACGGCGGCTTGGCTTCCTAACAAGCCTAGGACGGCGCAGCCAGCCAGGTTGGCGGCCAGGTGCAGCGGGGTCCAGTGGACGAAGGCGGCGGTGAGGGTGCGCCAGGGCTGGGACGCGATGAGGCTGGGTTGCCAGTCGAGCCAATCACGCGGCATCAACCAGGCGAGTATGGAAAGGGCGGCCCATGAGGCGCAAAGCGCTGGCCAGCTCCGCCGGTGGGTCATTGCGGAGATCCGTGCCGGGATTTGCCTTCGGCGAAACCTTCGGTTTTCGCCCCGGCGGGCGACCTACTTTCTGTCCCGCCAGAAAGTAGGCAAAGAGCTCCCCCCGACCGCACCGCCCTACGCTGCGCTTCGGGTTCCCTGCGGTACTCAGGCCTTGAGGGCCCGTGCGGCACTCGCTTCGCTACGCTGCGCTCAAACAACCGCACGGAGTCAGTGCTTGAAGTGCGCTTCGCGCATGCCCTCAAGCCCTTCCGTTCCTCGGCGGTGCTGAAGGGGGTAAGAGAAATACATCCACCGGCCAGCTTCCGGGTGTGGCTGTTGGCTGTTGGCTGTTTAGGAAATGCCCCTTCTAAACCGCCGAGAAGCGCAGGACGGCGAGGCGCGTGCGAAGCACGCTTCAACAACTGACTCCGCACGGTTGTTTGAGCAGAGCGGAGCGGCGCGAGTTCCGGGCGGGCCTCGTCGTCCGAGCATCGCAGGGGACCCCGCAGAGGCGGTTTTGCAGGGGGAGCTTTTTGCCTACTTTTTGGCGGCCCAAAAAGTAGGTCGCCCGCCGGGGCGAACTCCCGGCTGGGCCTGGCCATCAACCAAAAACAGCGAGCCACAGCGCCCGCACCGCATCGCGATGCGCCGCAAGCGCAGCCGCAGCCTCCGCATCCAATGCCGTCGACTGCTCATCCAGCCTCGCCTTGTGCTGAACCCGCCGCAACTCGCGATAGGCATTCGCGGCACCCGCGCCCACGCCAACCGGCAGCAGGCCCACCGCCTCACAGCGCTGCAGCAAAGCGATGTTGCCGAGGTTGTCGAGCAGCTCAGGATGGTCCGCCCCATTGGCCAGCACCAGCGTCTGCAACGCGAACTCGGCATCCATCATGCCGCCCTCGCTGTGCTTCACGTCGAAGAGGCCGTCCCGCACCGGCCGTGCCGCGCGCACCTTCTCGCGCATGGCCTGCACCTCGCGCTTGAGCGCCTCGGCATCGCGCGGCGCCGTCAGCACCTGGCGGCGCACGGCTTCGCAGCGCTCGGCCAGTTCAGCGTTGCCGGCGCAGAAACGCGCCCGCGTGATGGCCTGGTGTTCCCAGGTCCACGCCGTGTTGCTGCCGCGGCCGGTCTGGTAGGCCTCGAAGTGCGACAGCGACGTGACCAGCAGGCCCGAGTTGCCGTTCGGCCGCAGCGCCGTGTCGATGTCGAACAGCTCGCCCGCCGCCGTGCGCAACGTCAGCCAGGTGATGAGGCGGCGCACGAAGGCGCCGTAGATCTCCGCCGCGTTCTCGTCCTCATCGTCGAAGACGAACACCACGTCCAGGTCGCCGCCATAGCCCAGCTCCTTGCCGCCCAGCTTGCCGTACGCGATGACGGCCAGGCGCGGCTGCTCGCGGTGGGCCTTGCCGAAGCGCGCCCAGGCCCACTGGATGGCGACCTGCAGCACCGCGTCGGCCAGCAGCGACAGGTCGTCGGCCACCTGCTCGACGGTCATGCGGCCCTCGACGTCGCGCACCAGCGTGCGGAAGACCTCGGCATGGTGGGCGCGACGCAGCGTGTCCAGCAGCGCCTCCTCGTCGGCCTGGCCGCTGCGGGCCCAGCCCTGCTCGCGGTCCAGCAGGTCGGCGATGAAGGCCTCGCGGTCGAAGCGGGCCTGCAGCAGCAGCGGATCGGCCAGTTCATCGATGACGCCCGGGTGCTGCATCAGGTAGCGCATCGGCCAGCGCGCCAGGCCCAGCAGGCGCAGCAGGCGCGCCTGCACCGCCGGGCGCTCGACGAGCAGGGCGAGATAACTCTCGCGGCGCAGCAGCGGCCCGACCCAGTCGACGAAGCGCAGCGCGGCGTCCAGCGAGCATTCGTCGGCCGCCACGGCCTGCGCCGCGCGGTGGAACAGCTTGGCCAGGCGCTGGCGCGACTCCTCGCGCAGGCCTTGCACGCGCGGCGTGTCGGCCAGCGCGCGCACTGCCGTCGCCAGCGGCGGCGGCAGGCCGCTCAGGAAGTCCTCGCCGTCGACCGCCGCCTTCGGGCCGCCGCACTGGCCCTTGCAGCCGCCGGGCGGCTTGCCGCCCTCGTGCAGCAGCGCGTCGAACTCGGTCGCCACCAGCTCGCGCACCTCGCCGAGCTGGCAGAACAGTTCACAGGAGTCCCGCGTGCACTTGAGCCCCAGCGACGCGGCGATCCAGGCCAGGTCGGCATCGCCCTGCGGCAAGCAGTGCGTCTGCTGGTCGTCCAGGAACTGGATGCGGTGCTCGACGCGGCGCAGGAACACATAGGCTTCGCTCAGCTTCTGCGCCGTCTCGGCCTTCATCAGGCCGCCGGCGGCCAGCTGCGCCAGCGCCTTGACGGTGGAGCGGGTGCGGATCTCGGGGAACTGGCCGCCGCGCACCACCTGCAGCAACTGCACGATGAACTCGATCTCGCGGATGCCGCCGCGCGACAGCTTGACGTCGTTGGCACGCTCGGGCCGGCCGGCCGCGCGGGCCTTGGCCTCGCTGCGGATCTTGCCGTGCAGCTGGCGCAGGCCCTCGAAGACGCCGTAGTCAAGATAGCGGCGGTAGACGAAAGGAGTGACCAGGTTGCGCAGCGCCAGCGTGCGGCCGTCGGCCGGCGCGCCGGGGCCGCTCAGCGGCGCGACGACACGGCTTTTCAGCCAGGCGAAGCGTTCCCACTCGCGGCCCTGCACGAGGAAATACTCCTCCAGCATCGCCAGGCTGACGACCGGCGGGCCGCTCTTGCCGTTGGGGCGCAGCGCCAGGTCGACGCGGAACACCTGGCCGTCGTCGGTGACGTCGCCGATCAGCGCGTACAGCTTTCTGGCGACGGCCGAGAAGTACTCGTGCGCCGACGTCGGGCGCGGGCCGTGCGTCGCGCCGTCGTCCTCGTAGACATAGATCAGGTCGATGTCGGACGAGACATTCAGCTCCCGCGCGCCGAGCTTGCCCATGCCCAGCACCCAGAAGGCGATGTCATCGCCGTCCGGCGTGCGCGGCTCGCCGTGGATGGCGTCCAGCTCCCGGCGGGCGTCGGTCAGCGCCAGGTCCAGCGTCACTTCCGCCAGATGGGTCATCGCCGCCGTGACATCCTCCACGCTCGCCGCCTGCTCGATGACCAGCACCGC
>Ga0307411_10000139_pt1 | contig 23091 bp, 15 predicted proteins | sample DK1Ometagenome_2_FD_203712 | JGI IMG/M metagenome (GOLD analysis project Ga0307411, IMG submission 203712) | Maize rhizosphere microbial communities from greenhouse at UC Davis, California, United States - DK15-O-1 | ecosystem: Host-associated > Plants > Roots > Rhizosphere > Soil | place: USA...
TGGACACGCTTCACCAGCTTGCCGGCCGGCGCGGCGGAGAACCAGGGCGGCGAAGCCAGCATGGCAGTCACGTCCCGCGGCAACATCGTCTGGGCGCCGGCCAACTCCGTGCCGTCCTACAGCACGAACAACGGCGCGAGCTGGACGGCCACCAACCTGCCGGCCCTGCCGGTCGTCGCCCAGGGCTGGGGGCGCGGCTATCGCGTCGTCGCGGACCGCAAGAACGCGAACAAGGTCTATGCCTTCGACTCGGGTGGCGCGACCTGGAGCGGCTCGCCGGGCAAAGTCTATGTGTCGACCGATGGCGGCCACACGTTCGCGCTGGCAGCGGGTTCTGCGGCTGCGGGCTTTGCGCCGAACGCCTGGTGGGCCACGTCGATCGCGGTCAACCCGCATGCCGAGGGCGACGTGTGGGTGGCCGACGGCAACACCGTCTACCACTCGGTCGACTCGGGTGCGAGCTGGACCAAGCTGAGCACCTTCACCTCGACCAACGGCGTGTCCGGCGCCAGCGCGATCGCGCTGGGCAAGGCCAAGTCCAGCGCGGCCTACGCCACCGCGGTCTACGTGGTGGGCACCGTCAACGGCGTCTGGGGTGTCTACCGCTCCGACGACGCCGGCGCCACCTGGGAGCGCTTCAACGACGACGCCCACCAGTTCGGCGGCATCGGTGTGATGGCGGCCGACCACAACATTTACGGGCGCATCTATGTCAGCGGCACCGGCCGCGGGCTGCTCTACAGCAACTGACTTCTCAAGAACAGATTCCACCCATGACGAACTCCCTGCTTCCCCTGCCACGTTGTGTCCTGCGCCCGCTCTCGGCGGCGCTGTTGACCCTGGGCCTGTGCGCCGTGGCCCATGCCGCACCGCCCGCGGCGCGCGAGGTCACGCTCGACCGCGCCGCGGCGAACAAGCCCGTGGACCGTTTCTTCGACCTCGCCGTCGGCGCCGACTTTCCCGGCACCACCGGCCGGCCGGAGAACCTGGCGCAGCTCAAGACCGCGGTCGACGAGCTGGGCTTTCGCTACCTGCGCTTCCACGACGTCTTTCATGACGTCTACGGCACGGTGAAGAAGGACGGCGACAAGTTGGTCTTCGACTGGACCCACATCGACAAGCTCTACGACGCGATGCTGGCCCGCGGCATCAAGCCCTTCATCGAACTCGGCTTCACGCCCAGCGTGATGAAGACCTCGCCGCTGAGCATCTTCTACTGGAAGGGCAACACCTCGCACCCGCAGCCGGGCCCATGGGCGGAGATGATCGACGCCTTCGTGCGCCACCTGATCCAGCGCTACGGCATCGAGGAAGTGCGCAAGTGGCCGTTCGAGGTGTGGAACGAGCCCAACCTCGACGGCTTCTGGGAGCGGGCGGACCAGAAGGCCTACTTCGAGCTGTACGCCAACACCGCACGCACGATCAAGAAGATCGACCCCACGCTGAAGGTCGGTGGGCCATCCACCGCTGGCGCGGCCTGGGTGCCGGAGTTCCTGGCCTACGCCAAGGCCAACGACGTGGATGTCGATTTCGTCACCACGCACACCTACGGCGTGACCGAAGGATTCCTCGACGAGTTCGGTAAGTCCGACCGCATCCTCGCGACCGACCCCAACTCCATCATCGGAGACGTGCGCCGCAACCGGCAGGAGATCGATGCCTCGCCTTTCCGTGGCATCCCGCTGTACATCACCGAGTGGAGCACCAGCTACAACCCGCGCGACAAGGTACATGACAGCTACGTCGGCGCACCCTGGATCCTGACCAAGCTGCGCGGCACGCGTGGCTACGCGCAGGCCATGAGCTACTGGGTCTACAGCGACCTGTTCGAGGAACCGGGCCCGCCGGATGCCCCCTTCCACGGAGGCTTCGGCCTGATGACACGCGACGGCGTGCGCAAGCCGACCTGGTTCGCCTACAAGTACCTCAACGCGCTGCGCGGCAACGAGATCCCGAGCACCGACGACAAGGTGCTGGCCGCCGCCGATGGCGACAAGATGGCCGTCGTCGCCTGGGACTGGCAGCACCCGGACCAGAAGGACGTCAGCAACGGCACCTTCTTCGGCAAGCCAGTGCCCAACGGCCCGGCCCCGGCCGTCACGCTCGCGCTGCGCAACCTCAAACCCGGCGCCTATCAACTGGCGTTGCACCGCACCGGCTACAAGGCCAACGACGCCCACACCGCCTACCTGGAGATGGGCTCTCCCAAGCAGCTGGATGCCGCGCAACTCGCCAAGCTGCGGTCTGTGACGCGGGACCTGCCCGAGGCGAAGCGCACCGTCAACGTCGGCAAGGACGGCTTGTTCAAGTTCACCGTGCCGATGCGCAGCAACGACATCACGCTGCTGACGCTGGAGCCGGCCAAGCATTGACCCGTCGATGCGCTACTGACCTGACCTTGGCCATGGCCTGCAAGTGACCGGGCACGCACCGCCGTCGCCGTTCGGTTCTAACGTGATGAATATGGAGACTCGTGAATGAAACGCCGTGACCTCGTCGGCCTGATGGGCTGTGTCCCGGTCGGCGCTTGGGCCGCCCCCAGCGCCAAGGCCTCGTCCCAGCCCTCGGCGCTCGATGCCGCCGGCCAGCTGCGCGCCCTGCCGCTGGAGGGGCGGGCCGATGGCTTCGCCTGGCAGCGCGTGGCTGAGGGCCTGCAGTTCCGCGTGAGCGGGCTGACCAAAAGCGTGCTGTTCTACGGACCGGGCCTGGTGCGCGTGGCCGCGCACCTCGGCTTGGCCCACACCGCCCAGCCCAGCCTCGTCATCGTGGCGCGGCCGCAAGCCATCGCCTTCGAAGTGCAGGACGCCGCCGACGAGCTCGCGATGACCGGCGCTGGGCTGCGCATCACGGTGGACAAGCGCAGCGGGGCGCTGGCCTTCTTCGCCGCCGACGGCCGGCTGCTGACGCGCGAGCGCGAGCAGGCACCCATCGAACTCAAGCAAGTCGAGATCGCCGGCAGTCCCACCTACACACTGACGCAGACCTTCACGCTGACGCCCGACGAGTCCCTCTACGGCCTGGGCCAGTACGACGAGCCCTACATGGACTACCGCGGCCGCGACGTGCTGATGGTGCAGACCAACATCGGCATCGTCGTGCCCTTCCTCGTGTCCACGCGGCGCTGGGGCCTGCTGCTGGACGTCTATTCCAAGATGACGTTCCGCGACCGGCCCGAGGGCATGAGCTTCGCGGCCGAGAGCGCGCCCGCAGGTGCCGACTACTACCTGACCGCTGGCCCCGACATGGACGCCGTCATCCGCGGCTACCGCCACCTGACCGGAAGCGCGCCGATGTTCCCCAAGGCCGCCCTGGGGCTGTTCATGAGCAAGGAGCGCTACCAGACCCAGCAGCAGCTGCTGGACGTCGTCAAGCGTTTCCGTGCCGACCACTTCCCGCTCGACTACATCGTGCAGGACTGGCAGTACTGGGGCGGCGAGAAGAACGGTGTCTGGGACGGCACCTGGAGCGGCATGGTCTGGGACGCCGAGCGATTCCCCGACCCCGCCGGCATGGTGCGCGAGCTGCACGGCAAGCTCAACGTCAAGCTGATGGCCTCCATCTGGCCTGGCGTCGGCAACGACACGGCCCTGGCCCGCGAGCTGGATGCCAAGAAGCTGCGCTTCGAGCCGCTGCACTGGATCTCCAAGAAGGCCCGCATCTACGACGCCTTCAGCGCCGAGGGCCGCCGCATCTACTTCAAGCATGCCAAGAAGGGGCTGCTGGATATCGGCGTGGATGCCTTGTGGATGGACGGCACCGAGGTCGAGGTGGGCGGCGCCGCCCACGACCCGCGCGAGGTCGAGGCCGACATCAAGAAGCTGGGCATGACCGCGATGGGCGACACGACGCGCTACCTCAACGTCTACACGCTGGTGACGACGCGCGGTGTGTACGAAGGTCAGCGCGCCGCCGGCCCTGCGGCCAAGCGCGTGCTGACGCTGACGCGCTCCGCCTGGGCCGGGCAGCAGCGCTATGCGGCCATATCCTGGTCCGGCGACACGACGGCCTCCTGGGCCACGTTCCGTGCGCAGATCGCTGGCGGCCTGAACGTCGCGATGGCCGGCCAGCCGTACTGGACGCAGGACACCGGCGGATTCTTCGTCAATTTCGGCGGCGGGCAGCACAACCCGTCATGGCGTGAGATGTATGCGCGCTGGAACCAGTTCGGCATCTTCAACCCGGTCTACCGCATCCACGGCACCAACGTCGACCGCGAGCCCTACCTGTTCAAGACGCTGGACCCGCAGGTCTACGCCTCGCTGTTGAGCGCCGCGCAGCTGCGCATGCGCCTGCTGCCCTATCTCTACGGCCTGGCTTGGCGCAGCACGCAGGACGGCTACACGATGATGCGCGGCCTGGCCATGGACTTCCCCGACCAGCCGGCGCTGCGCAAGGTCGACGACACCTACATGTTCGGCCCCGCCTTCCTGGTGCAGCCGATCACGCGGGCCATGTTCCATCCCGAGGCCCCGCCGCCGCTGACCGTGCCGGCCACGCAACTGCGCACGCCCGACGGCCAGCGCGGCCTGGTGCTGGAGTACTTCGACGGCATGAACTTCGAGAAGCCGGCGAGCCGCACCGTCGACACCGTCGTCAGCCACCACTGGCCCGACCCGCCGCTGGGCAGCATCCCGCCGGGGTTGAAGGGTCTGAGCAACTTCTCGGTGCGCTGGACGGGGGAGATCACCGTGCCGGAGCGCGGCGAGTACGAACTGGGCGTGGAGGGCGACGACGGCTTTCGCATGTGGCTGGACGACAGGCTTGCCGTCGACGAGTGGGCCGTGGGCGGCGCGCGCTTCAAGGTCCAGGTCATGAGGTTGCGCGAAGGCCAGGTGCTGAAGGTCCGCGTGGACTTCTTCCAGGCCGGTGGCGGCCGTGTGCTGCGCCTAGCCTGGCGCACACCGGCCCAGCGCCGCGAACAGGCGGAAGCCCAGCGCAAGATCGACCAGCGCCAGGCCACGCTGCTGCCCGTCGGCACGGACTGGTTCGATTTTTGGACCGGGGAGCAGCACAAAGGCGGCCGCAGCGTCGAGCGCGACTACAGGCTGGACCAGTTCCCTCTGTTCGTGCGCGCCGGTTCGGTCGTGCCGCTGGGCCCGGTCGTCGAGCACACCGGTGAGAAACCTGACGCGCCGTGGGAAATCCGCATCTACCCCGGCGCAGACGCCGGCTTCACGCTCTACGACGATGACGGCGAGACCTACCGCTACGAGCGCGGCGAGCGCACCACCACCGCGCTGCGCTGGGACGACGCGCGCCGCACGCTGCATGTCGGTGGCCGGCAAGGTCACTTCCCCGGCATGGTCGCGCGCCGCGAGCTGAACGTGCGCCTGATGGCGTCGCCCGGCCAAGCCGAGCAGACCCGCACCGTTCCCTACCAGGGCCAGGCCCTGACCTTGACTTTCGATCCCGCCCCCAAGAACTGATGAAAAAGAAGACTTCCCTCCCTCTGCTGCTGGCCCTGCTGGCCGCCACTGCGCACGCCGATGTGCGCGTGGCCGAAGTGTTCGGCGACCACATGGTGCTGCAGCGCGACCGCCCGCTGAACATCTGGGGCCAGGCGACACCTGGCAAGACGCTGAACATCGACCTCGGGGGCCGCAGCGGCACGGCCCGCGTCGGCGCCGATGGCCGCTGGCGCGTGCAACTGCCCGCGCTGCCGGCCGGCGGCCCGCACCGCCTCGTCGTCACGGGTGACAAGACTGTCGTGCTCAACGACATCCTGATCGGTGACGTCTGGCTGCTCGGCGGCCAGTCCAACATGGAATGGGCACTGGCCCAAACCGACACCGGCCCGCAGGACGTCGCCTCGCCTCAGAACGCGCAGTTGCGCCACCTGCGCGTGCCGCACCGTGCCAGCGTGAAGGTCGAGGCGGACATCGCGCCGGCGTCCTGGGTGGTCGCCGAGCCGGGCCGCGTGGCCGGGTTCAGCGCGGTGGGCTACCACTTCGCCAAGCAGATGCAGGCCGTACAGGGCGTGCCCATCGGCCTCATCAACACCGCCTGGGGCGGCTCCATGTTGGAGACCTGGATGAGCCGCGAGGCCGCGCTGCGCGACCCCGACCTCGCCCCCGCCGTCCAAACCCTGCCGGCCGAGAACGACGCCTTCGGCGCAGCGCTCGCGCAGCGGACGCTGCCGCGCATCGCCGCCTGGCAATCGGGCCTGCCGCTGCAGGGCGTGGATGCCAAGGGCTGGTCGGCCGCCAATGACATTGATGGCAGCTGGCCCACGCTGAAGGCGCCGGGCAACTGGGAAGGCCAGGGCCTGCCCGGCGTGGACGGCGTGGTCTGGATGCGCAAGCGCATCGAGCTGAGCGCCGCACAGGCAGCCGGCGCCGCGCAGCTCCACCTGGCCAAGGTGGACGACTGCGACGAGGCCTGGGTCAATGGCCAGAAGGTCGGCGGCCAGTGCGGCTGGGAGCAGTCGCGCCGCTACGCCGTGCCCACCGGCCTGTTGCGCGCCGGCACGAACTGGATCGCCGTGCGCGTGACCGACAACGCCGGCGGTGGCGGCATCCATGGCGAAGCGGCGGAGCTGCGGCTGGACACGGCGGCCGGCAGGGTCTCGCTTGCCGGCGCGTGGAAGGCACGCGTCGAGAAGCTGGCGGAAGCCGCTGGCCCTGCCGTCAACGATGCGCCGACGCTGGGCCACAACGGCCTGGTCGCACCGCTGCAAGGCTTGTCGGTGCGTGGCGTGCTCTGGTACCAGGGCGAGGAGAACTCCGGGCGCGCGGCCGCCTATGCCGACGGCTTCAAGCGCCTGATCCAGGACTGGCGCGGCCAGTTCGCCGATCCCAAGCTGCCCTTCTTCTTCGTGCAGCTGGCATCGTGGTTGCCGCTGGCCGACAACCGGCCCGACGGCAACGGCTGGGCCGAACTGCGCGCCAGCCAGGCTGCTGCCCTGGCACTGCCCCACACCGGCATGGCAACGGCCATCTATGTGGGCGACGCGGTCGACATCCATCCGCGCGACAAGCGCACCGTCGGCCAGCGCCTGGCGGGGCTCGCCATGCACGAGCTGGGCCTGCGCGCCGCCCCGGCCACCGGCCCGCGGCTGACCGCACATGCGGCCAAGGGCGCCGAGTTCGAGCTGCGCTTCGACACCACCGTCGGCGGCCTGCGCACGGCCCGCAGCGGCGAGCCGGTGCGTGGCTTCTACGTGGCCGGCGCCGACCACCGCTGGCAGCCTGCCGAGGCGCGCCTCGACGGCGACCGCATCGTGCTGCGCAGCGCCGCCGTGCCGGCCCCGGTGGCGGCGCGCTACGCCTGGGTCAACAACGCCAGCGAGGCCAATGTCGTCGGCGGCGACGGCCTGCCGCTGCCGCCGCTGCGCACCGACGACTGGCCGCTGGAATCCGTCGGTCGCCGCTACGGCCACTGACAACTGATCAATCACTCCCGAAAGGAACTCCGCATGCATTCGCTCCTCCGACGTGCCACGCACGTCATCGCCCTGGTGGGCCTCGTCGCCGCCGCACCCGCCCACGCCCACGAAACGCTCAAGCTCGACACGCCCAAGCCCAACCTCGCCCCCACACCGCCCATGGGCTGGAACTCATGGAACAAGTTCAAGTGCGACGTCAGCGAGCAGCTGATCCGCAAGCAGGCCGACGCGATGGCCGCCTCCGGCATGAAGGAGGCCGGCTATCAGTACATCGTCATCGACGACTGCTGGCAGAAAAGCCGCGACGCCGACGGCAACATCCAGGCCGATCCCGAGCGCTTCCCCAGCGGCATCAAGGCGCTGGCCGACTACGTGCACAGCAAGGGCCTGAAGTTCGGCCTGTACTCCGATGCTGGCGTGCAGACCTGCGCCGGCCGCCCGGGCAGCGCCGGCCATGAGTTCCAGGACGCGCGCCAGTACGCCAAGTGGGGCGTGGACTACCTGAAATACGACTGGTGCAACACCGGCACCCGCAATGCCGAGGCCGCGTACACCATCATGGCCAAGGCGCTGCGCGAGTCGGGCCGCGACATCGTGCTGTCCATCTGCGAATGGGGCATCAACCAGCCCGAGCGCTGGGCGCCCAAGGTGGGCCACCTGTGGCGCACCACCGGCGACATCTACGACACCTGGGAAGGCAAGAAGGACTGGTCGATGGGCATGACCAACATCCTGGACCTGCAGGCCGAGCGCGAGTCGGTTGCCGGCCCCAATGCCTGGGCCGACCCCGACATGCTGGAGATCGGCAACGGCAACATGACGACGACCGAGTACGAGAGCCACTTCTCGCTGTGGGCCATGCTGGCCGCGCCGCTGGTCGCCGGCAACGACATGTCGAAGATGGACGCCGACACGCTGCGCATTCTCACCAACAAGGACGTCATCGCCGTCGACCAGGACCCGCTGGGCAAGCCGGGCCGCCGCACGCTGAAGGAAGGCGACCTGGAAGTCTGGGTGCGTCCGCTGCAAGGTGGCGACATCGCCGCCGTGCTGTTCAACCGCAGCAAGACGCCGGCCGACATGAAGCTGACCTGGGACCGCCTGAGCCTGCCGGTCGACAAGAAGGCCGACATCAAGGACCTGTGGAGCAAGAAGGTCACCAAGGGCGTCAGCGGCAGCTATGCCGGCAAGGTGGCGCCGCACGGCGTGATCATGGTGCGCGTCACGCCGCAACGCTGATGACGAGGCCCAGGCAACGGACATCGACATGAACAGGTTCTTCCATCTCGTGGCGGCCCTGTGCCTGGGCCTGCTCTCCACCCTCGCCAGCGCCTCCGCGCGCACGAGCGAGGTCATCAACCGTGACTGGGTCTTCACCCTCGGCAACCCGGCGGGCGCCCAGGCGGCCGACCACGACACTACCAAGTGGGGCCGCGCCGACCTGCCCCACTCGTTCTCGGAACCCTACTTCCTCGGCACCGGCTTCTACGTGGGCCATGGCTGGTACCGCCGGAACCTGGATCTGCCCGAAAGCAGCCAGGGCAAGCGCATCACGCTGGAGTTCGACGGCGTGTTCCAGGACGCGGTGATCTGGGTCAATGGCCAGAAGGCCGGACGTCACGTGGGTGGCTACACCGGCTTCAGCATCGACATCACGCCCTACGTGAAGACCGGCCGCAACCTGCTGGCCGTCCATGTCAATAACGAGTGGAACGCCCGCGTGGCGCCACGTGCCGGCGAGCACGTGTTCTCCGGCGGCATCTACCGCAACGTGCGCCTGGTGATGACCGACCCGGTTCACGTGGCTTGGTACGGCACCTTCGTGACCACGCCACAGGTGTCCGAAGAGAAGGCCACCGTGCGGGTGCAGACTGAGTTGAAGAACTCGCGCAGCGACGCCGTGAAGGTGGAACTGATCTCTGAGGTGCTGGACGCCAGCGGCAAGCGCCTGGCCCGACACCGCAGCGAACGCCCGCTGCCCGCTAATGGCATGGTCAACGAAGACCAGACCCTGCCCGAGATCGCCCGCCCCCGGCTCTGGTCACCCGAGAGCCCCTATCTCTACAAGCTGGTCAGCCGCGTGTCGGTGAACGGCAAGCCGGTGGACCACTTCGAGACGCCGTTCGGCATCCGCACCGTCAAGTTCACCGCCGACAAGGGCTTCTTCCTGAACGGCAAGCACTACTACTTCGTCGGCGCCAACGTGCACCAGGACCAGGCCGGCTGGGGTGACGGCGTGACCGACGGCGCCGCGCGCCGCGACGTGCAGATGATCAAGGACGCGGGCTTCAACTTCATACGCGGCTCGCACTACCCGCACTCGCCGGCCTTCTCCCAGGCCACCGACGAACTGGGCCTGCTGTTCTGGTCGGAGGCGCCCTTCTGGGGCATCGGCGGCTTCGGCGCCGACGGCAGCTGGCTGTCCAGCGCCTACCCGCCCAACCCGGCAGACCGGCCGGACTTCGAGGCCAGCGTGCTGCAGCAATCTGCGGAGATGATTCGTATCCACCGCAACCATCCCTCCATCATCGTCTGGAGCGCCAGCAACGAGCCCTTCTTCACTGTCGGCGACGCGATGGCCCCCATGCGCGACTTCCTGAAGCGCCAGGTGGCCTTCATGCGCACGCAGGACCCAACCCGACCCACCGCCGTCGGCGGCGCCCAGCGGGGCGAAATCGACAAACTGGGTGACGTGGCCGGCTACAACGGCGACGGCGCAACACTGTTCATGAACCCCGGTGTTCCGTCGGTGGTCTCGGAGTACGGCCTGACCATGGTGGACCGCCCGGGCGCCTTCGAGCCCGGCTACGGCCTGATGCCCGAGACGCCGGACCAGAAGGCCAATCCCAAGCCCTTCTCCTGGCGCTACCCATGGCGCTCGGGCGAAGCCCTGTGGTGCGCCTTCGACCACGGTTCCATCGCCTCCATCGAGTTCGGCGCCACCGGCTTCGTCGACTACTTCCGCCTGCCCAAGCGCCAGTACCACTGGTACCGCACGCACTACCGCGGCATCCCCGAGCCCGTCTGGCCGGTGGACGGCAAGCCGGCGCGGCTGCAGCTCAAGGCGCATCAGACAGTCATCAAGGGCACCCAGGGCCTGGATGATGCCCACGTCGTCGTCAGCGTCCACGACGAGGCGGGCCGCGCGTTGAGCAACTCGCCCGACGTGACGCTGACCATCGTCAGCGGCCCCGGCAAGTTCCCGACAGGTCGCAGCATCGCTTTCAGCAACAAGTCGCTGGTGGCCATCCGTGACGGCCAGGCGGCGATCACCTTCCGGTCCTACTTCGCCGGTGAGACCGTCATCGAGGCCACGTCGCCCGGGCTGAAGCCCGCGCGCCTGACGATCACGACGACCGGTCCCGACCGCTTCGTGCCGGGCGTCTCGCCGCTGGCGCCCGACCAGCCGGTCATTACCTACCCGCCGATCAACCGCAAGTCCTTGCCGGACGACCCGATCAACGTGACCACCAGCCGGCCCACCGCCACCAGCGGCTCCGCGCCTGGGCACGAGGCGCCGCTGGCCAACGACGGCAACCCGGACACCTTCTGGCGCGCCGACGCCAAGAACGGCGAGGCCTACTGGGTGGGCCACCTGGAGAACGTCTATGCGTTGCACTGGCTGTCGGTGCAGATGCCTGACGACAGCAACCCCGACTTCGTCGTGGAGATCAGCAACGACCAGACCCACTGGCGCCAGGTGGCCGAAGTCAAGGAACGCCGCAAGAACCACGAGATCGCGCTGTTCGACGGCGACAACAAGGCGGCTTTCCTGCGCATCCGCTTCCCTGCCGTCACGCTCGATCACCCGGCGCAACTCAGCGAAGTGCGCGTATTCGCCAAGCCCAAGAACTGAACTTCAACAAGAGAGACCCATGGCACAGCTCGCCCTCCGCAGTGGCCTCATCGCATTGGCACTGGCCATCGTCGGCGCACAGGCCTACGCCGACAACCTGCGCGAGCGCACCCGCATCGACGACGGCTGGCGTTTCGCGCTGGGCCATGCCAACGATCCCGCCAAGGATTTCGACCACGGCATGCGCCCCTTCTTCTTTGGCAAGGCCGGCTACGGCGACGGCCCGGCTGCGGCCGACTTCGAGGACCGTCCCTGGCGTCGCGTCGACGTGCCGCACGACTGGGCGGCGGAACTGCCGTTCAGCGAGCGCGGCAGCTCCCAGCACGGCATGAAGGCCGTCGGCCGCGGCTTCCCCGAGAACAGCGTCGGCTGGTACCGGCGAGAACTGGCCATTCCGGCGGCCGGCAAGGGCCGGCGCTTCACGCTGGAGTTCGACGGCGTGTTCCGCGACAGCGTCGTCTGGGTCAACGGGCACTACCTGAATCGCGAGGCCAGCGGCTATTCGGGCTTCCAAGTCGACATCAGCGGCTACCTGAACTTCGGCGGCCGCAATGTCGTCGCGGTGCGGGTGGACGCGACGACGCAGGAGGGTTGGTGGTACGAGGGCGCCGGCATCTACCGCCATGTCTGGCTGACGCAGACCGGGCCGCTGCATGTGGCGCCACACGGCAGCTTCGTGCGCGCGACAGTCAACGGAGACATCGCCGACGTGACGGTGGACACAACCGTGCGCAACGACGGCAAGGCGGGCGAGCACTTCGCGCTGGAACACGAACTGCGCGATCCGGCTGGTCGCGTCGTCGCCCGCGCAAGCGAGCCGGCCCGCACCGTCGCGGCCGACGCAACCACGGACGTGAGCGCCCAGTTGCGCGTGGAGTCGCCGCTGCTGTGGTCGCTCGACACTCCGCAGCGCTACACACTGACCACGACCATCAAGCGCGGCGCCGAGGTCGTCGACCGCATCGACACGCCCTTCGGCATCCGCACCATCCGCTTCGACGCCAAGCAGGGCTTTTTCCTCAACGGGCGCCACGTCAAGCTGCAGGGCGTCAACAATCACCAGGACCACGCCGGCATCGGCGTCGCGCTGCCCGACGGCATGCACGAGGCGCGGCTGAAGATGCTCAAGGCCATCGGCGTCAACGCCATCCGCTCGGCCCACAATCCGGCCACGCCCGAGCTGCTGGAGGCCTGCGACCGGCTCGGCATGCTGGTCATCGACGAGCACCGCATGATGGGCACGGCGCCGCAGATCCGCAGCGAGCTGGAGCGCATGGTGCGCCGCGGCCGCAACCACCCGTCGGTCATCCTGTGGTCGGTCGGCAACGAGGAATGGGCCATCGAGAACAGCGAGATCGGCACGCGGCTCACGCAGCAGATGCAGGCCATCGTGCGCCGCCTGGATCCGACCCGGCCCACCACCCAGGCGGCCTCCAGCTCGGGCTACGCCGAAGGCACCTCGGTCGGCTCCGATGTCATCGGCCTGAACTACAAGGGCCAGCACAAGGTCGATGAGCTGCACAAGCGCTTCCCCGACCGGCCCATGCTCATCACCGAGGAAGGCGCGACCCACGCGACGCGCGGCGTCTACATCGACGACCGGGCGCGCGTTCACATCGCCGCCCACGACAAGAACACCGGCCCGTCCTACACCTCTTCCATCGAAGAAGGCTGGCGCTTCAATGCCGAGCGGCCCTTCCTGGCTGGCATGTTCGTCTGGACCGGCTTCGACTACCGCGGCGAGACCACCCCCTTCGGCTGGCCGGCCATCTCGTCGCAGTTCGGCATGCTGGACACGACCGGGGCGGTGAAGGACAGCGGCTACTACCTGAAGTCCGCCTGGACCACTGCGCCCATGGTGCACCTGCTGCCGCACTGGAACTGGCCCGGCCGCGAAGGCCAGTCCATCGACGTGCGCGTCTATGCCAACACCGACGAAGTCGAGCTGCTGCTCAACGGCAAGTCGCTCGGCCGCAAGGCGCCGCAGCGCTACGGCCACCTGCAATGGAGCGTGCCCTATGCGGCGGGCAGGCTGACAGCGCAGGGCTACAAGGCCGGCAAGCTCGTCACGCAGCAGACCGTCGCCACCACCGGCGACGGCAGCGCCGTACGGCTGAGCGTGGATCGCGCGACGCTGCGCGCCGGCGGCGACGACGTGGCCGTGGTGACGGTCAACGTTGTCGACCGCGAAGGCCGCGCCGTGCCGACGGCCAACCAGCGCATCTCGTTCGAGACGACCGGCCCGGCGCGTCTCATTGGCATGGGCAACGGCGACCCCGGCTCCCATGAAGCCGACAAACCCGCCGAACTGCACCGCTATGCCGCCGCCACGGGCTGGCGCCACCACGGGATCGCCAAACCCGAAGACGCAGCGGCGCTGATGGCCGAGCCCGGCACCGCTGGGGTGGATCCCTTTGCCTGGGTGCCGCCCGACCAGCGGCCCGCCGACAGCGCCTGGAATCTGGTGACGGCCACGGTCAGCCGCCAGGCGCCGGCTGGACAGCGGCTGGTGCTGCTGCTCGGTGAGGTGGCGCCGGGTGTCCGCTACTACCTGGACGGCCGCCCCATCACGCCGCGCCAGGAGACCGGCATGGCGGCCGTCGACCTCGAACCGTCAGGCGCGCAAGCCCAACTGGCTGCGGTGTTCCCGACGCCGGCTGGCGGCACGCGAGCGTTGTTCGACGGTGCGCAGTCCGGTCGCCGCTGGGCCTCGCTGCGCAGCACGACGCCGGCCGCGCCGTGGCAGCGCAGCGTCTTCAACGGCCAGGCGCAGGTCATCTTGCAAGCCGGCAGCGAGCCGGGCCGGACCACGCTGCGCGCTGTCGGCGACGGGCTGGCGGCAGCCGAGCTGGCCATCGACGTCACGGCACGATGACGTTTTACAACGGCGGCCAAGGCCGCCGGAGAGCGCGCCGAGGAGACGTTTCTGCGCATCGCACCCACGGCACAAGGCCAACTCACCTTGAACGGCGAGCGCGTGCCGCCCAGGATGGTGTCCACCAAAAAAATGAACTGACCCCGGAAAGTTGGACTCAACAGAGACCCCAACTTGAACAAATACTCAGAGCAGCAGAAGCTGGATGCCGTCGAGAGCTACCGCTCGGGCGAGCTCGGACTTCGAGCCACAGCAGAGCTTCACGGCGTCAATGTCGCGTCGCTTCGACAATGGGTTGCCGGCTACGAAGCGATCGGCCTCGCCGGCATTCAGCGCAAGCGCAGGCAGTCCTACGACCTAAGATTCAAGCTCGATGTCCTGGAGCGGATGAGGGCCGAAGGGCTGTCGTGTCGGCAAGCCGGGGCTCTGTTCAACGTTCGCCGCTTCGACACCATCGCCGAGTGGGAGCGCGCTTACAGCAGGGATGGAATCGCTGGTCTGATGCCGCATCAACCTCAACCCCGAGCACGGAAGCTGCCGGACATTGCCGCCGAGCCGGTACCAGATCCAGGAGGCTTGGACGAGCCGAGCCGGCAAGCGTTGCTCGATGAACTCGAAGCCCTTCGCACGGAGAACGCCTACCTAAAAAAATTGAAGGCCTTAGTTCAGGCTCAAGCGAAACCAGCGCAAAGCAAAAGGCGCAAGTCGTGATTGAGCTAAGGCCGCAGTTTTCTCTTGCTTTGCTTCTCCGAGCAGCTGGCCTGGCGAGAAGCACCTTCTACTACCAGCAGGCATCGTTGAAGAGCGCGGACAAGTACGCCGCCATGAAGGACCAGATCAAGTCCATCTACGAACAGCACAAGGGCCGATACGGCTATCGGCGCATCACGGCGGCGTTGCGCCGGCAGGGCAGCGTGATAAATCACAAGACCGTGCAGCGGCTCATGGACGAGCTGAAATTGAAGTCCCTCGTCCGATTGAAAAAGTACCGTTCCTATCGCGGACAGGTGGGGAAAGTCGCGCCGAATCTTCTTGAGCGGGACTTCAATGCGGAGCGGCCAAACCAGAAGTGGGCGACTGATGTGACCGAGTTCAAGGTGGACGGAAAGAAGCTCTATCTGTCGCCTGTCGTGGACCTCTTCAACGGCGAGATCGTGGCCTATGCGACATCGAGAAGACCGCTATTCACCATGGTCGGCGCGATGCTAAATCGAGCCTTTGCTCGGCTCCGCCCGGGTGACCGACCCGTCTTGCATTCGGACCAGGGTTGGCAGTATCAGATGGACAAGTACCGCCAATGTCTCGATGCGCATGCCGTGACGCAAAGCATGTCTCGAAAGGGGAACTGCCTGGACAATGCCGTGGTCGAAAGCTTCTTCGGGACGCTGAAGTCTGAATACTTCCACCTCAACAAGTTCGGAAACTTGGAAGAGCTTGAGACTGGGCTGCGGGCCTACATCCGGTACTACAACCAAGACCGAATACGGTCGAGTCTGAACGGGATGAGCCCCATCGAATATCGAGAGTGCTTCGCCACCAACTAGCCGCCAACTGTCCAACTTCTGGGGGTCAGTTCAAAAGTTAGGTGGACACCATGTCAGACGCCAAGCCGGCCAGTCGCCGGCGACACGATGCTGACCTGAAGCGCCAAGTCATCGCCGCATGTGCGGCGCCTGGCGCATCTGTGGCCCAGGCGGCGATGGACTACGGCCTCAACGCCAACCTCGTCCACAGGTGGCGGCGCGTGGCTGGGCACGATGGCGAGCCTGCTGGCTCCCCTGCATTCGTCCCAGTGTCGGTTGTCACCGAGACGCCACCATGCGAGCCGCTGCAGTCCATCGAACTTGAGTTGCAGCGCGGTCCGGTCCATGTACGGGTTCGCTGGCCGATGGCGGGCGCCGCTTCCTGCGCCGCCTGGCTGCGCGAGATGCTGCGTTGATCCGGTTGGATGAGGTGTGGCTGGCAGTCGAACCGTTGGACATGCGGGCCGGCATCGAGGCCGCGCTGCGGCGCGTGGTCACCGTCTTCGGCGCCGCCCGGCCCCACCACGCCTTCCAGTAACTCGGCTGGCACCACAACCGCCAGCGAGGCTCCGCGCGACCTTCAGCGAAGCTTTCGATCCTCCTCCTCCTCACCCCACCCAGGATGTAGGTGTGCGGTTCCCACCCACGCTGCGGTTGTGGTCCCGCTAAAGTATCAGCACTGCGTGCGCCGGACTTCGCTGCACCCTCTTCTTGTGGGGTTTACTGTGGGGTTTTCAGGGGTACTGGGTAGAGAAGTCCTAGATCCGACAGGCACTTGGCGTCGCTCTCGACGTTCAGGTGCAGAACATTGAGTAACGCGCTACAGCCAGCGCCGCACACGCCGTTTGTAGTCTTCCCAGGCGGTGCCGAAAGCCTGCGCCAGCAGGCGCTCCTCATACGGGATGTACCAGCGATCCGCGACGGGCAGGAACACCAGTGCCAACAGCAACGCGCTGAGCCCGCCTGAGAAAGCAGACGCGCCAACGAGAACCAGTGCGAACCCCAGGTACATGGGATTGCGGCTGAGCGCAAAGGCGCCCGTCGTCACCAGGCGATTCGGCTGGCCGAACGTCATGATGTTGGTGCGGTGGCGGGCAAACTGCAGGCGTGCCGTGACGAGCAGCGCGATGCCGACGCCCAGCGGAACTGCGCCCCAGGGGCGAAGTGCGGGGCTCAGCCAGCGCGGGCCGGGCCACAGGTGGTGCACAGCGCCCATGGAGGCAAGAAGGAGAAGGACGAGGATGGGTGGCAGCAATCGTTGCATCGGGTCTCAGCAGGTAGTGAACCGCGAGACACTCTAGGAACCGCCCGACTTTCGGCCAACTCGCATTGCACGTTCATGAGCTTTCAGCCCGCGCTTCCTCGCAAGTCGCCCCGGCAGAAGCGGTCACTGGAGACCGTGGACGTGATCCTCGAAGGTGCAACTCGCATTTTCGAGGCGCACGGCCATGAGGCGACGACCAATCAGATCGCAGACCTGGCAGGCGTCAGCATCGGCTCCCTGTATCAATACTTTCCGCACAAGGATGCGTTGCTCACGGCGTTGCATGAGCGCCATGTCGAAGAGGTTGCCGCAGCGGTCTCCAGGGCGCTTGAACCCACCGGCCGGCTCTCCTGGCAGGATGAATTGCGACGCGCCGTCAAGGAGGTCGTGGACATCCACGGCCATCAACCGCGCCTGCAGCGCCTGCTGCACCTGGAAAAGCCCTGGCTGGAGCGGCCTGCCGTTGAAAGCCAGGCAACGCAGCGCATGCTCGCTGACACCCGCCGGTGGCTGCAGCGCCACCGTGGCTGTCTGGCCGTGAGCGACGATGCGTGCGTCGCGGCGACTGTGCTGCGGATGGTGGAATCGCTGGTTCATGCCGCGCTTCTGGACCCCTTGCCGACGCTGAATCAGAACAACGTGGCCCTGGCCGCGTCCGAATCCGTGGAAGGCTATCTGACCATGCCACGTTGCCGGGCCCAGCCTGCCGACCTTTAACTACCGCGCCTCCCGCCGCCCCATGCGCACATTGATTGAACTCCTGCTGAATCACGGCATCCAGCTGCTGTTCATCGTCACCCTCGCGGCACGCGTTGGCATCCCGGTGCCGGCGGCGCCCTTTCTGGTCGTCGCCGGCGGGCTCGCGGCATCGGGGCACGTGTCCGGCCTTGCTGCGTTCATGGCCGCCATCGTCGCGAACCTGCTGGGCGATGCGGTCTGGTTCCAGGCGGGGCGCACCTACGGGCACCGGGTGCTGAGGCTGCTGTGCCGGGTCTCGCTGTCGCCGGACTCCTGTGTCCGGCAAAGTGAGTCGCTGATCTCGCGATGGGGTGGCAGTTCCTTGATTGCCGCGAAATTCCTGCCCGGCATCTCGGTCGTCGCCGCACCGATGGCCGGGGCGCTGGGCATGTCGACGCTGCGCTTCCTGGGCTTCGACCTGCTGGCCGGCGCCTTGTGGAGCGGCGTGTTCCTTGCGCTCGGCCTGCTGCTGAGCGACCAGATCCAGCAGACGCTCGACATGCTGTCCAACGCCGGCCTCGTGGCCAGCATCGCGCTGGCGGCGATCGTCGCCGCGCTGCTGCTGCGCCGCTATGTCCGCCGCAGCCGCTTCCTGCGCAATGCAGGTTCGGCGCGCATCACGGTGGACGAAGCACGGGCACTGATCGAACGAGGCGTGCAGCCCACCTTCGTCGATGTCCGGGCCGAGGCCAGCCGCACGGTCGACCCGCGCCGCATCGCCGGTGCGCTGCTGCTCGACGACCTGAAGGACAGGCAGAGCCAGCGACCGGAATTGCACCCCGACAGCGAGCTGGTTCTCTATTGCAACTGCCCCAACGAGGTCTCGGCGCTGGTGGCGGCCGAGACGCTGTCCCGCCAGGGCTTCACCCGCGTACGCGCCCTGACGGGAGGCCTGGACGCCTGGGCGGCCGCCGGCCATCCGATCGCCGGCGGCTGACCCGCGTCGATCGAGCGCAACGCCAAGATCCCAGAGGCGCGTCCCGGTCGTCGTCAGACCGGACTCGTCGCGCGCTGGCCGATTTCGTCGCATGCGCCGCGTGGCCATCGCCGGCCCGGCCTAGATTGCGGGCCTTTGAACGGCGAAGTCCCACATGAACACCCTCACTGATCGGTCGAGACGCGCGGTGCTCGGCCTGTTGGCCGCGACGCCCGTGGCAGGCACGAAGGCGCTGGCGAATGGCCAGGGCGAGCTGTTCGTCATGGCCACCTTGTACGCGCGCCACAAGGCGGTGCCGGCCTACGACCTTCGGGTGCTGCGGCAGGTGATCGACGCGGTGAAGCCGGCCGTGCTGGTGCTCGATGTCACGCCCAACGAGCTGCGCACGCGCAAGGTGTGGCCCGGCAAGGTCGAGTACATCGACGTCATCTTTCCCTACCTCGATGCGACCGGTATCCCGGCCTACGGTTCGGAGCCGGACGAGCCGCTGTTCAAGCAGCTGACCGGCGCGGTCGGCGAAGCGTACAAAACCTTCGGCGAACGGAACCCGGCCGGCGCCAAAGCGCTCGACGAGCTGAAGCAGTCCACCTATCGGGCCATGGCGACGGGGTGGGCTTCGGCTGCCGATGTGAACAGCGAGAAGACGGACCGGCTGGTTGCCGCGTTGCGGGAGCTTGAAGAGGGTTTGGTCGGCGAGCAGGTGGCGCGCGTGCAAGTCCAGTGGGACCGGCACCATGCCGAGCGCCTGCGCGAAGCCGTTCGTGCGCATCCCGGCAAACGGGTGCTGATGCTGGTGGGCATCGAGAGCCGCTATCGGGTGCTGGAAGAACTGCGGACTGCCGGCGACATCCGCCCCGTCGCGTCTGAAGCGTGGCTCCGACGCGCCGGCCTTTGACGGCGCTGCGCGCGCCGCTTTGATTGCCAGTTAGCGCGCAGGCGTCGCGCGCCAGACGGTGTTGGACAGGTCGTCCGCGACGATCACCGCGCCCTTAGGGTCCAGCGTCACGCCGACCGGGCGGCCCATGGTCTTGCCGCCGGCCTGGAAGCCGGAGACGAAGTCGACCGGCGGGCCGCTCGGGCGGCCTTGCTGGAAGGGCACGAAGATCACCTTGTAGCCTACCGGCTGCTTGCGGTTCCAGCTGCCGTGCAGGCCGATGAAGGCGCCTTCGGCGAACGGCGCGGCCAGCAGCCCAGGCGGCGCGAACGCCAGGCCCAGCGGCGCCGAATGCGACTGCAACGCATAGTCCGGCCGCACGGTGGCCTTCACCTTCTGGTCGTCCGGTGGCTGCACGCGGCGGTCGGCGTTGGGGCCCCAGTACGCATAGGGCCAGCCATAGAAAGCGCCCTCGCGCACGGAGGTCAGATAGTCGGGGACGAGGTCGGGCCCCAGCTCGTCGCGCTCGTTCACGACGGCCCACAGCTGCCGGTTGCCGGGCTCGATCGCGAGCGCCGTCGGGTTGCGCAGGCCGGTGGCGAAGGGCCGCGTCGCGCCCGTGCTCGCGTCGACCTGCCAGACCAGCGCCCGGCTCTCCTCGACCGCCATGCCGCGCTCGCCGATGTTGCTGTTGGAGCCGATGCCCACGTACAGATACCGCCCTTCAGCATCTGCCGCGAGGGCCTTGGTCCAGTGGTGGTTGATCTCCGATGGCAGCTTGGCCACCGTCACCGGCGGCGCCGCAGCGCGCGTCTGCCCCGCCACATAGTCGAAGCGCACCAACGCATCCTGGTTGGCCACGTACAGCCGGTCGCCCGCGAACGCCAGGCCGTAGGGCGCGTTGAGGTTCTCCGCATAGACCCAGCGGCCTTCGTAAGTGCCATCGCCGTCGGCGTCGCGCAGCAAGGTCAACCGGTTGCCGCCCTTCACGGGCGTCGTGCCCTTGGCCTTGATGAGGCCGGCGATGTAGTCCTTGGGGGTCAGCACCGGCGCGCCGCCGCCCTTGCCCTCAGCCACGAGGATGTCGCCGTTGGGCAGCACCAGCGTCTGGCGGGGGATCTTCAGGTCGGTCGCGATAGCCTTGATCGTCCAGCCTTGCGGCACGGTGGGCAGGCGCTCGCCCCAGCCGGTGGGCTCGGCGATGCGCATGTCGGGCAGCAGGCCGCGTTCGGGGGCCGGCAGTTCCGGGTTGGCGCCATGCTGGCCGGTGGCGGTGTCGCTTGCGGCGATGACGGCGGTCAGCGTCGCGGCCAGGGCGCCGGCTGCCACGAGGGCCACAGCGATGCGCTGCCGGCGGGTCATGGCGCGACCCTCCGGCGCAGGCTCGCAAGGCCCAGCGCGCTGGTGGCCACGGCCAGCACCAGCACCACCGCCGACAGCACCAGGCCGGTCGGCATCGTGGCCCAGGCGTCCCGGGCATGGACGAGTGCATTGAGGAAGCCGATGACGAACGTCGCCAGCAGCATCAGCAGATAGGCCATACCGCCCCGGTGGCCGGGCGCGCGCGTGCGCAGCACCGACGCCACCGCCCACGGCAGCGCCAGGCCGGCGACGACCAGCCCCCCGGCGATCAGCCAGGAGGAGAAGTTGATCCATTGCACCTGGTGACTGCTGGAGTACGCCCAGTCGCTGAGCAGTGCGCCCAGGAAGAGCGGCAGCGCGGCGGCGGCGATGACTGCATGCATGAACGGATCCAAGGCAATCGTGATGCCGGCTGGTCCGGCTAGGAACACATCGGCGGCATCAACGGTCAGGTAAGCACCGGCTGCGGCAAATATTGCGGCAAAAGACAGGCATCACGGCGTTCGTGGCCCACCTTGCAACCGGCACGCTGCCGGGCAAGCCGCGTGCCTCGCGGGGTGGCACACAGGCATCTCAAGCAGACACGACGGCATGGACGACCCCAGACGGTGGATCCCCTATTGCGGCGAGGCGCCCGGGCCGGAGGTCTGGCTGAGCCGCTGGAACTTCGACCCGGCGCTCGCCGTGGCCCTCGTGCTGCTGGCGATGGCGTTGTGGCGCGCCTCGGCAGACCGGGGGGCACCTTCGACCCGTCGCGGCGCGCTGCGCTGCGCCTGGGCCTTGGCCGTACTGCTCTACGTGTCGCCGCTGTGCGCCCTGAGTTCGGCCTTCTTCACCGTCCGCGTGATCCATCACCTCGCCCTCGTGCTGGCGATTGCGCCGTTGCTGGCGTCGGCAATGCCGTCGGGGCTGGGCCGCCTGCCGACGCCGCTGTGGACCTGCACCGCGGTCGCCACCATCGTCTTCTGGGTCTGGCATGCACCGGCACCGTACGCGGCGGCGCTGTCGTCCAACGCCGTCTACGCGCTGATGCAGTTCACGCTGCTGGCCAGCGCGACGGCGTTCTGGATTGCGGTGCGGCGCTCCGGCGCGGTCGCGGCGATGGGCGCCATCCTGGCCACGACGGTGCTGATGGGCCTGCTCGGCGCGCTGATCACGTTCGCCGGACGGCCGCTGTATGCGCCGCACTTCGCGTCGACGCTGAGTTGGGGCGTGGCACCGCTGGAAGACCAGCAGCTTGCCGGCATCACCATGTGGGCGCCGGGCAGCATCGCCTACCTGGCCGCCGCGATCTGGATCGGCTGGCGCTGGCTGCGCGCCGAACATGCGCGTGGGCTGCGCATCGAGACCGCATGAACCTCATCGCGGCCATCGAATGGGCCGAAGGCTACAACCGGCGCGGCCTGTACTCGCCCATCGGCGTCACGTTCCACTGGGTGATGGCGGCGTTGATGGCCTATCAACTGGGCCATGGTTGGTATCTCGCCTGGCAACCAGCAGGCGGCGACAAGTACGTCGGCTACCAGACGCACACGCAGGTGGGGCTGACGATCATGATGCTCGGCACGCTGCGCTTCTTCTGGCGCAGCCAGGTCAGCGGGCCCGAAACCGTCAACGAAGCGTCGTTCGCCGGCAGGGCCAGCCGCCTGCTGCAGGCCTGGTTCTATTTCAGCTTCTTCGCGTTGCCGATCAGCGGCTGGGTCATGTGGTCCACGCTGCCGAGCGACCTGCCGCTGTCCATCGCGGGCGTGATCCCGTTCCCCAACCTGCCTTTCGACCAGTTGTCCGAGAGCCTGCAGGCCCGGCTGATGCGGTGGGCGGCGACGGCGCATCTGTGGGCCGTGTGGATCACCCTGCTGGCCATTCCCGGCCATGCCGGCGCGGCCGTGCTGCACTACGTGATCAAGCGCGACCAGGTGCTGCCGTCGATGTTCGATCTCAACGGGCCGCAGAAGCCGGGCGTTGCGGGATCTGCGCCAGATAAAGGCTGAGCTGCCTGATCTCTTCGGCCTTGAGCTGCTGCGCCACCTTCAACATCACATGATTGCCGTCATTGCGCCTTTTGGAGACCTGCCAGTCCTGCAACTGCTGGGCGAGGTAGAAGGCCGGCTGCGCGTTCAGCGGCGGCCCGTTGACGCTGCCCACGCCGCCCGCGCCATGGCATTGCTGGCAGGCGCTGGCATACAGCGCGGGGGTCGTCGGGGCGACGATGTCCCCAGTTGCCGGCGCCAGCGCATGGGGCGGCAGCGCGGCGTAATAGCTGGCCACCTGCATGCGC
>Ga0307411_10000140_pt1 | contig 22690 bp, 15 predicted proteins | sample DK1Ometagenome_2_FD_203712 | JGI IMG/M metagenome (GOLD analysis project Ga0307411, IMG submission 203712) | Maize rhizosphere microbial communities from greenhouse at UC Davis, California, United States - DK15-O-1 | ecosystem: Host-associated > Plants > Roots > Rhizosphere > Soil | place: USA...
TATATGATCAGGCTGAATATTTAATTCTTCTATTTTCCATCTATTCAAATCTGCACATTCATGCAATAACTCTTTTATTCTTTCCGATATTTTATCTTTCAATACTCTTTTTCTGTATTTCGGAATCCATACTAAATGGTACATAAGCCTGTATTTTGTTTGTGATCCATGCCAATATTTACTCATATTTTATAGTATGCCATAGATCCGGCTCTTCGCAATGCTTCCCGCACTGCTCCATCGCCTCCACAAGGACTCGCATTCATCTCCGGCTTTAAAAAGCCAGAGTTTTCTGCTCAGTTAAATAAACAATCTTAAGGAATTCTCTCTACCACACAAAGATTTTGTTCAACTCAGCCAAGAATTCAAGACATTACAAAAAGAGCTCGGTACCCTTAGAGCCGATTTTTTAAAACTAGACAGCAAAGGTTATCCATATTTTCCACATGGGCTAATTGCTCTGAATTTGTTAGCTCTATTCATAAGTCTTTGGTGTGCCCACCATTGATATGATATTCTAGACTTACCCTTTCACGTTCATTAAAAAAAACTAAAATTTTATTCTATACCATTTCTTGGTATACTATTTTCTGATGGTAGCGCCAGATTTTAAAATATTGGATCACTCTTTTTATGAAAAAAATCATCATTAATGATTCTTCTTGGCAGACTAGAATAGCTATTATTAGTAATAATAAACTTCAGAGTCTCTATTTTTCATCGCCAACTCATGAGGTCTTGGAACGAGCATACTTTAAAGGTTCAATTACAAAGGTTCTTCCCGGCATACAGACCGCCTTTGTTGAATTTGGACAAGAGAAGGCTGGATTTTTGCATATCTCAGAAATTGATCGAGAATTGGCCCTAGAAAAACTCTATAAAGACGTAGAAGACGATGAAGAAGAACCAAAAATAAAAAAAACTCCTTTGCAAAAACGTGATATAGGTAAAATTCTTCACGAAGGAGAATCATTACTTATCCAAGTCAGTAAAGAACCCCTTCATGAGAAGGGAGCAAAACTCACAACATGTTTTACTCTGCCTGGGCGCTTTATTGTACTCATGCCTAATATTGCACGTATTGGTGTCTCAAAAAAAATTGATGACCATAATGAACGTTTGCGGCTCAAAACTATTGTAAAGGCTCATTTGCCTGAAGGCATGGGAGCTATCATTAGGACAACCTCTGATGGCCGCAAAGAAGAAGATATCATTAAAGATCTTACCTATCTTGCTAACGAGTGGTATATAATTGAAAGAAAATATGCCCAAGCAAAACCGACTGAAAAAATTTATGATGACTTACCTCTTATGTTACAAATTGTTCGCGATCATCTCGATAATGACGTAGAAGCAATCATCACTGACACCGCAAGTAGTCAAAATACGCTCTGTTCATTTGCGCAGCAGATTGCCCCTGAATATGCACACGTTATCCAGTTATATAAAGATTCTACTGGAATATTTTCTTATTTTGGTATAGAAAAGCAGATCGACCAAGCATTAAAAAAGAAGGTTACTCTCAAATCTGGCGGTTCAATTATTATTGAATCAACGGAAGCAATGACCGTGATCGATGTTAATACCGGTCGGTTTATAGGCAAATCTAATCTTGAAGAGACCATCGTCAAAACAAACCTAGAAGCTGCCGATGAGATTGTTAACCAACTTAAATTGCGTAATATTGGTGGACTCATTGTTATTGATTTTATTGATATGGCTATTGTAGCAAATCGTCAAAAGGTATTTACTATATTTGAAAAGATATTACGAGAACGAGACAAGTTTCAGTCTGTTGTATTGAAAATATCAGAGTTTGGTCTAGTCCAGATGACGAGAAAACGTACCAGAAAAACACTTGTTAATGAACTGACTAATAATTGTCCAACATGTAATGGCCTTGGGTTTATAAAGTCATATCAGACAGAAGCATATACAATATTAAGAGCTGTTCACAATGAGCTTAAGACTGTCAGTTCTGGAAATCATATTGAGTTACATGTAAATAAACACATTTTTAACTATCTTACATCCGTAGAATATAATGCCATTTTAAACCTTGAAAGTACTTTTAACGGTAAAATCACCCTTTTAAGTAACCCAGATATTGCAGTTGATAAATACAAGATAGGCAAAAATAGAGGAAATGCTCATGACAAAAATGACATCTATACTTGATAAATATCCTTCCTATGAAGCCACAATAGGTATCGAAGTTCATGTGCAATTAACCACTAAAAGTAAAATTTTTTGCGCATGTTCAACAGAAATAACAAAGGATCCGAACAGCAATATATGTATTATATGCGCAGGTTATCCAGGCGCGTTACCAATGCTTAATCAGAGAGTAGTTGACTATGCAATTTCAGCTGGCCTTGCTACCAACTGCACTATTAATCCGCAGTCAGCATTTGATCGCAAACACTATTTTTATCCAGATTTGCCAAAAAATTTTCAGATTACTCAACAAGCAGAACCAATCTGTACCCAAGGGCACATTCCTATTCGTCTTGAAGACGGTAGTACAAAAAATATTCGACTGATCCGTATCCATATTGAAGAAGACGCGGGTAAAAATATACACTCTACGTATAGTAATGAGAGCTTTGTTGATCTTAATCGTGCCGGCACCCCTCTATTAGAGATTGTAAGTTACCCAGATATTTCTTCAACATACGAAGTGCGCACATATCTTAAAACATTGCGTTCCATCGTTCAATATCTTGGTATTTGCACAGGGAATATGGAAGAAGGCTCCTTTAGGGCAGATACAAATATTTCTGTCCGCAAAAAAGGTCAAACAGAATATGGAATAAAATGTGAATTAAAAAATATTAATTCCTTTAAATTTATTTCTGACGCAACTGAGTATGAAATAGAACGTCAAATTACTATTCTTGAAGCCGGTGGGACCATTCGTTCTGAAACTCGTTTATGGGATACAAAAAGCAAGAGCACATTTTGCATGCGCTCAAAAGAAGAGACGTCTGACTATGGTTTTTTCCAAGAACCAGATCTGCCATTTATTACTGTTACTCCAGAACGAATTGAACAAGCGCGGCACAAGCTACCGGAATTACCTTCACAAAAATTTGTACGCTTTACAGAACAGTGCGGATTAACAGAAGATGAAGCAGATATTTTAGTAGAGAATGTAGAACTTGCACACTATTTTGATGCAGCAAGACAACACACTACAAGTAAAAATCTGATTAATTGGATACTTCGCGATCTTATGGGATATCTTAAAGAAACAAAAACTGAACTTGCTGACTGCTACGTAACTCCAGACCGACTTGCATGTATTGTAAACCTCATTGATGCAGGAACCATTAATAGCCCTACGGCAAAAGAAGTATTTATGTTTATTGCACAGGATAACCAAGATCCTGAAACCATTATCGAATTAAAAGGACTAAAGCAAATCGGTTCTGTTGAAGAACTAGAAGTTATGGTTCTTGAAATTATTAAAAATAACCCAAGTCAAGTTGAAGCATACCGTGGCGGTAAAGATAAATTGTTTGGATTTTTTGTAGGTCAGATGATGCAAAGAACTCAAGGTAAAGGAAATCCTCAATTGATTAATGAGTTAATTAAAAAACATTTAAGACCGTAAAAAATATTTCATTTTATCAATAACTGCATATTATGGTTTGACATAGTTTATTAAATGTGTAATATTGTATTATATACACTAAATTTTTCAGAGCTCTTGGCTAGCTGAATGTAAGCTATTAGCAACCCTTTTGAATTGACTGGAGAGTTATGATTAGTTACTTAATTTCATTGTCATCATTGTTATTTTTTGCATCTTTATCTTCGATGGATCATAAAGTGCATATGGTTATTATTCCTGGCCAAAATGGGTTAGGCGGTGATTATATCGACACCTCATCGGAAAAACGACTCTTTGATAATATTCCTCTTAACAATATACACCGAGCGAGCACCCCTGGTTTTCTCAAAGCTGATTTTGGACATAGCAGATGTATGGCTGATGCTAATGAAACAATTAATCCATTAACCAAAGATGATAACTGTGAAAGTATTATTTTACATGGTTCTTCACAAGGAACAGCAACAACATGCCTGATAGCGGCTTTAAAAAATAATGACAAAATAAAAGCACTCATCTTGGAAAGCGTAATGTTATCAGGAAATAGCACTATTGCTCACACGCTATGCGGCACCCCTCAATGCTCTAGTATAAAGTATTATACTCTCGCATATCTTGCAAAACTAGCATATCCATTCTATAACCCTGCCGGAAAACATGTTATTGATACATGTGACACCATTGATGACAATTTACCTATCATTATCATGCATGCACCCGATGATTTTCAAATTAGCTGTCAAGATGGATTAGCTTTTTATGCTCATTTAAAGAATAAAGGACACAAAAACGTGTATTTTATCGAAAATAATAATTTGAGTGGACATGTCAATTTAGTAGATCCTTATGATACAAGCCACTCAAAAACACAAAATCAGCTTTACACGATTTTAAATAAACATATTTCCGATCTAGAAATAAGTGATACTCAAAGGGTTAGCATTGCACACACTCAACCTCAAGTAGATCAAAAATGGATAGATCATTTTAATCTGATTAAACAAAGAGAAGATACTATTAAAAAATATAATCCTCTTTTTTTAGCAATGCCTACTGTGGTAGTTGGTGCGGTAGCTAGTGCATTTATATGGCTTGCAAAATCATTACTCGCACTTCCATTTAAGGGATTAAAACAGATTGGCTCAACAGAAGACCTAGAAGCAATGGTGTTAGATATTATTGCAAAAAATCCAAGTCAAGTTGAAGCATACCGTGGTGATAAAGATAAATTATTTGGTTTTTTTGTAGGTCAGATGATGCAAAGAACTCAAGGTAAAGGAAATCCTCAATTGATTAATGAGTTAATTAAAAAACATTTAAATGCATAAGAAAAACATGAAACATCACCTTATTCTCTTTTATATATGCATATCTAGTTCATTGCTAGGAATGGAAAATCCTCATCAGGTTGTTATCATTCCTGGACAGAATGAGTTAGGAGGCGATAATTTCTATGAGAAGAGAGTAAAAAAGTCCTTTATGACATATATAACACAAACTCCTGCGTTTCCTTGGATTGATTTTGGTCAAAAACATTGCGTCACTGATGCCCAGAAAACTCTTACTCCTCTATTGAATACTTTAGATAAGTCTGCGTCTATTATTGTACACGGAACCTCTCAAGGAACTGCAACTGCAGCTAAAATTGCTTCTTTGGATACAGAAAAAAAAATAAAGGTTCTTTTCCTGGAGAGTATTATGTTAAGTGGTAATAGTGCCATTGTATATAATGTGTTTGGGGCATCACACAAAGCATGGCAATATTATGTCCTACCTTATCTAGCTAGATTGATATATCCATGTTATTCTCCTGCAGGAGACAATATTATTGATGTCTATGATAAAATAGACAAAGAGTTGCCAATTATTATTGCACACGCTACACAAGATGCTTGCCTCTCCTACAATGATGCTGCCGCATTATACAGTTATTTAAAACAGAAAAATCATAATGTCTATTTCATATCTAAAATTGGTAGATCTCATGTAAATCTTTGTTCAGATCGTACTCTAGAGGACATTGCAAACAACTATGCTGATAAAGAAAAGTTATCCGATATCATAGATACACTGAACCATGACGAACCGTTCATAATCCAAAAAACACACCTAGAATATTTTGAGCTTATAGAAAACAGAGAAAAAAATATTAAAAAATATCATTTTTTATTATCAGCAATACCCTACCTGACCATTGCTAGTATTCTTTTTGTTTGTAAAGCTATTCTACAATTATCCTACAATGGACAACATTAAGATGTTATATAGAAGGCCTGGCGCGAATGTAATGCAAAGCCTAGCCCCCTTTTTATATACCCCAGAAAATAGCTTTTAACCATTTTAATAATGTGCTACTACTTTGTGCTTGAGCAATCTGCATATGTGCTGCTGCCATCTGAGTCTGAGCTAAAGCCTGTTTTTCGCTTGTTAAAAACTCTTTATAGATCTGCAGCTGCCGTAAATAATCTTTATGCTCTCGAATATTCTTAATAGCATAAGAGATATTTTTTAATATATTTTGTGCATAGACTTGTGCAACTTGACATCTTTTATCTAAAGCAATCGTCTTATTTTTTTCAGTTGATGCTTTGTTGATTAAACTTAATGCTTCATGAATTGTAGGGAGGGCACTTATAAGATGATTATATGCACTAATAAGAGGTAGATCATCACTCAGATAAATATCTTGCAATGCATCAAAAAACTGATCATCTGAAGAAAAACTATTTTTAATAAGATTATTATGCGTTAATTCATTGATACGATTATAAGCGATATCAATACGCTTTCCTGGAGTCATGCAATAGAGCTCATAACTCACAGTAGCTGTAACTATACCACTAATTACAGCCAAGAAAACTGGGTTGATTCTTTTTTCTGCTGTAATCCATGTGTAATAGCTTGCCGCGACCGAACAGAGCCCCATCGCTGTACTCCCAAAACAGAATGTTTGTCTCTGAATAGGGTGTGTATAAGGTGTGGTAGCCATTATAGCAATAAATAATAATCTATAGTTCATTTTTAATCCTCTATCTAACTAATTGAATAAGTATCGTTATTATGTATAATAAATTGCTCGTGAACTAATTGACTAATAATTTTTTCAATACGGTCTTTTTCTGCGCCCACAGAAGAAAAAATTTCTTCATGAGCAATAATAGATCGTTCTGCTATACATTTTAATATAGCTGCACGAATTTGTCTGTCAGAACCTTCAAAACGACTCTGTTTTGTGTAATGAGCGCTTTTTCTACTAGGATTAGTATACTCTGATTTCAAAAATACTCCATAATCCATTAAAGCGTAATACCATTCACGAGGATTATGTATATCAACAGTTTCTGCAACTAACGGCATAATCATTTTATCTGTAACTTCTACATGTCCAGAAAAAAAATAGTGGATAAAAACAGTACGAATATTAGTCTCTATAAAAATAGCCGGAATATTATATGCAAATGCGCAGATTGAAGCTGCTGTTGCTGGCCCCAGCCCGGGAAAAGTTTGCAAAATAGCAGCGTCTGAGGGGATTTTCCCTGCATGTTTGGCAACAACAATCTCTGCAATCTGATGCAGATAACGAGCGCGTCTATAATATCCCAGGCCTTGCCACACAATAAGAACATCGCGCAATGACGCTTGTGCAAGTAATTGGATCGTTGGAAATACTGTTATAAATTCTTCGTACTTTTCCACAACTCGCTTTGTCTGTGTTTGTTGCAACATAATTTCAGAAACAAGAACATAGTAAGGATTATTACAATTGCGCCATGCAAATACACGGCCATTTTTCTTATAATAATCCCAAATAAATTCTTGAAAAACTCGTATTGTATCAACCGTGAATAACATATGATCTCAATGACATGTATTTATAGATGTATAATGCCATAGTACCGAATACAAACATTATAAAAATTTTTTTCAGTCTATAATAAGAATGTTTCCATTGTGATAACTCATTATCTAACTCAAAAATTTCTCTATTTTTCGCAGCAATTTCTGATGCATGCTTATCTATTTTCTTATTTTTATCTTGGTTTGTAGCCAATAGATTATAATTGTGCTGCTCCAAAAGTTTTATATCTCTCTTTAAAGCACTTACCGTATTATGCAAAGCAACTATTTCTTTCTCACTATTTTTACGGCCAAAATTAATTGCCTCTATAATACGATTATCCATATTTAATTCATGAGCTTGACGCTTCTTTTCAAACTCCTGTGCCACATACTTCATGCTCTCTTCATACTGTTTTTTCAGCAGATTTGCCTGTTCATCTTTTTCTCTCTGTGCAATTTGGCTCATAGTTCTAATATATTCTGAGAGCTCACTTCTATTTTTTTCAGTCTCAACTAATATTTTTTTGGTCGCTGCAAGCTCAGCAGTAACTTTTATTAACTGTTCTTTTATAGCAAAACACGATGCTAATGGTTGCGAACACAGTATCTCAGTAGTTATTGGTTCTTGCATGCACTGAGAATGTACAAAAAAACTTAACAACCACGCTGCAAAATAACCTTTCAACCTATTTGATCGCACTCTACACTCTTCCTACACGAACGGTAAGCAGCTTGTCAGAGTGAAGCATATCTTTAATTGCTTCTTTCATTTCATCAAGCGTAATTGCATTAATACGTTCTGCTCGTGTATCAAAATAATTTTCAGGAAGATTAAATCTCTCTAAGAATAAAAAGCTCGCTGCAATTGCACTGTTAGATGCAAAGTTATCCACTAAAGAACCAATAACCGCACGTTTTGCTTCCTCTAAATCTTCTTCTGTAAGCGTCTCAATAACAGTATCTATGGTATTTTTAATTGCTTTTTCTGCCTCTGCTAAGCGATCTACAGAAACAATAGTGCGAATTTGGAACATTCCTGGTTGTTCATCTGAGCCTGCAATGAGAGAACCTCGTACGGTATAAAAAAGACCTGTGCGTTCACGTAGATCAAACAGGCGTGAACTCATAGATCCAAGTACCCCTCCACCAAAAATCTGATCAAAAAGAAGCAATTTATCATAATTAGGATGATTTCTGTCAACCGATAGCTGAGCCAAACATAAGACTACCTGATCTCGGTTCATCGGATAATTAATATCTTGAGATTCAACACAAGAAAGACTCGGAAACTCTATCTCTTTAATATCTCCGTTAACAGCTTTCCAATTGTGAAGTTTTTTTTCTAATGTACTTTTTACATCATCCCAATCAATATCTCCAACCACAGCCATACGTGCACCTGCAGGAGAAATATATTTTTTGTAAAAATCTATAAGGTCATCACGGGTAATAGAATTTATAGATTCAATTGTTCCTAATGCCTGTTTGCAGTATGGATGACCTTTGTATATAACATTACGAACTAATTGGCTTACAAAAGAACGTGGCTCGTCCCAATATTGTTTTATATCAGATATAATTTGACTACGAACTTTTTCTATCTCTTCTTCAGGGAATGTTGCATTCATCAAAATTTCTTTGAGAATATCTAACCCGTACTCAAAATCATCCCGTACCATCTTCATAGAGATACCACCAGAGTAGACATCTATAGCCATTCCACGTGATCCTATAGCGTCAGCTAATTCAGAGCTTGTATAATTTTTAGTGCCCTCAGTCATCATGTCAGTAACAAAATTATAGAGACCTTGTTTATCTTCGGGATCATAATAAGAAGACCGAGCTTTAAACTCAATAACAATATTAATTTTTGGAGTCATCTTATTGTAGTAAAAAAATACTTTCATGCCATTGGGCAAAACATAGTGCTGAGAATGAGGAAATTCAAAATTATTCGCCTGTTTAATTTCTACTGTTTTTGCATATGAAGGTTCTTCTACCTCTGTTGTACGTATATGAGCATCTAAAATTCTACTATCTTCCTCATCAGATTCTTTTTGCAATAAAGACCATAATTTTTTTTCTGATGTCGGCAATGGCAAGACATAGCCTTTATGCATTACAGCGGGACGAAAACAAGAGGCTATAATCTCATGAATCTGTTTCTTAAAGAACGGTAAAGAATGGTTAAGAGATTTAAAAATATAATTCTCATCACCTGTTGCTAAAAATGAATGTCCTATTGCATAGGCCTGATCTTCAATTGCTTCAAGAAGACTATAAAAGGCCATTTGAGTTTTTTTATATCCACGCTCTAATTCTTCATGATTAACGCCGTGATGTGCTATATATTCTAACTCTTCAATAATTTTTTCTTCTATATTATTAAACTCTTTATCATCTTTAGGATCAACTAAAATAAAGAAAACTCCATGATCAAAAAGATTCCAAAAAAGAGTAGAAACGTCCGTAGCAATACGTTCTTCATTTACTAACTTTTTATATAAACGAGAACTTTTCCCTTTACCTATAATCCACTCAAAAATGTCTAATGATGCATCTTTTTGTTCTCGTGAACCAGGAACAACAAACATATATGCTAATGTCGGTTTTGCAACATCACGATATATCGTTAAACTCTTAGACGCTATATCTTGATGAAAAAAATGATCTTTTTTACGATAATGAGGATCATGAGGAATTCCGCCAAAATACTGCTCTGCTAGCTGAAAAACTTCATCTGCTTTTACATCACCCACAACAACTATCGTTGCATTGTTAGGCATATAATGCTTTTTATAAAATGCCAACAGATCAGCACTTTTAACACTCCATAGATCTTGCTTATAGCCAATAATTGGGTAGTGATATGGATGATCTGCAAAAATCATACTGATCATCTCTTCCATGAGAGATCGGTCATACTGATCTCGATATAACTTTAATTCTTGCACTACCGCTTTCATCTCAGAACTAAGCATATCATCTTTAAAAGAACAATTAATCATACAATCAGCAACAATCGGCAGCGCTTCTTGCCAATGGTGTGTTGGAAAATTAAATAAATATCCCGTGTAATCATATGAAGTAAAAGCATTACAGCTGCCAGATAGTTTATGCACCACGGTATTAATATCTGATTCTGACAAGATCTCTGTGCCCTTAAAAATCATATGCTCGATAAGATGAGCTATTCCTTTTTCCCCTAGTAATTCATCTTTTGAGCCCACGTTATACCATATCTGAAACGATACTTTTGGAATATGATGTAATTCATGTACAAGAATTGTTAACCCATTCTCTAATCGTTTTTTTATAACATGGCGTTCAGAAGTTTCTTGTTCTTGAGGATGAATAGCTTCTTCACACACATCTGCTTGTTTTAAAAAATCTTCACTTTCTATAGACACGGTAAAATCCTTTTCTATATCTTTGATTGCATAAAACATATGTGCATATGCAACAAACAAGATTATAAGAAATATATATTTTTTTAACATTGGATAACTTTCATAGTCCCTTTTGCTACATCAACCCTTTTTATAGATACTACCTAAAAAATCCAATCTTTGTAAGAGCCCTTCTCTCTCTTGTTGATTTAATTTTTATATGATACGTTAAAAAATAATGTCTCAAAGAAATAAAAACACTTATGATTCCTATTAAAAAGCATTTTCATTATTTTAAAACTCCTCCTATCATTCTTTTTGCTCTTTCTCTGATAGCAGGAATTCTTATGCCCATCTCTCCTTGGGTAATAATGTTTTTTTTGGGAATTATAGCGATACATATGCTTCTTTATCACAAATCGGTATGGCATACAATTCTGTATATTCTATGCTATAGCATAATAGCTTTAATTGGGGCTTGTCTCTATCAAAAAAAAGTAAATGATTATGCAACTTTTTACCAGTTTACACACAAATCACCTGTTACTATAACAGGTACTATAATTGATAAAAGTGATATAAAAAATAGAAAAGAACATTATACCGTCATTACTCTGATGGCCTCTACAATACAAAAAAACCAAGAAATAAAGAATTGTAATAAAAAAATAATTTTTTATTGTCATAACAATACCGAACAATGTATTGTTGGTGACATCATTACGGTATACGATATACGATGCACAGAGCCCTTAGAACCATCAGTTAGAATGTATCAGATTAAAGAAAATATTGCGGCAACTCTTTTTTGCCATACAATGAGATATTCCGTTATTAATCATCCACATTGGTCTTTTGACCGATATCTGTTTAATCAACGCAATAGACTTATAGATGCATGTAAAACAAAAATGTCAGACAATAGTTTTCTCTTTTTTACATCATTATTTTTAGGCAATAGGAGCTACAATAAAGAAAAAATGGAATATATGAACGAGTCTTTTAAGCGGTGGGGTGTATATCACCTACTATCTCGCTCTGGTATGCATTTAGCATTTTTTATCTATATGTGGCAGTATCTCTTATCGTATATTCCAATACATATAAGAATAAAACAATTGCTCATTCTGATCATAAGCTTTATATATCACATGCTCTCCTGGCCATCTATTCCGTTCATCAGGTCTCTGCTTTTAGGAATAATACAAAAAACATGCTTTTTTACAAATACGGCATATCACTCCCTGCATTATCTGACAGCACTATGCTTTTTCTTTTTACTCTATAACCCTTTGTATCTTTTTTTTCTTGATTTTCAATTAAGCTTTAGTCTTACTTTCTCACTTATTTGGCTGAATCAATTATACAGTCAATGCCTACATGAAGATTCTATAAACAAGTAAATTATTGATTACCGATTGCCACATTCCCTAGGATAGAAAAGAAGAATGAGATATTATACAAAAAAGGGATACCTATGATATCGATTAGAACATTAAAACATATGATATTTATCTTTACATGCACTCTTTTCATTACTACACCCTTTTTTGTAGATGCAAAAAAAACAAAAAAAATCCCTTCAAAACATTTTCACTATAAACACATCTGTTATTGTGATTTTTGTAAGGAAATTTGTAACAATACTCCAATCAAAACATATAAAGTTAATACCTACTCTCCAAAATATCTCATCAAAAACAAGAAACGGCGTAAAAAGCAAAAACGTACTGTTATGATATATATGGCAGCGGATAATGATTTGCGAGTTTTTGCGGCAAGAAATATACAACAGATGTCATTTATAGGTTCTAATGAAAATATTAATATTCTTGTTCATCTCGACATTCGAATATCTGGTAATAAAAAAATAACTCGTCGCTATCTTGTTGAAAAAGACAAAGTTCTTCACGTTGACCCCTACGATCTATTTACACAAAAAATGGATAGCGGAAACCCTGCAACGCTTATCTCATTTTGCGAATGGGGCATTAAAAATTATCCAGCCGAAGAATTTGACCTTATATTATGGAATCATGGAACAGGTGCTCTTGAGCCTATACACGGTAAAATTATTAACCCTATAGACCTATTCATTTTTAACCCCGCAACCCATCTGCTCGAACTCGACCGATCAATTGAATTTATTAATGCAATTTCTCAAATTAATAATCAGAGAGGGATCTGCTGGGATGATACCACAGGAAACTATCTATCAAATAAAAAGCTTGATATTGCTCTCGAAACTATAAGAACAAAATATCTGCAAGGAGAAAAATTCGGTATTATAGGCTTTGATGCTTGTCTTATGGCGATGATTGAAATAAGTAGTTTTATCAAGAAACATGCCCATGTTATGGTTGGCTCAGAAGAAGTAGAATTAGGAATGGGATGGAAGTACGATGAAGTTCTCTATCCCTTTACAAAAGCGGCTCTTGATACTGTCTCATTTGCGCAACATATTGTACAGTCTTACGATAAAACTTATCAACCAATCACATATGATTATACATTATCTGCTATAAATCTTTACGAGATACACAAACTAGAAAAAAACATTGATGCTATTGCACTTCTTCTATCAGAAGGGCTTCATGCCCAGAAGAATATCTTTACACGCATGATTCGAGAAAGCAGAAATAAACACATCTGTACACATTTTGATGAACCAAGCTATATCGATCTGCATCATTTTTATATTAATCTACTCAATTCAATAAAACAGACTGACTCATTTAATTCAAGGGCAACCAAAAGTAAATTAATTGAAAAACTACAACAAGGGATAGCTCTTATTGAAAATACTATACTCGCCAATACAACTGGAAAAAATCTTAAGAATGCTCGTGGGCTTTCAATATATTTTCCAGAACGTAATATTCATTCCTCATATAAAGATTCTTTTTTCTTTGAATCCAACTATTGGGGAACGTTTTTATCACACTATTTACTCGGATAGTAATGTGTATTGCTTCAGCGCATGACCGGTTTTTTGAAATACCTAAGGTTTTTGTAAAAGTATAAAAAAATAGTATTATGGAACATAGTAACACCTGAGGAGTAATCATCAAATGACCAACTGTAATGTACAAAAATATTTTAAAAAATAGTAGAGCGCACTACTTGATTCTACTCAAAAGTAGGTCAAACTTACAAAAACACCATGACAAACAAAGAAAAAAAACAAAAACTTCTTGATGCGTTATATGAACCATACAAAACACATCATAACTGCCCTATAAAACGCTCAGACCCCCATAGCCCTGTCTTTGGGGTAGGCAATCCAGACGCACAAATTCTGTTAATTGGAGAAGCTCCAGGCAGACAAGAAGATGAGCAAGGCCTGCCGTTTGTTGGTCGATCAGGTCAATTATTAACAAAAGTATTACATTCGCTTGATATACAAAGAACAGATATATTTATTACTAATATAGTAAAATGTAGGCCTCCACTTAACCGAACTCCAACACCTAAAGAAGTTCAGGGATATAAAGATTTTTTATTAAAACAGATTGAAATAATTCAACCCAAAGTTATCTGTACTTTAGGCTCTGTTGCAACTCATACTTTTTTACCACAAGAAAGCCCTATGTCAGCTCTTCGCGGCAGGATCCACTATTGGAACAATATTCCAATTATTCCAACATATCATCCTGCATACATATTAAGAAATATGACAAAGGGGGAGGTCTTCATTAGGGACTTAGAAAAAGTAGCACAATACATTAATCCGTAAAAAAATACGTAGTTTTTCTATCAATATGGTGGTTGATAAGTGGTTGATAAGTGGTTGATAAGTGGTTGATAACTGGTTGATAAGTTTTTTAGCAAAAAAAATAGACATTCGAAACATCGCTCCCCAAGCGCATTTTCAGAGTTATCAACCACTGATAAGTCGGCGCAGAGCCCTTAAAGAACGTTTTTAAAAAGTTATCAACCACTTATCAACCACTTATCAACCACCTAATAAAAAAATGAATCCTTCATTAGATGGTGCTTTTAAAGAAAAATCATATAAGTTATCAACCACTTACCCCTTTACCTATTATCTTTAAAGAGATATAAATAATTAAATTAAAAAGAATAATAATAACAGATAAAAATCTTTGAGTTTTAATCCCCTAGATATTTGCTATTGCCAGAAAAAAATAATTGTAATAAACTTGAGAGAAGCAGAAATATTTAGGACCTGAGGAATTGTTTGTGAAACTTGCAGATGTAATAGCAGAATTAGTCAAAGAGCGTGGCTTGGATAAAAATGTTTTAAGTGAAATAGTATGCGAAGGCATGCTTGCTGCTTATGAGAAGAAATATCCAGGAGCTGTTTTGCAAGTAAAAGAAGATGCTTCTTCGGGAGAGTTGCTTGTTTTAATTCAGAAAAAAGTAGTCTCTGCTGTAGAGGATGATCTTTTTGAAATCACACTAAAAAAAGCAAAGACTATCGATTCAAACGTAGCATTAAACGATGAAATATGGTTGCCCTTTGAGGAAAAAGTAGGGCGAATTGAGGTTTTAAGAGCACGTCAGGTTATTGCAAAAAAAATAAAAAACATAGAGGCAATGCTTGTTTACAATCAATTTGTTGGTAAACAGGGCCACATTGTAGTTGGCGTTATTCATAAAACAGAGCGCAATGGAATTTCTGTAAAGCTTGGTGAAGTGCTAGCCTTTTTACCTAAAGCACTATCCATTCCCGGTGAAAAGTTTGCGATAGGATATTCTATTCGGTCTCTTTTAAAAGAAGTTTTAGTTGAGCCTCAAGGCGATAATCAACTTATTTTAGACCGAATCTCGCCGCAATTTTTGCAGGGATTATTTGAGCTAGAAATTCCTGAAGTTTTTGAAAAGCTTGTTGAAGTTAAAAAAGTTGTACGCTCTGCAGGGTATAAAGCAAAGGTTGCAGTTAGTTCCAATGATAGAAATATCGATCCTGTGGGTACATGCGTTGGGATTGGCGGTAGTCGTATAAAGCCTATCTTAAAAGAATTGTCAGGCGAAAAGATTGATGTGTTTCCTTGGAGTGACTCTTTGGAAACGCTTATAAAACATGCATTAAAGCCAGCAATTATTGATAAAGTAGAATTAAGCTTTGATAAAAAAAGTGCCCTTGTATTTCTTGATGAAGATCAGCGGTCTTTTGCTATTGGCAAAGGTGGTCAAAACATAGCATTAGCTTCCCAGTTAACGGGGGTTACTATACAGCTAGCGAAAAAGGAAAATACAGCGCATCGTAATGATAATGAAGAAGAAGATATAGAGAGAGAAGAAGAGCTTTAGCGCTTATGCGAATATATGAGTTTTCCCAATTAAAAAATATTTCTAGTAAAGATGTGCTAGAAAAATTACGCGAAAATGGACTAGAGGCAAAAAGTCACATGTCTATTTTAGATAGCAAGACTTTGGAGTTTTTAGAGAGTGTTTTTAGTGAGAAAAAAGAGCAGAGCAATATTCCTTCTAACAATAATGTAACAGATCTACAATCTTCAAAACCAATTGAGCAGACAGTGCAAGAGCCATTATCTAACTCTCCTAAAAACGTGGTTGATGAAAAAGCAATAAAAGTTGATGCGACTAAAGCTTCTCAAGCTCTATCGCCAATGACTCTTATTGTGCATCAAATGAGCGTAGGGGAATTTTCGGAAAAAACAAAAAAGCCCATCGCTGATGTCATTATTAATCTTTTGAAGTGGGGAATTGTTGCTACGCGAAATCAGACTATTTCAGACGTTATAGTAAAGCGTTTAGCGGAGCATTATGGAATTACTTGTACGCAACCAATGGCTAAAGCGGCATCGCCGTCACTTGCTGTAGGGAAAAAAACTTCTCCTTCTGCTCATTTAAAAGAAAGGCCTCCGGTTGTGGTAGTTGTTGGGCATGTGGATCATGGCAAGACAACTCTGCTTGATTATATTAGAAAAACACGTGTTGCTCTTAAAGAAAAAGGTGGCATTACGCAACATTTGGGTGCCTATGAGGCTGTTACTGCCTATGGTAATATCGTATTTCTTGATACGCCGGGGCATGAAGCGTTTGGTAAAATTAGACAACGGGGTATCAAAGTTGCGGATCTAGTGGTGTTAGTTGTTGCTGCCGACGATGGTGTTATGCCGCAAACAATTGAAGCTATAAAATATGCACAATCTCTTCAGGTTCCTATGGTTGTGGTATTAAATAAAATTGACAGAGTAGATTCTGCTCGGATAGAAGTTGTTAAACGACAGCTGAATCAATATGGAGTTACGGTAGAAGATTGGGGCGGAGATATAGTCTGTGTGCCTATTTCAGCCAAGTTTGGCACAGGCGTTGACCAGCTATTGGAAATGCTTTCATTGCAAGCTCAAATTATGGAATTAAGAGCAGAAATAGATGTTCCAGCGTCGGGATATATACTAGAATCGAGCCTGGAAAAAGGGCGTGGGGTTGTTGCTACGGTTATTACACAAGCGGGTATTCTTCGGCTTGGTGATTATTTTGTATGTGGCACCACATCTGGCCATATTACCTCTCTTATAAATTCTCATGGTCAGAGAGTAAAAGAGGCATCTACATCTATTCCTATACAGGTTGCTGGATTTAATGAGCGACCAGAAGCGGGAGATTTTTTTGAAATTATTCCGAAAGATCGTTATCTCAAGGTAAAATCTTCAGCTGCAGACAATAAACCTCTCATTAATAAGCATTTTGTCTATAAAAATGGTATAAATATTCTTGTAAAAGCAGATAATCATTCATCGTTAGAAGCCGTTGTTGATGGTATTGATAAACTATCTAAAAAGAGCGCAAAAGGCTTTAATATTATGCGATATGCTGTGGGAAATGTAGGCGAAGGTGATATTGAATTTGCCTATAATACAGCAGCGCGCATAGTATGCTTTAATGTAAAAGCTGAATCGAATGCTCAAGAACTTGCAGATGCAAAGAAAGTAACAATTTCTTACTATGGAATCATCTATAAGCTCTTGGAGGACTTGGATGCTTTAGCTGAATCACAGAAAGAAGTAGAAATTGTGCGAACAAAGATCGGTGAAGCAACTATTCTAAAAGTGTTTGATATTAAAAAGATAGGTGTTATTGCCGGGGCTCTTTTAAGGGATGGAAGATTTACTCGCGATGGCCTTGTGGTTGTGTGGCGGGGTAAGACAAAGGTTGGAGAAGGAAAAATTTCAAGTTTACAACGTGATAAAAAGTCTGTTAAAGAAGTGTTCGCTGGCTTTGAGTTTGCATTTATGGTACATAATTTTTCTGACTGGCTTGTGGATGACCGAGTTGAATGCTTTATAGATATACCTAAAAAATAATTTATTTTTGTTAAGAATGTTAAGAATACAAAGACCCTCTGAAAGATCGAGGGTCTTTGTATTTGCTCTAATATGAATGAGGATGCGTAACAGTAATCTTCATTTTAGTGTATTTTGTACTTATGGAGTGTACAAGGGCTGGTAAAAAAGAGAGGACACATACGATATATGCGCAAAAAACTTGTCCGTGAATCAATTCTAGTGATAATTGACTGCCTCTAGTCGGAGGCTCATATGTGATCCATGATTATATGTGAAAAACAACGAAAATCTCTACTGTTATCTACGCCCAAAAATTTTTGAGTTTGTGATCAAAGCACAATAAGTGAGATATAAGTAAAACATAGCAAAAATTTATCATAACTTTGGCTCATTTGGGTCGTTTTTTACTTATAAGAGATTTTTAAGAAATTGTTTTTTTTGTAAAATTCTTACTATAAACTCTGTATTCTATTATATTTTTTAAAAATATCCCAAAAATAAAAAGTGTTGCTTTTTTCTGTTTTTTTCAAAAATGCACACCTGTTTTTGAGGAATTGCTTTATTAATGGGCACTTTTCGATTTGTTGCGCACACCTAAAAATAAAAATTGTTGTTTTTTTCATGAAGATGCTTAAAACTATGAAAGCTTTTATAGTTTATATTCTTCTGATCTGTGGTTAGTTAAGAAGAATGATTGAAAGCACTGCTTATTGAGGGGTAATAGATTACGATTTTGTAGTGCATACTACAATTGCTTCCTAGCTCATAATAGTGAAGATCTAATCTATTACTTCATCCTCAATATACCCATCTATTTTAATAAAGAATGAATTATACTTAGGTTTCGTTTATGATCTTCTATTGTGACATAGGGAGTTTCAAGAATTTTGGGAATATGTAATAATTGTGGATCATTACATAATAGCCTAAAAGCTTCAATGCCAATTTTTCCTTTTCCAATATCATCATGACGGTCAAGTCGTGATCCTAATACTCCTTTAGAGTCATTCATGTGAATCAGGTGTAGCTTATCAAGACCAAGAATGTTATTAAATCTGGACCACATAGCACTATATGTCTCTTCTGTTGAGAAATTATAACCTGCGGCAAAAGCATGACAGGTATCAAAACAGACGCCAAGCCGGTGGGGATAACGAGAAGCATTAATAATGGTTGCTAGATGTTCAAAGGCATGACAGGTGCTATTTCCTTGGCCAGCCATCGTCTCAAGGAGAATAATAGTTTTGCCATGAGATGCTTCCAGTGCTTGATCAATAGCGTTAATTATGTGACGTAGCGTGTTATCGATTGTTGTATTAGGACGTGATCCTGGATGTAAGACTAGATAGGGAATATGTAAGGTATGGCACCTATTGAGCTCATCAATCAGCGCATCAATCGATTTGCTGACGCATTCAGGATCATGTGAAGCAAGATTAATAAGATATGATGCATGCGCTACGATAGATATAATAGGCGAGTTTTCATATGCATTGTGAAATTCTACAATTTCTTGGGTTTCTAATGGTTTAGAGCGCCATTGACGATTATTTTTTGTAAAGATTTGAATAGCGGTGCAGCCGATAGATTCTCCACGTCTAATAGATTCTGACAATCCTCCCGAAATTGACATATGAGCGCCTAACAGATGTATCTTGTTTGACATAAAAATCCTTTATAGTATATGTTTTTTGCCTGTTTTTTATTGACAAATTACTTAATAAGAGTATTATTAAAGTAATTTTGACTGTTCATTTCAATTCTTAAAATTTAATGGTTTTTATTATGTTGTTCAATACATTCAAGAATGGCAAGGCTCTTATGCAAAGAAAAAATATATTATTGGGTTTTTATATAGTAATACAATTTTTAGCAGCTACTACAGCATTCGCTGAGATTAAAATGCTGCATAATGATTGGGAGTATATTTTTTCTGGTGTTTATAAGCCAGAGTCTTTTTTTGGAAGAAATGTTAATTGGCTGAATAATTTTAATGATTTTGATAAAGTATACTACTCTCGGCATTCTTTGGATTTAACATTTGATATTCTGTATGGGATGCAGACATATGGCGTTAAAGTAGCAGAGTGTCTTTTTCAGGTTCGTAATAAAGGCGTATGGGGTAATCCTTTTAGTATAGCCAGCACTACGGAATCAGATATTAAATTTTTAGATGTGGTAGGCAGTCCGCATAGTCATGCATTTCCTCGGATGATATTCTGGATGAGGCAGATCTGGCTTGAGTTTAATATTAATGTTGCGTTAAACTTACCATTGAGCAATGTTCATACGTTTACCATAGGAGCCTTTCCTTTCCAATTAGGTCGTGGTATTGCGCTGGGTGATGCATATGCCGTTGGCCCAGAATTTCTTGGTTTTTATGCCGATGGCGCTATTGACCAATATGCATTTGGTGCTAAATTTTCAGGTGAATTAGTCCATGATACCTTAGCATATGATTTATACACAGCTCTTTTACAAAATAATAGCGGAAGTTTGTCTGATACAAGTAAAAAAATTCTTGGACAAGAATATGGAAGATTAGAGACTCCGGAGCGTGGTTTTGGTAAAGTAAACTTTATAATGGCAGGTCGTCTCAATTGGAAGGTATTTGATAATGATTGGCTCGGCCGTATGACCATGGAGCCGTATGCATTATATAACAATGACCCAGAGCAATCAATAGAATTCCGCGCGGATGCTACAAGCAAGCTTGGAACTCTTGGGGTAGCAGGAGAGTTTTATGGTCCCCGTTTTGAAGCTGGCTTTGATTATGCCATGAATTTTGGTCAACAACGAGTAAAAGGATGGGATCGCAACACAATTAAGGATCGCAATAGAGATGGTATAGCTACTGTTGTTAACGATAATGTTACGGCAACATATGTTAATAGCGTAGGTGTTACAGTTACTGAACAAGCTCCGTATGTGCCGGGAAGTGAAGCGCAGTCAATTATTAATAAGACATTTAGAGATGAATCTCAAAATGAAAAAGAGATTGGGCGTGTAGAAAGACTTGGATATATTATTCCAAGTAGTGGGGATGTTATATTGAAAAATAGTTTAGGTCGTTTTGGTGACCCTTATACTAACAAATATGAGGGATGGATGTTTGTAGCAGACGCCTCATATGCCACTATTAATAACAGCCTCATTTTTGCATTAACAGCTGGTGTTGCTTCAGGGGATGATGTAACATTTGAAACTCGAGATGGTGAATATAGTGGATTTATAGGATTACAAGAACTCTATTCTGGCAAACGTGTACGAAGTGTGTTTGCGCTTGGTGGTGCAGGTAAGCTCAAGCGTCTATTTACTACTCCAACTACTATTCAAGCACCGGGTGCGGAAGCTCGTGGAGTATCAGGATTTACCAATCTAGTGTTTACTGGCACATCGCTTAAATGGAAACCTAAACATTGGTCAAGACAATTTGAGTTAAATCCAAACGTATTAGCTTTCTGGCAAGAAACACCAACAGGAAATGCGCGTACGTTCCTAGGTGTTGAGTCAGCATTGTTTATAAACTACAACTTACTCAAAGATTTAAAACTATTCTGGGTATCTTCGTTGTTCTTCCCTGGTTCACACTACAAAGATCGTATGGGTACACCCGTGCTTAGTGCTGCAGAACTTGCAAGTGCAGATAATGAAGACATGACAGGGTTTACACAAGATCGCATTGCAAAGCTTGGCAATAATGTGGCGTACACATTTAACATGGGATTAATCTACTCATTCTAAAGAAGATTAATTAAAGTTATATATACTGTAGCAATCAAAAGGGTAGCTTAAAAAAAAGCTACCCTTTTTCTTTGAGCTATGTTTAAAAATATATAGATCCTGCTATAAATTTGAAAAAAATTATGGTAGCGTATACGCAAAAACAGGAGTGTAATGAAGCAGATATACAGAATATTGCTAGGTATAATTAGCTTTCTGTATATATCCAGTCTGTATGCAGAAGGATTTTGTGCTGGCACATTAGTGTGCACAAAGCAAGGCTTAATGCCAATTGAATGTATCACTAATAACGATCATCTAATCAACAATAATCGCATTATCAGCATCTTTCAAAAACATGTTAGTCAGTATGTAAAAATACATGTTCATAATTGTTGCATTGATACATCGTTAGATCAGCTATTTTTTACAAAAAGCAGAGGATGGTGCACTGCGCATGAACTATTAACGACGGATGAACTAGTATGTGCTGATGGCACATATCTTTTTATTGATTGCATAGAAGTACTTAATCAAGAGTGCACTCTGCATACTCTATCGGTAGAACCAGATCATATATTTTGTATAACACCGTATTACATTATTGTGCACAACATGGAACCAATAACAGTTGCAACTTCTGCTGCGGCAGTCGTTACCTTAAGCATCTGTCCACCAGCAGGAATAGGTCTTATTGCAGGTAAACTATTGTGTGCGGCAGTTGCAGGTATCGGAGGATATTTATTATATAAAAGAGAGAAGAAGAAAAAACCTAAAGAGCAATTTATTAGAGCTGATGGTGGTCATTTCAATAACAATAATAACAACAAAGACCCTAAGAA